>Ga0079225_10001929_pt1 | contig 11831 bp, 8 predicted proteins | sample Poulit2012_FD_76344 | JGI IMG/M metagenome (GOLD analysis project Ga0079225, IMG submission 76344) | Agricultural soil microbial communities from Georgia to study Nitrogen management - Poultry litter 2012 | ecosystem: Environmental > Terrestrial > Soil > Agricultural land | place: USA: Georgia...
TCCGGCAGGACATCCGGTTCAGATACATCCGGTTCAGATACATCACCGGCATGCTGCTCTTCAGTGATCTGATCTGTCAGAGGCCGGAGAAGGATATGCTCAACCAGATGAACCCCTTCACGGCTGAAGAAGGTGTTGTAGAAGAAGTCCCGCAGCCCTTCAGCTTCAGAGAGCTCTTCGTAGTCTCCCCCGCTCACTCCCAGCTCCCGACCGAACCGGTCCGTCAATCTCAGCCTGCCGGACTCCTCCTCATCCCTGAAAAAACTGTAGCGATCCAGCAGAGCTCTGCTGCTGACGACGTCCCAGATAAACTCGTCGGTTCTCTCCTCCAGCTCCTCCGCTCTTCCCGCCTCATGTGCACTCTCCAGCTCCCCCTGCAGTGACCCCTCAAGCAGAAGATCCTCTTCGTCTGTTGAGAAAGGTGTGCTGTAGAGACGATATGCAATCTGGAACGAAGAGCCGCTGAAACTGCCGGAGACACTGAAGTAATTTTCAACAGGCGCCGTATAGTTATTCCGGTTTGACTCGTGATTTTCAAAGTACTCCCGCTCCATCACCTCAATCAGCTTCTCGATATCCGCTTCCGCCTCCGACAGATCTCCGTAGTTCTGCTTTTTACTGATCCCTGCAGGAAGCTCTCCGCAGAAGAGTGTAAACTGGTAACCCCCGTCTCCTTCGGTAACCTTGTATGCCTCTCTGAACAGCCCGCTGTTTATCAGCTTCTCAACCGCTTCCGCCGCCTCCTTCCGACTTCCGAAGGGGCTGCCGGCCGGTTCCGTCAATAGCGTGGCATGATCCGCCCCTCGCACTTCGAAACCGAAGACACCACCACTCTCCGTGACTGTAAAGTTCTCCGTAAAGACCAGGTCTTCGGCTGAACCTTTATCGATCCCGACGTGCAGTGAGGAGCGCTTCTCCAGTCCGGATCTGTTGTCAATATGCCACAGTCTGCAGAGATCTCTGTAGTTGAAGGCGGTTCCGCGGCCCGAGCTGATCTCGGGATAGGCGTTCAAAAAAGCCAGCTTGTCACGGATCAGCTCCTCCCCACCCTCCTCTCCCGAAAGTCTGTAGGTGAGCGTGGCATACTCAGTAAACTGTTCGGCGAACCGGGCCATCAGGTGATCGAGAAACTTGTTTCGCCTCTCGACAAATAACTCCGGACTCTCTGCAACCCGGTTCAGATTCATTATATGGGTGTCGATCTGCGTGTACAGCTCCCTCTCTTCAGGGGGTGCGGCTTCAGAGAGCGCTTGCGTGTAGTACGTTCTGCCGATCTTGTACCGGCCCGTCTCATCTCTTTCAGCACTCATCGAGAAGAGCTCCCGGACATGGGCAAGCTGTGCCAGATAGTTGACCAGCAGCTGGTCAAAAAACTTCAGATAGCCTTTCAGCTGTTTGGCCTCTGCCCGGCGCTTCTCGCTGACCGTCGATGAGAGGCCAGCCGAACCGACGCCGTACGTGGAGGGAAACTCCTCCTGGATACTGGTGTAGCGACCCAGATCGAGGAACTGACCCCGCGGTGGTTTCAGATCCCTGACCGGGTCGCGCATCTTCCGGGACCCCTCTTCCGACTCGAGCTCTCTGAGCCGTTCATCCACAATCCTGCTTTTTGCCAGATAGGGAAGCTGCTCCTTGAAGAAGGTGAGCTTCGAATCGGCAACAGAGAGGCGGGGTACATAGTTGTATCGGTGAGCCAGCTCCAGACACCACGTCACACTCCGGGAGGGGATCCCCTCTTCGTTACCCTGCGGAAGATTGGCGATCTCTATCTCCTTCACAGCGGTCACACCATCCACATTCATGATGATCTGGATGAGATCGGAGACGTAGATCACCTCCCTGCGTGATGTCTGCTTCAGTTCGCTGTCGGTGACGAAACCGTGCTCCAGCAGAGGTCCTTCAAAGATCTCCTCTACCGGGGTCCCGCTCTCCAGCATCTCCGTCAGCGTGTAGAAATTGATATCGGGCGAGAGAAAGCGGGTAATCCTGTGAAAAATCTGCGCCTGAACCTCCTCGACATCCGCATCCAGATCCAGTTCGATATCGGCGCAGACGACAATCGATTCGATTTTCAGCGCCCGGAAGCTCCGGAAGTCTTCACACAGATTCCGATTGGCGTGCAGGCGGCTGCGGACCCGCCCGATAATCTCCAGAATCTTCTGAACCCTCCCCTGATAGGAGACGGCCATCGACTCCAGGAACGCATTGGCCTGAGCCGTCAGTTCAGTCAGATCCGGTCCGGGTCCGGCCTGTCCTCTTGCCTCCAGCGTCAGAGCATGCTCTTCATCCGTATCGTAACTGAAGCCGTATGCAGCAGGCGTGTTCAGAAACTGGACAGAGAGGTCCCGGATCGACTTTCGAATGCTTTCGGGACTCTCCCACTCCACATCCGGGTCATCCCAGCGTGCAAACTCCACTTCAAAGTGGAGCTCCATCCCCTCAAGGTCCTGCACCCCGGCGTCTGTCACCGTGAAGCTGTCAGTGAGCAGGGGGCTGTTCAGATCACCGAAGGTTTCGCACTGCTCAAACTCCAGCAGAATGTCGTAGAGGGGGCGCAGCGGGATCGGTTCAGCCTCCGGATTCTGCGGGGGTGGTTCATACGAAAGCGTATTACGCGCCCTGTCGGCCCAGAACGGAACCTCAGGGGTGTCAGCCACACTGATCCAGGCATTCCTGACTCCGACAGATTCACACCCTGTATCCGTGTCATCATATACCGAGACATCGATGATCAGCTTGCGGTAGTCATCGAACGTGACCGGCCGGTTCGGCAGGATCTCCGCGGCTGTGAAGAAGTTTTTAATATCCTCGGCCTCTGGTGACGCAGGGTCCGGTGCGATGATATCCTCAATGTTCTGGCCGGCCCGGTAGCCCAGATCTGTTATTGCATAGCAGAGGACCTCCAGGATCGTCACACCCGGATCATGCGTGTTGTAATCGGTCCAGATCTCACCCGCCATCTCCTGGATCCAGGCGATCCCCGCTTCCCTGAGCCGGGAGTAGTCCATGCTCTCCAGTTCCGGAGACTGTCTGGAAATGGTCAATGGTTCTTTCATATCCAAGGCGTGAAGAGGTCTACCTGAAATTCGTTCATATCTGATACATGCATTGCGACAGTTCTTTCATATCTAACACCCGCAATCGTCTGTGGACAGCTCTTTTAATGCATCCACATCATTATCATCGCAGGCGCACGCCTCCCCCTCCAGTACATGGATGACATGTTCAGGAGCAGAACCGAGTACAGAAGCGGAAATGGTCGCCCGGGCCTCCCCCGTCTCCCGCCTCTCCGGTCTCTCCGGTGTGGCCGATGGGACGATGTGGTACATCTTGAAGCAGGTGATAAAATCGACGTAGTCGCGTTTCTCAATAAAGTGCAGAATCATCGATTTGTGAACCCTGCCGCCGAAGACTACATCCGGTGACATCTGAAACGCCCAGGGGGAGAGGTAGGATTTGATCTCCTGGTTCAGAACATCCCGGTAATACCCGCCGTCGATCCCCTCTCTGAATTTCACATTGAACTCCACCTGAACCTCCTCATACAGCGGGTTTTTGACATGCAGCTCAACATTCTCTGACGTGATTCTCCCCAGATAGTCATGAATCTCCGTAAGCGTCACCAGACTGGTTCTCGGTTTCAGCGGATCCACCGCATTGCGGTTGACCGTATCCGAGACGACGATCAGTGACACGTGACCGGGAGCAATTTCGGAATACGCCTCCATCGATCCTCCGAACTGCGTATGATTCAGACATTTCACTTTATAGACCGAGGGGAAGGCCTCCAGGATCAGCCGCTCATAGTCGCGGAGAGTCACTGCACGGTTTTTGTGCTGCAAGCGCTCACTCACCCGGGTGTAGTAAGCGTGGCTCTCCTCTCTGACCGCACCGCCAAATGATGAGAAAGGTTGCAGAACCTCACGAATCGCTGAATCACTCTCCTGTAACTTGCTGATCGCTCCGGCTGGCAGTGGATTCGCCAGATGGTCCGGGTCATTGCCCTGATCTTTGAATGTCGCCAAAACGGCCTGTGCACGGACATCCACCATATCAGACACAGCAGGTGTCTCCTCACGGACAGAGGCGCGCAGCCATAGGCACCCCTCCGGCAGAAGTGAGTGCCGGGTCGTGGCATCTCCGGGGATTGCGAACGTGATGATGCCCGACCTGAGCAGTTTGCTGGTGGTATCGGAGAGAATTGCGCGCTCATCAAACTCCTTCCATCTGTTGCCGGCAAGGTAGCTCCACAGCACCGGCTGCTGCAGATAATCCGGATCGGCACTGCCCTCTGCGACCTGAAAAAGAAGCGAGAGATTTCGGCCTCCCGTCAGGTTGCTGATCCCGATATAGAGACTGCCTTCCGAGCTGAAAACAGGCATGAAGCTGTTCTCCCTCTCCGTCGTCACCACTTCGGACACTCCAAAAGGATAGACGTGAAAATACTGCTCAATCCTCTCTTCAAAAACGTCGGGTGCCTGATCCGTCAGGTCCTGCTGAACCGTAGAGCGGTAGTCCAGAGAGAGCTCACTGATCACCGGAGTGTAGGGCTCCTCCGGGATCTTCAGTGCCTCGTCAGGGTGAGTAACCGAGTTCAGGATCTGTTCAGAGTAGGAGGACGGGTAGTCCTTGTGGCCGAAATCCGCTCCCTTCAGGGTCAGCCGCAGAAACCCTCTCTGGGTGCCGGTGTCATACTGGCTGAACCTCTCCATGTTGGTATCGCGTCCGAATCCCTGGAGCTGGCTCCGGTAGATGAAGAGCGTTTTTTCCGGGTTCACCGGCTGATTGTCACCTGTATAGTCGAACAGCTGTGATTCCTCTTTTACCGGCTTCCAGGACCTGTCATCCAGTATGGAGATGTCGGTGTGAAAAGAGGAGTTCCAGCGAATTGAACCATCCGTATAGTGTTCATAATGGTCACCGAAGCTCTGCCCGGGCAGATCGTGCCAGTTGATATTGATCCAGAGCTTGTCAATATCCTTCTGAAAGATCTCCCGGTTCCCGATGTAGAAGGAGGAGCCGGTGACAGGACGGTTTCCAAAGGGCTGAAACGGTTTTCCCGGATCGAGTGTCCCGGCATCATTCTGGAGAATATTGGTCTTGACACCCTGTACATCCACATTGATCTTGATGGCCGTGATCTCAAGATCCTTCAGGTACGTGTAGAGCGAGAGCTCCTCACGGCTCTCCGGGCTCTTGCGGATTAGTACCTTCATAGCCGGCCAGACGGTATCGATTGGATCGTTCAGCACACTCCTGTCGTAAGCGGTCACAGCGGGCTGACTCTCATCCAGAGTCCGGACGATGGTGATGGTGCCCTCCTCCGGGCGGACCTGGGTGGAGTGGATCCTCTTGCGAAACGTATAGATCAGATCATGGATCTTGTCCTGACCCAGCCCTGCAATCTCTCTCAGGTCATTGACACTCCTGAACGGCTCCCTGTCCCGGCGCTCGACAATTCTCCGGGCTACGGTCTCTCCGATCGTATACCCGATGCCCGTTGTGTCGTACCCCCGGTTCGGATCATCCTTGACTTTCATCGAGATCTTCTCGGCCGTCTCCCCGTTCACAAACCTGAGGATAGCGGATGCCACCTCAGGATGGATCTCGTCATCACCGATATTCAGCACCTCTTCATCCTCCGGCGAGATCCACCCCTCCTCACCACTGAAAAACACCTTGAACATCCGCTGGGCAAATGGGAAGTGATCCGACTGAAGCTTCTCAAGAAGCTCTCTGGTTCGATCTGTCTTCCGGAATTTCAGAGTCAGTCCCACCGTTCTGTACCCTTCGGAAAGAGAGAGCACAGGTGACGCAACGCAGAACCCCAGATCGGCCTCTCTCCGGTCCTTGCCACCGAAGATCTTCCAGCTCATGTCGTCGGTGTCGATGTCCGCCCCTTCACCATCGGCAGAGTTGGCTACGGGAGATGCGTAGAGTCGGTAACTGCCCTCCACATCGGTATAGATCGATTTTATCGCCGCCACCTCCCCGTGATTGACCACCAGGTCACGGCCGGTTTCATAGACCAGAGGCTGTCCGGTGGCATCCTTCCCCGCCTTCACCCGGGTTCCACTCTTTATGAGGTGTCCCCTCTCCCCGACATGCCGGGCCAGTTTGAAGATGAGAAAGACCTGATCGGCGACAGGAGGTTTCTCATCGATCCTCAGTATCTGTTTGTAGTAGTGATCCAGATGCTTCTTTGTGATCTGGTTCAGATCATTACGCGCAACACTGTAGAGTTTCAGAAAGGCAAGAAAGAGGGCGATGTGCGGCTGGGTAAACCCGCTCTTCCTCTTCACATACTCCAGGAAGTTCTCCTGGTCCCCGGCCTCACCTTTCAGAAAGATCTCCAGGTCCTCATCCGCTTCAAAGAACTCTCTCCAGTGACCGCTGATCCTGTTGTCTGAACCGTAAAAGTTGATCTCTTCGGCAAAATCGCGGGTAAAACGAATCAGATCACCAATTGTCCGCTCATCAATGGAGACATAGTCCGGCAGCAGGGCCTGGAGAAGACGTTGCCGCCGGCTGGTTCCGTCCCGGTTCAGTTTTGCTGTATGTTGGCAGGGTTCACTCATCTGTTGATATCTGTTCCCTCCTCCAGATAGAAAGGATAGACCATATTGGTGCGGGTGTTGGTAGCGATAACGGTGTACTCAAGGATGATCAAAATCAGCCCTTCTCCGGATTCCTGACGGAAAGAGATCTCGCCGGGAATCACCCGGGGTTCATGAAACAGGATCGACCTGCGGATATCCTCCGACATGGCAGCTGCCGAGAAGGCGTGCAGAGGTTCAAATATCTTTCCGTGGAGGTTCGTGCCGAAATCCGGTCGCATCACCCGCTCTCCCCGCACCGTCCCCAGCAATATCTCCAGGCTTTCGCGGATATCATGCTCCTCTTCCGACATCTCAACACTCTTGCTGCTCTTGCTGAACCGAACTGGAAATGACCACCCCCTGCCCAGAAAGTCAGTGTCTCTGCCGAACTCCTCTTCAGATCCTGCCATAGTTCCCTTTTGCTTTCAAAAACGTCTTGAACATGCTCACCACTCACGTTGACCACTATCGACCTTTCAACCCATCATAACGGTAGGTTCGCCTATCGCCGCCGATGCCCCGCAAATACAGACGTCACCGACCCGGACGGCCGGCTTCCCTCCGATCAGAACGGTCGTGCTTCCCATCGGGAACAAACTTGAGGTCGGCTGGTGGGTATTCGGTGGCAGTGCACAGACGTGATTGTCGCCGACCACACAGGCCGGCTTGCCCCCGATCAACACGGTCGGTTCGCCCGGTCCGACAATGGTTCCACCGTGATTTGTTGTATCTGCAACCCGTGCTGCTGCTGGCATGTCAACCTCATACTGTCTTACTTGCTCGTACTGTCTTAATTGATAGACACCAGGGAGCCTTTCACCACCGTCTGCCCGTTGGAGGTCAACTCGGCGCCTGATCCCCCGTCCGCTTTGAAACTGGCACTGGCAGACCCGGTGATATGGGTCCCTTCAATCACCACATCACCCGATGCTTTCAAGGTCAGGTCACCCGCACTTTCAATCGATATTCCACTCTGGTCCAGCTTCAGCTTGTTCCCATTCTCATCTCCCACCTCAATATGACCGTCTTCGTCACTCAGCACCCATCTGTTCCCGTTGGGAGTCTCGACAACCACACTTCTCTTCTCGTCATCGAACATCAGCTTCAGCCCGCTCCGGGTCACCAGACCCTTCTCACCGTTCTCCTCTTCAGCCGGTATCGGAGAGGGTTTGCTGCTACTGTGGAGCATGCCGAGAATGACAGCATCTCTCGGATCATCATTGATGAATCCGACAATCACCTCATCCTCAATCTCCGGCCGGAATACCCAGCCCCGGTTCTCCCCCGCATCGACGGCAGCCATTCGTGCCCAGATCCCCTCATGCTGCGGATCCACTACGGGCAGCCGCACCTTGATCCGGTCCTCTCCGTCCGGATCTTCATCGATATTGGTAACGACGCCGACCTGGAGTCCGTGAATCGGAGGGAGTAGTCCGGATGCCTGACGCGCCACAATATCTTCGAACCTGTTGATAAACCACTCGGGATCGAGCCCGAATCCGATCTCGGTATACCAGGCTGAATCTTTACTCTGATGATGATTCACCGAAGAGACAAATGCCGGACCGTTGAAGCGCTCACCAAACTCCTCCAGCCGGATCATGTCACCGGGCCGGATGTCACTGAAACCGGTTATCTTTACCCGACCCCTCACCTTGGCCATTCTGCTTTTGAGCATTCTGGAGTCGGACCAGGCTTTAAGCTCCCTATCCTCCACCCGTCCGCCGTGCTGCTGCAGCCAGTGGTCCAGCTCCACAACTGCCGACAGATCCTGTCCGGAGAGATTGCCCTGCTCGCTGAGTCCCGGATCCTCCGCCTCCTCTTCGATCACCTCCTGACCGGTATAGTCCCAGGTTTTGCTAGTTGTTTTCGGATACTGGTCCCGGGCATCCATCTCCGCTTCAAATGCGATCACATTGTGCCCCAAGGCCAGGTTCAGCAGAGGCTCCTTCTGCAGATCAGGCTCTCTGACAGTGATTTTTCCATCATCCACAAAGATCAGCCGACTGTTCACTTCCGCACGGGAGATCATGAAATCCCAGTCTGTCGTGTAGTACTGTACCATCTCCCGGTGCTCTACACCGGTCTCTTCAACCTCCTTCTCAAGTCCGTAGGCTGCGACAAGCTCCTCGATGATTTCACTGTCTTTTACCGCCTCGAAATATCTGTTCTTCCTGCCCACCGTCATTCTGACCGCCACATCCCGCATGTCGATCTGAAGAAACGGGTTCCTGCCCTCATCCGCCCTGATCCCATGTCTGATAATGATTCCCCGGAAAAGGGTATCCTCGACATTGTGGTAGCCGCCGCGAATCTCGACCTCTTTACCCGGCAGAAAGAGATCACCACTGCTAAGCTCAAAGTCACCACTGGCCACATCCCCATCTGCCAGCAGCAGCCTGGCTTTCGGGATCGTGTTGACAGCTTTGCTCACCACAAGTCCGAGAACTCCGTGCAGGCCACCGATATCCTCCCCCTCTACCAGAATCGTAAACGTCGGGAGATCTGTCGCTGCCTGCGTCGGTATGGATCTGTCTGAACTCACACTCCTCCGGTTTTACGGACAGGCGGCAGTACCAGTCGCAGCCCCGGCTGAAGGGACCTGAAGTTTATCAGATTATTGACCCTCGCCAGCTCCAGATAGAGTGATGGATCCCCATAGATTCTGTTTGCGATGGCCGGAAGGGTATCCCCCTCTTTCACCAGCCGGTAGTGGGTCATATCGGGTGAACTTCTCCGCTCTTCGGCGGCCTGCTCTTTTAATGTGGTGTGTTTTCGGAAACTGCACTTGACGGTCGACCGGATCGGGTTTCCGTCCGTATTGAACAGTTTGTGGGTGACCGTCGCACTCTCCAGGACGCCTCTGAACTCAAAGTCTCCCCAGCGCAGCTTCAGAAAGTTGGGCCGGTGCGTCTCCCCCGAACGGCTGTAGGTCACACTGATAAAGTGCCGGATTGCCGCATCGGTCCGCCCCTCCTCCAGTACCCGGTCGGCAATGTTGGAACTGCCGGACACAGAGGCGCCGGTGGCATCAAAAAGAAAGTCGAAGGAGACGGTTTCCGGTTCGGTGTGGGTGAAGACCAGCGTCCCGGTGTTCCCCTGCGTGTTCCGCTTCACATAGTTGTTCTTGTACTCCTGGCTGTAGGTATTCGGATTGTACATCATCTCGAAGATCTCGATCTCCTCTCCATCCCTGTACGTCTCATCCGGGTAGGCGCCGATAGTCATCTTGACAAGACCTTCCAGTTCCCGGAAAGTATTGGGTTCAGCCATTATCTTTCATTTTTATGTTCATGGTCTTCCAGAATCTGCCGGACGAGCTCTTCAGAATACTCTGTGTCACCCATCTGACCGCTGCCTGACCGCCTTCCGTCTTCACTTCCGGCGGTGGTGACCACAGCCTTGATAACCAGTTCACGAATCTCGACCGGCATGTTAAACCTCCATTCGTCTGAAGTATTGAAATGCCAGCTCTACCGTCTCCACGGCCACCTCATTTTTTTCTGCATCAAAACTTGAGATCGACCATTTGACCGGATAGGCGTTGATAACACTCCAGGATTCAAGCGGGTCGTGCTCTTCGTTCAAAAGCGTTACCAGCACCCCCCTGGGCTCGAACTGATACGCTTCAACGGCCCTCTTGAACCACCCGATCAGTGCAGAGCCTTTCAGGACTCCCCGTTTCAGGACCAGGTTTTCGTAGGTGACTCTCTCGGGAAGGCGGTGGACAAAACGGTTCTCACCCCCCTCCTCATAGGTCATGGTCCCCACCGTTGCCGTAAGCCCCGACACTTCCTGGAACCCCATAGAGCCCTCATCGGGATCGAGGTCATCCACATACACTTCAAAATGAAAAGCAGAAGGAGGGTAGCGATCTGCCATGGATCAGGGAAATTCGATCGTCAGTCCTTCATGACAGAGCTCTATAGACTCCACAGCCACCTCATTGCCTGTTGAATTGAGTGTGGGGCCCTCCACTTTACAGGGCCAGCTCTCTTTGACCTTCCAGACTGTGACAGGATCATGCTCTTCGTTCAGCAGGCTGATGGTCAGATCACGCCGCTCGATGTTGTTCATCCGCACCGTGTTCAGCCATTCGAAAAACTCATTGTCATCTCTGTAGATCCCCCTTTTCAGGGTGATATTGCTGTACTGCGGAATACCGGGCATTTTCGTGACCTGATAATCCTTCGCATTACCCTCCCGGTACTCGATCGGCTGTAGTTCGACGGTAAGACCGGATACCTCGGTAAAACCGACCCGTTCACCACCCCACTCCACCTGGAAATGGAATGCAGATACTGGATACTGTTCTGCCATAATAGTGTGCGTTTATTATTTGATTGGTTACGATTCCTGAAGCTTGTGCATGAACCGGAGAATGATAAACTCGGCAGGGCGGACTGCAGCCATGCCGATCTCCACAATCATCCGGCCCTCCAGAATATCCTGCGGTGTCATCGTCTCCCCCAGCCCCACCTTGACGAAGAAGGCGTCCTCGGTAGAGGCACCCGCAAGCCCGCCATCTCTCCAGATCTCGGTCAGAAAGTTTTCGATCTTTGCACGGACCCGTACCCAGGTGTTGGCTGTATTCGGTTCAAACACGACAAACTCGGTCGATTTCCGGATGGACTCCTCCACATAGATGAAGAGCCGGCGGACCGGGACATACCGCCACTCATTGTCGTTGCCGGCCAGCGTACGTGCGCCCCAGACCAGGGTACCCTTGCCCGTGAAGGAGCGAATGACGTTGATCGATTTCCCGGTATCCGGATCCACATTCAGAGTCTCCTGCATCTCGTCGTTAAGCTTCTCTACCGGGCCGGTCACCGAGTTGACACTCACATTGGCGGGCGCTTTCCAGACACCACGGTTACGGTCCACCCGGGCATAGATACCGGCGATGGCGGCCGAAGGCGGAAGCACCACGCGCACCCTTTTTATCTCGGCCTGCAGGGAGCGGTAGATGTTCGGATGATCATCTTCCAGATCGGCGTACATGGTTCCACCGCTAGTCAGGTCCAGTGAATCTGCAGGCGCTGTGCCGCTGATGACATGGTTGACTTCGGATGCATCTTCATCCACCTGGAAGTTGAGCGTCGTATTCAGAAAGGGGTGATAGACCGCTCCGTAGTTCAGATAAGACATCCCCAGCGACTCCCTGAAATCCGATACTGTGGTATCGCTGTTGTATCGGTCAATAATGGCAAACCGGTCTTTTAATTTGTTGCA
>Ga0079225_10001930_pt1 | contig 11819 bp, 7 predicted proteins | sample Poulit2012_FD_76344 | JGI IMG/M metagenome (GOLD analysis project Ga0079225, IMG submission 76344) | Agricultural soil microbial communities from Georgia to study Nitrogen management - Poultry litter 2012 | ecosystem: Environmental > Terrestrial > Soil > Agricultural land | place: USA: Georgia...
AGTGCTTTTTTGAAAATTGAAGATGGAGAAGAAACCCCGGTAATAAGAAATAACAAAACATCTCCGGAAAAAGACGGGGAGCATGGTTCGACGTTTGATCTGGATGACCATAATAAAGCTTGGTTTTATTTGGTCAGGCCTTCGACAACACTTTTTCGGAACGTCCCAGAAAAAGTAAAGGTGTTGAAGAAATATGAATTCTCTTTTGATGTTCATCTTTTTTATCATCTTCTAAAGATGGGGGAAGGTTATTACAGTAAAGAAGTAGCAGTAGGCTGTTATCATCATCAAGGCGGTGTACATAGTGGTAGTTCACCACAAGAATTAATATTGGCGCATTACTATATTCTCAAAGAACTTTATGAAACAGATAAGAATGAAGTGATTAGAGCGCAGTATTTAAATATTGCCTTTCGATTGATCAACCTGAAAATTTCGGGGTTAATGCCTTCTTCAAAAATAAAAAATGAACTGCTCAAAACTAAAAATATTAGTGCAAGTCAGATATACAAGGAAATTAAACCTTTACTGAAAACAAAAGCAGAGCAAAACAGACTATATAAAAGTTATATTCCCTATCAATTGAAGCTTTTGAAAAGCAAGTCTAAAAAACTGCTTAACTTGCCTAAAAGAGATTGATTAGACGGTGTTTTTAAAACAGGTGATAGCCGACCGAACGAAGAAGAGAAATTGTACTTTAAATCAATTGATTGCTTTGATAACCCTTGCAAACTATAGCTTATGCGTAAATCCAAAGGAATTTTAAAAGAATACGCTTCTGGCTTTTCATTTTTTTATTCCCATTTAGGAAATAAAGTGTTCATCATTCTTATTTTGAGTTTGGTGATGAGTTTCTTGGATGCTTTAGGGTTATCTATGTTTCTTCCATTATTGCAGCTGCTCAATACAGAAGGGACCATCGATCCTTCTTCTATGGGGAAATTGGCGGCTGTGGTCGAAACGATTCAGAATTTGGGAATAAGTTTAAACCTCACCAAAATCATCGTGGTGATGTTGTTCTTTTTTATTCTAAAAGGAATTGTCAAGTATTTTGGAAGTGTTTATTTAATCGTTCTTCAGCAATCATTTATACGAAAAATCAGGTTGTTTTTATTGAGAGGACTCAACCAAATCAGTTTTAAAAAATTTATGCTTGCCGATTCGGGAAGAATTCAAAACACGCTAAGCGGGGAAGTCGATCGGGTTTCCAATGCTTTTATGACTTATTTTGGCACGCTTAAAAGCGCTTTAATGACGTTGGTCTATCTGCTCTTCGCTTTTTTGATTAACCCGGGATTCGCTTTGTTAGTAATTGTATTCGGACTTCTTTCTCATTTTATATTTACGCTGGTCTATAGGCGAACACGGGATGCTTCAAAAGAACTAACCGCACAGAATCATATTTTTCAAGGACAAATCATTCAGCATGTTGCCCATTTTAAATATTTGCGATCTACAGGTGTGATAAATAAATTTTCAAAAAAATTGGAAGAGACTATTCATGGGATTGAAGAAAGTCGTAAGCGTTTGGGAATGCTCAGTAGTATTGGCGGAGCGGTAGTTGAGCCTGCAGTTATTATAATTTTGGCAGTAGTCTTGTGGATTCAATTCCAATTTTTCGGGGGAACATTAAGCACAGCCTTGGTCAGTTTGTTATTTTTCTTTAAGGCATTGAGGTCCATCATAGGATTGCAGGCCCAATGGAACTCGTTCTTAGGAGTTTTCGGGTCTTTGGAGAATATAGAAGATTTCAGTGAAAAACTTAAAACGAGTAAATCTAAAGATGGAATCCAGTCATTTGAAAATCTACAGTCTGAAATCAACATAACAAACCTGAGTTTTGCGTATGAAGAGACCCCGATTTTAAAAGACATCAACCTCAGTATTTCAAAAAATGAAACCCTCGCTTTTGTAGGGGAAAGCGGTAGTGGTAAGACTACGTTAATCAGTCTGATTACCGGACTTTTACATCCTGATAAAGGGGAGATAAAAGTTGATGGAATTCCGTTGCGCAACTTCCAATCCAAAACCTATCAAAATCGAATTGGTTATGTCAGTCAAGACCCGGTTATTTTTGACGATACGTTGTTCAATAATATTACGCTTTGGGATTCTAAAACACCGGATACTGAGAATCAATTTGAAAAAAGTATTTCAAAAGCTTCTTTAGGAGATTTTGTACAAGAATTGAACCAACGAGAAAGTACGCTTCTGGGGAATAATGGGATCAACCTCAGTGGCGGACAAAAACAAAGGGTCTCTATCGCCCGAGAAATGTATAAAGATATAGATATTCTAATTTTAGACGAAGCCACATCTTCCTTGGATTCGGAAACGGAAAAAGCAATTCAAGAAAGCATTGAGGCCTTACAAGGAAATTATACCCTGTTGATTGTCGCCCACAGATTATCCACCATAAAAAATGCCGATCGTATTGTTTTTATGGATAAAGGAAAAATTATAGATATCGATTCATTTGATAATCTAATTCGAAAACAAGATAGATTTAGAAAAATGGTGGAGTTGCAGGAGTTATGATGTGGTTGAGTTGTAATGTTAATCGTGATAGTTGAATTTTGGGATTAACTGAAAAACAACTAATGTTGAGATGTGTTTAGAAAATTATTTATCGAATAAAAATACCCAGCAAAAGATAATCACGCATAGTTTTCCAAATATTAAATAAAGAAAGCATCCATCTGACCCATTTAGAGATAGATGCTTTCATCGATAAAGTTTATAACAAATTATAAGAATATTATCTTTTTAGAAAAAACGCCTTTTTCTGTTTGTATTTGGATGATATATGTACCAGAAGAAAACGAGTGTTCCATAATAGATGTTCCAGCTTCTTTTATGCCAGAATACAATAATCGGCCTTGCATATCGCGTATATTAACAGTAGCTCTGTTATTAAGTTCTATCGAGAATCTGCCTGTGGTGGGATTAGGATAAATGTTGAATTTAGATATTTTATGGTTTTCAATATTCATCAATGTAATTTCAACTTCAGTTTTTTCTGATAATCCGGTTTCATAGACTGCTTCTACTTCTGCAATATGAGTTTCCATATCAAGGTCTTGAAGTGTAAAAGTTGTTTCCGTTACATTATCGCTAATCAATTGTCCATCAAGATATATGTTGTATGAAAGCGCGTGGTCATATTCCTTTTCATAAGTTAAATCATCTATTTTTAGAATATATGTGCCATTACTGGTATAGTTTATAGCTACATATTTGGTTTCGGCAGGGGCTTCAAAGGAATATTCGGTCCAGACCCCAGGCACAGTTATTTCACTGTCAAAGGCTGTAAAATCAGAGACATCACTTCCGGTCGTAGAATATAATACTTGTATTTTTTCAGGATCGTTATCAACTACCGAAGCTGCCATAAATGAGAAATCACCACTGCCGGCTGGTATGATTAACCAATCGTTGTTAGCACCATTAGGACCGGCAAATGCGGTTAGGAATCTACGTCCTGAGAAAGCGTCCATCGATAATATCGGCGGTAAAGTCGAGTGAGGATTAAAAACCATAAACGACATTGGAATTCCTGCATCAGGCCAGTCGAAATTATTGTATATATAGGTTTCAAGACCATCCAAATCTTTTAGTATATAATCTTCTATATTTTCTCTTTCAAAATCTTCATATTTTTCAATTTGATCGGTATAGGTGGCATGTAACGTCCAGTCAAGTGTAATTGATGATGGGCTTCCATCTACAGCTGTAGCAATAAGATTTGAAGGCTGGACTTTTCGTAGAGTGAGCGGAGCCGTAATCGTATTGTTCTCAACATTAACTGCCACATCAGTAAGTTCCAGAATTTCATAATTTTCCAGTTCCACTCTTAAGTTATAATCACCATGAGTCAAGTCATTGAACGTAAACGAGTTATTAGATGCCGGAAAGAAACCTTCTGCAAAATTATCTGAATTCCACACGGAGATATAAGCGCCTTCTGCGTTGCCAAAATCAGGTACTAACTCTACGGTAAAGTCAAAGAACATATGGTGCTCAATTTCATTTGAAATACCTTTGTCGGAAACCTCGTTATCACCGTATAGCGCGGTAATTCCGTATTCATACATATCGGCAGGAGCGCTGTCAAGTGTTTCATCGCTATAGTTGGTTGCAGTAATCGCGTCGGCGGTAAGCTCTGTCCAGTCATTTGCAGAAGCAGGACTACGGTACACCATATAACCCGACGGGTCGGCTTCCATCGTATTGTTGACAATACCGTATATATTCCAGTTTTTATTGGTAAGACTCATCGGTGTCCATACCCCATTTTCATATTTCATACTTCCTTTTTGATCAGGTGCGTTTGGTCCATCATCCAGCCCCATGGGGAAAGGTCCATATTCTCCTTCGAGGAACTCTAAGCCTATCCACAGTTCTTTATTGGTATTAATAGGAAGTGAGGCAGTTAGTTCAAACACATACCAACCTTCCTCTTGGATCGATGCCGATTGCGAATGAAGAAGTTCTGCTGCGTTTTGACCTTCAAACACCTTGATGTTGATTTCTGCATTATTGGCAATATAAGCTCTTACGTGGGTCAACTCTGCGTCTTCTACTATCTGGTTTTCCAGATCTGAAGTCTCAAATCGAATCCCAGCCATAAATGCTGCGACGCCATTTCCCCAAGCATCTCCCGCAGTAATAAAACTACCCCAACCAATTTGAGTTTCGTTGAAAAGACCAACAGGTGTATCCCAGCTCACGTCACCTACGCCATCATTATTCACGGCTATAATGTTTCTGGGCTTGTGTGCTGCAATATTCAGAGTAATCTGAGCCAATGTATAGTCTTCTTCATCACTTGTAAATGACGTCGATTCAGTGAGGTATAAAGGATGAAAAGCTTCAAGGCTATATGATTTTTCAGCAAATGCTTCCAATACATAGTTTCCGTCAACATCGCTTAGGGTAGTAAAATCTGAAAATCCAGTTAAGGTCATAGTTACACCTTCTATTCCATCGCCATCAGCATCAACTACAGTTCCTGATATCAAAATGGGAAGCGAACTGTCGAGGATGGCATCCAGTGTATGTTGCTCACTCGCTTCAATAGTAAGGTTTGTTTCATACGGATTAAATTCATCCTTGGTAAAAGTAACCACATAATCTCCGGGGAGTAAAGCTGAGATATTATAAACACCTGTTTCGTCTGTTGTAGTAGTCACCGTTTGATACGCATCGTCATCGTCAGGACTGATTGTTACCGTTACACCTTCGAGCGGTGAGCTATCTGAAAGTGCTGTTACTGTCCCGGTAAGACTTCCGAAATCTGTCGCTTTTCCAACTACAATACTTGGAATGGTGGCATACTCGTCGGTAGCCCACGAAGCTGGTTGGGTTGAAATTAAACTAAGGTCAACCGAATAACCTACAGCAGCATACGTACGCATATCATCGACTGTTGTATTGTAAAACTCTCTTGGATTTACCGAAGGCACAGGTTCTAAAAGAGGTTTAACAATGGTAATAATCACATTATCATTATTGGTATCATCGTAATAGAACGGTTGGTCCAAATCAATGGTTATGGCATTTCGACCAGAGGGAAAATTAATATCGCCATCAAAAACGAGTTGTTGATCACCAAAAAACTCCCACACTGCATTATCTAAAGTAGTTCCAAATGTTGAGCGGTCGCTCATGCTCATGTAAATTTTGTAGTGAGCCGTGCTGGTAGTTCCCAGATTTGCAAAATAAGACAGAGAGGTGATTAGACCACCGTCGCCCAAGTCTTCAGGGGTGTAAATGCTCTGCGAGATAATCGAACTTCTACTAAGTTCAAAAGGCTGATCATCAATCTGTACGCCGGTAGTAACAGATTTCTGGTCTTCTCCAAGACCTGAATAAGCGGAAGTGATAGCAGGAACCCCAAGATCGTCTTCTGAAGTTTGCGCTATTATAGAATAAGTATAAAGATATAGATCGGGAATGTCGGTCTCGGTAAAGGTAGTGCTACTGTGCATTGTAGCCAAGGTTTCTTCTATGTCTCCGAAACTGCGAATAATGGTATAACCCACTACCGGATTTTCCAACGAGCCACCAAGGGAACCATAATCCACTTCATCCCACGATATTACTGTGTGTAAGTTTTCATCTTGAGAGAAGGTTATGTTGGTAGCAGCGCCGGGTATGCTTTCATATCCAAAAAATGTAACCGGGGTAGTATAAATGACACCGTCTCCCGAGTCATTGTATGGCACAAGTCTATGCGTATAAAATCCGCTTTCAGGTAAATTGTCCACATAGGTCATGTTTTCACCGGCAGCCGAAGGAAGATCTGCGATTTCAGTAAGGTTCATGGGATGGGTACCTCTAAATACTTTTACACCTGTCATGTTATCAAGTGTATTGCCAGCCTCATCGACGGTTGGATTTATCCAGTTCAAAGTTGTTTGAATCTCATCGCCTAACTCCGTATCAAATGAAAGGTCGGTAATAACTCCTGGTGCCTCCGGTTCCACATCAACTACGAACTCGATGTTGTCCACTAACAACATTACCGCTTCCGATACACAGTTTATTGCCAAATGCTTGGCATCTGCAGGTATTTCATATTCAAATTTTGACCAAACAGTAGAAGGCGAAATAGTGTTGCCATTATTGAGAAATATAAAGTCTTCGGGATTATCACCTGTAGTTGAATATGCAACTTTAAACTCATCCTCCCCACTATAGGTGAATGAGCTTTTTGCATAAAATGAGAAAACTCCACCCGGATGATCTGCTAATTCATCAGAAATAAGCCAGTCATTGGAGGGGCCATCATAAGATGAGATGCTCACAAAGTATTTTTTACCGGCATAGGGAATGTATGCATCAAGGGTGTTGATAGGGTCGGTTTGCGAAGGATTATAAACGATAAAGCCTAACGGGCCTCCTTTGCCGGGGAAATCCTGAAACGGTCCGGCGGTATTGAGACCATCTAAATCAAGAGAAGTCCAACCCACCAGATTGTCTTGTGCAAAGTCTTCATGCCATTCAGCACCGTCTTTAAAAGAGTTTAATAAGCCACTATCGTTGTTTGAGTTATTATTATTTTGTCCCCAACTTAACGATATAAATAGTAGAGCGAATAAAAGAGTTATGTTTTTAACTTTCATGATAAATAATTTATGTCAGGTTATGTAAGCGCTTTAAAAAATCAATAGATTATGCCTGGACAAGTTAGTTAAATTAGTAGATTTGTTTAACACCGCTCAGATTTTATCACTCCTTTTGGTCCTAAACATATATATACGTCTGATAGATTACTTGTTTTTCAATGATTTAGAGTTGGTTATGCGTTTGCGGTAAACTGCTGGAGTTACCTTCTCAATATCTTTGAAAAGCTTATAAAAGACTGACATAGTTTTAAATCCGGATTCTGAAGCAATACCCTCGATGGTGAAATGTTTATAATTTTCATCAGAAAATAATTGTTTACTTTCTTCGATACGTAATTCGTTTATATAATTGTAGAAGGTTTTATTTAAACCATGGTTAAGGGCATGAGAAACCGCATTTCGACTTTTAGAAATTGCTTCAGCCAAATCACTTAAACTGAGATTGGGATCTTTATATAGTTTTTGTTCTTTCATTATTTTTTCAAGCATAACAAGAATGTCTTTATCACTATCATCCTGATTCGAAGTTTGAACTTTATGAAGCACAAAGTCTTTTTTAGAATCCGCCTTAGACGCTGTAAAAATTACAGGATATTTATAAATCATTATTGTTATATAAAATAAACTAATCGCAATTACGGCATGGTATGCCATATATAAAATGTAAGGGTTTAAATAAGCGATTTTAACAATAGTTGATATTCCTCCTAATATAAAGACCAAAGCAAAGCTATAATTGATGACTTGAAACCATTTTAATTTACGACTTTCAATTTCAGAATATTGTTCTTTGAGCATTTGATGGCGTAACCTCAATATGTGATTGGTTTTTATAAAATAGAATGGCCCCAGTATTGTGGCTAAAAAAGAACTTGCCAAGGTTCGAACTTGATACCAATCGTGTTGCCGCATGTAATCTATAGAATAATTGCTATCAAAATAAAGAAATAAAGTAAATCCTATGTAAATATATATAGGCGTAAAATGCAAATGATCAATATTGCGAAAGCTTTTATGTTCGTAAAACAAGTATTTTACATAGAGAAATATTGGTGGGAATAAAGTAAGAGCAAGCATAGGCCCTATAAAAGTCGTAACTGCAACATTAAAGAATGGTTTATCGTGGATAAAAGCAAAAAACCAATAACATGAAAAGCCCCATACTAAGAGGAGTAATGCGAGTAGATTATTTGAAAACGGTCTGTACTTTTCTTTAAGTAATAGATAAATACCTGTAATTGCTTGGGAAGTACCAAAAAGCATTAGAACCGAAAAATAGGATTCTATCAGATATAACATTTAAAACTATATTTTATAAAATGAGCAAATTAGCTAATATGAGGGTAATTTAGTTTATTTAAGAGTAATAGAAAAGATATTGTTTTCTCCTTTAAATTCGTTATCTTTGCAGCACATCTAAAAAAGGTACTGTGGCTGAGTCTGGTTAGGCAGTGATCCGCAAGATCATTTACGGTGGTTCGAATCCATCTGGTACCTCTAAAAAAATAGAAACGGTTGATCAGAGTTTTGGTTGACCGTTTTTTTGTGGATTATTTTCTCCCTATAGGTTTAAAATCGCTCAACTGGCTGACTTCAGGGAAAACAGTCTCAACTTTTTCTTGCATCTGCTCCATTTTGTGAGGAAACATACCACGTGTCATCAGCACAACTCCACACAGGGCGATGATAACACTAATCGTTCTTTTGAATTTATAAATAAGATTAGGCGTAAGTCGGTGATTTAATTTTTTGGCCAAGATAATCTTCAATAGATCGACTATAAAGTACGTAACCAAAATCGCGGCAAAGAAAACAACTATTCGGTTGGGTTGCATATCCATCGTGGGGCCAAAAGCGATAATCAATCCAAGCCAGAACCCCAAAACCCCGATATTGACAAAGTTTAAAAGGAAACCTTTGGCGATATATCCCAACCAATCACCTCTTTTTATTTTCCGTACGTCTTGATCTTTCGGGAGTGGAATAATTTTCTTTTCCTTAATAAAGGTGATTATGCCGTAGGTAATAAGAATAGTACCCCCAAATATGAATAAACCGGGTTCGTCTTTAATACTTTCTAAAAGCCTACTGGTACTGAAATACGCGATTAATAAAAAAGCGAGATCAGCTAAAATTACTCCAATATCAAATACGATTGCTGCCCGAATTCCTTTAATAGCAGCGGTTTCTAAAAGGACGAAAAAAACAGGTCCAAAGAGAAAAGCCAGAACAATCCCTAAAGGAATAGCAGCAAAAACATCTTGTAACATATTGTTGAGCGAAACAATTTAAGCGACAAAGTTATACATTTAAACAGAATAAGCGAGCTTTTTTAACTAAACCTCTAATAAATACATAGTTTAACATCCTGTTATTCTTGGTAAAAGGCTACATTTGTACGTGGAAGTAACCTTGCATAATGAAGAATATATTAAGATTTTCTTTGATAATTATCGGAGCCGGACTAATTGGTTTCGGTTTATACTCCTATTTATTTCCGGAAACTTTTTCTGACACTAAATTAGGAGAAGATCATTATCAAGCATTGGCGATGATGGCTTTTGGAGTGTTGTGCCTCTTGAGCGGATTGGCTTATAAAAGAAGATGAATCCAAGTGTGATTTTTGTTGGCCGATGCTAAAGAATGAGTATCAGGAAAACTTATAATTATTTCTAAATCCACACCAGAAAGACTATCAACACCATTAAAATAGAAATAAAAAAGGTAATCAACGTTTTGAAGCAGCCTTTAGAAACTATGCGCCCTATTTTTTGTTGACGACCACTTTTGGAGGTAGGGATTCCTGTTTTTCGTGAAATATTACGCTTGATTCTTGTAATACCTAAAAACCTTTTCCAAGAAAATCCTCCTCTATTCATTTATCAATTATTATCGGTAAAAACTTTATAAAAACATATCCGGATAAAGTTGCTCTCCTTTCTTCACCGCATATTTATCGAAATCGGTTATCCCTTCGGCTTTTAAAACCTGCTCATCTGTCAAACATTCTCCGTTATAAGTTTCTTTGGTTTTTGTCAAGATGGCAAAAGCAGCATCGGCAACAATAGCCGGTTTTCTGCTCATGTTGGCTAATTTTTCACCGCCCAATAGATTTCTTACTGCTGCAGTGTCAATAGTAGTCATCGGCCAAAGACAGTTGGCAGCCAAGTTATAATCTGCATAATCTTCTGCCCAACCCAAAGTGAGCATACTCATTCCGTATTTTGAGATGGTATATGCAGCACTGTTTTTCAACCACTTTTTATCTAAGTTTATCGGTGGTGACAAGGTGAGGATGTGAGCGTTTTCAGATTTGATCAGGTGAGGCAAACAAGCTTTTCCGGCTAAGAAAGTTCCTCGAATATTAATCTGATGCATCAAGTCGAATTGTTTTGAGCTTAAGTTTTTGGTGTTGTTCAAGTTGATGGCAGAAGCGTTGTTTATCAAAATATCAATTCCACCGAAAGTTTCTACAGTTTTTTCTACGGCTGCATTCACCTGTTCTTCAAATCTAATATCACATTGCACAGGGAGCGCTTTTCCTCCAGCGGACTCTATTTCTTTGGCTACGGAATAAATAGTGCCGCCCAATCGTGGGTCTTCTTCAACTGATTTGGCGGCAATAGTGATATTTGCCCCTGCAGACGCTAATTTTAAAGCAATAGCTCTACCAATCCCTCTTGATCCGCCGGTTATAAAAACCGTGTTATCTTTTAATTTCATAATGAAATAATTTGCAATGATATATAATCCTTTTCAGCTCGAGTGATAGTTTTCCAAATTACTAAAAATCCCGCTCGATAGATAATTGCCAAGAAACGGGAAATATTATTTTTAGTAATGGTTAATTTATGGGAAAACCACTCCGCCGTAAACTGTAGGATCTACTTGTGGAATCTTCGCGTCATAGGTGCTATTTATCGCTTTGATAAACTGATTTGCCAATAAAACATTTCCAATAGGAGTCAAATGCACTCCATCTAAGGAAAAAGCTCCACCGGTAACAAATTCCGTAGTGATTTCTCTTCCATTTATTATCAGTCCTTGCTCGTCCAATTTGCTTAAAAATGAATTTACATCGACAAAAGCTAAATCATTTGCCTGTGCAACCGACTTAATTTTCTGGTTAAAATTTTCTGTAGCGGTTTTAATTTCACTTAATTCATCAGCAGTTAAAACATATTGATCGGGGATAGGGGTCTGAGAACCCAACCCGGCGGCCAACTGATCTTGAGGAACTGACAGTAAAATCAATTCTCCTTCTTGAATTTGTCGCATGCCGACTTGCGGGATATTTTCATCTTCGATAATAAAACCATTAGGTCCTAGTTCAAAAGGCGCCACCAATCCCATATCGATTAAAGGGGCATAAGCATCATTCAAAGCGTCTACTTGTCCTTGATCTTCTAAAACCAATCCGTTATAAGGCACGGTGGTAAAGAATGGAGTAGAGGTAACATCGGGGATATTTGCTATCGCCCCTTTTGCACCGGTAGCTAAAAACCCTTCGATTACAGCATCATAACTGGCAGAAAATCCAACACCTGGCCCACCCTCCATTGGAGTGATCCTTAATTCCGCAACTCTCTAAATTAAGCGCAAAATTCTAATATTTATAGATTGACTTCAAAATAAAAATTGGATTTTACTTGTTTACAGTGAAAATCGTTGGTTCTAAAACATAGCTCG
>Ga0079225_10001931_pt1 | contig 11797 bp, 11 predicted proteins | sample Poulit2012_FD_76344 | JGI IMG/M metagenome (GOLD analysis project Ga0079225, IMG submission 76344) | Agricultural soil microbial communities from Georgia to study Nitrogen management - Poultry litter 2012 | ecosystem: Environmental > Terrestrial > Soil > Agricultural land | place: USA: Georgia...
ATCCGTTCCCCGTCCTCGGGGCGGGCATCGTCGTAGACCCGCGCGATCCGAACCGTCTGGGCGGCGCTCATCACCGCAGTTTAGTCCGCTGCCCCCCCGGCGGCGATCGGCGCCCGCCGCGCGGACCCGCTCAGCCCGGCGCCCCCGGGGCCAGGACCGGCAGGTCGGTCGGGGCTCCGCTTTGCGCCAGATCCAGCAGCGCGTCGACGTCGAGGTGGGTCTCGACCAGGTCGGCCAGCACCTCCAGGCGGCGTTCCCGGGCGGCGGCGAACGACACCGCGGCGCCGGCCAGTCCCACCGTCTCACGCAGCAGCGCGCCCCGAAACGCGTCGCCCTCCAGACAGCCGTGCCACATGGTGCCCAGCACCGCTCCGCGGCGCGCGCCGCCGGGGAACTCCGTTGTCTTCTCACCGACGCGCACCCGGCCGTGGTGGATCTCGTAGCCGCCGACCGGGACCCCCAGCCCGGTGCCGCACGGCAGTCCCAGCGTCTTGGCCGCGGTGAAGGTGGTGCTCACATCCAGCAGGCCGAGACCGGGCACCGTCGTCGCCGGGCCCTCCACCGCATCGGGGTCGGCGATGCGGGTGCCCAACATCTGGAAGCCGCCGCAGATGCCGAGCACGGGTCGGCCCGCCGCGGCGTGCGCGGCGATCGCGGCATCGAGACCGCGGGAACGCAGCCATGCCAGGTCGGCGATGGTCGCGCGGGTGCCGGGCAGCACGACGAGTTCGGCGTCGGCCAGGGCTCGCGGCTCGGAGACGAACACCACGTCGAGGCCGGGTTCGAGGCCGAGGGCGTCGACGTCGGTGAAATTGCTGATCCGCGGCAGCCGCACCACCGCGACCCGCCGGGCGCCGCGCTGCGCGGTGCGCCGGGCCCCCAGGTCCAACGCGTCCTCGGAGTCCAGCCACAGGTCCGGATGCCAGGGCAGGGTGCCGAAGACCCGCCGGCCGGTGGCCCGGTGGATCCCGGTCAGCGCCGGCTGCAGCAGGGCCGGTTCGCCACGGAACTTGTTGACGATGAACCCGGTCATCAGCGCCTGGTCGGCGGCGTCGAGTAGCGCGACGGTGCCGAAGAACGCGGCGAACACCCCGCCCCGGTCGATGTCGCCGACCACCACCGTCGGCAGCCCGGCGTGGCGGGCCAGGCCCATGTTGACGTAGTCGCCGTCGCGCAGGTTGATCTCGGTGGGGCTGCCCGCTCCCTCGGCGACGATGACGTCGTAGCGGCCGGCCAGATCGTCGTAGGCGTCGTGGGCGGCCGCGGCGAGGCTCCGGCGGCCCGTGCGCCACTCGGTGGCCGACAGCGCCCCGGCCGGGCGCCCCAGCAGCACCACGTGGCTGCGCCGATCCGAGCCCGGTTTGAGCAGCACCGGGTTCATCGCGACCTCCGCGGTGGCGCGGGCCGCCTGGGCCTGGATCCACTGGGCGCGGCCGATCTCGCCGGCGCGCCCGTCGGCGTCGAGGCAGACCATCGAGTTGTTCGACATGTTCTGCGCCTTGTAGGGCGCCACCCGCACGCCGCGCCGGGCCAACGCCCGGCACAGCCCCGTGGTCACCACGGTTTTCCCGGCGTCACTGGTGGTGCCGGCGATCAGCAGTCCCGCCATCGGTGCCTCCTCACGGCCAACACAACCATGGCCGCCGCCGGCGCCGACCGCCCGGTGCGGCGGTGGCGGGCCCGGCGATCAGGCGTGCTGGGCGCCCGGGTGGAACCGTTTGACCCGGTGCAGCGTGTTGCGGTCGGTGTGGTTCATCTGTTTGCCGTCCATGGTGGCCAGTTTCAGCACCAGGGTCTGGTCGTAGCCGAACGACTCGTCGTCGTGGAAGGTGAAGCTGCCCCGGAAGCTGATCAGCTCGGCGCGCTCGGACAGATACTCGTTCTGCAGGATGCCGTAGTTCGGCTCGCCCGGCGTCGCGGTGAACTCGATCGTCGTGTCGCGCGGCTCGGCGTGCCCGCCGGCCTGGATGGCGATGCCCCGACCGAACACCACGGTGCGCATGACCACGCCGGTCTTCTTCTCCCACAACAGGTATCCCACCTCGTCGTGGAAGGGATCCATGGCCTCCTCGCCGTGACGCCAGGCGGTCATCTCGTATTTGAGGCCCTCGATCGTCTGCTGACCGTTCTCCTGGATGGGGATCGGTTTGAACCACGCCTTCTCGAAATAGCTGGTCTCGGCGGTGCCGCCGTCTTTGTTGTGAAAGGAGAAATCGACGCCGGCGTCGCCCTCCCACTCGCCCACCAGCGGGGTCAGCGGCCCGAGTTTCTGCGGTCCCAGGATTGTGGTCATGGCGGTAGCTCCTCACGTTCGTCGACGACCACGTCCGGGTACCGCCTGTTCGGCCACCGCCCACAGACGCCGAGGCTCACCGGTCACACGCGGCACCGTGCCGAATGTTAGGTCCCGACGGCGACCGGCGGTGTCAATCCGCGCCGATACGGAGAAAGGGCCGCATCTAGCGGCCCTTTCAAAAGTGGAGCTGCCGGGAATTGAACCCGGGTCCTCCGGCCTGCCCTCAAGGCTTCTCCGTGCGCAGTTCGCTAGGTCTCTACTCGGATCTCCCGGTCACGCGAACCAGCCGGGATGACGATCCCAGTCGCTGTTTGGTGTCCCGATACGTCCCGCGACCGAACGTCTCGGTGGATCCCTCTCGATGATGCCAGGATCCGGGTCGAGGGCATTCCCGGGCTGACAGACTAGCTGTCGCTTAGGCAGCGAGAGCGTAGTCGCGCTGATGTGAATCGGCGCTTAATTGGTTGCAACGACGCTTAACGGTGGTCTCTTGCCTGCACCGGCACGCTTCCCTTGATTCGAAGCACGAAGTCGAAACCGTTCAGCCCCCTGTCTGTGTGTTCCTCCCGCCGACGGTCGGCGGAACTTTCATGATACGTGGTCTGCAACGCCGCGTCACCGCGATCTGTTCCGCGTCCGGTGGGTGTCCGGACGACACCGCCGCGGCCTCACCCGACGGTGATCATGGTCACCGCGGCCATCGCCAGCACCATGCCGGCGACCTGCCAGCGGTGGATCCGCTCGCGCAGCAGCACGATCGCCAGCACCACAGTGACCGCCGGGTACAGCGAGATCAGCACGCTGGCCAGCGACAGCATCGCCTCGTGCAGCGCCACCAGCATGGTCACGTTGGCGGCGGTGTCGAGCACCGCGATCAGCAACGCCAGCCCCAGCGGCGTCCCCCGCGGAGCGCTCAGGTTGCGGCTCGCCGCGGCGATCGCGACGACCAGCACGCTGGCCGCCACCCGGGCGAACAGCAGCGGCCACAGCCGCGACTGGACCGGGGTCTGGTCCATGCACACGAAGTTCAACCCCAACGCCAACCCGGATCCGACGGTCAGCCACGCCACCTTGCCGGTCAACCAGTGCGGGCGCGGTTCGCTCTCACCGGACTCCCGGCTGATCAGCACCACCGCGACCAGGGCCAGCGCGATCCCGGTGGCCGCGACCGCGCCGGGCCGCTCCCCCAGTCCGAGACCCACCGCAACCGGCACCGAGGCGTCCACCGTGGCCGACACCGGCGAGACCACCGCGATCGGTCCGGCGCTCAGCGCTGCGTAGAACCACCAGATGCCCAGCGCCTGGGAGATCCCGCCGAGGCTGCCCCACAGCACCGCATCGGTGGTGATCTGTCCGCCGGCGGCCACCGCGATCACCGCCAGCAGCACCGCCGCCGCCGGGGTGGAGATCAGCACCACCCGCAGCGCCGCGATACGGCGGGAGGCGAGCCCGCCGGCGAAGTCGCTGAATCCGAAACTGGTCGCCGAGGCCAGCGCCAGTGCCGGCGCGGAGTTCAGCGCATGCCCTTCGCCCGCTGACCCAGCGCGCGGGTGATCTCCCGCTGCGCGTCCCGGCGGGCCAGGTCCTGGCGTTTGTCGTGGGCCTGCTTGCCGCGGGCCAGGGCTAACTCCACCTTCACCTTGCCGTCGGCGAAGTACACCGACAGCGGCACCAGGGTGAGGTTGCCGTCCCGGATCTTGCCCACCAGGCTGTCGATCTGGCGCCGATGCAGCAGCAGCTTGCGGTTGCGCCGCGGGGCGTGGTTGGTCCAGGTCCCGTGGTGATACTCCGGGATGTGCAGGTTGCGCAGCCACACCTCGCCGTCGTCGACGGTGGCGAACGCGTCGACCAGCGAGGCGTGCCCCTCGCGCAGGCTCTTCACCTCGGTGCCGACCAGCACCACCCCGGCCTCGAAGACCTCCACAATGGCGTAGTTGTGCCGTGCCTTGCGGTTGGTGGCGATGACCTGCTTGCCGTCCGCCTGAGCACCGCGTCCGCCCCGCTTGCCGGATTTCTTCGCCACGTCAACGCCGGATGTAGAGCCGCAAGGTCACGTAGGCGGTCGCGCCGGCCATCACCGCACCCACCAGCCACAGCACCGGGGCGATGTAGAGCACGTCGGCGTAGTCGATCTTGGCGATCAGGTTGGCCTTGTAGAACTGGCTCAACGCCTTGTCGAGGAAGACCGCCCGCACGAAGATCAACCCGATCACCGAGATCGCCACCCCGATGGTGGCCGCCAACACCGCCTCCACCAGGAACGGCAACTGGGTGTACCAGCGGCTGGCGCCGACCAGGCGCATGATCCCGATCTCGGTGCGCCGGGTATAGGCCGCCACCTGCACCATGTTCGCGATCAGCAGCACCGCGCCGACCGCCTGGACCAACGCGACCGCGAACGCCGCGCCGCTGATGCCGTCGAGCACGGCGAAGAGCCGGTCGATCAGCTCCTTCTGGTTTTTGACCTCCCGCACCCCGGGCTGGTTGCGCAGCGACTCATCGAAAGCGCCGTGCTCCTCGGGGTTCTCCAGTTTGACGATGAACGACGCCGGGAACGCGTCCTTGCTGGCCACCTCCTTGAACTGGGGCAGCTTGCGGATCGCGTTCTGGTAGGCGTCCTCACGGTTGAGGTAGCGCACCGATTTGACGTCGTCGCGGGCCTCGATCTGCTCGCGCAGCGCCGCGCATGGGTCGGCTTCGCATGCGGGGTCGTCGGCCGAGGCGTCGTCGGTCAAAAAGACCTGCGATTCGACGCGGTCGAGGTAGATGGCCCGCGAATGGTCGGCCAGCCGGATCACCAACAGCCCGCCGCCGAACAACCCGATCGAGATCGCGGTGGTCAGGATCATCGCGACCGTCATGGTCACGTTGCGGCGAAGCCCGGTCAGGACCTCGTTGAACAGGAATCCAAAGCGCACTTATCGATCCATTCCGTAGACGCCGCGTTGCTCGTCGCGCACCAGCCGGCCCAGCGAGAGTTGCACCACCCGACGGCGCATCGAATCGACGATGTGGTGGTCGTGGGTGGCCATCAACACGGTCGTGCCGGTGCGGTTGATCCTGCCGAGCAGGTCCATGATGTCGTTGCTGGTCTCGGGGTCGAGGTTGCCGGTGGGCTCGTCGGCGAGCAGCACCAGCGGCCGGTTGACGAACGCCCGTGCGATCGCCACCCGCTGCTGCTCACCGCCGGAGAGCTCGTCGGGCAGCCGATTGGCCTTCCCGGACAGCCCCACCATCTCCAGCACCTCGGGCACCACCCGGTTGATGGTGTCGGTGCGTTTGCCGATCACCTCCAGGGCGAACGCGACGTTGTCGAACACCGTCTTCTGCTGCAGCAGCCGGAAATCCTGGAAGACGCAGCCGATGACCTGCCGCAGCGCCGGGATGTGCCGCCCGGAGAGCTTGTTGACGTGGAACTTCGACACCCGGATGTCGCCGCCGGTGGGCCGCTCGGCGGCCAGCAGCAGCCGCATGAACGTCGATTTACCCGACCCGGACGGCCCGATCAGGAACACGAACTCGCCCTTGTCGATCTTGACGCTGACATCGTCGAGGGCCGGACGGGCCGACGTTTTGTACTGCTTGCTGACATGGTCGAGCGTGATCATCACGGCACGCAGTGTAACCGCGGCGACGGCTGCGGCCGGTCAAGCTAGCCCGGCGGGGGCGCCGGGACCGCGGGCCCGGGTGCGGCGCTGGTCGCGGTGTCGGGAACCGAGCCCGGCGGGCCGGGCGGCGGCGCCGAGGTCGGTGACGGCGGCGGCGGGAACAGCGGCGGCGGGAACGGCGCGCTGGCGGTAGGGCTGGTGGGGCTGGTGGGGCTGGTCGTCGGCGGCTCGGTGGGCGTGGTGGTGCTCGGCTCCGCCGGCTCGGGGGTGTGCACCTGGGTGCGCGGCACCCAGGTGTAGGCCGGGTCGGGCACATAGCCGGGGGGCACCACCTCGCGGGCCGGCACCTGATGGGGGGCCGGCTCCGGTCTGTAGGTGTCGTAGGCCCACCAGGTGAGCACGAACGCGACGAGCAGCACCACCGTGGAGGTGCGGATCCGCCCACCCAGCAGGTAGCCGGGCCAGCCCCGGGCCGCGGAGCGTTCTCTCATCGGGCTCATCGGATCGGCTCCTCGTCGAGGTCGTCGTCGCCGCCGGGGTCCGCGTCGGCGGGGCCGGGGTCGCCGTCGCGACGCGCCGACGGCGCGATCCCGCCCACCCGCGGGGCCGCCCCGGCGGTGACCACACCGGCGCGCCCCAGCGCGCGCAACACCTGGGCCCGCAGCCGCCGGCCCACCTCGAACTGCTTGCCGGGCAGCGTGCGGGCCACCATCCGCAGGTTGACGGTGTCGACCTCGATGGACTCCACCCCCATCAGGGCCGGCTTGTCCAACAGCAACTCCCGCAGCGGGGCGTCGCTGTCGATGGCGCGTTCGCACACCCCGTGCAGCACCTCGTTGACCAGGTTGAGGTCGGCGGTGGTGGGCACCGGCACGTCGACCACCGCCCGCGCCCAATCCTTCGACAGGTTCAACGACTCGACGATCTGGCCGTTGGGCACCGTGTAGACCTCGCCGTCGGCGGTGCGCAGCTTGGTCACCCGCAGCGTGACGTCCTCGACGGTGCCCTCGGCCGTCGCCCCCGAGGTCAGCTCCAACCGCACCAGGTCACCGAAGCCGTACTGTTTCTCCAGGATCAAAAAGAAGCCGCTGAGCAGATCCTGGACGAGTTTTTGGGCGCCGAACCCCAGCGCACCGCCGAGCACGGCGGCGGGGGCGGCCAGCGAACCCACCGGCACATCGATGATGTTGGTGATCTGCACCGCCACCACGATGGACAGCAGCACGATCGAGCCCCAGGAGATGACCGCCGCCACCGCCTGTCGATGCTTGGAGACCTCCGAACGCACCAGCGCGTCACCGGCTTTGAACTCGGCCTCATACCGGCGGGCGACGGTGCGGGCGGTCCAGTTGATCAACCGGGACGCCAGCACCGCCCCCAACAGCAGCAGGGTGATCCGCAGCCCCTTGTCGAGGATCCAGACGCCGATCTCGCCGTGCCAGAAGCCATGCCAGCCCGGGGCCGCGGCGGGGCGGCTAGCCATCGGCGGGGCGGTTGCGCCAGCGGATGCCGGCCTCCAAGAACCCGTCGATGTCGCCGTCGAGCACCGCCGCGGGGTTACCGACCTCGTGTTCGGTGCGCAAATCCTTGACCATCTGATAGGGGTGCAGCACGTAGGAGCGCATCTGGTTGCCCCACGAGCTGCCGCCGTCACCGCGCAGCGCATCGAGCTCAGCACGTTCTTCGGACCGCTTGCGTTCCAGTAGTTTTGCCTGCAGAACCCGCATCGCGGCCACCTTGTTCTGAAGCTGAGACTTCTCGTTTTGGCAGGTGACGACGATGCCGGTCGGCACGTGGGTCAGCCGTACCGCCGAGTCGGTGGTGTTGACCGACTGGCCACCGGGCCCACTGGAGCGGTACACGTCGACGCGGACGTCGCTCTCGGGGATGTCGATGTGGTCGGTGGTCTCGACCACCGGAAGCACCTCGACCTCGGCGAACGACGTCTGGCGGCGGCTCTGGTTGTCGAACGGGCTGATCCGCACCAGCCGGTGGGTGCCCTGCTCGACCGAGAGGGTGCCGTAGGCGAACGGGGCGTGCACGGCGAACGTGGCGCTTTTGATCCCGGCCTCCTCGGCGTAGGAGGTGTCGAACACCTCCACCGGGTAGTGGTGGGCCTCCGCCCAGCGGATGTACATCCGCATCAGCATCTCGGCCCAGTCGGCGGCGTCGACGCCCCCGGCGCCGGAGCGGATCGCCACCAGCGCCTCGCGCTCGTCGTACTCCCCCGACAGCAGGGTGCGCACCTCCATCGCCTCGATGTCGGCGCGCAGGGCGGCCAGCTCCTCGTCGGCCTCCGCGCGGGCCGCGTCCGCCGCCTCCCCGGTCTCCTCGGCGACCAGCTCGTAGAGCACCGGCAGGTCCTCCAGCCGGGAGCGCAGCTCCTCGGCGCGGCGCAGCTCGCCCTGCGACCGGGAGAGCTCGCTGGTGACCCGCTGGGCGTTGGCCTGGTCGTCCCAGAGGCTCGGGTCGGAGGCCTGCTGCTCGAGTTCGGCGACGCGGGCCCGCAGTGCGTCCACGTCGAGGACCCCCTCGACCGTGGTCAAGGTGGCGTCAAGGGTGGCGATGTCAGCCTGCCGATCGGGTTCCACGGGTAGTCACGTTACCGGCGGATTCGGCGCCGCCGCGCGCGGTCGGGGCTAGCATCGAAGGGGAGCCAGTTAGACGCACCGCCCGACCACGATGCCGACGACGCAACAGCCCGCGTTCGTCGTGGTCGCGCCTGACCAGAAGGCTGGAGTATGCATCCCTACCACGTGGCCATCGTCGGCGCGGGCCCTTCCGGGTTTTTCGCCGCCGCGTCCCTGTTGAAACTCGACACCCACGACGTGCACGTCGACATGCTCGAGATGCTGCCGACTCCGTGGGGTCTGGTGCGCTCCGGGGTGGCCCCCGATCACCCGAAGATCAAATCGATCTCCGCCCAGTTCGAGAAGACCGCCGCCGACCCGCGGTTCCGGTTCTTCGGCAACGTCCGGGTCGGCGAGCACGTCCACGCCGACGAACTCGCCGAGCGCTACGACGCGGTGATCTACGCCGTCGGCGCCCAGTCCGACCGCCATCTGGGGATCCCCGGCGAGGATCTGCCCGGCAGCGTGGCCGCCGTCGACTTCGTCGGTTGGTACAACGCCCACCCGCACTTCTGCGAACACCGCCCGGAGCTGACCTGCCGGCGCGCGGTCGTGGTGGGCAACGGCAACGTGGCGTTGGACGTCGCCCGCATCCTGGTCACCGATCCCAGCGAGCTGCGCACCACCGACATCGCCGACCACGCGCTGGACCTGCTCGACCCGTGCGGGGTGGAGGAGGTGATGATCATCGGGCGCCGCGGCCCGCTGCAGGCCACCTTCACCAGCCCCGAACTGCGGGAGCTGGGCACCCTCAAGGGGCTGGCGAACGTCGACATCGTCATCGACGAAGCCGAATTCGACGGGATCACCGACGCCGACATCGACGCCGCCGACAAACACCCCAAGCAGAACGCCAAGGTGATGCGCCGCTACGTCGGCGCCGAGCAGCATCCGGGCAACCGGCGCATCGTGTTTCGGTTCCGCACCTCCCCGATCGAGATCCGGGGCACCGATCGTGTCGAGGAGATCGTGTTGGGCCGCAACGAGTTGGTCACCGACGAGGACGGCCGGGTGGTCGCCCGCGACACCGGCGAACGCGAGGTGCTCCCCGCCCAGATGGTCGTGCGCTCGGTCGGCTACCGCGGGGTGCCGACCCCGGGGCTGCCGTTCGATGACCGCCGCGGCACCATTCCGCACACCGACGGCCGCATCGAGGGCACCCGCAACCAGTACGTGGTCGGCTGGATCAAACGCGGCCCGTCGGGGGTGATCGGGTCCAACAAGAGCGATTCGGCGGCCACCGTGGAGACCCTGATCGCCGATCTGGACACCGCCGAGCCCACCGAGGCACCCGCCGGGCGGGCCGACGATCTGGTGGCCTGGTTGCTGTCCCGGCAACCGCAGCTGGTCACCGACGAGCACTGGCAGCTCATCGACGCCCACGAGCGCACCAGCGGCGAGCCGCACGGCCGGCCGCGGGTGAAGCTGGTCCAGGTCGCCGACATGCTCAAGATCGCACACGGCTGAGCCGCCCCGGCGGCGCCGGCGTGCTCTTAGGCGGCGCGCCCCTTCGGCGCGCGGTCACCGAGCAACGCGGTCAGGTGCCGGCGCAGGTACTGCTGGTCGGGGACCTGCCGGGTGACCAGCATGCGGTAGTACAGCGGGGCGTAGAGCTGTTCGAACAGCATCTCGACGTCGGTGTCGGCGGGCAGATCCCCGGCGGCCACGGCGGCGCGCAGGCGGGTTTTGCCGGCCTCGTCGCGCGGGGCGATCACACCGGTGAGTAGCCGGTCGGCCAACGCCGGGTCGTGATGGGCGGCGTCGAAGACCCCCAGCAGCGCGGGACCGCGTTCGGCGCAGAACATGTACTCCACGGCCACCGCCATCTGGGCGCTCAGGTCGGCGGCCAGGTCCCCGGTATCGGGGAAGACCGCCGCGGGCGCGGAGACCTCCTCCAACGCCTCGAGCAACAGCGCCCCCTTGGTGGGCCACCACCGGTAGATCGTCTGCTTGCCCACCCCGGCCCGTCGGGCGATCGCCTCGATGCTCAGCCGCCCATAGCCGGTCTCCCGGCAGAGTTCGAGGGCTGCCGCCAGGATCGCCCGCCGGGCGCGGTCACTGCGGCGGTACTGATTCCCCCACGTCACGGCCGCATTCTAACGGCGCTGCCGGTGTCGTCTGCCGCCATCAGCGCTGAAAAATAAAGTTACTCGCGGGTATTGACCTTAGCTCGATACGGACCGTACCGTCTAGACCAATTATCTCAGTTCTCTCTCAGTGAAATCAAAGGAGATGTCACGCCGTGAACACCGCCCCTCACCCCACGATGCGGCCCGCTGTGCGCCCCTACGCGACCGCGGGCGTGGCCTTGGCCGGCGCCGGACTGATCGCCGCCGCGCCGGTCCTCACCCCGCTGCCGGAGACCCACGTGCCGCAGATTCAGCTCACGGCGATCGCCGACGGCCTCGACGCGACACCCTGGGTCGATTTGTTCGAAGGCGCTGTCGACAACGTGAGCAAGATCGGCGCGGCGATGCTCGCCGATCCCCTGCCGGCGCTGTCAGCCCTCGGCAGTAACTGGCTGGAGTACGGGGAGGGGTTTGCCACCACGCTGGGCATTGCGGGCGAGGGACTGGCCAACCTCGTCACGGCGCTTCCGGAGACCCTGCAAGCCTCGTTCGGTGAACTCGCCTCGGGCAACATCGCCCAGGCGATCGCGGTCCTGACGCAGCAGGGATTTCTCAGCCTGACACCGCTGGTAGCGCCGGTACTGGGAATCGCAGCACCCCTGATGGGGATGACGGAGAACCTGGCCAACGTGACTGAGACGGTTCTGGCCGGCGGTGCCGGTGTTGCGCTATCGGCCATCCCGGCACTCCTGGGCCCCGCCCAGGCATTGGGCGATTCGACTGAGATCTTCGCCGATGCGCTGACCGGAGGAAATCCCCTGGAGGCGCTGAGCGCGCTGATCAACACCCCGGCGATGGTCCTCGGCGGGTTGCTCAATGGCTTCCAATCCGATCTTGCGACACCGGCCATCCCCTTCCCCGGTCTGCTCACGTTCGATCCCGAGGGGACGTTTGGAAGCGGCTTGCTCGGTGGGCTTTTAGTGGCTGTGCCACAGGCCATCGGCGACGCTCTCGGCGGCGGCAGCATCGTGGACGGCGTCGACGGTCTGCTGCAATCGGCGATGGCGTTGCCCGAAACCTTCATCGGCTCTCCCACCGGCGGCCTCGGCGACATCTTCGACGTCGGCTCGCTCACCGACGGACTGCCCGACCTGCTCACCATCGGCGGCCTCGCCGGGCTCGGCGACGTGTTCA
>Ga0079225_10001932_pt1 | contig 11796 bp, 14 predicted proteins | sample Poulit2012_FD_76344 | JGI IMG/M metagenome (GOLD analysis project Ga0079225, IMG submission 76344) | Agricultural soil microbial communities from Georgia to study Nitrogen management - Poultry litter 2012 | ecosystem: Environmental > Terrestrial > Soil > Agricultural land | place: USA: Georgia...
AAGTAAAGTTGCGGCTATAATCGATCGAGAAGAACTTGAAATTGAAGATGCAAAATGCTTAAAGAGTGTAGGTATTGCACTTGAAGAAATATTAAAAGATAAAGTGCATATTAAATTTAAAGAATAAAGGGGTATCCCTTTTTTCTTTATACTAATATATTTATTTATTATGTTATAATTTATGTATGGTGATTTTATGAAATTAAAAGAAAAATTAAATTTATTACCTGACAAACCTGGCTGCTATATGATGAAAGATGAAAATGAAACTATAATATATGTTGGTAAAGCAAAAAACTTAAAAAGACGAGTTAGATCATATTTTATAGGATCACATAACTATAAAACAGCTAAATTAGTTAGTGAAATAACCGATTTTGAAACAATTATAACTAATAGTGAACAAGAATCTTTAATATTAGAATTAAATTTAATTAAAGAATATAGACCAAAATACAATGTTGTTTTTATGGATGATAAAACATATCCGTATATAGAATTAACTAAGACAACTCCTCCAACTATAAGAGTTGTTAGAACAAAAAATGTTAAAGGAAAATTGTTTGGTCCATATCCTAATGTTAAAAGTGCAAGAACAACAGCTCGCTTTTTAGAGTTATTATTTCCAATGGGAAGAGTAGAGCCAATTCCCAATTTTTATGAAGAAATTGGAAAAGAAATTGAACCAGATATTTCAAAAAATTATCAAAAACAAGTTAAAATTATTGAAAGATTTTTAAAAGGAGATATTAAACTTATAAAAGATGCATTAGAAAAACATATGATTTTAAATAGTGAAAAACAAATGTATGAAAGAGCGGCTGTTATAAGAGATCAACTTTCTGATATTTTAGATACTACAGAAAAACAAATAGTAAGCTTAAACGATTATAAAGACCGAGATATTATTGGTTATGCGTATAATGAAGATGATGTTAGTATTCAAATCCTTTTTATGAGAAGCGGAAGAATAATCGATCAACATAGACAAGTCTTTTCATATGTTGGAAATGTAAAATATTTTATAATAAACTATTTAAATCAATTTTATAATAATCATTTTCCTGATGAAATATTATTCGATACAAGTTTTGAAATGGACGAATTATCAGATTTCAAAAATCCTTTTATACCAAAAATTGGTGATAAAAGAAAGATTGTAAAACTTGCGAATAAAAATGCAAAATATGATTTAGAACACTACCATAAATTATACCGTTCTAAATTCGAACAAACAGTTAAAACAATTAGTGATTTAAGAAAAATGTTAGATTTAAAAGAATTAAATTTAATAGAAACATTTGACAACTCACAACTTTTTGGAACCGCTCCAATAAGCGCTATGGTAGTGTATGAAAATGGGAACTTTAATAAAAAGTTGTACAGAAAATATCATTTGAGCAGTTCTGAAAATGATGATTATATGGCACTTAAAGAAGTTATATATAGAAGATATCAACGAGTATTAATCGATGGGTTAAAAAGACCAGATCTTATTTTAGTTGATGGTGGAATAGGTCATGTCAATGTAGCTAATGAAGTATTAAACTCACTTAATTTAAATATATTAGTTGCCGGATTAAAAAAAGATAATAAACATAAATTAGAATCATTGGTATTAAAAGATAAAGAAATTAATATTAAAGAAAATAAAGATGTTTACAATTTGCTTTATAAAATAAGCGAAGAAGTCCATAGATACGCAATTAGTTTCCATAGAAACGTAAGAACTAAAAAAGCTTATCAAAGTCCTTTAGACAATGTAAAAGGGTTAGGTAAAATTAGAAAAACAAGACTATTAAGAGAATATAACAACTTAGATGAAATTAAAGAGGCTAGTGAAGAAGAGTTAAGGAAGTTAGGTATTCCACTTAATGTTATAAAATCACTTAAGGATGTGTTAAATAGTGAAAATGATGATTAAAAAAGTAGATTATAAAAATAATGCATTTAGCTGTATAGTAGGTAATAGATTAATGAATTTTTATTTAACTAATAGATTATCTAAAATTTTTATGCTACATTTAAATGAGTATTGTATTGTAGATTTTGTTATTACTAAAAGAGTTAAAAAAATAGGTCAAAAGAAATATCATCAAATTAAACACTTTAATTATATAAAAGATTATAAAAGGAATTTTGTTTTATATGATCACGAAAAACTTAAAATTGAAATGATTGACTTTTTAGAAAAACAAAAACATTTTTTATTTTTAGACTTAGAAATGACTATGCCTAATTACTATCAAAGAAGATTTATACCAGAAATAATTCAATATGGATATTATTTAGTTAATAGTAATGGTGAAATAATAAATAAAGGTAGTAATTATTTAGAAACTAAGTTAACAAATAAATTAAATAAACATACAATAAGATTTTTAAATTTAGATGTAGGTAACTATAACAAAACTAAAAAGCCTTATATTGAATTTTATAATGAATTAAATAACATAATAAACAAATACAGTCCTAAAATAGTTGTTTGGGGTAAAAATGACATACAAGCGATAGACCACTCATATAATATATATAAGTTAAATCCTATAACTAATAAAAATGATTTTATTGATTTATTAAAGCTTCATAAAGATTATTTTAACCTTTCTAACGATTTAGGTCTTTTCAAAGCTTACGAAACGTATTATAATAAAAGTATACATCAGCATCATGATGCAAAAGATGATGCAAAAATAACGAAAAAAGTGTTTGATGCGTTTATAATGTATTCAAATGGAAAAGAAAGGGGAAAACAATGAAACTAAAAAGTATTGAGTTTATAATATTTGGTTTAGGAATAGCAGCAACAGTTTTATTATTATTAAATGCTTTCAGCTTTGAAGGTCAATTAATAAGCGGATTAAAACTAGCTTTTGGTGGTAAGTTAGACTTTGGTAGTAATATTAGTGTTAATGCTGGTAAGTTTAAATTTAACATTTTATTTGTGTTGATTTTAATACTTCCTGCAGCTGCAAGTGTTGTTCAAACATTTGTTACTGAACCATTCGGTGCTGTTTTAGCATTTGTATTATTTGTTGCGGCTGTAATATTAGCTTTAACAGTTAAAGAAACAAAATTTGTTGTTAATGTTATAAACAGTGAAATTACACTTAAAGATCTTAAATTAGAAACTCTTGGTATTATATCAGTTGTTTTATCTGGTTTAGCTGCATTATTAAGTGGATATAAATTATTAGATAATAAGTAAGTAAAAAAGGCAGGTATTTTATTAAATATCTGCCTTTTTATTGTATAATTAGATTAGGTGATAATATGAAGAAAAAAATTATAATAGCTTTAAGTTTAATAATAATTATATTGGAATTAATGCCTAAAAGTATTAAACTTATTTATTCAGTAGATAATAATGGAGTAAAGGAATATATATATAACTATTCTTCACATTTCGCTATATATACATTTGCTAGCGGGTTGTATTTCCCAATTATATTAGCTTTTATGAGTGTTTTTTTATTAGTAATACTTATATTATCATATTATATTAATATTAAAGATGAGACTGTAAACACTACTTTAATAGGAATGTTTATATTTTCTCTTAGTCCATTAATTATGGGTTTTAAAGCATTAACAGTGTTTAATGTCATTATTACAATATTAATAGTTTTAATATTTATTTTAAATAATTATCAGGGAATAAACAAAGGTCAAACAAATTAATGTTTGACCTTTATTTTAAACCGTTAATTTATATATTAAAAACTGTTGATATTTATCACTTTGATTTGGTGTTTTAATTCTTGATGTTAATTCAAACTCAGTTTGGTTTTGAATAAACTCACGATACTCTTCAATAGTATAAAATATAATTAAAGTTATCTCCCTTGGATTTTCTTTAAATGATTTTAAAATATTTGAGATAACCTTTTTAAATATAACTACTGAAAATGGATTAAAGAAATAAAAATGATTATCATTTTTATCAATTTCATAATTTTCTGCAGTTGTAAAATAAAATTGGATTTTATTATTATAATTTTTTATATTATTAGAATAATTTTCTAAGTTTAATATAGCATCATCATATGTTGTTGGTTTAGCTTCTATACCTTTAATATAACAATCATACAAGCTATTTAAATAAAATACAACTCTACCTTTTCCTGAACCAAAGTCAACAAAGACATCATCCTCTTTTAACTTTAATTCTTTGAATAACGCCTCAAGAGAACGATATGGTGTAGACTCTGTTCTATTATATAAATGTTTGTTTCGCCATTCTCTTAATCCATCTGTTGATATATTAAATGTTTTATCAATCTTTTTTTCTTGTTGTCTAATCTTTCTTCCTTCCATAATACCTACCTTTACTATTAAATATCGCTTAAATCAGCTATTATTGGAATTACAACTGGCCTTCTTAAAGTTGTTTCATAAATTTTATCTTCTAATATTTTAATAACTTTTTGTTTCAAGTTATTTTCATGATATTGTTTATTTTTTAATTCATTAATAATAGTATCGCTAGCTACTTTAGCAAACTCTTTTGTAATTTCCTCATTACCTTTCATATAAATAAATCCGCGGGAAACTATTGAAGGATTGCTTAGTAACACTCTTTTCTTAGAATCAAGTGTTATTACAATAGTAAACATGCCTTCTTCGGAAAGCACCTTTCTTTCTCTAATTACCGCACTACCTATATCTCCAATCCCTGTACCATCTACATAAATGTCATCAGCTTGAACTTTACCAGCTAACCTTAAAGAGTTTTTCGTCAATGCAGCAACATCACCATTATCCATTATTAATATATTATTTGGTTGAATACCAACATCAATTGCTAATTGTTTATGATGTTTTAACATTCTATGTTCACCATGCATTGGAATAAAATATTTAGGTTTAACTAATGCAAGCATTAATTTTAAATCATTTTGTGCACCATGACCAGATGTATGAGTATCAGCTAAAGGACCGTGTGTAATAACTTCAACATCTAATCTAAACAATTTATTAATAGTTCTATTTACACCTTCTTGATTTCCTGGAATTGGTGATGATGAAAATATTACAGTATCACCCTTGCTAGCTTGAATTTGCCTGTGAGATCCATCAGCTATACGGCTTAGTGCCGCAAAAGGTTCTCCTTGGGAACCAGTAACTAAAATAGTTATTTTATTTGCTGGGATTTTATTAATGTTTTTAGAATCAACTAAAAAATGGTCTGGTATTTTTATATATCCTGACTGTCTTCCAACTTCGATAGCACGTTCCATACTTCTACCAAAGAAAGCAACTTTTCTATTATTTCTAATAGATGCTTCAATAATTTGTTGAATACGGTACATGTTAGAAGCAAAAGTTGCGATTATAATTCTTCCATTAATTTTACTAAATAAATCATTAATACTTTTACCAATTTTTCCATCTGATTCTATAACTTCATCTCTAGCAGCATTAGTAGAGTCAGAAAGCATTAAAATTGTTCCTTCTGCACCAATTTTAGCTAGTTTATCAAACTCTGCTGGCGGTCCAACCGGTGTTAAATCAATTTTAAAGTCTCCGGTATGAAAGATATTACCATGCTTAGTTTTAAAAACAATTCCAAACATATCTGGAATAGAATGATTAAGTCTAATAAAAGATATTTGAACACCCTTAAAATTATATTTATAATGTGATTTAAACACATCAATTTTAGGTGATTTTATATCTTTGTGTTCACTTAATTTATATTCAATCATATCAACCGCAATACCGGCTGCAAAAATCTTAGGTATTTTTACTTTTCTCAATAAATAAGGAATACTCCCAATATGATCTTCGTGGGCATGGGTAATAAAAAGGCCCACTATTCTTTCCTCATTTTCTACTAAATATTCAAAATCTGGTATAACATAATCTATACCTAATAAATGATTGTCTGGAAACATAATTCCAGAGTCAACTATAAAAATTTGATTTTCAATTTCATATATATACATGTTTTTACCGACTTCACCAAGTCCGCCTAATGCAAAAATGCCGATTTCGTCGGTTTTAAGTAACTTATTTTTCATATTTTCCTCCATTTGTTTTTTTACTTAATACTATTTTATAACAAATCGCTTAAAAATGATAGTATAATAGTATAGTATAGTAAATAAGGAGGGGTTATGAAAACAATTATTTTCTTTGACTTAGATGGTACAATTAATAATAAAAACAAACAATCAATATCAAATAACACAATTAAATTATTAAAGTCACTATATAATAAAAAAGATGTAGAGTTAGGAATTGCAACAGGACGATCTCCAAACAATATAGAAATATTAGATGAAATTGCTCATTTGTTTAAATACAAAATCTTTATAAACGGGGCATTAGCTTATAAAAACGACAAGTTAGTTTATGAGAATTCTATAAAAAAAGAAGAACTAATTCAAATCTATGAAAAAATTAATGAAAATAATATTATGACAGGATTTATATTAGAAAATATTGAATACGTTGTTAATTTAAAAGAAAATGTAAGTGGAATTAATTACAGTAAAATTAAATCATTGCCAATGATGAGTAAAGAAATATTAAAAAATAATAACATATATCAAATATGGATGTTTGATATATTAGAAGAAGAAGTTAAAAAAATATTGAAAGACACTAAATTAAACAAATATTCATGGCATAAAAGTGGTTTTGACATTGTAGATAGTAAAACTAATAAAGCAGCGGCTATAAAAGCAATGTTAAAAGACTATAAATATAAGTTAATTGCAATTGGTGATGGGGAAAATGATATTGAAATGATTAAACTAGCTGATGTTGGTATAGTAATGGAAAACTCTAAATTTGATGAATTAAAAAAAGAAGCAACTTACATTGCTCCTCACATTGATAAAGATAAACTATATGAATTTTTTAAAGAAATCAAACTAATTTCTTAAATCTTTTCATTACCATATTTATATTTTCTTTAGGAATATATTTTTTAATATCTGCATTAAAATATACTAACTCTTTTATTGCACTTGATGAAATAAAATGAGTCGTTGATGAAGGAAATAGTAATATAGTTTCAATATCTTCATTTATATTTTTATTAAAGTTAGATAATGAATACTCATATTCATAATCTTGGAAATTACGAAGTCCTCGAAACATTATTTTTATATTGTTTTCTCTTGCATACTCAACAACTAAGCCATCAGTATAAGCAATTTTAATATTACCATAATTATTTTTAACATTTTCAATCATTTTAATTCTTTCTTCCAGTGAGAAAGTAGTCGTTTTTAACTTGTTATCTGCGATTAGAACGGTTAGTTCGCCCACAATTTTACTAGCTCTTTTAATAATATCTAAATGACCATTTGTAAGTGGGTCAAATGTACCAGCATAAATAGCCTTTGTCATTAATATCACCTCTTTATAATAAGTATAACACAATAATTATCGATAGGAGTAAAAAAACATGCAAATAGAAAAAAGATTAATTGTATTTCAAACTATTATAAGTTTATCATTTTTAATTTTACAAATAAATTATATTTTTAAAAACATATTAAATAATAATGTTTTATATTATATCGGCTTAAGTGTATTTTTAATTTTAATAATTTTTTCATTACTTTCATTAAAACTTAGAAAAGAAACAATTAAAATAAGTGAAAATAGTTTGACTATTAATAAATATATTACATATTTTTATATTATAAGTTACATATTTTTATTAATTCAAAACCGAGATAATGGAATTAATATGAAACATTATGTTTTATTATCAATTGTTATATTAGGAAGTTTAGTTGGATTTATATATAATTTAGTAATATTATTAAAAAACAAATTTAAGTAACACAACTGTTACAAAGACCATAAACATTCATTTCATGATTTAAAACTTTGTAGTTATATTCATTTTCTAAATTATTAATTATAGTATGCATATTACATTTAATTTTTTTCATATGTAAACAATTAGTGCAAATAAAATAATGATAATGTTTATCTTCATCATTTAAAATATAATATGACTTATCATTAAAATAAAAAGTTAATAAAAGCTTATGTGATACTAAAAAATCAATTGCTCGGTAGACTGTCGATAAATTGATTTTTTCTTTACCAATATTTTTATAAATCAAAATAGCATCAACTGGTTTGTTGCTTGATTTAATAAAATCATAAACTAATTTTCTTTTGCTTGTAAGTTTGATCATCTAAACGACCTCCTATTTAATATTTTATTATAAAGCATTGTAAATAATAAAAATCCTGTATAAACTAATACTATACTACTACCTGCTGGTATGTCAATTATATGGGCTAATATAATACCAATTAAAACTGATACAATAGAACTTATTACACCGATTAAATGTGTAATTTTAAATCCTTTATTAAATTCTTTACCAACTAAAACTGGGAAGATAACGAAAGATGCGATTAATAAAGTTCCGATAGTTTTAACACCAATTGTAATTAATACAGCAGTTAAAACTGCTAAAGTATATGATAAAAATGTATCTTTTATTTTTTTAAATTTAGCATACTTTAGATCAAAGGTTAATAATAACAAATCGTTATAATTTAAAAAGACAAATAAAATTATTAAAACCAAAGTAATAGAAGCGATAATAATTTCTGTTTTATTAACTGTCCATAAATTACCAACAAGCATTGTTTCAATAGATTGATTAAATCCACTGGATTTATGAATTATAATTAATCCTAAAGCTAAACTAATTGCTGAAAGAAGTCCTAAAGCGGCATCACCATTTATGTTTTTGTTTCTAATTAAATATTTAATTAAAACAGAAAATACTGCTGTAAATGGGATGCTTATAAATAATGGTTGGCTTAATAATAAAACACCAATTACAATACCAGTAAATGATACATGAGCTAATCCATCAGCAATTAAAGCTTGTTCATCTAAAACTAAATAAGGGCTTAATAAAGCGCTTGAAACACCAATTATTAATGAAATTATGATTGCGTATATAAAAAAGTTTAAGGTTAGAAAACTAAACATGATAATCACCACTATGTGAAATATTTTTGAAATTTTTTGCGCTACCAAAATATTTTAATTCTTTATCTATATAAAGAACTTTACTGTTATAAAAATCAATGTTTTCTAAATGATGTGTAACATTAATAATAGTTATGTTATAGTTTTTTTGTAAGCTTTGTAAAAATAAGTAAAATCCTTCTCTAAAATTAGGATCTAGCGCACTAGTAGGTTCGTCTAATATTAAAACTTTAGGATTTGATAAAAGCGTTCGTATTAAAAATACTCTTTGTTTTTCTCCTCCGGAAAGCAAAGAGATGTTTTTGTTTAATAAATGTTTAACATGCATTAAAGTTAACCATTTATTTAAATCTTTAATATTATCTTTATTGTTAGCAGAAAGAATAACTTCTTTAACTGTAATAGGGAAGTTTTTCTTTATATTTAAATTTTGCGGTAAATAACCAATATTAGTTGTGTTAAACTTATAATTTCCTTTAAATGGTTTTATCATATTAGTTAAAACTTCGACTAAAGTAGTTTTCCCGGATCCATTTGGTCCAACGATATTTAAAAAATCTCCTTCATTTAAAGAAAATGATATATTTTTTAATGCTATGTAGTCATTAAATTTAACTTCTAAATTATTAACATTTAAAATTTCCATTTAATTAACTCCTTTTTTTATGTTTTCTATATTTTGTTTAAATAAATCATAATATGTAACATTATTTTTACTATCTTCTTTACTAATATTATGATATCCATGAAGTAGTAGTAAATTTAAGGTGTAATTATTCTTTTTTAATTCTCTTTGAATAGTTTTGGCTATTTTAGGTTCAACTAACTCTTCAATATATAAATATCTAATGTTGTTATTTTTTATTTGATTGATTAAATCGGTAATTTGTTTACTTGTTAAATCAGCGTCTGGTTTGTTGGTGTTACTTAAAGCGTTTATTTTTATTTTGAATCTTTGTTCAAAGTAATACATTGAATTATGACCAGCAAAATATATTTCAACATTATTGTTTTTTAAAAAAGATTCAAAATCACTTATTAACAATTTTATTTTATTATAATAATTTGTTGCATTTGTATTATAAAACTCTTTGTTAGTTGGATCTATTTCAATAATTTTTGTTTTTATTATATTTATAAATTCTAAAATTAAATAAGGATCTGTCCAATAATGAAGATCATTATAATTTAAATTGTTATAATCATTTAAGTTTATAACTATAGTATTGTTAGAAACTAATGTTTCAACGTTATTGTTTAACCAATGATGAATGTTATAACTAGTAAAAATAAATAATTTAGATTGTTTAATTTCTCTCATTTCTTTGCTGGTTGGTCTATAATCGTGTAAATCAACTCCAGGTGATATTAATGATTTTGATTTTAACTTATTTTTAGTTATATTATTTACAATATCGTTTTCGAAAAACGATGTTGTAATAATTTCAAAGTTTTCTTTGTTGTTTTCACATGATACTAATAAAAAAGATAGTAAAAGTATTATAATTAATGTTATTTTCTTCATAATGACCTCCAATTTCAACTTATTATATCATTTTTGCGAACCATTCGCAATATTAACGTATAATTATTTGTTTATATGTATTATTAATGTTATAATATATAATTGATAATTAAGAGAGGTGATTTAATATGAGAATTAAGGTAATTGAGAGTAAATTAAAAGACATTATTAAAGATTATGACTTAAATATTTATAGTATTAAACCTAAAAGAGAGTATAATGAAAAGATATTAGAAATATTACTTAAAGGTCCTAATTTAAATACAGATGTTTTAGGAGAAATACATTTAAAACTTTTTAATAGTTTAGAAGAAGGAGATTTAGATGATGATTATTTCTTAGAACTTTCTTCAGTCGGTGCTGAATATCCACTCAATTCATTAGAAGAAATTAAAGATCATCTTAATTATTATGTTTATATTGAAACTGACAAGTATAAAGCTTTAGGTTATATTATTGAAGTAAATGATGATATTATAACTTTAGAGTATAATGCTAAGGGTCAGTTTAGAAAATTAAAAATTGAATATGACACTATTAGAAATATTAGAACGAGTGTCAAAGTATAAGGAGTATAAAAATGGCAAAAAATGATTTGTTAGAAAATATTACTGGTGTTGCTGAGGCGACCGGACTAACAGAAGAACAAGTGTTAGAGGCTATAACAGAAGGATTAATATCAGGGTGTAAAAAAACACATGATGTTAACAGTTGTAGAGTAGAGATTAGCGAAGATAGAAAAGATTTAAAAGTGTTTAAGCAATATTTAATTGTTGATGAGTATGATTTAACATTAGATAAGACGCACACGCAAATGCTTTTAAGTGATGCATTAAATAAGGATAAAAAAGCTAAAGTTGGAGAATTGCTAGAAATTGAAGTTGATACTAAAGAGTATGGACATTATGCAATTAGAGATATGAAACAAAGGTTTAATGAAACTATTGTAAATTATCAAAAAGAAAACTTATTTGAGTTTTTCAAGGATAAAGAAGAAGAAATGTTAAGAGCTAGAATAATTGATGAATCACCGACTACATTTAGAATTGACTTAGGTAAAGAAACCACTCTTCTTCCTAGAAAAGAAACTTTAGATAAGGATAATTTGCATGTTGGTGATGATGTATATATTTATGTATCTAGTGTAGAGTTTAAACCAAGAGGTCCAAAAATATATGTAACTAGAAAACATCCAAATTTAGTTATAAAATTAATGGAGTTAAATATACCAGAAATTAAAGATGGAATTGTTGAGATAGTTGGTATTAGTAGAAATCCAGGAGATAGA
>Ga0079225_10001933_pt1 | contig 11794 bp, 10 predicted proteins | sample Poulit2012_FD_76344 | JGI IMG/M metagenome (GOLD analysis project Ga0079225, IMG submission 76344) | Agricultural soil microbial communities from Georgia to study Nitrogen management - Poultry litter 2012 | ecosystem: Environmental > Terrestrial > Soil > Agricultural land | place: USA: Georgia...
CTGTGCACCCATTTCAGATGTTCTTTGACGAAATCGATTCTGTAATCATCCTGGATTTCACCGTTTTCGAGGAACCTGCTTTCGTTCTGGACACCCATGCCGTTTTCAGAAATGAAGGACTCGATATTGCCGTAGTTCTCCTTCAGGTTGATTAAAATGTCATAGATGCCTTTTTCGTAGATTTCCCATCCGCGGTATTCATTCATCTTCCTGCCCGGCATCACATATGCATCGAAGTACCATTCCGGCAGGAAAGGACCGTCCGGGTTCGGAACATGTTCTTTCGCTTTCACACGTCGTGGCTGGTAGTAGTTCACACCGAGTATGTCGACGGTGTTTTCCTTGAGCAGCGTTTTATCATCCGGTTCAGTGGATGGTGCGATGCCGTGCAGCTTCACGATTTCCTTCAGTTTTTCTGGATAGTCACCCAGCACGGAAGGGTCGAGGAAGCTCCTGTTGAAGAATAGGTCCGCTGCTTCCGATGCTCTCAGGTCGGCAGAATTCCGGCTTCTCGGATAAGAAGGGGTCAGGTTGAGTATGATGCCTATTTTACCATTGTTTACATCCATTTCATGGAATGCTTTCACTGCTTTCGCACTGGCGACTGCCGTGTTGTATGCAACCTGCACCGCTGCTTTGGCGTCCACTTTGTTGGGGTAGTGGAAATCGTAGAGATATCCGCCCTCCACCGGCACAATCGGCTCGTTGAATGTAAACCATTTGGAGACCCTGTCACCGAACAGTTTGAAAGCAATCCTTGCATATGCCTCATACGCATCCACTGTTTCCCTCGTTTCCCATCCGCCTTCTTCCTGAAGCGCCATCGGCATGTCGAAGTGATACAGGTTAACGAACGGCTCGATGTCATTATCGAGAAGCTCATCAATCAGATCGTTATAGAAGTCCACAGCTTTCTGGTTCACTTCGCCTGTACCGTCCGGGATGAGACGCGACCATGAGAACGAAATCCTGAATGTATTGTGTCCGATTTCCCTGATCAGCCTGATGTCATCTTTATACGTATTCAGGAAATCGGACGTCACTTCCGGTCCGACATTCTGATAGAAGCGGTTGGGTTCTGTCTCATACCAGTGATCCCAGATGGACTGTCCTTTGCCGTCGCCATCGTTGGTTCCTTCTATCTGAGTGGCGGAAGTAGCGCTTCCCCACCAGAAGTCCTGTGGAAACTGATACTTTACTGTCATTGTATTACCTCCTGGTTCCATTTTTGTACAGTTCTATGAACTCGATTGCCATGTCCCTCACTGTCATCGCGTTCATCAGATGATCCTGGGAGTGCACCAGGATCACATTGACGGAGGCGCCTTCGCCTCTGGCTTCCAATTGGAGCAGTTCAGTCTGGTGGTTATGCGCCTTTCCGAGCTCTGCGTTTGCATCTTCAATCAGTTGGTCCGCCTTCTCAAATTCACCTTCTTTGGCATGCTGGATCGCTTCCATGGCATTCGATCTGCCGTTGCCGCCATACAGAATGATCTGGAACGCTATTTCATTGATTTTTTCCATATCCATGTTTTTCACCTCTCGAGCGTCAGAAAGACTGTCTTCGCTCAGTTTTCTTTATTTCCGGCAGATTTTTCACCTTCATAATACTGTTTGTCCATCACTTTGAGGAACGGCCACCAGATGACCATCACAATCGCAAGATTGACGGCCTGGAGTGCAGCACCCTGCCATGCGTTTCCGGTGGCGAGGAATCCGCTCAGAAGCGGCGGTGTCGTCCACGGCACGATGATGCCTGCAGGTTTGGGGACCAGTCCGAGTGACATTGAATAATAAGTGACAACCGTTACGACTACTGGTGCGACAAGCCATGGTATCAGGATCAGCGGATTCATGACGATCGGCAGACCGAAGATGATCGGTTCATTCACGTTGAATATGCCGGCCGGTGCACCGAGTTTGCCCAGCTCCTTGAGCTGTCTGCTTTTTCCGATGGCAAATATGAGGATGATGACTGCGAGCGTCATCCCTGTACCTCCCATGCCGACCAGGAACGTGTCGATGAACTGCTTTGTAATGACGTTCGGCAGTTCCTGTCCGTTTTGGAATGCCTGCAGGTTCTGGTCATTCAAAGCATACCAGATCGGGTCGAACACAGAGTTGACGATGATCTGTCCATGCAATCCGAAGAACCAGAACAGCTGGATGAAGAGGACCGCGACAATCGTCGCCGGCAGTCCGCTGCCGAGCACCGTCAGTGGTTCCTGGATGATTGAGTAGATGAAAGTCTGAGCCGTTTCAAAGTTTGTGATGCTGAACAGGAAGCGGATCAGGAGAAACACGGACAGCGTCAGTGTAATCGGTATCAGCGCGCTGAACGATTTCGATACCGCACCCGGGACCCCGGCGGGCATTTTGATCGCCCAGCCCCTGTTTACGAAGAAACGGTACAGCTCTGCGGAAACGAAAGCAGTGATGATACCGAGAAACATCCCTTCCGCTCCGAGTACCGATGTCGGAATGACACCGGTGGTATCCTCAAGCACCTGTGGTGTAAGGATCAGGAAAGCCGCAAGGGCCACGACACCGCCATATATCGATTCAAGACCGTAGGACTCAGTCAATTTATACCCGATGCCGATGATGACGAACAGTCCCATTATGCTGAGTGTTGCAGCAGATGCGGGCCCCAGTGCGTCCTGATAGGCGGCGAATGCCTCTTCGCCTATCAGCATGTCCAGAAACGGGAAGTTCGCAATGACGACGAATATAGAACCGAAGATGATCAGTGGGAGGGCGACCATGAAACCGTCGCGCAGTGCCGTCAGATATCTGTTGTTGTTCAGCTTGTCTGCAATAGGCAGCAGTACCCCTTCAAGAAAGCTCATGAATTTATTCATAATTTCCACCCCGTATTATTTACTTTTCGGCAAGTTCAAGAGCGCGTTTCAAAACAGCCTCTCCATCCACACGACCGTAGGCAACAGAATCGATCACCTCGACCGGCACGCTGTATTCTTCAGCCGCCTTGGAGAATTTCTTCTGCATGAAGCGCATCTGCGGCCCAATGAGCAGGACATCCGCTGTCGGCAGGTCGGCAATCGCCTTGTCCTGGCCGACCGCCCAAATCTTTACATCTGCACCAAGCGAATCAGCAGCACTTTCCATTTTTGAAACCAGAAGACTGGTTGACATGCCTGATGAGCAGGCGAGAAGAATATTTTTCATTTCGTAACCTCCAGAAATTGTTTTGTGTAACTGACTTGAACTTTATATTAAAAGCGCTTACATTTGAACTTCTATAATTTCCTCCATATGACGGAAATGCCTGGTAGAAACTTCATTAGACAAAAAGGACACGGGAAAACCCTGAAGCATTTTTCTGAGCTTCAGGGCTGATTCTATATATAGAAAGCAGTTGTCATTAAAGCTTCCGCAATTTCGCTTGTATTACAGAGGCCATGCCGTTGTGCATCCGTCCTTCGTGCCGCTCGACGGCCTTTTTCTCCAGATGGATGATTTCGACCGAGAGAGGTTCCAGATAATCTTTGATTTCGTCAATGGTGTAGAGCATGCTGATATCCGGTGGACCGCCTGTACCGTATTCCAGCTGATCGGTGGAGTACAGTTCGAAGACGATTGTGCCTCCCGGTTTTACACAGCCGGTGAGATTTGAAAACATCTGTGCTTTCCCGTCTTTTGGTACGTGGCCGAAAATGTTGACGCTGATATCATACACTTTATCAGGCAGGGCATCTCTGACAGTTATATCCTGCAGGTGTGTGTCGATGGCAACACCTTCCGAGCCGGCCAGCCGTTTTGTCTTTTCAATGCCTTCTTTTGAAAAATCGTAAGTAGTGATGTTGTTTCCGAGTTTGCCCAGATAGACGGCGTTACGGCCTTCGCCTTCAGCGAGCAGCGCGATGCTTTTATCCCGTTCCGACCCAAGGGCGACCCGGACCCATTCGTTAGGTTCGACACCGTAGACATACTCATCCGTCCTGAACTTCTCATCCCAATGATTCATCGTAACACTCCGTTCATTCTTATATTTCTGACATCATTGTAACGGTTATATTTGCAAATATCATCCTGATATACCCACCGGCGTATATTGGGAAGAAGGCGGAGCGTTTCCTGGTGTCCCCTCCGGGGTATTAGAAATAAGGAGGTTTCCGATGAACAATACTAAAACAGGGTATTATATCAATGATGCAGAAAACGGCAACCTGAATCTTTTTATTTAATTAATAAGCGAAGCGGGATATTCAATAAGAAGGAGTGTATATAAAATGTTCTTCAAGCAATTTTTCGATAAGAAGCTTGCGCAGACATCCTATATGGTCGCCTGCCAGAAAACAAAAGAGGCAATCCTCATCGATCCGAAACGTGTCCTTGATGAATACGCGGAAGTGGCCAATGCAGATGGTTTCGACATCACACATATCGCTGAGACGCATATCCATGCGGATTTTGCTTCCGGACTGCGTGATGCTGCCAAGCGCTTCAATGCGACGGCGTATGTCTCCGACGAAGGTGATGAGGACTGGAAATATGAGAACATGCCTGAAAATACCGTGTACCTGAAAGATGGTGGGGTCATCAATGTCGGCAATGTCGAATTGAAAGTCATCCACACCCCGGGCCACACGCCGGAAAGCATTTCCTTTATATTGACAGACCGCGGAGCAGGAAGCGATGAACCGATGGGTATATTCACAGGGGATTTCCTCTTTGTCGGTGACATCGGGCGTCCGGATCTGCTTGAAGAGACGGCACAGATGGAAGGCACGACGGAAGAAGGCGCAGAAGCGATGTTCGATTCATTGAAGAAAATGAATCAATATCCGGAATTCATGCAGGTCTGGCCCGGTCATGGTGCCGGCAGTGCATGCGGCAAGTCGCTCGGTGCAGTCCCGCTTTCCACAGTGGGCTATGAGCTGAGGAACAATTGGGTATTCAACTACGATGATAAGGATGCCTTCATCAAAGAATTGACAAGTGACCAGCCGGAACCGCCAAGCTATTTCGCACAGATGAAGAAAGTCAACAGGGAAGGACTGCTCGAGTTCAAAGTGAAGGATATCGAGGTGGGCACCCCTCAGGAAATCCCGGGCCAGCTGTTCGATCTCAGAAGCAAAGAGGAATTCAAAAAAGGATTCAAAAACGGTGCGGTAAATATTCCTTACAATGATAAGTTCCTCCAGTTTGCAGGGTGGTATATTGATTATGATCAGCCGATGACAGTCATTGCCGATCCTAAAGACAGCAGGACGCTCCAGGAGGATCTCGCATCCATCGGTTATGATAAGCTGCAGCTGATTATACCGATCGAGAAGGCGGAACAGTATTTCGACGATGCATACGAAAATGTATCTGCGGAGGAGTTCGTTAGCAATTTTGAGGACAAAAATATTCTCGATGTCCGTTCCGTTTCAGAATATAACAGCGGGAGCCTGGAAAATGCGCATCATCTGCATTTCGGCCAGCTTGATGAAAAAGAAGTGCCGTTCGACCGGGACGATACGGTCTATGTGCATTGCCAGTCCGGTGTCCGTTCAGCAATCGCAATGAGTGCACTCAAAGCACGCGGATACGAAAATGTAGTAAATATCAAGGATGGCTACGCGGGCATCACCCAAGTGATGCAGTAATGGATATTGCAGCGATCATTGTCATATTCCTGATCGGTTTTGTCGGATCTTTCGTTTCTGGAATGGTGGGCATAGGGGGATCGATCATCAAGTTCCCTATGCTGCTCTACATCCCTGCATTACTCGGTGTCGCTGCATTCACCTCCCATGAAGTATCGGGAATCAGTGCTGTGCAGGTGTTTTTTGCAACAATAGGAGGAGTCTGGGCGTATAAGGACAGCGGTTATCTGAACGTGAAGCTGATCGGCTACATGGGGAGTGCGATACTTCTCGGAAGCCTTGTCGGCGGATATGGTTCCAGATTTCTTACCGAGCCCCAGATTGATGTCGTCTATGCCGTGCTCGCTGCAATCGCTGCAATCATGATGTTCGTCCCCAAGAAGGAAGTACCCTTTACAGAAGGTGATGAACTTCATTTCAACAGGACACTTGCGTCGTCACTTGCCTTCGTGACAGGCGCTGCCGCCGGCATAGTTGGTGCCGCTGGTGCCTTCATACTGGTACCAATCATGCTGGTGATCCTTAAAATTCCGACACGGGTGACGATTGCGACCAGTCTGGCGGTGACACTGATTTCCTCCATCGGTACAACCATTGGAAAAGTGGTGACAGACCAGGTGCTCTATGGGCCGGCAGTCATCATGATCATAGCGAGCCTCATAGCGGCCCACCTCGGGGCAAAAGCAGGACAGCACATGAATACCAAGATCCTCCAGTGGATTCTGGCGGTGCTGATACTGGCGACAGCCGTTAAAATATGGGGAGAGATCCTATTGTAATGCAGCAGCGCTCCAGAGAAAGGAGGGCGATCCTTTTCAGAAGCTCCACGGATTAGTTTACTAACGTCATTTCTGGTTATAATATTCATAATGATAAATGCGGAAGAGGTGTATCAAATGAATTTTCACGAAGTTCTGGTAGTAGGCGGCGGGACTGCAGGAATAACGGTAGCTTCACGTCTCAAACGCATATCCGAGTATATCGACCTGGCCATCATTGATCCGGCAGACAATCATTATTATCAGCCATTATGGACACTTGTAGGCGGCGGGGTCGTTGATAAGGAAGCCTCGCAGCGCTCTGAAGCTTCACTGATTCCGAAAGGTGTCAAATGGTACAAAGAATCAGCGGAATCATTCAAACCGGAAGAAAATAAAGTGACAACTTCGGAAGGCACCGAAATAAGGTATAAATATCTCGTCGTATGTCCGGGTTTGCAGCTTGATTGGGATAAAATAGAAGGTTTGGATGGAAACGTGGGGAAATATGGCATATGCAGCAACTATTCGTACGATCACGTGGATTACACATGGGAAACGATACGGTCTTTCCAGGGCGGCCGTGCGATATTTACCCATCCCAATTCTCCAATCAAATGTGGGGGCGCCCCCCAGAAAATCATGTATCTGGCAGATGAGGCATTCCGGGAGCAGGGGGTCCGTGACCAGGCGGAGATCCATTTCAAATCCGCAAACGGGACGGTATTCCAAGTTAAAAAATATGCTGATGCCCTTGATGATGTCATAGATAGAAAGCAGATCAGGGCAGATTATAACAAAGATCTGATCAAAATTGACGGGCCAAATAAAAAGGCGGTTTTCAAAGACTTGAACAGTGGTGATGAAGAAACGGTGGACTATGATATGATCCATGTGGTTCCCTATATGAGCGCGCCTGATTTTATTAAAAGAAGTTCTCTGTCCAATGCTGATGGATGGGTCGACGTGGATCCCCATACCCTCCAGCATAACGAATACAAGAATGTTTTCAGCCTTGGGGATGTTTCAAGTGCGCCCACTTCGAAAACAGGTGCAGCGGTTCGCAAGCAGGCACCGGTAGTGGTATCACATATCAAATCAATGCTGAAAGGCGGGGAACAGTCTTCCCGCAGGTATGATGGATATACTTCATGTCCGCTTGTCACCGGCTATAACTCCCTGATAATGGCGGAATTCAAGTATGACAATGTACCAGCGGAAACTTTCCCGGTCAATCAGGCGAAAGAAAGAAAAAGTATGTATATGATGAAGAAATTCGGCCTTCCTGCGATGTACTGGCACGGGATGATGAAAGGCCGTATGTAATTTTAGAAATTTCCGGAGCTGGGACAAAAGTCCTCGGAAGATAATATATTTAATGAATTATAGATAAAATCCGTACGTCATACTCCCGGACGACCCGGGAAAGCTGACGTACGGATTATTTTTCTGAAGGATACTTATGTCCCGTTCCTTTTTATTTCGTGAAGACCAAAAAGGGGGTCATTCTGAATCTTCCACTCTCTCTAATTCTTCCCATTCAAATATATTTTCTTTTATGGCTTCACGCTCTTTTTCAGTGATATAGTCATCAGGTTTCCCTCCGTCAGGAAATCTGTTTTCTCCTTGAAATTCAGGACGCTCATGTGAAAGGACATAGGCTGCAAGATCCGCAGCTTCTTGATCATTCAGCGTTCCTCCTTCCCCAAGAGGCATATTCTTTTTAATGAAATCCTGCATGTCAGAAAATCTGCTCATTCCAGCACCATCGTTGAAAGAATTTTTCCCCCATAAATCCGGTCCGCTGTATGCGGCCTCAGGTCCACTTTTTCCATGACAGGAGATACAATTGTTCCTTTCGAACAATTCTGCACCACGCTCTACATCCGGCACAGGAATATTTTCCCCTTTGTTTTCCTCAGTCATGAAATCGTATTGATCACCGGATTCAACCTCATCACTCAGGAATTTCAGATAGGCGAGGAACGCGTCCATTTCCTCACTTTCCGGATCTATTGGTTCTCCATTCATACTGCGTGCAAAACACCCGTTTACACGCTCAGATAAAGATATCTCTCTACCTTCCCGCTTACTGTGTTGCGGAAATTTTTTGTCTACACCGATCAGAGTCAGAGCATCTCCCCGTCCGGCACCAGCATGACAACTGACACAGCTTAAGTTATTTCCGACATTTTCAGGCAATGCTGTGTTTGTATGAGTCATCAGTGTCTGGCCTTGCTTTATCTTTTCTTGCTCTTCTTGGCTGTATTCATCAAGTGATGGAATTAAAGAAGATTTATCGACTTCTTGTTTTCCTGCGTCCTGTGAACATGCAGACAGTGTTAAACTCAAAAGTAAAAGAAAGAATAATTTTCTCAAGCTGGTCTCCTCCTGTGTATCAATTTCTGATTAGAATGAAATCAGGTTAGTTATACTGCCCCTTCTCTGTAATAATTTTGAGCTTTTCTCAAATCAGCGTTTCTCTTTAAAAGGTTCTATGTAATCAGTGAAATGAGGAGAAAGGCCTTTTATTCATTTATATTACCCTGTTCCATTTGCATTAATCTCCTTTATATACTTTTGTTTCCAAATTATTGAAATAATAGTGTTCTTCCGATTATTGGAAATATAAGGAGAATTCCAGCGTTCCGGGTATTTCCGGGATTTTCTGAGACGACAATGGGAAAAGAAGATTTCTTGATGTCTGGCTGTATAGATTCTGTATTGAATTTAATGACTGTTCTAACTCCGCGATGATATCGTCAGCGTCTTCCAGCCCCAGGGATAAATGTATTAAGCCTTTGGTAATAACAATGTTCATCAGCCTGTCTTCTGTAATGGAAGAGTGAGTCATTGATAAGGAATGCTGAGCTAATGTTTCGGAAGCACCCAGACTGGTATCAAAATATTATAGTTGTATGCAAAATTTGTATACAACACACAGTTTACATCTGGCTGAAAAATGAAATGTGCCGGGGAGTTTCATAGAATCAGAGTGAATGCTGATTAATATGCTGTTTTATAACAGGGTGATGTGGTAAAATCTCATTTGAAATCGGTTTCAAAAAGTCGTTGGATATAAGGAAGAAAGTACGGTGAAATATATATTTTAAAACTGAGAAGCTGTTTTAAAAATTCGAATTTTCAAAAATAATGGACATTGAATATACTGTCAGTTAGAATAATTTTGTTGGTTATATTCATAGTCTTGCCATACGATTTTTAGCTAATGGAAAGTGAGGGGTATCATGTCGGAGAAAAGAACCATATTCCAGAGAATCCTGGATGTCATCGAGCGGGTGGGTAATAAACTCCCGGATCCATTTGCGCTTTTCATCGGACTGGCTGTGCTGATGATTTTCGTGTCCTACATATTCAGTCTGTTTGATGCATCGGTCAGCCACCCGGGCACAGGGGAGGAGCTGCCGATCAGGAATCTTCTCTCCGGTGAGGGGCTGCAGTTCATCATCACGTCGATGCTCGAGAACTTCACAGGTTTTGCACCGCTGGGTCTTGTGCTTGCGATGATGCTCGGTATCGGGCTCGCGGAAAAAGTCGGATTGCTCGATTATGCAATCCGCAAGACGATTCTGAAATCACCGCCGTTCCTGGTCACTTATACGGTCGTGTTCGTGGGTATTTTGGGTAACCTGGCATCGGATGCCGCGGTTGTCCTCATTCCGCCACTCGGTGCACTCGTATTCTACAAGCTCGGCCGCCACCCGCTTGCCGGCCTCTCGGCTGGTTTCGCCGGGGCGGGCGCCGGGTTCACTGCGAACCTGTTCGTTGCCGGAACAGATGCACTACTTGCCGGAATTTCGACGGAAGCGGCTGCAATCATAAATGAGAACGTCACTGTGACAGCGGTCGACAACTGGTACTTCAACATCGTCTCGACATTCATGCTGACAATCATCGGCGGTCTCGTGACGACGAGAATCGTCGAGCCGAGACTCGGTAAGTATGAAGGGGATTCAGTGGAGGATGAAAATACGGAAGAGCTTCCGAATGCGAAGAAAGGATTCTTTGCAGCTGTCATTGCCGGAGCTTTATACTGGATGATCGTCGTCGCAGTGATACTGATGCCAAACAGTCCGCTGACGAATGAAAACGGCGGCATCTCACCCTCACCGTTCCTTGACGGGATCGTGCCGATCATCCTGATCTTCTTCGTCATCATCGGCATGGCCTTCGGTATTACGGTCGGCAGGATCAAAGAGAGCAAGGATGTCACGCATTATATGACAGAGGCGATCAAGGACATGGCCGGCTATATCGTACTCGTATTCGCCATCGCCCAGTTCATCGCATATTTCACATGGTCGAATCTTGGTACATGGCTGGCGGTGAACGGGGCTGAATTCCTGGAAAGCATCGAATTCACAGGCGTCGGACTGATTATCGGCTATGTGATATTCACGGGACTGCTCAACTTCCTGATTACATCAGGTTCTGCAAAGTGGGCGATCGAGGCACCGATCTTCGTGCCGCTGTTCATGCAGCTCGGCTATCATCCGGCATTCACACAGACCGCATACCGTATCGCCGACTCGTCCATCAACATCATCACGCCGCTGTTCCCGTACATGGTCATCATCCTTGCGTTCATGCAGCGCTATGACAAGAATGCAAGCATCGGCAGCTATATGGCGCTCATGATCCCGTACTCGCTGACATTCCTTGCAGCTTGGATCATACTGCTGCTGATCTTCTTCTTCACGGGGCTGCCGCTCGGGCCGGGGGTCAGTGTCTATCTTGAGAAATAAAGAATTGAATGAAGGAGCATGAATAATGAATGAGCTTGAAAACAGATTGATTGAATGGAGAAGGGATTTCCACAAATATCCGGAACTCGGATTCCTGGAAATGCGTACATCGACAATTGTGGCACATGAATTGGAAGCGCTCGGATTTGACCTCGAAATCGGCAGGGAAGTCATGTCTCCTGAACACTGCCTGGGCAAACCGGATGATGCTGAAACGAAAGCCCATGCGGAATGGGCGAGGGAGAACGGTGCTGTGGAGAAATATATGGACCGGGTGTCTGAAGGATACACCGGCATCGTGGCTACATGGGATACGGGGAGGCCCGGGCCGACGGTTGCCTACCGCGTTGATATGGATGCCCTGCCGATCTATGAAGCGGAGGATGAAAATCATGTTCCGGTTCAGTCAGGCTTCCGTTCGCTGAACACGGAAATGCATGCCTGCGGCCATGACGCTCACACCTCCATCGGACTGGGGCTCGCCGTCAAAATTGCGGAAAACCGGGATCGGCTGAACGGGAGGATCAAACTCATCTTCCAGCCGGCAGAGGAAGGTGCGAGAGGTGCAATCTCCATGGTGCAGGCCGGGGCAGTCGATGATGTGGACTGCTTCATCGCAACACATATCGGCATCGGTGTCGAACAGGATCATTTC
>Ga0079225_10001935_pt1 | contig 11788 bp, 14 predicted proteins | sample Poulit2012_FD_76344 | JGI IMG/M metagenome (GOLD analysis project Ga0079225, IMG submission 76344) | Agricultural soil microbial communities from Georgia to study Nitrogen management - Poultry litter 2012 | ecosystem: Environmental > Terrestrial > Soil > Agricultural land | place: USA: Georgia...
ATGTCCTCCGCAGTCCCAGCAGGCTCAACCCAACACGGGCTATCAACGTCACGAGGTGGGGAGAAGATCGGCTCACCATACTCATCCTCACCAGTCCGCTCACCACGCAAATGCAGAGTGCAATACTCAGTCATCAAACTCATGGACGCGCCCTTATCGTGTAGCGAGCCAACACCGGACCAGCCAATGGGCCAGTCAACGACGACCCAGAAGCCTCTAACGTGACTGATCGAGATGCCAGGGACTCAGACCGCACACGGCCACCAGCTTTCACAGCTGAAACCTCATCCACAATCGGCACCAAAAGCGCCGGTGGACACGATTCGTATCCGTGCTTCATGGTGACTTTGCACGCCTTCGGGAATGGTCGGTCAGCCTCTAACGTGCCATCTCCCCAGTCAATGAAGTCAGTGATTTCACGACCAGTCTGAGCATCCTCAACGCTCACAATTTCTTGAACCTTGAGCGTCGGAAGGATTAGCACACGGGATTCACGGGACCGGACAAGCACGGTTTCTTCAACCACCGGGGCAATATGCCACCCAGTAATGTCCCGAACCATTCCACAAACAGAACTCAACGTCTGCTCAGGGAACGGTGCGCCTTGAAACTTCGTCAGCTCTTCGTTAGTAACCAGCTCTTGCATAAATACCTCCCAAATCGTGGGCACACAAAAGGAGGGGCAACATAGTGTCACCCCTCCTGTGTGCGTTAGTATTTATTTTTTCTTCGGAGCTGGTTTCTTAGCTTCCGGTTTCTTCTGATCTTCCACTGGTTTCGCCAGGTCGCCATACCGCGCCGCTGCCCGATCAGACAACAGCACGGTATGGTCAATCCCAGCTAATCGCAGCGTGTACCGCTTACGATTATCAGCCATCACAGGCTCCTTTCAAAATGATCAGGAAAATGAGCATCCCGGCATCAAGCGTTTAATAGCTTGAGAGATACCGGGCCGTTATTCCCCCGAACCACCAGAAGCTTCAAGCTGGACTACCGCAGCCGGGACACGCACAGCTAGGCCGATACGCTCCTCAATGCGCGTGGTGATGATGTTCGAGGTGAACTTACCCTGATCAGAGTTCGTGGACTCAACACGAACACCACCCTTGCGGTACACGGTCGCAGCAGACGCGAACGCACCAACAACAGGCTTGCCAATCTCAGCAGCAGCAGTCACCACAGTACGCAGCCCCCAGATAGGAGGGTTCTCCATGATGCCACCCTGACCATACTGGCCGGAGAAGAAACCGCCACCGTAGTACTGGTCATTTGCGTCTTTCGACAGCCGCAGCGTCTGGTAATCGGCAGGGTTGATAATCACACCATCAGCAGACAGACCAGTGGCGGTCTGGATTTTGGTCAGGGCGCGGAAGATCGAATCAGCAAGATCATCAGCGCCAGCATAGGTTTCAGTCTGGATACCGTCACGGTTCAATAGGCCCAGAATGTTAGTCCCGGTCCCGTCACCACGGAGCAGCTGAGCTTCTTCCATCAGGGCTAGCTCATACAGTCCACGGTTGTTGATCTCCGATACATAGAACGGCAGATCCTCAACCATCTCATCAGACAGATCAAACCATGCGGCGATCTTACGAATCGGGTCAGTCACAGGGGTAGGGTTACCCAAGTGCATTTGTGGTTTCTGCCCAGTCTCATCAACGGTCTCGAAGCCACCCTCGAAACCAGCAGCTTCCAGGAAGTAGGTAATCGCGTTACCTGAGACCGTACCGGAGCCAAGTAGGTCAGCAATCACGGGACGTTGACGGTTCCCACGAACCAGCGTGGTATCAACATCAGTCAGCCACGGTTTGAAATCACCATCAACACCACCAGTGACGTGAGTGTCAGATGGGGCTTTAAACCAGGTGGTGCCAACAGTTGCGCCGCCACGAGATTTCAGCTGAGCCAGGCCATCTTCACCGACCTGTTTCGCGAAATGCTCACCCAGAGACTTCGCACCTGACTGAGTGCCAGCATCTTCCCCATTGGACCCGGCGAACATTTTCTCAAGATTCGAGGTCACTTTGCTGGTCTTCTCATGCAGTTCGATCTGCGCATCGATGCTCTTCACGTCAGCTTCTAGCTGTTCGAGCTGTTTGACCTGATCGGCAGTAGGGTTTTCGCCCTTCGTTTTGATGCCGTCCAGTAGTTCCTGCGCCTGCTTGATCTTCGCAGCGCGGTCATCATAGAGAGACATGACAACTCCTTCTATTTAGTCGGCTGGCTCATTGCCAGCACTTTCCAATTGGCTGCGAGAAGATCAACGGACGGACCAGACTTCGACAGCTCTTCGTCGGACACGGACGGATTCTCACCGCTGGCACCCGACTTGGCCTCATCTGATTCGCTGGCAGATGCTTCTTCGCTTTCATCCTGCTCATCCTCGTCATCGGATGGGAGGATACCTTCTAGCGCGGACGCAGCATCACGCAACGTGGTAATCGTCTCGCGCAAAACTTCTTCATTCTTCGCACTGATCACACGACCAGCCTTGATATTCTCGGCAAGGGACTTCACTGCAAGGATCTCGGTCTCACGGTTCGCGCCTAATGGGACCACAGACACCTCATGCAGCGCGAGTTCTTTGAGCTTGGTGATCGGTTCATCGTCATCAGACTTCGCTTGCTCATACTCGATCACATCGAATGCGAAGCTCATTTGATCAATGCGCTTCCCCTTCAACATGCGGTACACCTGAGCAGACTTCGGATTCTCCAAATCCAACTCAGCCGTCACCAACAACCCGTGCTCATCTTCAACAGCCTTCACCACATGCCCAAGGTTGTAATCAGGGTCCGAAAAGTTATGTCCGAACAACAATGGGATCGGTTTACCGGATTCTTCCCAAGCCTTTAGCGTGTTCGCAAACGCACCCTTTTCAACAATGTCCCCATACGAGTCCACGTTGCCGAACACTGACGCATACGCCTGAAACTGGCCTTCATCTAGCCCATCATCAGGGCCTGCTTTGAGCTGCTTCGGCGACAGCTCAGTTTGTTTTAACAACATGCTTTACCCCTCCAATGGGCTATACAACGATTGCAATCTCGCACCGACAATTCGCAACCTCTTCGGCATCCCCCGAATACGAGCCAGGGAACTCTAAGCCGTTGCTGAATGTCTCATCCATCCCAACTTCTTCGCCGTCCATCGCCGCGTGAGAAGCACGAGGATCACTAGAAGTCACGATCCACTTCTTCCGAGCTCGCGGCCTGGTTTGACGCGCCGCCTCCGCCACAGCGAAGCCAGCAAACGTTGCCACAGCGGTCACCCCTGCTAACGCACCACGGGATTCCTCCGCAACATCGAACACATGCCCGACCGCATCCTGGGGTGACTCATCGTCGTCACCATCAGACCCGCCACCTAGCGCGTCCACGATTTGTTCAAGCGTGGTGTCATTGACCTGCGATGCGATACGCTCAGCAACCTTGCGCCGGAATGCAGTAGTTCGATTCATGTCGAACTCTTCACGCGATACACCAATAGCCTCTAGCGCCTCGCCAGCAGCAGCCCACACAACAGGCGTGGAAGCTGTAAGGATCAGCTCAGACAGTTCTTCATTCCAACGGTCATCGTCCCACCAGGATTCAGATTTCGCGAAGATACGCGACATCACAGCACGCCGCTGACGGGCAAAGAACTCTTGGAATACTTCACCAAAAGCGTCTTGTTCTTCCGTGGTTGGTTCAGGGCGTTTCAATCGGATTTCCTGCGTGTCAGACTTCAACACGACCGGGATGGACCGCATCGGGACCCCATGCCAAGGATCAAGATCAGCAGATGATTGGCCCGTCCAGTTTTGCGAACCTGAATCTGTCGGTGACGCCTGACCACCTTCAACAACGTTCAGCGGAACGATCAGCTCATCTCCGCCCTCAACGTCAGGCAGGTTAAACCGTCCACGACCCTCATTGCGGGTCATAATCGGGGCACCAACAAGGGTCTGCATGACCGCAGCTTGCTCTTCAAACGACCCATTGAGCTTCTGCCCAATATTGAACTCGGCATAATATAAGTCAGGGTCCATGCCCATGCGAGGGATCACGAACTGATTGACTACATATTCGATCTGTTTCAGCGTTGGTCCGAGCGAATCCCCGTACAACATGCGCCGAAATTCACGCACATTCGAGTAATTCGCGCCATCCATCTGCCCGACCATCGTCGGATTCACATGAAAAGCAGAGGCAACAGTCGATAATGACAGTTTCGCGGCCTCAACGTACTGTTGCTCACGGGCTGAAAAGTCAATCCTGTTGAGCTTCATCCCATCTTCAAGAATGGGTGTGCCACCAGCACCAGACCCTTTACCCGTAAACGTGGCGTACCAGTCCTCACGGAACCTGTTAGCTTGATCTTCTGTCCACTGTGGAGCGTCTTTCGGGCGCTCAATCACTGACGAGACACGACCGCCACGCTTCCACACCTGATTCCGGTACTTCGCGGATTCGACCTGCTCACGCAATGTCTCTTTCAACGCATCAACCGTAGGTGACACACCAGACGGAGAGTTGGTGTGATACCCACTGAACTCAATCATCTGTTCAGGTGGAACTTTCATCGTCCGGTTATCCATCGACACCAGATAATGATCAGTCTCCCAAGGCGACTTCATCTCTTTCGTCACCCACAACGGCGGGATACGACGCAACCGGGGACGGCCATCAGTATCAACAAAGTACAACCAGTACGCCCGGTCATGCAGGTCAAGATCACCCACCAGCGCGAACAACATGTCATACGTGGTGTACTCAAGATCAGGGCTACGCAACGCCTGCGCCAACGGGTTATCGTGATGACGCTGCCGATCGGTGTCCGACACGCGCTGAAACACATGCAGCCCAATTTGAGCTACATTCCTGGCGCGGAACGAAACCACAGTGCGCAGATGCGGCTGAGAAGCCCACAACTCTGCGACCGTTAGGCTGTCAAAATCAACATTTAACAGGTGACGCGCACCATCAGGAAGCCCATTGCCGCCTAGGTAGGTGATCTTTGGGCTAAACCAACGAGCCGGGTTCATGCCAGACAGGATCTTTCCCCAAAAACTCACGCACCATCACCCCCTAGATCAAATAACAATGAGACCCCTATCCGCGTAAGCAGATTGTTTCGGTTCTTCTTTCGGTCTGGTCAGCAGCCAGTATGCGCCAACGAAAGCCATCAACGGGCCAATATCAACGGGTGACTTATTCCGGTCGAATAACATCGCCCCACCATCAGTGATCTTCGGGATCACTGTTTGCGCTGCAACGTCAACGATTGGTTGTTCAAAATGCAAGAAAGATTGTGCTTTTACAGCGTCATAGAATGCGCCAGTCGCGCCAGTAAGCTCAGGGCCAGACCAATCAACGACCGGCAACCCTTTGACTTCCAGCACTTTTAACACATCAGACACCGCAGCGCCACGAGACTGACCAGTCAATTCAACAAACTGACCCTTCGCGTGCGCTGACTCCAACCACTCATACAGCCAGTCCGTGCCAGCGCGAGACGCGACCAGCTCAACTTGTGGCTTACCGTCCTCATTCAGTCCAGCAAACGCCACATGCGACCGTCCACGATCTTTTGCCACATCAACACAGGCATACACGTCAGACACGATCTGCGGCGGCTCACCATCGCCCTGCCAGATACCCTTCTCCCACGAGCCAGGAGGAAACGCACCCTCAAGTAAACCAGACGACCAGTGACACATACATTCAGTTCGGAAAACCCACTCAGGGTCAGTAGACGCAGCAGACGCCAGCGAACGTTCAGTGACGAACCCATGACCAAGCGACGGGTTCGCATACGCCCAAGCGTCACGATCCCACACGTCAGCGTCAGGAGGCGACGACCACTCAAATAAGCCCAACGAATCATCATCGACCCCGGCCTCTTCGTCGTCTAACTGCTCGCCCTCGTCATCGTAAGCGCCAGCCAACAACGCGTTCGGGTCATCCTCAGCATTCACGCCATCAGGATCACCAAGCGCAGCATGAGCTTTCTTCCGTAAATACGACAACACAACCGATGTCGCGTCACCAGCGTTCGACATTGACCAAATCAACGCCGACGGACGCGCCATCGTCGTCTTCGTAATAGCACCCCAAGCATCCCAGGTCTGATGCTCACGTAACTCATCCAGCAAGATCAGGTCACCGGACAAGCCACGACCAGCAGATCGGGTAGCAGCCTTCACACGGTATCGCTCGCCAGTCTTTAGGCGGATAGCCTTCTTGCCGTTCGCGCGTACGGGAGGAAGTAGCTCAGCGGCAAGCTCGGGGCTTTCCTCAGCTATCTCTAGCGCCCCATCCCACACTTCCTCAGCCGTATCAAGATCCTGAGCTGTGCCCAACACCAGTCGCGTGCGCAACACGTACAGGAAGAACAATGACAGCACTTGACCCAGAACAGATTTGCCCTGTTGCCTCGCGACGACTACGACGACGTTACGGAACCGGAATAACGGCGCATCCGCTGGCCGGTCATTCATCGTAGAAACCGTGAGACCCTCTGCCAGCTCAAGCCCGTGAATAAGCAAGAACTCTTGCCACGGGTACAAGTCCATTCCGCACATTTGCTCAGCGAACTCAATCGCCAAAAACCCAAGCGAGGTCTCAGGCGTCAGCTCACGCAACGGCGGCGTAAACACACGAGGCTCACGCTTACCGTAAAGCTTCTTCTTTTTACGCGGACTTGCCGCCTGCGATAGACCGGAACTTACCGAGGCTTGACTTACCATCGGAATCACCAGCCTTCTTATCGTCACCCTTCATGTCTGCACGCGACTTCGGTGTAGCGCCCATCTCACGAAGAATGTTCATCAGATGCGGCGTCAGATATAGTGCCTTGGTAACTTCCTGGCCTTCACCTTCATCGACTGCATCCTGGATACGCTTCGCCATCGTCCGACCAGAGGCAACGAGCGCCGAGTCAACATCCTCAACCAGATCACTCGCATCAACCGTCTGGTCATACGCATCAACCAGGTTGGTCTTTACTTGCTTTTCATTTTTCACGACTCAACCTCCTCAAAATGCCTTTCAACGCGACCAGTCTTCAATCGAGCGATAGTGTCATTTACAGACCATGCCCCATACTTTTCCCTTAAAATTCTGTGCCTACGCTTAGAGGAACGCGCAACGTTGCAATCCTGGCACGAGGGCACGAGATTATCGACCCGGTTGTCATCGCGAACACCGTTTAAATGGTCAGCATGAAGAGCATCAGGAGAATCAATGCCTCGTCGCCACATGACGATTCTCTTGCACCAAAAGCATTTATGAGGGCCCTCGCCTATAGCGTCGTATAAAACTATTCGATGGACATAGGTTTTCCCACTAGGGCCAGCTACAGGATGGTCCGGGGCGTATGTTCTTTGATACTCGCTCTGATCCCGCACGCTAATACTGTCGAAATTAGCTTCAACATCCCCATGTCGATATTTTCGGTGATAGTGCTTCATGCACAATTCTGCGAATCTACTCCGAACCGGAGCAAGGCATTCTTTTACGGAACATTTTGACCAGGTGCCGTAATAGTCAGATGCGAGAATTATGGTCGCGTCGCCATACCTCTTCAGTCGGGCGTAATGCCGAGGGCAATAACCTTTGCCACCCTTTTTGCCAATAAGATTGGGGCATCCGGCAGCGCCGCATGGTTGCATATATTTTGGCGTGTTACGATTGCTCACGTGACCACTCCTCACTAGTGGTTGCCAAGACCCCGGAGCTAAGGTGCGCTAACACCTGAACCTCGCGGGGTCACATTATTTAGTTGACATTACTATTCTACTTGACAAAAGAAGTAATTAAAAGTATGAATGCGTGTACGCGCACGCGATGGGGGTGCCCCTCACCTGGGGGGAGTCGGAGTTCCCCGGCGATAGCTCCGAGCGCTTCTGAGTTTTTGTGATTGCTACGTCCTCTACCCCTTGTCATCCCCATTTTCTGCTGGTCGTTCCTAACTCGTAGGTTTGGTTGTTTGATTTTGTTTGGTTACACCGTAGATGCACGGGAGACCAATTTGTTGGTTCCCAAGTTAGGTGAGGATGCGTAGACCTTGGCTTGATGTGATCGAGTGAGCATCCGTCTGGGTCTGTGCTTGGTAGCGTGTAGTTGATGGGTTGTCCGCAGATGCTGCAAGGTGCTTGTTTTTTGTATCCTGCTTTTTTTATTTGCTCTAATGCTTTTGTTGCTCGGTCGCCTGACCATTTCGGGACTTGCATTGCTGGTTCACTTCTTGGGCTTGATTATGTGCTCATCTTTTTCTGAAGTGTTGGTGATGAGTTGGAGTCCGGTTGGTAGTTGTCCGCCTTGGTTGCGTTGCATGTTCGGTCTCCTGTTGCAGTCTTGCCCAGCGCCTGTGCTCGTCAGCCAGGTCTGTGTGCAGGGGAACTCTTTAATAGCTAATGCCCCTCGACCCGTGGTGGGTGAGGGGCTGGGGTAGGTGGGGTGGCCTAGTGGGGCAGGGGGGTAGGGCTATGTCCAGTGTTGGGTAGGGGTGCCCCGGTTGCCTAGGGGGTGGGGGTTAGTCTGCCAGGTAGGCTTCCTCGGGGGTGCCCATCCCGTATGGTTGGACGGCTACTCGTGTGAACTCATCTGGCAGGTCATCGCCGTGATAAAGCAATACAGTGGCGCTTCGTTCTGCCACATCAGCTCCGTTGTCGAGTTCGTCTTGGAACTCAAGGATTTGGTCGTATGTTTCCCAGTAGTAGTACGAGTCGTCATACTCTGGTTCCCATTCAAGTAGCGTGTTGCCGAGGGCTTGGAACTCGTACTCCGTGCCATCTTCATCGTAGACACTGATCTTTGGGATGTTCATTTCGATGGTGCCGTTACGGTTGTCTACATCAGCGACAATGTATGTTGCTGATGGGCCGTCGATGTCTTGCCGGAATGATTCGAGGTCTTGTAGCAGTTCATGGTTTGGGTCTGTTGGCAGATCGAATTCTATTTCTGCGCCTTCGATGGCGTGTAGCCGGTAGGTGCCGTGTCCTGCTGTTTGAGTTTCGGGTTCTTGGTCCATGTTCTGTTCATCAGCGTATTCTTGTTGTGCTTCTTCGGCTGATTGCGGTTGCTCTTCTTCTGCTTCTGTTGAGCCGCAGCCTACAAGGGCGAGTGCGATGACGGAAAGTATTGTGAGTGGTGTGTGTTTCATGGTACCTAGTTTAACCTACTCATTGAAGAATTAATAGGTGGGTGCCCGGTCAGGAGGTTCACACACCACATGTTTTCTCGACTGACCGGGCTTCCCATGTTCACAGCGCCCATACTGGTTAAACAAAAAATGTCCTAACCGATTGGTCTAGGACTATTTGTTACCCGTAAAATCAGACACTTGTCTGTGGGCACCTCTTACTGTATCAAATCTTTATTCGGTTTGCGACGTGTGTGCTGGCGATCCGTTGACTGGTTCTCCGTCGTGGAGGATTTTGGAGAGGTTTATCATTGATGCTTTGCCTTCCCAGGTCTGGCCGCAGTTGTTGCACCAGGCTCGGTGTTGGTTGTAGGTGAGTGCACGCTTTTTGACGTTTTCTACGCCGTCGTGTCGCCAGATGTAGGACTCGCCGCAGTCTGGGCATGGTGCTGCGAGTTCTACTGATGGCTCGAATAGCTGTTGGATCTGGTGTACCCAGTGGCGCAGGTAGGCGTTGAGTGTTTCCTCGTCTTGCTTGTCGTTGCTGTTGACGGCGTGGGATGCCCATTGCTGGATGCGCCGATCTAGCGGGGTCCTGGCAAGGTGTGGTCTGCCGCGCCCTGGCCAGTATTCAAGGGTGGTTTCTGCGATGGATTGCCAGAGGTCGAGGGCTTTGAGGCTGATGGGTGTGCGTGCTCTGCTGGATGATCCTCCGCCGCCCGCTGAGGCTCCGTTGATGGCTCCTTGGAGTTGGTCGAGGTAGGAATGGACGTCTACGTAGGTGCGTGTCCCGTCGTCGTTTTCGATGGTGGTTTTGTGGGTTCGGGTGAGCTGGTGCAAGAGGTCAAGGGTGTCAGTCAATGTGCTGGCTCCTGATTTAAATGCGAGAACGTCCCAGGATCGTTTCTGAGACGTTCGTTTGTTGCGGTCGCGTGTTTGTTCGGTTGTGGCTCTAGTCGTGCTTCTGCGGCGCATGCAGCCCCGTTAGGTGGCTAGCTAAGAGTATTGGGGCTCCTAGCGCAATCACGAGGAGTATCATGCCGAGGATTTGGGGGATGCATGCTATGAGTGTCCAGGCGAGTTCTACTATCCAGGCCCCGATGTCAGCAATGAGGTCGCTCATTTCTGGTCTTTCGCACGGTGGCGATGAGTCCGAGTGCGCCGATGGTGGCAAGAATCTTAGCGGTCATGGTTTGCTCCATTTCTGCATGAACGTTTCTCCACGTTCGTGTTTTTCGAGATATGCCTGCCATTTACGGTCATATTCTGCTTTTTCGTGGGCGGTGAGTGGTGTGCCGTAGTGGATGATTCTTGCGGGTAGTGGGATGCTGTTTGGGTTGTTGTTGGCTCCATCTCCGAATGTGCTGTCCCAGAGTTCGTGCCCGTATTGGTTGAGTTGTTTTTGGTAGGCGTAGTTTTCTGCGAGTAGCACGGTTTCTGGTGGTAGTGCGTTGAGTTCTTCGATGGTGTAGACGATGCGGTTAACGCTCATTGTGGCTCCTTTTCGTCGGCTACGTTTTCGAGTGCGGTGATGCACGCTTTGACGCCTGCCCATGCGGTGTCTGGGTGGATGAGGTTGCCTTGTGCTCCGAACCAGTTTAGGTCGCGGGCGGCTTGTCGCAGGAGTTTGGCGTCGTGGGCTGCTAGCCATCGGTCGAATTCGGCTGCGTGGGTTGCTTCGTCTAGGCCGGTGTAGTCGCTGACGTGTTGTGCGTAGGTTTTTCTTATCTGCTCAGTGCTTGGGTCACTCATTGTGGCTCCTTGGTTGGTGCGGTGCTCGCGTTGATGTCTTTGGCGGCTTAGAATCCGCCTGTTGCTGGCTGGTTTCTGATTTCTGAGTAGTGGCAATTCATAGAATCCATCCTTCAATTTCTGGTATCCATGTTGTGTTGCCGTGACGTCCGCAGTATGCGAGGTAGTTCGCTTCTGGGGGTTCTGGTAAGTTCGCGTAATCTTGGCCTCGGAGATCAGCGTATCGTTCATCGTCGTACCAAGGGTTTTGGCAATACCAGCACGCTAAGATCACTCCTGGACGTTTGATATTGCTGCTTTCATAATTTGATTTCGCGTCGTTACATGATGCGCATGCGGTGACGAGGTTGTCTGATCTGTCAGCGATGTGTAGCTGGTGTGTGGGGAATGCTGTTCTTGGGATGATGTGGTCAAGCTGTAGTGGGCCGCCTCCGCCTGTCCAGCAGTACCAGCATGTTTCGCCGTCTCGTTGGTAGATGATGGCTCGTTTTGTGGGGCTGATTGGTTCCCGCTCTTCTGTGTTCCTGATGGGCCATCTCTTCCTTGGTGAGACGAGTTCTTTGATGAGGTTATCTAGCCCGTCGGAGAAGGTGATGACTTCGGGGTCGTCATGGGAGCGTATTGATTCTCGGTAGTATCCGGTGATGCTTGCGATGTCTTCCATTTTTGGCATTAGAATCCTCCGTTGTTTTCGAGGTAGTGGTGTTGTCTGGTTCGGTCGGCTACGTTGTCGGGCACCCATGGGTAGGAGTTTCTGGTTCCGGTCCAGAGTTTGGTTGGCCATTCCCGGTTTTTGTCTCGGTGTCCGCGCCAGGGGATGACGTCGGCTCCGAATTTGTCGTCTGATGCTGCTAAGCCGAGTCCGAATTCTGGCCAGCCCATGAGTGCTGAGGATCCGCGTGGGGCGAGG
>Ga0079225_10001936_pt1 | contig 11787 bp, 8 predicted proteins | sample Poulit2012_FD_76344 | JGI IMG/M metagenome (GOLD analysis project Ga0079225, IMG submission 76344) | Agricultural soil microbial communities from Georgia to study Nitrogen management - Poultry litter 2012 | ecosystem: Environmental > Terrestrial > Soil > Agricultural land | place: USA: Georgia...
CGAGATTGAAAAAACTCTCAGTGGTTTTTACCTTTATGTTGCGTAAGGGAAATGAATCCAGCCATATTCAAGGTAAAAAAATAGCCCCGAGTGATATTGGATCAAACTCGGGATTATATTGAAGCCGCCATCTTAAGTATTAGTTGTATTGTTTGAACAAAAAGCCCACCATGGAATGTACCTTTTTATCAGGTGATATCTTGTCAGGCTCCAGGTTCAAGTTTTGTATAACTCAATAACTTCAAAAATTGCACGCTCAGCTGATCGAAGTGCTCCTTCAAGATGTCCGCCATATTCAGAAGAGGTTTCTGTACCGGCAAAAATGACCTTCTTGTCCCATGCACTAGTACTTGTCGGTCGACCATAGTTTGGAAAAGTGCTAAGCGGTTTGGAGTCATCTTCAACCGCAGTTTCGGGATCGCCGGACCAATCTTTGTATAGGAGGGAAATCGGCTTTTCAGCGGAAGTCCCAAAGAGCCGAGTCAACTGGTCGCCGACAAGTTTGAGTACTCTTTCCTCGCCTAACTCTAGCCGCATCTTAACAGGTATCCCGAAGAAACCAAAGAGTGCACCGTAACCTGTATCAGGTGGTGATGCATCGTGGATCTCTTGCAAAGGACCGGCCCAGCTCATTACTTGTCCGGAAAGTCCATCTTCTCGCCAAAAGGGACGATTATAAATCGCAATCGCCTTGGCCTGCGCCGCCATCCACGTGGGCTTATCCTCCAAGCTTGTTATAAGCTTGGAAGGGAAAGAAGGCGAGAATGCTATACGTTGCGCAACGATTCGTGGGGGCAATGCTAAGATAACAGCTCCTGCGCGTATACTTTTCTTCTTTCCATCAGCAAGATCTGCTTCAAGCGTGAGCGTTCCTTCTTCCTCCATATGAATGGCCGTTACATGCGTATTTAATTCGATCGTACCTTGAGGAAGGGTGGACGCTATCGCTTCGACAAGGGATCCAATCCCCCCAATGAGCCTAACCGATCTCTCAATAGCCCTTTCTGGCAGCATTTGTCGCTGTATGGGTGCATTTTGAGATTGCTCAAAAAGTATTGCTCCTTCGGTGTGCTGTTCGAATGTTTTTAAATCGAGCTCTTTGACAAGATTAGAAATTACGGGCTCGTGTTGCGGCCAGAACCATGTTGGTCCTAGATCAAACTTGCCAAGGTCAGGCCTGTCCACGGCCTCCCTACTTAAAACCCTACCTCCAATTCGGCCTCGTGCCTCTAGAACTTTGCACGCTATCCCACGCGAAATAAGCATAGATGCTGCACGGAGACCGCTTAAACCGGCCCCGACAATTATAATCGGATCATTCATATTCTTAACTCCAATCTTTCTGTGTTTACTCCGTTCTAATGTAATACTATATAAATCCAGTAGTGACAAGGGAAATAACAGAAAAAGACAAAGGAAAGGTTTAATGTCCCACTTCGGTTTCACCTTGAATTGGGACACTTCTCCTGTCCCCTCGTCCCCCCGTCAACATTCTTTCACTCGAAGTTATCGAGCAATGCACGCACTTCGTCTGTTGACTCTGTGCTCATCAATTCATTTCTTAAATCACTCGCTCCTCTAAATCCTTTGACATATATCTTAAAAAAGCGGCGAAGCGGTCTGAATGGACGTGGCTCTATTTTTGAATATTTATCAAAGAGATCCAGGTGTAATCTTAAGAGATCCAGCAACTCCTTACTGTTATGTTCTTTTCGTTCATTTTCAAAGGCAAATGGATTTTGAAAAATACCACGCCCAATCATCACACCGTCAACACCGTATTTCTCAACTAGCTCTAAGCCTGTTTGACGGTCAGGAATATCCCCATTGATTGTCAAAAGTGTGTCTGGTGCCAATTCATCACGAAGTTTTTTGATTTCCGGTATCAGTTCCCAATGGGCATCGACTTTGCTCATTTCCTTTTTTGTTCGCAGATGAATGGAAAGATTAACTATGTCCTGTTTCAATATGTGTGTGAGCCAGTCACGCCATTCGTCCACATCCGTGTAACCAAGCCTTGTCTTCACACTTACGGGCAATCCGCCAGCTTTTGCCGCCTGTATGATTTCTGCTGCAACTTCCGGACGACGGATAAGACCGCATCCCTTTCCATTTGATGCCACATTTGGTGCGGGGCAACCCATATTGATATCCACACCCCGAAATCCTTCTTTTGCCATACCAATACTCATTTGCCGGAAGTGCTCAGGCCTATCCCCCCATATATGGGCCACAATTGGTTGTTCATCTTCTGTAAAAGCCAAACGTCCACGCACACTATGGCTCCCTTCTGGGTGACAGTAACTTTCCGTGTTTGTAAACTCTGTAAAAAACACATCTGGTCTAGCTGCTTCACTCACAACATGGCGAAAAACAACATCCGTCACATCTTCCATTGGTGCCATTATAAAAAACGGTCGTGGTAAATCACGCCAAAAATTATCTTTCATATTCAAATTCAAATCCTCTCATTATGGGCAGCAGGTCAAACCCTTGTCCCTGCTTCTTTTATTCTTATACCATGTCTAAGCACATTTTATCAGATTCACCGGAAAATGTTTATTTTAATTAGATGTAGTAAGAAAGAGAAAGAAGCAGAGTTCCCCCTGCCCCTTGCTACATTAGTTTTTTAACACTAATTTTTGATCCTCTACGACATAAATATGATCAGCCACTCTATCAACAAAAGTACGATCATGCGATACAAGAAGTACGGTTCCTTCATATCCTTTTAAAAAGCGTTCCAGCGCTTCAATACAATAAATATCCAAAAAGTTTGTTGGCTCATCCAAAACAAGCACATTATATCTTCCTAAAAACAGCTGACACAACACTAGACGAATTGCCTCACCACCACTTAAATTCCGGACATTCTTTTTTAGATCATTGCCTTTAAAGCGCATAGAGTAAATGGCAGAACGGATCTTATTCTCTTCGTAGTCACTCTTATCCTTCATACAAGCTAATACAGTCTCATCTTTATTGAATTGGTAATCCATTTGTTCATAAGAACCTATGATAGCCTTTGGTGAAATTGTAACTCCTTCGCCATATTTTAATATATGGCGCAGTAATGTTGTTTTTCCTGAACCATTCTTTCCTGTAATAGCGATAGTCTTCCCCAATGGAAATTGGAAACTTGCTTCCTCAAGAAGTGTCTTATTCCCTGCCTTTAGATTTAAGCGATCTGCCATTATCGGAAATTTATTATGCAATTGCAGTGCCTGAGACTGGTGAAAACGAATAATTTGTTCTTCCTTTGGAGCTTCCACTTCTTCTAGTTGCTCCACCCTTCTCTCAAGTGCTTTCGCTGCCCGCTGTACAGATTTTTGACTTGTTCCTTTTGATTTGGTCATAAACATTTTGTTCGTCATTGCTTTTGTATCCTTGATACGTCCGCTTGCCTGGGTTATTTTATCAGCTTTCTTCATTTTTTCATCAGCAGCCTTTGTCAGACGTGACTTCTCTTTTAAAAACCTTTCATGCTGCTCCTGCTGCTGCCTTGTCTCAAGTTCTTTCTGCACAGCATAATCCGAATAATTGCCTGTATATTCCGTTATTGTCCCCTCTTCTACTTCCCATATTTTCGTTACAAGCTGATCCAGCACATATCGGTCATGACTGACAAGGACAAGTGCACCGTAATAATAAGTTAATTCATCAATAAAAAACTGTGTTCCTTCTGTATCCAGGTGGGTCGTTGGTTCATCGATAAGCAGTCCTTCATGATAATCCGAAAAAACCTGTGCCAGCTTTAACCTCGTTTGTTCACCGCCGCTGAAACTTTCAATTCCATTTTCCGGTATGGACAATTTTCCTTTTAACTCATGGTCTATTTCACTTTCCACAGGTGATGTCAGTTGGTCAAAATAACCAAACTTTACGTGACAATTAACTCTTCCTCTGGACGGCTGGACTATTCCTGCAAGCAACTTTAATAACGTACTTTTCCCTGCCCCATTTTTTCCGACAACCCCGATGCGGTCGAACTGGTGGACAGCTAGTCGTTCAATCTCTAACACATTTTTATCTAAATAAGTCAGTTCTATATTTTCTAATTCAAAACATACTTTTTCCATCTTTGCTACCTCCGAAATATTCTAATCATTATTTCGTATCGATAGCAGGGATCGATACGAGCCTTTACATTACTAAGCTCGTATCAAAAAAATAATAAAAACTGCATTGCACTCTCCTCCTAATAAAAAGGCACAAACATCTGCTTGTAACTTTGGAGTAAAGGGAGAGAGACCTATCCTTATTCGATTAAAGGGTATTTAAAACCTCAACAATAACCTTTAGTTCTGTAAAGCCATAAAAATAAAGAAAGGCAGCACAAGCCGCCTTTCTTTACATTACATATTTCTCGCAATAAGAACCTGTCAGAAACTAGTTCCGTAGGGCTGCAAATTGCTGATAAATGGAGAATTAATTCCCACACAATATGAAATGAAGATTATTAAAAAAGGACAGACTGATCCCGTTTACTCTGCATAATAATACAAGCAGAGCCTTTGACCGTATTCAATTACTGGTTCAAAGCCGGAAAGCGCAGTCTCATTGCATGTGTCATTTTTTAATAATCCTCCTACCGTTTAGAATTCAATATTAATTGTAAAACTTTTCTCTGTAAAAGTCAAAGGAGCACATAAAGCGATTGCTTCTTATTTACATACGAAAGATATTCCCATCCGCATGCCTTAAATGACGGAATTAGTGTGCTGATGCGTACCATTAACAGATCATATGATGTGAGAGAGGTACAGGAACAATGTTTGACTTGAAAACAAGAATATGGCATACTACTAAAATTCGACGAAAGGAGACAAACAAAAATGAAAATCTTTGCGGATGGTTTCAATCTTGATACAAGTGGCATCTTGAGTTTAATTGTACCAGTTATTCTAAAGCTGATATTGCTCATTTTCGCATACATTATTTTTGTGCCCATCGGAAAGAAAATTATATCAAAAACACTTCAAAAAGCTGGAAATAATGAGAAAATATCACCTGGACGAGTCAAAACACTAGAGAAATTATTGATGAATGTCTTCGGCTATGCGATGATTTTCGTATTTATCGTCATGTTATTTGCCATCTTGAATATTCCAATCGGGCCACTGCTGGCAGGTGCCGGTATTATCGGATTAGCCGTTGGTTTTGGAGCGCAGGGCCTTGTTAGTGATATTGTTACTGGTTTCTTCATTCTACTGGAGAGGCAAATAGAAATTGATGATTATGTTACCGCAGGCGGATATGACGGGATTGTTGAAGAAGTAGGATTACGCACCACGAAAATTCGCGATTTCGATGGCACACTCTATTATATCCCTAACCGGGAAATTGTCGGGGTGGCCAATCATTCACGAGGAGATATGCGTGCCCTTGTTTATCTAACGATTAAATACAATGAAAACTTGCATGAAGCAATCACAGTATTGGAAAATCTCTGCACAGAATTCGCAACCGATGAACGATTTAAAGAAGGGCCAGCTCTACTCGGTGTACAAAGCCTTGACCCTAACCACCTTGTGCTGCGTGTTGAAGGCATGACAGAAAATGGCATGCAGTGGGCTTGTGAACGGGATATGCTAAAACGAATCAAGGAAGAATTTGATCAAGCAAATCTGGAAGTTCCATTTCCGGAACAAATTAACATGGTGACAAACGATTGATGAATAAACACTCAGCCGGGTAAAGACCCAAAGCTGGGTGTTTAATTCTTTTGAATCCACGGAGCAGTGCCTGTATGGTCTGCATGGCTATGCGTTAAGGCTACCAGGTCAAATGAAGTGCCTTCATAAAAAGAAATTAATTCAGGTCCAAAGCGTTGTGAGCTAAAATCTCGATGCTTTTTCATCTGCACTATTAAAAAAAAGAAGGCTGTCCCAATTTTCATTGGAGACAGCCCTTTTTTATCGCCCGTTAACTGGCAGTATGATCCCCACTTTAAGATTTCGAAGTAAGCCAAGAAAGATAAGTGGGGGGTCACTGCCAGTAAATGTCCGATAAGTGCACCTAACATTCAGCGGGAGAAAAGGAAAGCTCCCGCTGAATGAAGGTTTACTTTATGAATAGGAAATGCGATTTCGCATCACGATCATCATTAATAGGTAACTTTGATCGTTCCTATATTTACAAACAAATGCTTGTTATGCTTGTGGAGGTGTTCCTTCAGCGTTTGCTACAACTGCATCGATTTGGATTAAAGCATCTTGTTCCAAAGCTGATACGCCAACTGTTCTTCGAGCAGGAACACCGCCTGGGAAGAATGTTTTGTATGCTTCGTCAACAGCATCCATATCTGCAATATTCTTAAGGTAGATATTTACTTTAACTACGTCGTCCATAACGTGGTCGATACTTTCTACAATTGCTTTGATATTTGTCAAGCACTGTTCAGCCTGCTCTTTCACACCGCCAGCAACAAATTCGCCAGTTTTTGGATCGATCGGCAATTGAGCTGAAAGGTGGTTATAATGAGAGAACGCTACAGTTTGTGTAGATAGGGAACATTTTGGCGCATTGTCCGTATTGTTTGCCCATATAACGATTCCATGTCTGTCTTCAACAGCTTGTGGAGGTGTACCATCTCCGTGTGATACCACTGCTTCAATCTGTACCAAAGCATCCATGGGTAAAGCTGCCGCTTCAACAGTTGTCCGTGCAGGGACATAGCCTACGGTTCTAGCGATAGCGGAGTCTGGGAAAAACGTTTTATAAACTTCATTTACAGCTTCCGTATCTGCTAGGTCTTTAAGGAAGATATTGATTTTAACAATATCATCAAAAGGAACGTCGATGCTTTCTAAAATTGCCTTGATATTTTTAAAGCTCTGTGCAGTCTGCTCTTTTATACCGCCAGCTACCAATCGGCCAGTTTTTGGATTGATCGGCAATTGAGCTGAAAGATTATTGTAATGAGAAAAAGACACAGTTTGTGTTGATAAAGTACTTGTTGGTGCATTTGCCGTGTTATTTGTAAGCTTAATAAGGTCGCCTGCTTGTGGTGCGTTTGGAATTGTACCTTCACCGTGTGAAACAATTGCTTCAACTTGCACCATAGCATCCATAGGCAAAGCTGCAACTGCAACTGTTGTCCGTGAAGGAACATAAGTTGGGAAGAACGTTTTATAAACTTCGTCTACAGCGTCAACATCTTTGATATCCTTAACGAATACAGTAATTCTAACGATATCGCTCATAACATGATCGATGCTGTCTACAATTGCCTTGATATTTTTAAAGCACTGTTCAGCCTGCTCTTTTATACCACCAGCTACCAATTTACCAGTTTCGGGTTCGATAGGTAATTGAGCCGAAAGATTATTGTAGTGAGAGAAAGCTACAGTTTGTGAATATAGACCGTTACCGTTTGGAGCATTTTCCGTATTTCTTGCTGATACTGCGTTATAGCCGCTCATAATAATATTCCCCTTTAAGATAAAATTTTTAATAAAAACATTTATTAACTCAAGTATGCACCAAAAAAGACCGGTCTAAACCATGGTTCCATGGTTGCAAAGACGAAAAACGGATTCACCGTTAGAATCGAATCGTGTTCGTACAAAACCGCAACAAGCGAATGGCTGGCTGTGCTCAGTGCCGATACGCCCCCTTGCGATGCTGAAATTTTCGAATGTATGGCATCCGCTGAAGCGTTGAGGTTTTCTTCAAATCGGCCATGTCGCTGCTTCGCCTTGCAAAAGAGTTCCATTGCAACAATTGCGATGCGCTCGTCGTTCGGTACTTGTTGAAGGAGAGGGAACGACGGCAGAATCGGGATCTGCAGACTTTTGGCGATTTGCGCTATCAGCTTTGCGATGAAGTCAGTAATATGGATTGGAAGATTGCTTTGACTCAACCGATGGCTTTTTCACTCAGTTGAAAAAACAATTCTCATTAGACACAGACTTCGTTTTTGAGGAAGTGATGTTTTGGTTTAACTCGCAGCCATGTTATATCAAGGTTTTAATGCCTGTCTTCTGCTGCGAAACTTGAGTTAGTAACTCCTCGGAGTGGTTACTCCGGATGCAATTATAGCAGACTTCCCTCGTTTTTACTACATAAAAATTACTTTAATCCCAATATCTTTATTGAATGACAAAACTATCAAAACTGATTTTTTTATATTATTAAGTCGTATCTCACACTAATATGCAAAACCTATACCTTAATGCAAATATCTCCTGTTCTGCGTATTTGTGGGCCCCTTCAACGAAAAATTCCCTCAAACCTAAGTCTGAGGGAACATAAAACACATTTCGATATTCACTTGAAATCGCTCAAGACCTTTGGTACTAGCCTATTTCTTCTCTAACAACACCACACACTCCACATGCCCTGTTTGGGAGAACATATCCACCGGCTGTACTTCTTGTGTGTTATATCCGCCGTCCTCCAAAATACGTAAGTCGCGTGCGAGTGTAGATGGGTTGCAGGAGACATAAACGATCCGCTTCGGCTGCATATCTATCATGGCCTGCAGTAATGCCTCGTCACACCCCTTGCGTGGTGGATCTACCACGATGACATCAGGTCTTAGTCCTTGTGCGGTCCACCATGGCATGACTTTTTCCGCTTCACCGACGAAGAATTCTGCGTTTGTAATGCCGTTTATTTCGGCATTTTTCTTTGCGTCACTGATCGCTTCAGGGACAATCTCCACACCATATACTTTTTTCGCTTTTTGCGCTAAAAATAATGATATGGTTCCAATCCCGCAATAGGCATCGATCACTACATCATTGCAGTCAATTTCTGCGTATTCCAGTGCCTGTTCGTATAGCTTTTCTGTTTGATCGGGATTGACCTGATAAAATGATTTGGCGGAGATCGCAAACCGTATATTACCGATCGTATCGTAAATATATTCCTCGCCCCAGAGGAGTTTTGTTTTTTTACCCAAAATAACATTGGTGCGCTCGGGGTTCACGTTTTGGATAATTGATTTTACATGCGGATATGTTTCTGTCAGTTCTTTGATTAATGCATCTTGATGAGGCAGTTTCTCCGTACGGGTCACGAGGACAATCATTGTTTCATTTGTCCTTTGACCTGTGCGCACCATGATATGCCTTAATACACCCCGATGGTTCTTTTCATCGTATGCACGGATGCCAAGCTTGCTGGCGATGCGTCTGACCGCTTCTGTTGTCCGATCATTTATCTCATCCTGAACAACGCAAGTTTCCATGTCTTCAATAATACGATGACTTCGCTGTTGATAAAATCCTGTAATCAATTCACCATCTTTTTCGCCAACAGGGATGCTTACTTTGTTGCGGTATCGCCATGGATCTTTCATCCCGATGACCGGATGAACCGGAACATGATCGAGGTGTGCAATCTTTTTCATGACACTTTTCACCTGGTTTTGTTTCATCTCAAGTTGCATTGCGTAGCTCATATGTTGCAATTGGCAACCACCGCATTTATAAAACACATTACACGGCGCTTCCACGCGTTCCGGACTTGGTTTCTTTACTTCAAGTAATTTTCCGTATCCGAAATTTTTATTAACCTTAATTACTTTGACCGATGCCTCTTCACCCGGCAAGCCGTACGGTACAAATAGCGGATAGCCTTCTACTTTTCCGACACCGCTTCCCTCATGGGTAAGGTCTTCAAAAGTGAGTGTGACTGTTTCATTCTTTTTAACTGGTGCTGTTTGTTTTGCCATGTTAACCTTCCTTTACGAACTTGTATAAGATTGGATAAAACCTATTATCGCATTAAACGTCCTATCGTCTTTTCATTACTCAATCTACATTCGCACGCCTGCGAAGATACGCTAGTCCCTGTTCCTCATTATAGACACGTCCATTTCGTTGATCCGTATAACTTTCATTTATTTGACTTATAAGGTGTTCATCCTTCGCAAGTGATTCAATATCCGTGAGTTGCAGAGCTTTATTTTCCCGCTTCATATTACCACCGCCCTGTCATTTTGTGTTTCAATTATACCTTTTCCGTGATCAAAAAAGAAGACAGCTACACTCAGCTATCTTCTTCCTCAACAAATATATCCGGTACACAAAATTCAATATGCTGTCTTAGATTCGTGAATTCGCCCGGGAGCATGCCGCCGAATTCGCCATCAATATTCAGTTGCATTTCTTCTTCTGGCGTTACTTTAATTTCTTTTGCCTGGGCATAGATAACATTTTTATCATTCAGATGTGCGCCGCGAAGTGCTAGGGTGGCGATTCGAATAAACTCAGCCAAATTTGTTTTTCTTAAAATAATTAAATCAAAATAACCATCATCAAACTTTGCATCGGGAGCTAGTTTTTCAAAACCGCCGACGGAATTGGTATTGGAAACGAGAAACAGCATAATATCCTCATCAATGACTGTTCCATCATATTCAATTTTTACTTTTGCAGGTTTCAATGAAGGGAGCATTTCAATTCCCTTTATATAATATGCAAGTTGTCCAAGCATCGTTTTCAGCCTGCTCGGGACTTCATACGTCAATTCAGTTAACCTTCCGCCACCAGCGATGTTTATAAAGTACTGTTCGTTTACCTTTCCAATATCAAGACGCTTGGTTTGCCCATTTAAAATAATATCAACCGCCTTTTTTACGTCGCGCGGAATGAGTAATGCTCTGGCAAAATCATTCGTTGTTCCCACCGGGATGATCCCAAGTTTTGGACGGTAGTCTTTTTTCGCTACGCCGTTAATTACTTCATTTATCGTTCCATCCCCACCTGCAGCAACGACTAGATCGTAGTGATTTTCGGCAGCCCATTCAGCCGCTTGTGCCGCATCGTCTTCACCCGTTGTTGCATGTGTTGACGTTATGTATCCTGCTATTTCAAATTGTTCTAAAACATGTGCTAGTTCTCTTTTAAATATTTCGCGTCCGGATGTTGGATTATAAATGATTCGGGCTTTCTTCATCTTTCCCATCCCCATTCTTCAAGTGCTGTTAAATCTTTTACTTTTGAAAATTACTGTGATCTTAAAACGCTTGTTCACATCCTCTATCATAGCCCTTTTCACATCATTTTAAAAGCGGCGACAATTTCCCCAAAAAGAAATGAGGCTATTACCTTGTTGGTAGTAGCCTCATTTACAATTTTCCGTAACAAATATCACCTGTTATCTAGTTCTTCTTTGAGTATCTTATTTACCATTGGCGGGTTGGCTTGTCCTTTTGTTGCTTTCATAACCTGTCCAACCAAGAAGCCGAGTGCTTTGCCTTTTCCACCTTTGTAGTCGGTCACTGATTGCTCATTATTATCCAGTACTTCAGAGATAATTTCCTTCAGCTGGCCTTCGTCTGAAATCTGCACGAGTCCTTTATCCTTCACGATTTTTTCCGGATCGCCGCCATTCTCGACTAATTCAGCGAATACTTTCTTGGCAATTTTAGATGAAATCGTGCCATCTTCAATCAGCTGCACCATTTTAGCTAATGCTTCCGGTGTAATTGGCAGTTCATCCAGCTCTTTCAGATGTTTGTTCATATAAGCGGAAAGATCACCCATTAGCCAGTTGGCCACCAGCTTTTTATCCGCACCTGCATCAGCTGTTGTTTCAAAAAAGTCGGCCATTTGTTTTGAACTTGTCAGAACGCCTGCATCATATTCAGAAAGACCAAGTTCTTCCACATAACGCTTCTTGCGTGCGTCCGGCAGTTCCGGGATTTCCTGGCGTATCCGCTCTTTCCATGCATCATCAATGTAAAGCGGCATAATGTCAGGTTCCGGGAAAACACGGTAATCATCTGCATCATCTTTGACACGCATGAGAATTGTTTCGCTTGTTTTTTCATCA
>Ga0079225_10001940_pt1 | contig 11780 bp, 11 predicted proteins | sample Poulit2012_FD_76344 | JGI IMG/M metagenome (GOLD analysis project Ga0079225, IMG submission 76344) | Agricultural soil microbial communities from Georgia to study Nitrogen management - Poultry litter 2012 | ecosystem: Environmental > Terrestrial > Soil > Agricultural land | place: USA: Georgia...
CCGTTCTCCGACTACGCGTTCAACAAGGCCCACTCGGCCGCGTACGGAGTGATCTCGTACTGGACCGCCTACCTCAAGGCGCACTACCCGGCGGAGTACATGGCCGCCTTGCTCGAGTCGGTCAAGAACGACAAGGACAAGTCGGCGGTCTACCTCAACGAATGCCGCCGGATGGGCATCAAGGTGCTGCCGCCCGATGTGAACGACTCCGACTCCAACTTCACCGCGGTCGACGGTGACATCCGCTTCGGTCTGTCCGCTGTCCGCAATGTCGGTCACAACGTCGTGCAGGGCATCATCGACGCGCGCAACGAGAACGGTCGCTATACCGACTTCGCCGACTTCATGGACAAGGTTCCCACCATTGTGTGCAACAAGCGGGTGATCGAGTCGCTGGTCAAGGCGGGCGCGTTCGACTCGATGAAGCACCCGCGTCGTGCGCTGGTGGCGGTCCATGAGGAGGCCGTCGACCAGTACGTCGACGTCAAGCGCAACGAGGCGATCGGTCAGGACTCCTTGTTCGGCGGCGTCAACGACGACGATGCCTTCGGCGCGATGGCCGTCGCCGTCCCCGAGATCGACGAGTGGGACAAGCAGACCCTCCTCGGCTACGAGCGCGAGATGCTCGGCCTGTACGTCTCCGACCATCCGTTGTTCGGTCTGGAGCACGTACTGCGTGCTGGAAGCGACTGCTCGATCGGCGAGCTGTTGGCCGACGAGGAGCGCAGCGAAGGCTCGACGGTCACCGTCGCGGGGTTGATCACCAATGTGACGCGCAAGCTCACCCGCAAGGGCGATACGTGGGCGCTCGTCACACTCGAGGACCTCGAGGGCGCGATCAACGTGATGATGTTCCCGTCGTCGTACCAGTTGGCCGCGCCGTTGCTGGCACCGGATGCGATCGTGACGATCAAGGGTCGGCTCAAGCGCGGCGACGACGTGCCCGAGATCATCGGCAGCGAGGTGCATGCGCCGGACCTGTCTGCGGAGATGAGCGGACCGGTGGTGATCTCGATGCCGACCGCGCGGTGTACGAGCCACACGGTCGAGCGTCTGAAGGAAGTGCTGTCGAGCCATCCGGGCGTGACCGACGTCCACCTGCGCCTGGTCGGTAACGGAGGGGCCAAGCTGATGCGGCTCGACGACGGTCTGCGCGTGACGCCCGGGTCCGCTCTCACCTCGGACCTCAAGGCGCTCCTCGGGCCCAACTGTCTTGCCTGAATACACTCGCCAGGTGACGGTTTTCGCAAACGACGACGAGGTCGCCCCGCCCGACCCGTACGCTCGCGCTCGGCCGTGGGAGGTGTCCATTGCCGTCAGCGCGGCGGTGTTCCTCGGTCTCGGAGCACTCGCGGGCTGGGTGTGGTCACGGGTCGCGGTGCCTCCCGACTACAGGGTCTACCGTCCGGACTACGCGTACTACGCATCCGAGGCGGAGTTCTCGCGCGTTTTCGACATGGATCTCGCGTTCGCGGTGATCGGTGCCGTCGCCGCGCTGATCGGAGGCGTTGTCGTCGGCTGGTTCTGCTGGCGTCATGGATGGGCGGTGACGGTGCTGGCCGGACTGGGGGCGCTCGGCGCCGCCGTGGTCGCCTGGCGGCTCGGTGTCGTGCTCGGTCCGCCCTCCCTCGCGGACTCGACCGAGACCGCGAGCCGCGGCGACGTCTTCACCGGCCCCGTCGACGTCGGCACCCGATCGATTCTGCTGGTCTGGCCGATCGCGGCCCTGGTGGGTGTGATCATTGCGGTGTGGTTGTGCGCCCCACGCGAGGAGCCCGGCTACGGACGGTTCACGAGGCAGTGGAACCCTGATGCCGAGACTGGCGTCAAAGATGCGTAGCAGTTCGAAGCGAAAGGGATCAGCGTCGTGTCAACGAATCAGCCGCCTCCAGGCGGCGGTCCGGGTCAGAATCCGCAGCAGGGCTACGCAGGTCCGGTCCAACCGCCTCCGGGGCCACCTCCGGGCTGGCAGGGGTCCACACCTGCGCAGCCGCAACCGCGGGGGCGGCGTCGGGGCATTGTGATCGGGGTCGCCGGCGTCGTCGCCGTCGGACTGATCGTCGGCGCCGGCGTGTTCGCGTGGTCGAAGCTGTCCGGTGGCGGTCCGCAGCCGGCCGAGGCCGTTCCGTCGGATGCGATGGCCTACGTGCGGCTCGATCTCGACCCCTCCGCCGACCAGAAGCTCAGCGCGATGTCGTTGCTGCGCAAGCTGCCCGACTTCGAGGACGCGACGGGCATCTCCGACGACGATGTCGACCTGCGTGAGCTGTTCGTCGACGAGGTGCTGAGCTCCAGCGGCTGCGACGTGACGTACGACGACGACATCGAGCCGTGGATCGGCGACCGACTCGGGTTCGCGCTCGTCGCCGGCGACGAGCCCACTCCGATGCTCGCGGTCCAGGTGAGCGATCAGGACGAGGCCGAGGCGGGCGCGAAGAAGATCGCGGAGTGTGCGGGCAACGTGGGTGTGCCCAGCATCACCCAGGCGGACCCGTCCACGACGGACGACGTCTCGTACTCATCGGACGACACGGCGAGCCTCGGCGTCGCTTTCAGCGGGGACTACATGATCGTGGCGCCGACACAGGACAGCGCCGAGGAGCTTGCCGCGGACGCCGACGACGATCCCCTCGCGGCGAGCAAGAAGTTCAGCAGCGACATGGACGCGCTCGACGGTGAGGGATTCGCCTCTGCGTGGATGGACGGGGAGACATTGGCCGATGTGGCCGATGAGATCGGCGCGTCCGATACAGATGTGAGTGCAGTCGGCTCGGGCGCGGTGGCGCTTCGCGCGGGCGACGACTACCTCGAGCTCGTGGGTACGATCGACTCCGAGGCCGGTGACGGGGCGCAGGCCGACGTCGGTGGGCTTCCCGAGTCGACCCTGTTCGCGGCCTCCATCTCCGGAGGCGGCCCGCTGGTCGAGAATTCGTGGGACCAGTTCCAGTCGTCCGTCGCCACCATGGGGCCGGATCTGCACTACATGTTGACCGACATCCAGGCGTCGACCGGTCTGACGTTTCCCGGTGATCTGGCCACGCTCCTCGGCGAGCAGATCACGGTCGGCATCGACAGTGAGGGGCTCGGCCCGGACGCTGACCCGTCCTCGCTGGCCGACCTCGACCTGGGGGTTCGCATGAAGTCCGATCCCGCCGAGCTGACACCGGTCGTCGACAAGCTGACGTCGTCGTTGTCGTCGGCCATGGGTCCGGACGCCGCAGATGACCTGTACTCCCAGGAGACCGACAACGGCATGGTGGTGGCCACCAACGAGGACTACGCATCGAAGCTGACCGATGGCGGCGGGGGCCTCGGCGGCTCGGATGCCTACCAGAACGCCGTCCCCGACGGCGACGATGCCGTCAATGTGGTCTACGTCAACTTCGACGAGCTCGCGAAGGTCGCACCCGAAGACGACGAGGACACGGCCCAGATGCTGGACCCGATCGAGGCGTTCGGTCTGTCGACGAAGATCGACGACGGTCGAACCTTCGCGACGGCACGTCTCACCTTCGACTGAGCCGCCGACGTCAGCGCGCGATCGGTGCAACCGAGGCGTTCGTCGCGGCCACCAGATCGTCGGGTGCGAGCTCGATGTCGAATCCGCGGCGGCCTCCCGACACCAGTACCGTGTCGTGGACGAGTGCGGACGCGTCCACGACCGTACGCAGGCGGCGCCGCTGTCCGAGCGGCGAGATGCCGCCGACGACGTACCCGGTCGCGCGTTCGGCGTCGGCGACATCGGCCATGACGGCTTTTCGGCCCCCGGTGGCCCGAGCCAGCGCCTTCAGGTCGAGTGACGCGAGTACGGGCACGATGCCGACGGTGAGTGTGCCGTCGACGGAGGCGAGCAGGGTCTGGAAGATCCGTTCGGCATCCACGCCGAGCGCGTCGGCGGCTTCGCGCCCGTACGACCCGGCCGCAGGGTCGTGGTCGTACGCGTGCGACTCGAAGTCGATGCCCAGGCGGGCGAGCGCGGTCGTCGCCGGAGTCGAGCCCGTCGGCTTGGTCGATTTCGCCATCAGTTCGGTGACCAGCCGGTGCGGTTGATGTCGGTCGCGGGCAGGCTCGGGATCGCCCGGATCGCGGTCATCTCCGAGACCAACAGCCGGCTGACCTGCCGCAGCCTCGTCGCGGCGTCGGGTGCCTCGAGGAGGTCCTGACGGTCCCGGAGGGTGAGCAGCGCGCGGGCGGACAACGCGTAGGACATCGCAAGCGGGTCAGTTGGCAGGTCGTCGCCGGTCAGCGACACACCCATCGACTCGAGACGTTCGAGGTAGGCCTCGTAGATGGCATGTGCGCGATCCGCCGCGTCGTCGGCTCCGTCGCCGGGGCGCTCTGCGAGGTGCTCGACCTCCCCCCACATGAAGCTGGTCGACTCCACGACCGCATCGACACGGATCCGCTGGCGTACCTCCGCCGTCACGGCGAAGGTGTCGTCATCGCCCTCGGCGACCTCGGTGAGCAACACTTCGCAGCCAACGCGGTGCGCCGACCGGACGGCGTCGGGGCCGACCTCGTGTCCGTCTCGGATCGCGACCGTCCCGAAGACGCGCTCGTCCTCGGGCAACGACAACAGGTGAGACAGCAACTCGCGGTAACGGTCCTCGAACACGTGCAGCGACAGGGTGGCTCCCGGGAACGTCACGGCTCCCAGAGGAAACATGGGAAGTGAGATGGCCACGCCGTCAACCTATCGCCCGGCCCGCGTTCGTAGAATGACCGCATGGGCAGGCCAGCAGCGAGCGCCAGGGAAAGCCGATGATCCGTCGACTCGATCTGCGTGGAGTCGGCGCGGATCACATCTGCGACTACCGCGCCGCGGTTCCGCGTGCCGCCTTCGACGTCGACGCGGCCACCGAGGCGGTCCGGCCTGTCTGCGCAGACGTACGCGAGCGCGGTGTGGAGGCCGTCCGTGCGGCAACGAGCCGCTACGACGGCGTCGACCTGGCCGACGTCCGGGTGCACCCCGATGCACTCGCGCGAGCGGCGGCCGGCCTCGACCCCGCCGTACGCGACGCACTGTGCGAGGCGATCGAGCGCCTCCGACGTACGTGTCACGCCGAGCTGGAGCGCGACGTCACGACCGAGGTGGCACCGGGTGCCCGGGTCGAACGGCGGATCGTGCCGGTCCAGCGGGTCGGCCTGTACGTGCCCGGCGGTCTCGCACCGCTGGTCAGCAGCGTCGTGATGAACACGGTGCCCGCGCAGGTCGCGGGAGTCGGATCCCTTGCACTGTCGAGCCCGCCGGGCTCCGACGGGATGCCGCACCCGACGGTGCTCGCCGCATGTCACCTGCTCGGTGTCGACGAGGTCTACGCCGTGGGCGGGGCGCAGGCCGTTGCGATGTTCGCGTACGGCGCCGGCCCGTGCCGGCCGGTCGACCTGGTCACGGGGCCGGGCAACATCTACGTCGTCGCGGCGAAGCGGCTTCTCAAGGGTGTCGTCGGCATCGATGCCGAGGCGGGCCCCACCGAGATCGCGATCCTCGCCGATGCGTCTGCCGACCCGGCGTACGTGGCCGCCGACCTGGTCAGCCAGGCCGAACACGACCCCCTCGCGGCGAGCGTGCTCGTCACCGACAGCGAGACGTTGGCGGGTGGTGTCGAGGCCGAGCTCGACCGTACGGTGCACACCCACCGCCACGCCGAGCGAATCGGCACGGCGCTGAGCGCCGAACAGTCGGCGATCGTGCTCGTCGACGACATGGAGCAGGGGCTCGAGTTCGTCAACGACTACGGTGCCGAGCACCTGGAGATCCAGACCGAGCGCGCCGCGGAGGTCGCCGGTGGGGTACGCAACGCGGGCGCGGTCTTCGTCGGCCCGTACTCCCCGGTCTCGCTCGGCGACTACAGCGCCGGGTCGAACCACGTCCTTCCGACCGGGGGTTCGGCACGTCACAGCTCGGGGCTGTCGGTTCGCGCCTTCTGCAAGAACATGCAGGTCATCACGTACGACGGGGCGGCTCTTCACGAGATCGGCGACGGCGTCATCGCGCTCGCCGACGCCGAAGACCTCCCCGCGCACGGTGCGGCCGTGGCGGCGCGTCTGGGCGGGCGTCCCTGATGCCGATCGCCGACTGGGTGCCGGTCCGTGAGGAGTTGCGCGGCAGCGAGCCGTACGGTGCGCCGCAGCTCGACGTGGCGGTTCGGCTGAACACCAACGAGAACCCGTACGGGCCGAGCGCCGCCACGGCAGCGGAGATGGGGCGCTCGGTCGCCGCGACCGCGACCGAGCTGAACCGGTATCCCGACCGTGAGGCGCTACGGCTGCGCGACGACTTGGCCGCCTACCTCGGTCACGGCCTCGATGCGTCCGCGGTGTGGGCCGCGAACGGTTCGAACGAGATCATGCTGCAGATCCTGCAGGCCTTCGGCGGTCCCGGCCGGCTGGCGTTGTCGTTCGCGCCGACGTACTCGATGTACCCGGAGTACGCGCGCAACACGCACACCCGGTGGGTCACCGGACGCCGTGACGATGACTTCGGTATCGACGCCGACGACGCCGTCGCGCTCGTCGAACGCGAACGCCCCGACGTCGTGATCCTGACCTCGCCGAACAACCCGACCGGCACGGCACTCCCGCTCGACACGGTTCGCGCGATCTGTGCCGTCGCGCCGGGCGTCGTGGTCGTCGACGAGGCGTACGCGGAGTTTCGCCGCGACGGTACGCCGACGGCGTTGGAGCTGCTCGGCGATCACCCGCGCCTGCTCGTCACCCGGACGATGAGCAAGGCGTTCGCGCTGGCGGGAGGACGTGTCGACTATGTCGCCGCGGCGCCGGAGGTGATCGAGGCGATCCGCATCGTGCGCCTTCCCTACCACTTGTCCGCTGTCACCCAGGCGGTCGCGCGCGTCGCTCTTGACCATGCCGACGAACTGCTCGCCCGCGTCGACGAACTGCGAGCGACCCGGGATGGTCTCGCGAGCCGGTTGGGCGACCTCGGTCTCGACGTCGCTGCCTCGGACTCCAACTTCATCCTGTTCGGCCGGTTCGGGGACCGCCATGCCGTGTGGCGGGGGTTACTCGACCGCGGTGTGCTCATCCGGGAGACGGGTCCGCGAGAATGGTTACGGGTCTCCGTCGGCACTCCGGCCGAGACGGAGTCGTTCTACGGGGCTTTGAAGGAGGTGCTCGCGTCGTGAGCGCAGCGCGTACGGCACGAGTCGAACGCAAGACCAGCGAGTCGCAGGTGGTCGTCGAGGTCGATCTCGACGGCGCGGGCAAAGCGGTGATCTCGACCGGCGTCGGGTTCTACGACCACATGCTGACCGCGCTCGCGCGGCATTCGCTGATGGACCTGACGGTGCGTGCCGAGGGCGATCTGCACGTCGATGCCCACCACACCGTCGAGGACGTCGCCATCTGCATCGGCGATGCGATCGGCGAGGCGCTCGGCGACAAGGCGGGCATCCGCCGGTACGGCGACGCGATGGTCCCGCTCGACGAGGCGCTCGCGCAGGCCGTCGTCGACGTATCGGGCCGCCCGTACTTCGTGCACGACGGTGAGCCGGAACGTCAGCTCACCGCGATGATCGGCGAGTACCCCGGATCGTTGACCGCGCATGTCCTCGAGTCGATCGCGCACCATGCGTCGATCACGTTGCATGTCCGCGTACTGGCGGGCCGCGATGCTCACCACATCGCCGAGGCACCGTACAAGGCGGGCGCCCGCGCCCTCCGTACGGCGCTCGCGGCAGATCCGCGCGAGACGGGCGTCCCCAGCACGAAGGGCAGTCTGTGAGCGCTGACGCGCGGCCGGGCGTCGTGGTGCTCGACTACGGGTCGGGCAATGTGCGATCGGCGGTACGGGCGCTCGAGCGTGTCGGCGTCGATGTCGCGTTGTCCGGTGACCTCGATGTGGCGTTGCACGCCGACGGCCTGGTCGTTCCCGGGGTCGGTGCGTTCGGTGCGTGCATGGAGGGGCTGCGAGCGGTCCGTGGCGACGAGATCGTCGAACGCCGCCTCGCTGACGGTCGTCCGGTGCTCGGCGTCTGCGTCGGCATGCAGGTTCTGTTCGCGCACGGGGTCGAACACGGCGTCGCGAGCGATGGTTGCGGGCGCTGGCCGGGAGAGGTCGAACGTCTGCAAGCACCGGTCGTGCCGCACATGGGGTGGAACACCGTCGACAGCCCGGCGGGGTCGCAGATGTTCGCCGGACTCGCGGGCGAACGGTTCTACTTCGTGCACTCCTACGGCGTGCGCCGGTGGGTCGTGGAGAGCCCGGACGGCGGTGTGGATGCAACGGTCACCTGGACGTCCTACGGCGGCGACCGGTTCGTCTCGGCGGTCGAGGACGGGCCGCTGTGGGCGACGCAGTTCCACCCGGAGAAATCGGGCGAGGCGGGCGCGACGTTGCTGCGCAACTGGGTGGGTACGATCACCGGGTGACTTCACTGCAATTGCTCCCTGCCGTCGACGTCGCCGACGGCCAGGCCGTACGGCTCGTCCAGGGCGAAGCGGGAAGCGAGACGAAGTACGGTGACCCGCTCGAGGCCGCGCTGAACTGGCAGCGCGACGGCGCCGAGTGGATTCACCTCGTCGACCTCGACGCCGCATTCGGCCGTGGCGGTAACGCCGAGCTGCTCGCCGAGGTGGTCGGGCGGCTCGACATCGACGTCGAGCTGTCCGGGGGCATTCGCGACGACGACTCCCTCGCGGCGGCGATGGCGACCGGATGTCGTCGGGTGAACATCGGCACGGCGGCCCTGGAGGACCCGGCCTGGTGCGCGCGTGCGATCGCGGAGTACGGGGACCGCGTCGCCGTCGGGCTCGATGTGCGCGGCACGACGCTCGCCGCTCGCGGGTGGACCCGGGAGGGCGGCGACCTGTACGAGGTACTCGCGCGCTTGGACGCCGACGGCTGCGCACGCTATGTCGTCACCGACGTGCACAAGGACGGCACCCTGCAGGGGCCGAACATCGACTTGCTGCGTGCGGTCTGTGCGGCCACGTCGCGTCCGGTGATCGCCTCCGGCGGCGTCGCCCGGCTCGACGACATCAAGGCCCTGCGAGCGCTCACCGACGTCGGCGTCGAGGGCGCGATCATCGGAAAGGCGCTGTACGCGGGCGCGTTCACGTTGCGTGACGCACTCAAAATGAGTCGGTAGATCGTCCTTGCACCAGGTGTAACCTCCGGTTACGGTGACGGGTGTCACGAACAAACAGACCTGGAGGGAAATCTATGCAGTCTGTGTCGAAGTCGACGCGCCGACGGTTGTCCGGCGGCGTCGCCGCGGCGTGCGCGATGGCGCTGACCGGCGGCGCGATGGCGACCGGGCCGGTCAACGCGGCCACGCCCGATGACGGCGCCGATCGGGTGGCTCCCCGTAAGGCGATGATCAAGAAGAACGGTATTCCGTACCGTTGCAAGGCCACCAAGAAGATCGTGAACGATGCGATCGGCGGCCCCCAGAGGTTCCTCGTCAACGTGCGGGTACCGATCGCCGGCAAGTTCAAGGGCGGCACGGTCGTACGCGTTGGCAAGGTGCACGTCGACCTGGTCATGCCCAAGAGGCTGGTCAAGAAGGTGCGCAGGGACCTCGGAGTCAAGAGGGTCCGCGGTAGCGCCCCGAACGTGCGCTTCCAGATCCGGTCGAAGCCGGGCAAGAACTTCGTACGCAAGATCAAGGGACTTCGCTCCGGATGGAAGAAGCTGCCGGCCAACCGCAGGCTGCGGATTCCCACCGCCGGTAAGACGGCGAACTTCCGCATTCCGAAGCGGGCGAAGCGCGAGCAGGTCTGGGCGCCGAAGGCGTTCCGGATCCGTGCGCATCTGAATCCGCCGGCCGTCGGGATCGTTCCCAAGACCGCCCTCGTGTGCAAGGCCATGGGCAAGCCGAGGAAGCGCTTCGTCGGCGCGATGAAGGTGCGCTGAGCAGAGCCTGCGCTACTTCTGAGTCGAACTGCCCCTGCCGTACTGGTAGGGGCAGTTCGTCGTATGCATGTGCAAACGCTAGGCTCGTCGGGTGAGTCTCGCCGTTCGTGTCATCGTGTGCCTCGATGTCGACGCCGGGCGTGTCGTGAAGGGCGTCAACTTCACCGACCTGCGCGACGCGGGCGATCCGGTCGAGATGGCGCAGGTGTACTCCGCTGAAGGCGCCGACGAGCTGGTCTTCCTCGACATCACGGCGTCATCGCAGGACCGCGAGACGACCTACGACGTGGTACACGCGACGGCGGGCGAGGTCTTCATCCCGCTCACGGTCGGCGGCGGTGTGCGTACACCCGACGACGTCGACCGGCTGCTACGCGCGGGTGCCGACAAGGCAGGGGTGAACACCGCGGCCGTCGACCGGCCCGACCTGATCGAACAGATCGCGGACCGGTTCGGTCGGCAGGTGCTCGTGCTGAGCCTCGACGCGCGCCGGAGCGCCGCCCAGCCCTCGGGTTTCGAGGTCACCACGCGCGGCGGCCGGGCCTCCGCCGGCCTCGATGCCGTCGAATGGGCGCGTCGTGGCGCCGAGCTCGGTGCCGGCGAGATCCTGTTGAACTCGATGGACGCCGACGGTACGAAGGCCGGGTTCGACCTCGAGATGATCTCGGCGGTGCGCGCCGCCGTGTCGGTACCGTTGATCGCGAGCGGCGGTGCCGGACGCGTCGAGCACTTCGTCGCGGCGGTCGAGTCCGGTGCCGATGCGGTGCTCGCCGCGAGCGTCTTTCATTTCGGTTCGTTCTCCGTCGGGGAGGTCAAGGCCGCACTGCGTGCGGCGGGTCATGTCGTACGTTGAGGTCGTGGTCGTGCGGATGACCGCACTCGACGAGCCGTATCCGCACGATTGCATGGGGGGCCGATGGACACCTCGGTGAGCGCCGACACCACGCGTCGCGGGCTGGAGGTCCTGACGACGGGGATGCGCGAGCAGCGAGCGATGTTCTCGCTCGCCCTGCTCGGGAGCATCGTGTACGGCGGCTTGACCGTTGCCGACGCCTGGGTGCTCGGCTGGGCGACGGACAACGTGGTGCGCCCCTCGTTCGCCGACGGCGAGCTCGCGACCGGCGCCGCAGTGGGCGCGGTCTTGCTGTTCGTCAGCGTGGCGCTGCTGCGCGCGCTCGGCATCATCGCGCGCAGGCTGATCGGCGGGATCGTCCACTTCCGGCTGTTGGCCGACTATCGGCGGCGCGTCACCAGACGCTACCTCGCACTGCCCGTACGCTGGCACCAGCGCCATCCGACCGGTCGGCTGCTGTCGAACGCGAACGCCGACGTCGAGGCGACCTGGGCGGTGATGATGCCCCTGCCGATGGCGCTCGGCGTGATCGCGATGCTGCTCGTGTCGGTCGTCGCGATGCTGCTCGCGGACTGGATGCTGACCCTGGTCGGTCTGGTCATATTTCCGCTGCTGTTCTTCATCAACGTCGGCTATCAGCGGCTGCTGTCGCCGCGGGTCACGCGTGCCCAGGAGCTCCGCGCGGAGGTCAGCGCGGTCGCGCACGAGTCGTTCGACGGCGCCCTGGTCGTGAAGGCGCTCGGTCGCGAGACGGACGAGACGGACCGCTTCGCGCGCTCGGCCGAGGCGCTGCGCGACGCGAACATCTCCGCCGGTCGCATCCGCAGCCTGTTCGACCCCGTACTCGAGGCGTTGCCGAACGTCGGCGTGCTCATGGTCGTGGTGATCGGCGTGGAGCGTGTACTGGCGGGTGCGACGGCGCCGGGCGACGTCGTGCAGGTGGCGTACCTGTTCATCGTTGTGGGGTTCCCGGTACGCGCGTTCGGATGGGTGCTCGGCGAGCTCCCGCGCAGCGTGGTCGGCTGGAAGCGCGTCACGGCCGTGCTGAAC
>Ga0079225_10001942_pt1 | contig 11775 bp, 10 predicted proteins | sample Poulit2012_FD_76344 | JGI IMG/M metagenome (GOLD analysis project Ga0079225, IMG submission 76344) | Agricultural soil microbial communities from Georgia to study Nitrogen management - Poultry litter 2012 | ecosystem: Environmental > Terrestrial > Soil > Agricultural land | place: USA: Georgia...
AAAAAGTGACGGGTTTTCATACCCGTCATTTCGTCTGGATAAAGAAGCCTTCTGTTTCACTCCATTCAGCTAAGAATATATCTTTTGCCTTATATCCTGTTTCCTCTTCAACTGTACGTTCGAGCCAATCTTTATCATATCCTGCTGCCTGCAGAGCTTTGTAATCAACTTTCCCGCCATCGATTAAAAGAAACGACATTGCATTTTTTTGATAATCATCTAGCAGTTCATTACGTTGTGGAGATTCTTCACCGGCATGTTTGATTACAGAAATTTTCCCGCTTTTTTCCATGATCGCGTGTTTCACTTCTCGCAGAGAGAATACATCATTCATTCTGAGTAATTCTCTGACTTCATCAATATCCATGTTGTGCCTGTTCAATACCTTCTCATCTATTTTCCCCTCATTGATCAGCAATTGGGCCTCACCTTTCGCGATTCTTCTGAAACGATCATTTTTTATGGCAAATTTCTCCATCACATAAATCAGCAGCCCCCAGTATGCAAGCATGATGACCATATGATAAACCGGCGTAGTGGTTTCGTACAGAGATTCTTCGACGATACTGCCCAAAATAAGAGCGTATACGAAATCGAGCGGTGTAATCTGTGCGAGCTCTTTATGACCCAGCAGCCTGATGACGATCATCACACCGATAAGACCGACTGTCAGTTTGACGAAATACGATATTATATCTTCCATTAATTACACTCCTATCCCTATTTCGAAAATAAATTTCAAGTGTTATGGTTAAACTATATTGATTATGAATGTATACCCTTTTATATATCGGACTAACCCCAAGAGAAATTCAAAACGGAAATGGACTTTAGTAAATACACTCCATTTCTGCCAATTTCCACTTTATGAATTTAAATTACATGAGCTACTCCACATCTTTTCTGAATTCCACAAACATCACATATTCAATGACTGTTTCTGAAATCTTTCCGTTTTCATCTTTCTCTACAAGCTTGAGCTCCTGCATACGAAAGTCTCCGACAGGGATAATCATTTTCCCGCCGGCTGCGAGCTGATCAATCAGTGTTTCCGGTATTTCATTTGCTGCTGCAGTTACCATGATTTTATCGTAAGGCGCATTCTCTTCCCAACCAGAGTGTCCGTCACCATAATGGAAATGAATATTTGAATATCCGAGGTTGTTCAGTCTTTCTTTTGCAGAATCATACAGCGCCCGGATACGTTCCACGGTATAGACGGAACTTGAAAATTTTGACAGCAGTGCTGTCTGGAAACCGGAACCGGTTCCTATTTCGAGCACCTTATCCTTTTTGTTTAAATTCAATTTCTGAGTCATGTTGAGTACCAGTGTCGGCTGGGATATTGTCTGTCCGTGGCCTATGGACAGCGGCCTGTCGAGAGCAGCGTGTTCTTTTTGATCATCTATAAATTTTCTGCGGTCAAGCTGTTTGAAGTATGCTTCGATTTCTTCATCACTGTAGTTCATAATATTATCCTTCCTTTCCAATCTTGCTTTCAGCTGTTACGATACTATACCCATATCAGCCAAGTTTGATTTCACTGATTAATGTTAATATATGAAACAGAGATGAAATAAAAACCAGAGGTGATTTGTAATGAACCAGATTCATATTAAAGGTGCAAACCAGAATAATTTGAAAAACATCAGCGTTGATATACCTAAACATAAATTAACGGTCTTTACAGGACGTTCGGGTTCAGGAAAATCATCACTTGTTTTCAATACTGTCGCAGCTGAATCGGAAAGGCTGATGAACGAAACCTACTCTACTTATATTCAAAATCAGCTGACACATCATGAGAAGCCGGAAGTGGATCAAATATTGAACTTGCCTGTGGCAATGGTTATAAACCAGAAAAGACTGGACGGAAATTCCCGCTCGACAGTCGGTACGATTTCCGATATATACGCTTCGGTACGTCTTCTCTGGTCGAGGCTCGGCAGTCCATTTGTCGGCTATTCGAGCGTATTTTCATTCAACAACCCGAATGGCATGTGTGAAGCATGCCAGGGCCTCGGATACGTGGAAGATATCGACTTGAATGAGCTTCTCGATTTCGACAGGTCGCTGAATGAAGATGCGATAAAATTCCCGTCCTTCCGCCCGGACAGCTGGCGGGGCAAGCGATATTTATACACGGGGTTATTTGATAATGATAAAAAGCTGAGAGACTATACAGAAGAAGAGATGGACATCTTTTTATATACGAAGCCGAAAAAGCTTAAAAACCCGCCGGAGAACTGGCCGAGGACTGCGAAGTATGAAGGGTTGATCCATCGTTTCAGAAGATCTTTTCTGCTGAATGATAATTTTGAAAAGAAGCGTTTTTTAAAGGATGTCGACCGGGTGGTCACTTCCAAGGACTGTCCGGTCTGCCATGGACAGAGACTGAGTCAGAAAGTGCTGACATGTAAAATCAACGATTTGAATATCGCTGACTTCACTTCTCTGACAATTGAAGATGCGATTCCATTTCTTGAATCCCTTGAAGATAAGAAAGCGAAATACATTTTGGAGCCGCTGTTAAAACAATTAAAAGCTTTAAAGCATGTCGGTCTGAACTATTTGACACTCGACAGGGAAACACCGACTTTATCAGGCGGTGAATCTCAGAGAATCAAACTGATCAGACATTTGAACAGTCCTTTGACAGATCTTGTATATATTATCGATGAGCCAAGTGTCGGCCTCCACCCTGAAGACATCGACAGAATTAACGACATCATCAAATCGATACGTGACAAAGGGAATACAGTACTGATTGTCGAGCACGATCCGGATGTGATAAAAATCGCTGATTACGTGATAGATATCGGTCCCGGAGCTGGAAAAAGCGGCGGTGAAATCACATTTACGGGAACATATGATGAACTGCTCGAATCAAATACAGCCACCGGGACCGCTTTAAGGGAGAAGCACTCTATACAAAATAATCATGCAGAAGCAGGAGACACGATTTCAATCAGCCATATTACTAAAAACAACCTTGAGGATGTGAGCGTGGAGATACCGAAGAATATGACGACAGTTTTCACGGGTGTCGCAGGATCCGGTAAGAGTACCCTGCTCAGTGAAGGATTGAAGTCAGATGGAAATTGTATCTTTGTCAATCAGAAGAGCATACATGCTTCCAGCAGGTCCAATGTGCTGACATATATGAACGTGTTTGATGATATCCGCAGCTTTTTCAGTAAGAAAACCGGTCTGAAGAAAAGTATGTTCAGCTATAACTCTGAAGGTGCCTGTCCGGAATGCGGAGGCAAAGGCGTGATTAAAACAGAGCTTGCGTTTATGCCGGAACTGTCTCAGGTGTGTGAGCTGTGCCAGGGTTCCAGGTATAAAGAAGAAGTATTGAATGCCAAGGTCGATGGGTATTCCATCGCAGATATACTGGCACTGACTGTAGAAGATGCAATCAATTTATTCGAGGAGAATAAAACTGTAAGAGAGCGTCTATGCCATCTGGAACAGACCGGTCTGCAGTACATGACACTCGGACAGTCTTTGAGTACTTTGTCAGGTGGAGAGATGCAGCGTCTGAAACTCAGCTGGCATCTTGATGGTGACTCAAGCGATACTGTGTATGTATTTGACGAACCGACGACCGGACTTCATGAAAAAGATATACCAACCCTTCTTGAATGTTTTGAAAGATTGAAAGAAGCGGACAATACAGTGATAATCGTGGAACATAACTTAACGATGATGACACATGCCGACTGGCTGATAGATATCGGACCGGGGGCAGGGAACAACGGCGGGCGTGTACTATACAGCGGATCCCCGGGAGGTATATTTGAAGTGGAAGAATCAGTGACAGGAAAACACTTGAAACGTTATATTGACAGTAAAGGATGAGGAGATGCAGGTCAGATTACTGAATGAGTGTGATGCAGAAGATTACAGAGTGCTGAGCCAAAAGCGATGTTCGATGGTGAGAGATACTTTGATGAACAAAAAATGGAGCTCGAATTTGAAAACTAAGAGTTTTTTGAGAAGGAAAAGAGAAAAGACAGGATGGAATGGTATAAAGTTTTGAATTCAAAATAAAAGCACTTCGATGGAAGTGCTTTTTTAATCTATTCTTCAAGGAATCTTCCACCTTTAAATCGTCCAGATAATCTTCAGACAAGGTATGTGCCAGCAAATGGATTCGCGCTTCTATATAATTTTTAGACAGCTCAGTCAGAGCGTTGAAATAATCACTGGATTGGATATTTTCATAGATGGCTTTCATTTCATCTATGAGCTCATAATCCACTTCAGCATACTCGCAGACCATGTTATCTAATTGATTTTTAACCTGTTCTTCAGCTTCCGGAAAATCCTCATCTGCGTCAGTGAAATTTGATAAATCATCACTGATATAATCTTCATGAACAATTTCCCCTCCCGGGCGTCCTGAAGTGAAACTTGAAATACTGGTTAATTGAGAATTTCCCTATAAACATACAGGGTTTTATAACGCCTGGCGTTATAATTGTTAAACGTTGTTATATCAACATGTCAAAAGATTTTGACATGATAAAAGTATCGCATGTAAAAGAAGTTTGGTAGTTTAATGATACGTGTTCCTTTAAATTTAAATCAGAAGGTGAATTTGATGGAGATTGGCAGACAAATAAGAATGTACAGAGAAAGGGATCAGCTGTCACAGGAAGAGCTTGCCGGGAAGATATATGTTTCCAGACAGACCATTTCTAACTGGGAAAATAACCGCAGTTATCCGGATATACAAAACTTGATGCTATTAAGTGTCTTATTTAATGTTTCCCTGGATGAACTGGTCAATGAAGATGTTGATGTTATGAAGAAAGAAATCGACAGGAAAAGCTGGAACAGATATGGATATTTCATGTTAATCGCATCGATGTCCGGACTGTTTTTCATGGTGCCTGCTATAAGATATGATTTAATATTTTTAACAATCATTGCAGGTGGTTTGATCGTTTTGTCATTTATGGCAAGCATCAAAGTGGAAAGGTTGAAGGTGCAGTATGATATCCATACATATCACGATATTATTGCATTTTTGGAAGATGACAATAAAACACCTAAGAAAGATGGATTAATTCACAAAGCGCTTCCTTATCTCTTATACATGCTCATGTCGGCCATTGTTATTATCATCAGTCTTATCATCTTTTAAAAATTTAAGAGGATGGACGATATGAAAAAGATATTAAATACAAATTGGTTTTGGATTATATTTATTATTGTGATGGGGCTGATGTTGGAATTTACGACGAGTTTGGATGTGGTGTTTTTATTATCTATGATTGGTGTCTGGGCAGGAACGGTTTTTTATCATGAATGCGGCCATTGGTTTTTTGCGAAAGTCAGAAAGATGGAATTATTCATGATCTCTTCATTTGTGGGGATGTATATGAACGGCAGATGGTATTTTGCAATCCCTGCTTATATCAGCTGGGGTGTATGCGGTATGTACAAACCTTTGAACAACGGCAGGATGACAAAAAGTGATGCCATGTGGTATATAGCCGGGGGAATGATATTCAATCTGGCAGCTGTCGTAATTCTGATTGGAATCAAATACACTCTCAACATCGAAAATGAAATTCTGAATTTCCTCATTTTGATGAACGGGCTGATAATGATTACCACTGCGATTCCTACTAAAAATAATGACGGCGGTCGTCTATTAAGCCTATTGCGTGGTAAGCTGGATGAGTTGGAAGTATTTGAATCTGCAAATTACTTATGTGATGTGGATATATCTCCTGAAAAAATACAAGAAGATATCACTCTTGATAATGAAAATGATTATATGGCCAGCTACGCTAGAAACTTAGCTTTTATAGAATTGAATTCTGCGGACAGGAAAAACTTTGAGAAAATCTATTCAACCGAACTGAAGGAAAGACATGCCATCAATCAACCGCTCATACTCGCATTGCAGGCCATGTACAAATACTCGGATGGACAGGAACTGGAAACTTCTGAAATAGAACTTTTTAACAGACAGGCCAGCGTATACTCCATACCATTCAATAAACTATATGAGTTTTTTAAAACGGGGGAAATTGAACATCTTAAGTACTTTAATAAGCACAGATCCCATTTTCCGATGGAACGTGAAAACACAGTGTTTATGAGAGCGCTCGAAGAATTTTGATTCAGCGATATTTTAAAAAGCCCAGCCCATCACAATGATGCGCTGAGCTTTTTAAAATATAATCTGAATTTATTTACTGATGATATTGAATGTTGTGCCGAGGTGATCGACAATATCCGAAGCTGCGATTGTTTCAATGGCCATACCTTCCTCCAAAAGTTGGTCGGCCGTAAAGCCGTGCATGAATATGGCACTGGAAACCGCATGCTGGCTATTCTCATATCTTCCGAGGAATGCGGCAATCATTCCAGTTAATACATCACCACTGCCGCCTTTCGCAAGTCCTGCATTTCCAGTATCATTTATAAAAATTTTTCCGTCGGGCGTAGTGACCAAAGTATTTGGGCCTTTTAGAACAACATACATCCCAAATTCTACTGACATTCCCCGGGAAATGTCGAATCGGTTTTTATTTACTTCTCCTGCTGAAACATCAATCAGTCTGGCCATCTCCCCGGGATGCGGTGTGATGATGACAGGATGTTTTCTTTTCCTGATTTTATATTTCAGTTTCTGTAATTCAGACAGCCCATCGGCATCGATGACCAGAGGCCCTTCGAAATGCTCTATCAAATATTCTGTCGTCCTTCTGGTGTCCTCATTCACACCAAGACCTGGGCCGATTGCAATGACATCTTTATCATCTATAAAATCACTCAAATCATCTTTTCTGTCAAAGAGTGTGGCTTCCGGTACATGGTTGGTGATGGTGGAAAAGATATCGGAATGTGTGTTGAGTGCTGTGAGTCCTGCCCCGCTCCTGACTGCAGCAGTGGTCGTGAGTACCGCAGCGCCCGGCATATTACTGCTGCCTGCGATGATACCGACCTTTCCGTGCGATCCTTTATGGGAATTGTCATCTCTTTGCGGCCAGTTATTCACGACGTGTTTTTCAGTCCAGATATTTCGCTCTGATTTTACAGTCATCTCCACTGCTTTTTCGGGAATGCCTATATGAATGACTTTCGTTTTACCGTAATGATTACGTGCAGGATACGTGTAATAGCTCAGTTTTGGTAAACCAATAGTGAATGTGTAATCTGCTTTTAACGTATTTTCCGGTACCGGTGATTCGTCAGCAGGCAGACCGCTTGGCAGATCTATGGAGACTATGGTGTCATTCATACTGTTCAATTCCTGAAAAATTTCCGCATAAGGCGATTTAATTTCTCCTTTGATTCCTGTGCCGAGCATTGTATCGATGACGATATCTGCTTTTTTCATAATTTCCCTGTCATACTGTGTGAAGGTGAAGCCGGAGTTGAGATAGATGCTTTTATGATAATCCGCATCTCCGCTGATTTTATCGGGGTCAGGTATGACACATACATCAACATCATGACCGTTTTCCTTCAATACTTTTGCGATGACGAAACCGTCACCGCCATTATTGCCGCTGCCGATAAGTACGCAGAATGTCTGGTTGTGAAAGTTTTTCATGATGTTTTTTGCCGCGACCCGGCCGGCATTTTCCATCAGGATTTTCCCGTCGATTCCTATATTTTCGATTGCATATTCATCAATGGCCCTCATCTCTTCACCTGTGACGACTCTCATGCTCATCCTCCTCATTCAGTATCAAATAAACCCTTTGAAGTCAGCTGGTCCATCGCTCAAGGGGTCTCTTTCTATGACTCTCTCAAAATTTTTTCCATCTTCTTGCCTTTTGCCAATTCATCAATCATCTTATCCATATAACGGATTTCCTGCATCAGCGGTTCTTCGATCTCTTCGACTCTGACTCCACATATCACACCTTGAATTAAATTACGATCAGGATTCAATTTTGGCGCTTCATCAAAGAAAGTTTTAAAATCTGTTTTATTTTCAAGATGTTTTTCAAGTTCAGTCTGTGTGTACCCTGTCAGCCAGCGTATAATCTCATCGACCTCTTCTTTAGTGCGGTCTTTTTTCTCCGCTTTTGTAATGTAATGTGGATAGACACTTGAAAATGCCATCTTATATATTTTGTGGCCGGCCATGAATCTGCCTCCCAGGTTTAAAATTATTGAATATATCTGTAAGCGAGCAGTTCTTTAAGTGATTTGATCTCTTCTTTCAGTTTGACACCGATGTTTGTGTCACGTACTTTTTTACGCTCGAGTTCTTCATCCACTACACGGCGTACACTCAATGCGTCCGCACCGTTTCTTAAGACTTTTTCTTTAGTGTTGAAGTGCTGGTGTGCGACAAGCTGCATGCCGAATGAGTTGTACAGCAGTGTATAGCCTGCGATACCGGTTGTTTTCTGGTAGGCTTTTGAGAACCCGCCGTCAATGACGAGCATCTTTCCGTTCGCTTTGATCGGATCTTCACCATCGATTTCTTTCACAGGCGTGTGCCCGTTGATGATTCTGCCCTGTTCCGGATCAAGGTTGAACTCTTCCAGCATTTTACGGCACATATTGACGTCTTCCCTCAAGTGGTAATATGGGTTTTTCTCTTCCTTATGTGACGTTTTATCCGCGATGAAATACCTTTCAAAAGTCGTCATTGCACGTTTCCCGAATAATGATGAGTATTTCCCGGTCCACAAGTACCAGACGATGTCCGTTGCCAGATCATCAGTACTCTCCTTGTTTGCGAATGACTGACGGAGATATTCCTCGAATTTATCGAGCAGCTCACGGCCATTGAATGTTTCTCCTTCGATTTCCATGGACTCCATTTCACCGTTTTCATCGACCGGTATACAGCCGTGAATCAGCAGGTTGCCGTTATATTTCAAATAGAGACTGCCTTTTTTCATCAGGAAATTCATATGTCTTTTCAATTTTTCGGATTGCTGGATGGAGAGCAGCAGTTTATTGATGACCTCTTCCTCTTCCGGCAGCAGCTTTGTCGGGTCCTCCCTGTCGACCGTCTGGAAACAGGTGTTTTCCAGTTTATAAGTGTTGCCGTACACTGTCAGTTCATTATTATCATAATCGACCTTTTCCAATACAAGCCTCTCTTCCATTTCAAAGAACGGACGGCGCTTGATGATCGGGGCTTCCAGCTTGAACTGGATGATTGCAATGGCCTGATGGATTTTAGTAATCTGCAGCTTTTCAAGCTCTGAAAGTTCTTCTCCCGAGGTCACCTTCGGGTGGAAAGCTGAATTGTCATCGTAGTATTTCTCAGCCAGGTTGACTAAAGACCGGAGATTGATGCCATAGGCATCTTCGATGATGTTCAAGTTGTCGTATCTTGCACAGATCCTTAAAATGTTCGCAAGACATACTTTGGAGCCTGCATAGGCACCGATCCATAACACATCATGGTTGCCCCACTGGATGTCGAGTGAATGATAGTCAATCAGAGTATCCATAATCTTATCAGGTTCAGGACCACGGTCATATATATCGCCGACGACGTGCAGATGGTTGACCACCAGGCGCTGCGTGGAGTATGACAGACCGATGATGAGTTTGTCCGCCTGCCCCAGTGTTATGATCTGATTGACAAGTTTTTCATAATAAGTCTTCTTATTTGCATCTTCATCCGTTTTATAAAGCAGTTCTTCGATTATGAAAACAAACTGCTGAGGCAGCGCTTTTCTCAGTTTTGAACGGGTATATTTTGTAGATGAATGTGCGATCAGGTCGATCATCCGGTGAATGGTCTTTATGTACCAGTCATCCAGCGCTTCTTTCGTTTCAAATTCATTTTTAACCAGCTGAAGTTTTTCTTCAGGATAGTAGATCAGAGCAGCGAAATTGCTGATTTCATCATCAGACAGTGTATCTTTGAACAATTCTGCAATTTTTTGTCTGACGTTTCCGGAACCATTTCGGAGTACGTGCTGAAATGCCTGGTATTCCCCGTGCAGGTCGCTGACGAAGTGCTCCGTCCCTTTCGGCAGATCCAAAATGGACTCCAGGTTCATAATCTCAGTCGCCACTTTTTCTTCGTTATCATATTTTTTGGCAAGCAGGTCTAAGTATTTTTCTTTCAAGCCTGTATCGTTAGTCTCAACCATAATAGACACTCCCATTTAATGTTACATACTATTATACTAGATTTTCGTCTGAGTATAACCCATTCACCATAAAATTCATCATTATACATTTTCACACGCTGAGTGTCGGATGACAATGACTGTTGGCCCCAATGGGTATATAGGTTTCAGCCGATAAAATAAAAGGGATAAATATGCTTTTATTTTATAAATACACTTTAGATGGTATAGTGGGATAAAGGGACTTATTACCCTTTTCTCCAACACGAACGATAATATCACCTTATTTATGTAAGCGTTTACAATATTGAAAGGGAAGTGAGATGATGACAAGAAAAGTAAATCACGCAACCGCAGCAGTATGGGCAGGAGAAAAGGATTACAGAGCACATGGCGCAACGCAGGTGCCGGTGGTAAACAGTGTATCCTATGACTACACAGATCTTTCACACTGGTACGATGTTGCCACAGGAGAAGCAGCAGGACATATCTATTCAAGGAATACGAATCCGACCGTCGCCTCTTTTGAGGATAAGGTCAGACAGCTGGAAGGTGCAGAAGCAGCAACGAGTTTTGCGACAGGAATGGCTGCCATCAGCAATACGTTTTACACATTTTTAAAGCCCGGCGAACGTGTGGTGAGCATCAAGGATTCATACGGCGGCACGAACAGGGTCTTCAGTGATTTTCTGCCGCATATGAATATTGAGGCTGTACTGTGTGATACGGATGACCATGAGGCGCTGGAAGAAGAGATAAGAAAAGGATGTAAGCTGGTTCACCTGGAGTCACCGACGAATCCGACGGTGAAAATCATTGATATTAAAAGAATTGCAAAAGTTGCACATGAGGCGGGCGCAATCGTTGTCGTGGACAATACTTTCGCAACACCTATTCTCCAAAGTCCGCTGGAACTTGGGGCAGATTTGGTCATTCACAGTGCGACCAAGTTTTTAGGCGGACATGCGGATGCACTCGGCGGTGTCTTATGCGGCGGGGCGAAACTTGTTGGTGAAGTGCACCATTACCGTGAAATCAACGGTGCGACTTTGGATCCGCATGCGGCATATTTATTGTTGAGAGGTTTGAAGACGCTTGACTTGAGGGTTAGAAAACAGACTGAAAACGCGGAGAAGCTCGTGGAGTATCTGGAGACACATCCGGCAATTTCAGATTTGTTCTACCCGGGAATGAAAAACCATCCGAATCATGACATCGCAACGGAACAGATGAAAGGTTACGGCGGTATTTTCAGCTTTTCACTGAAAGGCGGTATGGATGCAGTCAGAAAGGTACTGCCCCGCCTGAAATATGCGAACAGGGCTGCGAACCTGGGTGCTGTGGAAACGACCGTCGGTCCGGCAAACACGACAAGCCACGTTGAATCCACAGAGGAGGAACTGGTGAATCTTGGAATCCCGTCGAGTCTGGTACGCTACTCTGCCGGTATTGAAGATTTTGATGATTTAAAAGACGATTTGGACAATGCTCTCAGTATTCTCGAAAAATAAAACAGAGAGAGGAGACATGCGATGTTCTCCAAAAAAGAGTATAAGAAAAGGCTGAATAAAACCAAACAAAGCATGATGCAGTATGGAATTGAAGTACTGGTCGTGTCAAATCCGTCGAATATGTGCTACCTGACCGGATATAATGCGTGGAGTTTCTATGTCCATCAGGTGGTCGTCGTATT
>Ga0079225_10001943_pt1 | contig 11772 bp, 9 predicted proteins | sample Poulit2012_FD_76344 | JGI IMG/M metagenome (GOLD analysis project Ga0079225, IMG submission 76344) | Agricultural soil microbial communities from Georgia to study Nitrogen management - Poultry litter 2012 | ecosystem: Environmental > Terrestrial > Soil > Agricultural land | place: USA: Georgia...
CATTTGAATCTTCATTATTAGAGACGACTGTGAGCATAGAAATAGGGTTGGGAGACTTTTGGTCTTTTATATAAAAAGCAAGCTCCATCAGGCGATTTATTTTTTCGTAATTATCGATAGGAACCAAAATATGTTCACTTTTTGCACCACTTGATTTAGCAAGCCCTTCTACATCATTTTCAGCTTCTATTACAATTTTCTTCGCAGCATTTTCAGTGGCAAATGTAGCTACAATAGAGGTAACTAAAATGAGTATAATAGTACCGTTTAGTATGTTGTCATCAAGTAAACGTATAGGATCGCCTAGCTCATCATAACCTAAAATGACATTGTATCCAACTAAAATTACAGCAAGAGTAGCTGCGGCATGAGCACTGCTTAATCCAAAGATTACTTGCCTTTGAGCACCAGAAAATTTAAAAATTATTTGTGTGAACCAAGCGGCAAGCCACTTACTAAATAAAGCAACGATAGTTAATGTCCCTGCTACAATCCAAGCTCCTGTGCCACTGAAAATAACCCTTACATCTACAAGCATTCCTACGCTGATTAAGAAAAATGGAATAAAGAAGGCATTTCCTAAGAATTCAATGCGATTCATTAAGGAAGAATTATGAGGGATTAACTTATTCAGGGCTAATCCTGCCATAAAAGCACCGATAATCGCTTCAACTCCAGCTACTTCTGCTAAGAAGGCGGCGAAAAACACAACCGATAAAACAAAAATATAGTGAGAATGCTTTTCATGCTTTAACTTCTCGAAGAACCACCTAGCAATTCGAGGGATAATGAAGAACATAATAAATGAGAAAATCGTCAAGGAAATTCCTAATTTAATCCAAAAATCTTGACTTAAATTACCTTCGGCATTCCCAACTATAACGGCTAATAAAATTAATACCGCTGTATCTGTCAATATTGTTCCACCTACAGTAACCGCTACAGCTTGATTCTTAGATATCCCGAGTTTACTCACTATTGGATAAGCGACTAAAGTGTGGGTAGCAAACATACTTGAAGTTAATAAACTTGCATTGACATCGTAACCTAAAAAATAATGACAGATAGGATACCCAATACCTAGCGGAATCATAAATGTAAGGATTCCAAAGCTTATACTTCTATTTCGATTGGCTTTAAACTCTTTTAAATCTAACTCTAATCCTGCAATAAACATAATATAGAGGAGACCGATGGTGGAAAATAATTCGATGGCCGAGTTGTTCTCAATAATGTGAAAACCTTTTGGTCCAATCATGATTCCAGCGATAATTAAACCAATAATTCCAGGAATGTTCAGCCTACCCAATAAAATAGGAGAGAGTAGAATAATCATTAATATTAATGAGAAAACTAAAATTGGGCTTTCTAAAGGAACTTGAAAACTTTCCAAAAAATGGTTAAAGAACTCTCCCATAAAATATTGTTTTATAATTGATTTTTAATTACCAAAAATAAGAAAACATATGTATATTGACCGTAACGGTCGGAGAAAATGTAAAAAAAATTGGGAAAGTTTTGTCTTAAAAGGAATGAATGAGAGTTGTTTAAAATATTAAACAGGTTATTATAATATGTACATTCGATCTTTTTTTGCTACCATCCTCCTCCAAGTGCTTTATACATTAAAACTTTTAATTGCATGCGCTCTTCTTTTAATTGACTTAGTTGGATTTCGCTTTCTAGCGCCACACGTTGTGCGTTAATTACTTCAAGGTATGAAGCATAACCACTATTAAATAACAGGTTGGACTGTGTAATGGTTAATTCGGAATTAATTACTTGTTCTTCAGCTATTTTAATTTGCTCATCTAGCGAACTCATAAGGGTAAGCAGATTTGAAATTTCATGAATGGCTTGATAAACGGTCTTTTGAAGTTGAATTTCTTTAACTTCTCGATCTATTTTTGCCTGCTCAAATTTTGTTTTTAATCGTTTCTTATTGAACAAAGGCTGTGTTAAATTTCCAATAATTCCTCCAAATAATGCTCCAGGAATGTTAAACCAATTGGCAGGAAGAAGTGAGTTTACTCCAAAACTTAAATCAATAGCAAGTCGAGGATACCTGTTGGCTTGAGATACTCCTACACGTGCGTTTGCCGCCCATAGTTCTTGTTCTGCTTTGCTTACATCCGTACGATAGCTCACCATGGAAAGTGGAATGGAATAATTTTTCTCAACATTTGTGAAGGTGTTCTCGAATTCACTTGGGTTGACTTCTATACTTCCTGGCGTACTTCCAGTAAGAAAATGCAGGTTGTTTTCTTGTGCGCTAATTTGTTGTTTTATTTTAGGAATTAATGCTTTTGTAGCAAGCATTTGAGATTTAGTCTGCTGTTTAGCAAGGGCTGTTGTATTTCCTGATTCGTATTGTAACTCAACCATTCTTAATGTACGTTCTGAAAGCTGATAATTCGATTCAGCAATGGATAATTGTGTATAAAGTGCCAATAATCGATAATAACTGGTCGCAATATCGGCTACTAATTTCGTTTGTACTGCTTTTTTTGCTTCTAAAGTGGATAGATAATTATAAAAGTGCTCTGCTTTTTGACTTCGTATTTTCCCCCAAATATCAATTTCCCAACTTAAGTTTAATCCCGTGATGTTTTGCCCTCGATAAAAATACATATTTTCTGGAGCGTCTTTGTCTGAGTACCACTTGCTGTTTGGTGTTGAATAAAACTCCTTTGAACGCCATTGATAATCACCACTTGCTATTGAAGCGTGAATGTCTGGCAATAACTCCATACCTGCTTGTTTGTATTGTAAATGATAAATTTCTAAATTTTTTATGGCCATGCGAATATCAAAATTGTGATTTAATCCTTTTTGTATTAAATCGATCAACGTTTCATCTTTAAAGTAATGTTGCCAAGCTAATTTTGAAGAATCTAGAGTATGAACAATGGAGTCTCCTGAAAACTCTTTTTCTTCGTGCTCAGTCAGTGTCTCTACAATTCGAAAGTTTTCGGGTATATCAAATTCTTCAGGTGTGTACTTGGATTGTGGTAGACACCCTAGCATTATAAAACTCAAGACCGTAAAAAGGAGAAATATTTTAGTTTTCATTTTTAAATTTCAATTTAATCTTTTCGTCTAATTTTTGAAAGAATACAAAAAGTGCAGGTACTACAAAAACGGTAATGATGACGCCAAATAATAATCCTCCTGAGGTTCCAATAGAAATCGATTGATTTCCTTTTGCAGAAGGTCCTACAGCGAACATCAACGGAGTTAATCCTGCAATAAATGCAAAGGTGGTCATTAGAATTGGGCGCACACGTAGCATGGCACCTTGAAGCGCTGCATCAACAATGGAATGTCCGTTTTTTCGTTGTTGTAAAGCATATTCGACAATTAAAATGGCGTTTTTGGAGAGTAAGCCAATAAGCATTATTATCCCTACTTGAACATAGATGTTGTTGGTTACACCTACGAGATTAATAGTTGAAAATACTCCGATAAAACTCGTTGGAACAATGATGAGAATAGAGAATGGAAGAATAAAACTATCGTATTGTGCCACAAGAAGGAGATACACAAAAAGCACAGAGATACTAAAAATGAATGTCATTTGTCCACCTGCTTTTTTTTCTTCTAATGCCATTCCTGTTAATTCATAACTATAATTCGCAGGTAAGTCAGATGATAAACGTGCTACGGTAGCCAATACATCACCAGAACTACTTCCTTGCGACGGTGTGATTTTAATCGGTATTGTGTTGAATAAGTTATATCGATTTACAGTTTCTGGACCCTGAATGGATCGTAAGGTAACCAAAGTGTTTGCAGGAAGCATCTCTCCATCTTTATTTTTTACGAAAATATTTCCGAAAGTTTCTGGGGATGATCTAAACTCCATATCTGCCTGGAAATAAACACGGTATTGGCGACCGAAACGACTAAAGTCTCCCATCTGAACACGACCGTAATAGGCACGAATGGTTCTCATTAAATCATTTACGTTTACTCCTAGCGTTTTCGCTTTTATATAGTCGATGTCTAAAATGTATTGAGGAAATTTCGCGTTGAAAGAAGTAAAAGCACGTGCCACAGAAGCATCTTCGTTGAGCTTATTTATAAATTCTTGAGCCACAGTTTCAAACTCATTAAAAGTACCTCCCAATCTATCTTGAAACATGATTTCTACCCCACTAAAATCTCCAAATCCTTGGACTGTTGGTCTTGGATACACTTGAAATGTGGCTTCATCAATTGTACTTAACTCTGAATGAATACTCGAAATTATATTATCTATTTTCCTAACTTTTCCTCGTTTTTTAATGGGCTTTAAGTTAATGTAGACCACTGCAAATGAAGAACTCGGAGTATTGTCAATAGGATTATATCCAGAAATTGTAGTAATTCCGTCTATGTCTTTACGTTGCTTTAGAATTTCTTCTACTTTATCTAAGGTTTTTTGAGTTCTTGCCAATGAAGCTCCTGGTTGTAATGCCATGGAAACTGTTATAAAGCTATCGTCTTCAGTTGGAATAAACTCACTTGGCGTATAATTCATCAGTAAGATACCAATAATTACTGAACCTAAAATAATGGCTATGGTAGCTTTTCCATTTTGAATTAAATAACTCACTTTTACCTTATACCAATTCAGAAATCGGTCAAAAAGTGAATTGAATTTATTAAAGAAGTTCCGAAGTATATATTTCCCTTTTATGATGTAAGGACGTCTTCTACTTCTATTATATTTTTTTGTATTTCGCTTTTTATTTAAGAAAAATGCTGAAAGCGCAGGGATTAAGGTCAGTGCAATTAATGCAGAAATTAATATGGCTACTGCCAATGTATAAGCAAACTGCTTGTAGAATACCCCTGCCGGACCTTCCATAAAACCTACTGGTGCAAGTACAGCAATCATAACCATTGCAATGGAAATAATTACTTTTCTCATTTCGCTCATCGTTTCTAATGTGGCTTCCTTTGCACTTTTTCCAGCCCGATGCATCTTGTCATAAATGGCTTCCACTATGATAATAGCATCGTCTACGACAATTCCAATGGCAAGTACGAGTGCAAACATGGTTAAAACGTTGATAGAAAAACCAAGTAAGTAGATAAAAAAGAAAGTTCCCAGAAGAGAAACTGGAATACTAAGGACAGGTATAATGGTAGAACGTATATTTTGTAGGAAAATAAAGACAATTATGAACACTAAGATGAAAGCTTCAAAAATTGTTGTCTTTACCTGACTAATTGAGCCGTCGATTTGCTCCTTCACTGAGTAGGTTATATCATATTTTATTCCTGGAGGGAAGGATTTAGAGATTCTTTCTAATACTTCTCTTACATTTTCATCAATCGTTCGAGCATTTGACCCTGCTGTTTGTGTAAGGTTTAGCGTCAGTCCAGGCTGTCCATTCACTGAGTTGTTTGCACCAAGATTTGAAGCTCCGAATTCTACTCTCGCAATATCTTTTAGAAATAAAATAGATCGATCTGGATTGGCTCGAATAGGGATGTTTTCATATTCCTCAGGAAGAGAAAAACGACCTTTATGACGTAGAGGAATTTCAAACACTTTGTCTGATGCTTCCCCAAACTTTCCTGGAGCGATTTCAAAGTTTTGTTCTTTTACTGCGTCCATTACCTCTTGAGGAGTTAACCCATAGGCGGCAATTTTTTCGGGATTTAGCCAAATTCGCATTGCGTAGTTTCTTTGACCTACTCTGGAAACTCTCGCTACTCCAGGAACACGTAAAATTTCTCGGTTTACATTTAACAATGCGTAGGCTTGAAGAAAAGTTTCGTCATAAGCGTCATCATCTCGTTCACTATATAAGTTTATCGTCATGCTGTTACCCCGCTGACGAGGAGTCACCGATATTCCTGTTTGGACAACTTCAATAGGTATCTGACTGTTCACTTGCGAAACACGAGTTTGCACTGCAACAGCTGCTTGGTCAGGATCTGTTCCGGATTCAAAAAACACATTAATTACTCCAGCACCACTATTTGAAGCACGTGACTCTATGTAGGTCATTCCGTCTACTCCGTTAATCGCTTCTTCGATAGGGATAAGCACGGCCTGAGCAACCGTTTCGGAACTCGCTCCTGGAAAACTAACGCTTACTTGTACACTTGGAGGGGCAATTTCAGGAAAACGGGTGATGGATAAACGACTCATCCCAATAGTTCCTAAGAAAACTAATACCAAGGCTAATACAATTGCCTGAATGGGTTTTTTAAAGATGTTTTTAAACATGATTTAAGACTTATTCTTGTTCTGGTTTTATGTAAAGACCTTCTTCAATCTTATGGAATCCAGTGAGAATTACCATGTCTCCAGGCTTTAAACCTTCTGACACAATATAGTTTTCATTTGAAACCCCATCGAGTTGGATTGGCGTTAAACGAGCTTGTTCGTTTTCGTCTATTACATATACAAAATTCCTGTCTTGAATGGTAATTACGGTTTCCTGAGGGACAAGAATTACATTAGGACGAGATTCTTTTAAACGAACCGTTCCCGTATTTCCTGAACGCATAATTTCAGAAGAGTTAGGAAATGAAGCACGAAGTGAAATTGATCCTGTACTTCTATTGACTTGACCAGAAACAGCATCTACAATTCCTTTTTGACCATATTCTGTTCCGTCCGCTAAAAACAATTGCGCTTCTGGAAGAATTGAACCTAATGAATTTCTGATTGTGTCAGTTTTGCTCGAAAAGTTTTTTGTAAAGTATAAATAATCTGATTCAGACATACTAAAATAAACAAAAACATCGCTGACGTCAGACAAAACAGTTAAAGGAGTGCTCTCTCCTCGTGTGATGAGATTTCCTATTCGTTTGGGAATCATTCCGATATAACCTGTCACTGGTGCTTTAATTACTGTCCTATCGACGTTGATTTGTGCACTTGCTACTGCAGCAGATGCTCTCGCTAAAGAGGCTTGGGCTACTTCGTAATTAGCCATTACAGCTTGGAGTTGAACCTCTGCAATGACTTCATGCTCGACCAATGGACGAAGTCGATCAACTTCTAGTTTGGCATTTTTTAACTTGGCTCGCTCAATGTTCTCTGTAGCAATCTCGTTGTTTAAAATTTCAATGTAGGGAGAAGGATCGATTTTGAATAAAGGCTGTCCCTGAATCACATATTGCCCTTCATCTACATAAATTTCTTGAAGAATCCCTTCCGTTTGAGCACGAATCTCTACGTTTACTTTTCCTTCAATTGTTCCTATATAGTCTTTTATGGTAATCGCTGTTGTTGTATCAACTTCTAAGACTGGCAAAATTAAGTATTGTTTTTGCCCTTCGTTACTGTTTGAGCAAGCTAGCAATAAGAATAGTGAAAGAAGAAATATTATTCTACTTAATAACATCTTGTTTTATTATTTTAGTTTATACACATTTGTTCAAAAAAAGAATACTCTTAAAAGCATTAGTAGTGTAATAGTGTGAATTTGTTCGGTAAATGTAGTTATAGAGTGTTTGCTAATTTCATAAAAAAGTATAAATAAACTAAAATAACCTGATTTTTATGAATTTATAACAATTTATAAATCGGAATGACAAGCATTAATAAAGTAATGAGTAGTAATGCGTGTTTAATACGGACAAAAAAAAGAGGAGGGTTTCCTTTATGGATAAGTAAAAATGAAGTCCTATTTGAGTTTGTCTAAATTCTCTTGGTTAATACCATTAATCACATTTGTAAAGCCATGACCTTCCAGAATTTCCTTTGCTCTTGCAGAACGTGAACCACTACGACAATAAACTACAATTTGCGAATGTCCTTCAAATTGTTCTAGCATTTCTTCTAATTGATCTAAAGGTATATTTGTAGAGTTTTCAAAATGCCCTGATGCAAACTCAGCTGGTGTTCTCACATCCACGAAAAAAGCTTTTTCAAAGTCAATTTCATTTTGATTAATTTCCTGAGTGGTTTTGGACTCTGTTTTTTCAGTTTGCTTGGTTCTATTTGAACCATTTGTATTGGCGCAACTTGTTGTAATAAACAAAGAAGTTAGCGCCAATAAAACAGTTGTACTTTTAAAGCTTTTACTTAACATATATCTTTTAATTATTGTGTTGTATGTGCTGTTCTTTTGGGTAAATCAGTATATACAATAGCATTCATTCCACCCTCTACTTCTGTGAAGTTTCGATAGCCTCTTGCTTGTAAAATACTTGCAGCGGTCATACTTCTATATCCTCCTTGACAATATAAGTAAAAGTGATTTTTAGGATTAATGTTTCCTATCCAGTCGTTAATGTTTTGTAATGTGCACAATTCTGAGTCGTCAAGATGCATCGTATCATACTCACCTTGCTGGCGAACATCAATTAGTAGAGTGCTCTCTTTTTCTTTTAATTGCTGTGAAAATTCTGCTGCAGAGATTCTATCAATTGTATCTATCTCTCTACCTTCATTTTTCCATGCTTCAAATCCACCATCTAAGAATCCAATTACATTGTCAAAGCCTACACGACTTAATCGAATGACGGTTTCTTCTTCTGCTCCTACATCTGTAATTAACAATAACTTTTGGTTCACATCACCAATGATTGACCCAACTAATGGAGCAAAGCTTCCTCCTAAGCCAATATTAATTGAATTGGGAACAAAGCCTTTCCAGAATACAGTGTTATTTCATGTGTCTAATAAAATGGCGTCTGTTTCTTCTGCAGCTGCTTCAAATGCTTTTGGTGAAAGCGGAGTAAGACCAGATTGAATAACTTCTGTCACATTTTTATATCCTAATTTATTCATTTTCACATTGGCTGCAAAATATGCAGGCGGTGGTGCTAAACCATCGAGAACTGCTTTGATAAATGCCTCTTTGTTGGGTTGGTTCAACGCATAGTTCATCTTTTTTTGATTTCCTAAGGTGTCTACCGTTTCTTTCATCATGTTTTTTCCGCATGCTGAACCCGCTCCATGGGCTGGGTAAACAATCACATCGTCAGCAAGTGGCATGATTTTACTCATTAATGAATCGTAAAGATATCCTGCTAAATCTTCTTGTGTAAGATGATTTGTTTTTTGCGCCAAATCAGGTCGTCCCACATCACCTAAAAATAAGGTGTCTCCAGAAAATATACAATGGTCTTTTTCGTTTTCATCCTTTAAAAGCAGGGTCATACTTTCCATTGTATGCCCCGGTGTATGCAGCACTTTAAACTGAATGTCTCCCAATTTAAAAATCTGATTGTCAGTCGCAATGACACAATCAAAGCCAGGCTCTGCATTAGGACCAAAAATGATTGACGCTCCCGTTGCTTTTGCTAAATCTACATGTCCAGAAACAAAGTCTGCATGAAAGTGCGTTTCAAAAATATACTTTAATTTAACACCGTCTCGCTCTAACTTATTTAGGTAGGGTTCTATTTCACGCAAAGGATCAATAATTGCAGCTTCTCCATTACTGGTGATATAGTATGCACCTTGTGCAAGACATCCTGTATAAATTTGTTCTATGTTCATTTTATTTCTTTTTTCTCAATTGTCTATTCTTAATAGCGTACTGACAAATATATTACTTTTCTAGGTTAATCCATAATTCATTTCCCATTCTTGCTGGATGTGAGTTATAACAACGTTCAATCGTTTTTAGTTTAAAATGCCCTTCAAATAATTCTATATAATCTTTTTTAAATCCTCCAAAAGGTGGCCCAGAATCAAAGTCTCTGTCAAATAACAATCCTACTAATTTACCACCTTCAGCCATTAACTCTTTTACTTTTTGAACGTATCTGGGTCTGTGTTTCGGATAAAGTGTACAAAAAAATGTCTGTTCAATAATCAGGTCATATTCTCCTTTATGCTCAAAGAAATCTCCTTCAATTAATGTAATTCTATCATTACCTTTAAACTTTTCCTTTAGATGTGCGATTAAAATTGAAGAAATATCGATTACAGTGATCTGTGTAAATCCTTTTTCAAGTAAATATTCAGCTTCATGGGCAAAACCTGCACCAGGAATTAAAATTCTTAGGTCTTTGTTCTCAAGTTGATCGATGTAAGCTTTAATAGGAGGTGAAACTTCTCCCATGTCCCAGTCTGTACTTTCATTTCTGTATTTGTATTCCCAGAATTCCTTTCCTAATGCAAGATCTTTGTTCATTTATTCAAGTCTTTTAACCAATTATAAATGTATGAATAAAAAATGATACTTTGCTAAAGTGAGTAGTAATTTCGTTTAGCATAGTGGAGACTTAGCAACTGATTAACAACTTTTATCTAATGGAATGGATTAAATTCAATTTGCTTTGTCTATTTTTGCAGTCAAACAAGATATAACAATAAATAATTCATAGAAAATGGCAGGAAACAGAACATTTACAATGATCAAACCAGATGCAGTGAAAGCTGGAAACATCGGTAATATTCTTCAAATGATTACAGACAACGGGTTTGAAATTAAAGCAATGAAATACAGATTGCTAACTGAAGAGCAAGCAAAGAAATTTTATGAAGTACACAAAGAGCGTCCTTTTTATCAGGAATTAGTTGACTTTATGACTTCAGGTCCTATTGTTGCAGCAATTTTAGAAAAAGATAATGCAGTTGAAGATTTTCGTAAGTTAATCGGAGCGACAAATCCTGCTGAAGCAGAAGAAGGAACAATTCGTAAGCTATATGCTACTTCAGTTGGAGAAAATGCAGTGCATGGTTCTGATTCGGACGAAAATGCTAAAATCGAAGGTGATTTCCATTTTACAAAAGAAGAGATTGTTGATTAACAAGAAGAAATCAAATGATAACAAACGCTGTCTTATTAAAGATGGCGTTTTTTTATTGATAATTTTTGCCTCTTAAAGCCTATATTCATCGAATTAGAGATTATTTGTAGGCTTTGTCGGTAAAACTAAAGATTTGGCTAAAAAGCAAAAAAGCATTAGCTTTAAATTTATGAAGTTGATATTACTCAACAACAATTTTTAAAGCTAATGCTATATAATAATTGTTTTTCTAATTCAAGATTAAACAAGCATCATGATAGGGTTTTCCATGTAGGATTTAAATGTATTCAGGAACTCTGAACCTGTAGCTCCATCAACAACCCTATGGTCACAAGATAAAGTAACTCGCATTACATTTCCAGGAACCACTTGTCCATTTTTTACCACAGGAACCTGCTTAATTGCACCCACAGCTAAGATACAACTGTCGGGTGGGTTAATAATGGCAGTGAACTCTTCAATACCAAACATTCCAAGATTTGAAATTGTAAACGTATTCCCTTCCCAATCTTGTGGTTGTAATTTTTTATCTTTTGCTTTTTGAGCATAATCTTTAACTTCAGCTCCAATCTGCATTAAGCCTTTGTTGTCTGCAAAACGAACAACAGGTACAAGTAATCCATCAGGAACAGCTACTGCAACTCCTATATGAATGTGGTTGTATTGACGAATTTTATCACCTAGCCATGCACTGTTTACTGCAGGGTGTTTTCTTAATGCCATTGCTGCTGCTTTAATTACCATGTCATTGAAAGAAATTCTCATTCCTTCATTTGCATTCACAGATTTTCTAGCTGCTATTGCATTGTCCATATCAATATCTATTGTCAAATAGAAATGTGGTGCTGTGAATTTACTTTCAGCAAGACGTTTAGCAATTGTTTTACGCATTTGAGAAATATTCTCATCAGTGTAGGATTCCTCTCCTGAACTTATAGCAGGAGCCATTCCTGCAGGTCTTTCGTATGGGATATAATTTTCGATATCTCTTTTTACGATACGTCCATTTTCTCCAGTTCCTACAACGGTTGATATATCAACTCCTCTTTCTTCTGC
>Ga0079225_10001944_pt1 | contig 11770 bp, 10 predicted proteins | sample Poulit2012_FD_76344 | JGI IMG/M metagenome (GOLD analysis project Ga0079225, IMG submission 76344) | Agricultural soil microbial communities from Georgia to study Nitrogen management - Poultry litter 2012 | ecosystem: Environmental > Terrestrial > Soil > Agricultural land | place: USA: Georgia...
CCTTGTCCATAAATTTGGGCAAAGCGCGGACCAAATATTTCCATTGCCTGGCGTAGGTCAGCGCTGTACAAGGGCCCGCCGCCAAGCACAATGGTATGTAGGCCATCGCCGTTGCCACCCGTTTCCATGGCTGTGTTTACCAAACGTTTACACATGGTAGGCGCGGCAAACAGGCTGACATGACGGTGATGCTGGGCAAGCGCGAGAATTTCTGCGCTGTTAAATCGGCGTGATTCCGGGACAATGTGGCGTGCCGCTGCCCGCACATACATAAAGTTGTAAAGGCCAGCGCCATGTGACATGGGGGCTGCATAAACCGTAGCGTGGTGTGTTTCAACGCGATGAACATCGGTGCCGTAGCATAAGGCCATTGCCAGTAGGTTGCCATGGCTGAGCATAACCCCTTTGGGTCGCCCCGTGGTGCCCGAGGTATAAAATAGCCAGGCGAGCTCGTCTGCTTCAAGTAGTTGCGGTGGCGTCAGTGGCGCATCGGTGATGGCGAGGGTGGCTACCGCTTCGTGGATATTAATTTCTTGACAGGATGCCGGAAGTTGATTGGGGGTAAATTCCGCGCCGGTTTCGGTGAATATCACCGAGGCTTCCGCGTTATTTGCAATCCATGCCGCTTCCCGGGGATGTAGCATGGGGTTGATGGGGACAGTTACGGCGCCAATCCACCAGCACCCATAGAGTACGGGTAGGTATTCAATGCAGTTGGGGGCATATACGGCCACCCTATCCCCGTGTTGGATATTGTGATTTCGTTGCAGCCAGTTACCCAATTCACATGCCTGGTTGGCAAACACCTGGTAGTTTGCGCACAATTTTGTGCCAAGGAATAGTGCGGGGGCATTGGGTTGGGCGAGGGCACTTGCGTAAAGCCATTGAGCAAGGTTCATACCTGATCACCGTGCTTCTAAAATGGTTGCGTAATTGGCCACGGCCGTGCCCCCCATATTAAAGACCAAGCCCAGCTGGGCATTGTCCAATTGCATGGGCCCTGCCTGGCCCGTTAATTGCCGATAGGAGATGGCATGCATGGAAACACCCGTTGCGCCTACCGGATGGCCTTTGGCTTTTAAACCCCCGGACAGATTGACCGGTAGGCGACCCTCGCGCATTACCACGCCGTCGTCAAGTGCCCGGTGGCCTTGCCCTTTTGGGGTGAGCCCCATGGCTTCATAAAGCAACAGTTCAGCGATGGTGAAGCAATCATGTACCTCGGCAAAATCAAGATCGCCAAGGGTAATATTCGCGTTGGACAGGGCGGTGTAGATGGCTTTTTCAGGGCCTTCAAATGCCAACAAATCCCGTTTGCTGAACGGAAGAAAATCATTGACGTGGGATTTGCCACGGATAGCAACCGCGTGTGGAAATGATTTGGCGTGCGCTTCCGTGGTGAGCACCAAAGCAGCTGCGCCATCGGTAATGAGGGAACAATCCGAGAGCCGTAAGGGGTCGGCAATCAGCGGATTTTTATCCGAGATCGTGTTGCACATATCAAAATCTAGCGCCCTATGCATATGGGCCAAGGGATTGGATAGCGCATTGTGATGGTTTTTTACGGCGATTTTTGCCATCGCCTCCAGGGGATCCTGATAACGGTCGGTATACTGCTTGGCAGCTACCCCAAACAATTGAGGAAAGCTTAGTGCCGCTTCGTCAGGATCGTTCTGATAGCCAGCATTTGCCAAGGATTGCGTGACTTCCGCCGTGGAGCGTGCTGTCATTTTTTCCACGCCAACCACAAGCGCAACTTCCGCCTCACCGGCGTGTATTGCATGCATTGCTGAAAATAGGGCAGCGGCCCCCGACGCGCAAGCGTTTTCACAACGCGTTGCCGGCGTAAAACGAAACTCGGGAGATGCCTGATGAACCAGCGATGAGGCAAAGCCATCGGACACCAAACCGGCGTTGAAATGACCCACATAAATGGCATCCACCGCAGCGGCGGGCAGTTGGGCCTCTTCCAGGGCCTCCTTGGTTGCCATTACCACCAACTCTTCTACATTTAAGGCATCTAACCGCCCAAACTTGGTGTGTCCACTGCCGACAATTGAAATGGGTCTGTTGCTCATTACGAAACCTCCTTGGTGCTTATGTACTATAGTGAAGAAACCAACTACGTATGTCTATACGGGCAACTACGTATCGATATGCGTAGTTCAATCCAATAACCAGGAGGAAAATGCGGGTGATGGAGCAAGCGGTTGTAGAACAAAGTTTGGATAGTTTGGCCTTTGAGGAGTCTCCGGCGCCATTGGTGGTAACGCAAAATCGTTATGTCATGCGTTGTAATCGCGCCTTTGCAGGTTTGTTTGGCTATATGGTTGATGCGCTGGAGGGCGAGTTGATACTAAAGTTGTATCCCTGTAGTGCAGATTATTATGAGATTGGTCAGCGATGCATGGCAGCGTTAGAAGGCAAGCGCCATTACGAAGACGAGCGCTTTATGCAGCATCAGAATGGCACCATATTTTGGGCAAAAGCGCGTGGCGTCACGTTAACCCCAGAGAATCCGTTTGAATTAATGGTATGGAGTTTTGAGCGCATCCGGCATCATGACAGTCGTGCCATTAAACTAACGCCCAGGGAACAAGAGATTGCGGGTTATATCGTGAATGGATTTACGTGCAAAGAAACGGCACAACGGTTGGGCATTTCGCACCGAACGGTGGAGGTGCACCGAGGCCGTCTCATGAAAAAATTAGGTGCCAAAAACACCGCAGACCTGGTTTCCAAAATCGTAACGGTGAGTCATGAAGGGTGATCCAGTCGGCGAATAAGCGTGTTAAGTTGCCCAAAGTCATAGTGTTTTTTAGTGGGGACAAAGGGCAGGGCAATAATGGAGACAATAACGGGAACAAGTGCGGCAAGCAAAAAGGATTCCAGTAGCAAGGTTGGGGGGTCATTGGGTCCGGGAAATATGCTTAGCCCACATACAAGGCCGGTGACGGTACTGAGGATGGCAACCCGGCCGCTGTAGCGTGAATTAAACAATCCAAAAAATACCGGAAAGGCTGCCGCCGAGCATAGGATGTCTGCCAGCAGAAATAAATACAGTACGCTATAGCCTTGAGAAACGGTTAACCACACCGGGATCATTAGGGGAACAATTAACAGTCGTGCCAAGCGCATAAGGTTTGTGTTGGAAATTGCCGGAAAAAACCGCCGTACATCCACGGCTATCAGGCTGGAGGTTGCGCTGATAGCGGTATCGGCACTGCTCATGACCAGAGCAAGGCCAAGCGGAATAATGGCAACCATGGCCCATGGGGCGAGGGTGGGTAAGAGTAAAGAAAAAAGTGCGGTGGAACTGTCGGCATTGCTTCCTTGAGCAGCAAAGGCAAGTCCAAAAACGCCCATGATTCCTATGATGGGTGCCACCAATACACCTGCCAGTAAAAAGCCGTGGCGCATGGCTGTGGTGGATTTTGCCGCATAAATACGTTGCCAATTACCCTGATGAAAAAGACCCGTGAGCAAAATAGCCACAAAAAATGTAATGCCTGCGCGAATTCCACCCGGATCATTCCAGTTCAGCAGTTGGGGCGCGTGTTGACGGAGGTTTGCTTTTATGATGGTAATGTCCCCGGCGGCTTGCCAGCCCAGGGTAATTAGCAGGCCCAATAATGGCAGGATAATCAGCATCTGAATCTTATCCGTAAAAATGGAGGCCTTTAAACCCCCATATGCCGTGTAGATCAGCGTGGACGATAACACGATGAGGGCGGTTATCCCCAGGGGAATTGGCGCCAATAATGCCACGAGCTTCGCAATAGCCGTGATTTCCGCTGTAATGGCGATGAATAGATAAAACACCATGATAAGCAGGATCAGGCCGTACATCCCATAACCGTAGCGGGCGAGTACCACTTCGCTAAGGGTATGCCCCTCAGGGACCAGCGTACGTATGCGGTGTCCTAGCGGTATGATGGCAAAGCGCGGCGCCATCGCGCCCAGCGCATATCCTATGATGGCACCCAGCCCACCCCATGCTGCGGCCTGCGCTGGTGCGAAAAGTATCCATGCCCCCAGCGACGTCGCCATTAGGGTGAGCATGGTGGCCGTGGTGGTTTGGCTGTTACGCGCCACAATATACTCTTCCACCGTATTAACGCTGCGCCGCGCATATAAAACGCCTGCAAGCGTGAAACCGGTGGCAAATAATATTAACCAGAAAAGCGTCGTCGTCGGATTCAGCATGGCTAGGTGCTTGTCGGGGGTTCTAAGCCCAGGTGGCCGCGTAAGGTGGTGTGTTCATAGTGTGTGCGAAATAAACCGCGTTGTTGCAAAACAGGAATAACCTCGTCAACAAAGAGGTCGATATCTTGCGGTAACGCAGGGGGCATGAGGTTGAAACCATCCGCCCCGTTGGCATGGAACCAGTGCGCCATTTGATCCGCAATTTGTTCTGGTGTTCCAATCATGGTGCAATGGCCACCGCCGGCGGCAAGCCGCCCTAACAGTTGCCTGACGGTGGGCTTTTCGGTGTCAATAATTCGTAAGATGGTGGCGTAGCGACCCTTGGGGCCCGTAAACGCTTCCAAGGGAATTAACTCTGGTACCGGCGCATCGAGTTCCCAATCAAGACAGTCTTGCAGGATATAGCTTTGGAGTTGTCGCAACGACGCTTCAGCGGGTAGCAGTTCATCGAGCTCGCGCTGCCTGGCACGTGCCTCCGCTTCTGTGGCGCCAATGTACGTTACCAGGCCCGGCATGATGGGGACTGGATGGTTTCGCCCGGCAGTTTTGACCCGCTGCTTAATATCCTGGTAGTAAGCTTGTGCCGTTTCAAGGTCATAGGCAACCGCATAGATTGCTTCGGCATGACGCGCCGCAAAATCCCGCCCTTGTTCGGAGGCACCGGCCTGGAATAATACGGGGTGGCCCTGAGGCGGACGTGGCACGGTGAGGGGACCATCCACCAAAAAATGCTTGCCGACATGATGGATGGGGTGCACCTTGCCAGGATCCGCATAGACGCCATCCCGTTGACGCCGAAGGGCATCGGGCTGCCAGGAATCCCACAACTGTAACACCACCGAGACAAACTCTTCGGCACGGGCATAGCGCGCGCTGTGTGGGGGCATGGCGTCGTAGTTATGGTTGCGTGCCTCGGCGTCAAACATGGAGGTAACCACATTCCATCCCATCCGACCTTGGGAGATATGGTCGAGCGAGGCCAATAATCGGGCCGCGTGAAAAGGGGTGAAAAAGGTACTGGATACGGTGCTGATCAAACCAATATGCTGCGTTGCACGGCTCATTGCTGCCATACACGTCAGGGGCTCTAAAAACCAGGTGGGGCCATCGTGTACCGTTCCAACCGTATGCCCGTCGGCTAAAAAAATGGCATCCAGCTTGCCGCGTTCTGCCGTTTGCGCGAGGTCCTCGAAGTACTGAATATTCCCGAGATCTTCTACGCGGGATTGTGGGTGGCGCCAGGCTGCACGATGGTGGCCGCATCCATGAATAAACAAATTGAGATGCATTTGCGAGCGTTTCATAGCGTGACCTTTATCCTTTCACCAGGCCGCCATCAACGATGAGGTTTTGGCCGGTCACAGCCCGCGCCCACGGGGAAGCAAAAAAGAGTGCCGCATCGGCAAATTCAGCGGGCGTGGTAACACGACGTAAGGGCGTGTTTTCGGCAATGAGGTCAAAGACTGCTTCGGGGGTGGCCGCTGAGGCATCCGTGGTCCGTAACAGCCCGCCGGAGATCATGTTGACAGTAATACCATCAGGACCCAGGTCATGCGATAGGGTGCGGGTTAGCGATAAAAGGGCGGCTTTGGCAGCGGTGTAATCATGGTAGGGCACCACCGGGTGTTGAAACAGGTTGGTCCCAATGTTGATCACGCGCCCAAAGCCTGACTGTCGCATTCCGGATGCGCAGGCTTGCACGGTGTTTAATGCCCCCTGGACGATGCCATCGAATTGTTGCTGTAGGGCATCCCAAGAAATCGACTCTGCTTTTGCGCGCTCATCACCGTTAAACGAAAACTCTGGTAACGCATTATTGACGACCGTTGTGATGGGCCCGCCAAAGTGGGAACAGGCATGTTCAACCAGGTTTTTGATGGCACTTTTGTTGCTCACATCCGCCTGTAGCGCCAGGGTACGCTCAGGTGCTTGAGCGGCAAGTTCCGCGGCCGCCGAGGCACTGTTTAAATAATTAATAATGACACGTGCCCCTTCGCGCAAGAATGCCCGCGTTAAATGGGCGCCCAAGCCACGCCCGGCGCCTGTAATGAGAACCAGCTGGTCATGGAGGGGGAAGGGAGATTCAGTTTTTGTCATGACATACCCTTGTCAAATTGAGGCGAAGGGTTGCCTGACAACGCACCGCATGGCTGAGAGTAGCAGGGTGCGAAGCAATCATCCCTTCGCCGGTATTATCCGGATCAGGTTCTACGGGTGTTGTCTCAGCCTGCGGTGCCACCTTTTAGTAAAAAAGTGCGCAGGCACCCCGTGTTGCTTGGCTACTACTATAACAAAGTTTGAGGATCAAGAAGGCCTACGCATTGCCATCGCCGGCAATAATTACTAAAACACGGGCCGAAGTATCGCCTTTGGCGTAAAGGCTGTGGGGTAGGTAACCCGGGAAATTAACACTGTCGCTTGCTTCTAAAGTGACGCGATAGTCACTGAAATCTATTTCTACCGTGCCATCTAACACGAAAATAACTTCTTCGCCTCCATGCACAACGGTTTCTTCGAGGCCTTCCGTTCCCACCCACAGTTCCATCACCGACAGTTGTGTTTCCAGGCCCGCGGGAAGAATGGTTTTAAAGTGATGGGCGCGGCTTTGGTTGCCAGGTTCGGGGGGTGGGGTGCGGTCGTCATGGCGCGAAACGCGGATGGCTTCTTTGGGGATACCTTCGCCTAATAATAATGACAAGCTTGTCTGTAAGGCGGCGGCAATCATATGCAAGGTGCCTACGGAGGCGGATTTCTCGCCGCGTTCAATGCGTGAAAGAAAGCTTTTATCAATTTGTGCCTGCTCGGCAACGGTTGCCAGCGTAAGGTTTTTTCGATGACGTGTTGATCGTATCCGCAGACCGATTTGCTGAAAATCTGGAATGCCCGCTTGCGACGGCGATTGATTGAGGTTTGCTGATGACATAAAAGGGCACCGTTTGATGACTGGCGACCCATTTTACATGCACGTCTTATACCCACGGGATAACCCTGATAGCTCGTGAGGATACGTTGGTTAAACTTAAAGCCTAAAGCAACCAGTTGCCCTATGGGCATTATGTGACCTTAGTCATCTTTTAGGAGTAAGTGGATATGACCTCACCAGCGACCCAAGAGAAAGCGGCATTGCGTGAGCGCGTGGATCGTGAGCTACAAGAGTTGGATGCGCCTGGTACGCAGCATTGGAATACCCAGGAGAAAATTGCCTTGGCCTGCCGCATGCTGGCGGATCAAGGGCATTGGCATGGGGGATTGGCAGGCCAATTTACGGCGAAGGGCGATGAGCCTGACACCTATTGGACCTTACCTTTCGGGGTTGGTGCGGATGAAGCCCAAGCGAGCAACCTCATTCAGATCGATGATGACTTGCGACCTTTGGATGGCAAATCCCTGCCCAATCCCGCCAACCGCTTCCACCTGTGGGTCTACCGTCATCGGCCGGAATTGCAGTGCATTGTGCATACCCATCCGCCCGCCTGTTCTGCGTTGTCCATGGTTGGGGAGCCGCTGGTCGTTGCGCACATGGATGCCACCCCATTTTTTGATGATTGTGCCTATTTGCCAGAATGGCCCGGCTTGCCCATAGGCGACGATGAGGGGCAAATTATTTCTGAGGCGCTTGGCGATAAGCGGGCAATTCTAATGGCCAACCACGGCTTGTTGACTGCGGGAAAGTCTATTGAAGAAGCTACCGTGATGGCACTCTGGCTTGAAATGGTTGCAGAGTTGCAATTAAAAGCGCGAGCAATCGGGCCGGTAAAGCCGGTGCCAGCCGAGCTTGCCAAGGAATCCCATGACTTCTTGGTAAAACCACGCATTCTTGAATTGACGTTTGCATACTTTGCCCGTCGCATGCTACGCCAAGCCCCCGATTGTTTGGATTAAACGATCAATAATTAATCAACCGGAGAAGTTCAATGAAACGACGCAGTTTTTTAACCATGACTGCTGGGGCTGCGGGCGCTTTGGTAGCCGCGCCTGCCGTTGCTGAAGAAAGCCCAACCATTACTTGGCGCATGCCCAGTAGTTTTCCCAAGTCACTGGATACCGTTTGGGGTTCTGCCGAAATGATTGCGGAGCAGGTTGCCATCATTACTGATGGTAAGTTTACGATTCGGCCTTATGCCGCCGGGGAGCTGGTTCCGCCCTTGCAAGTGTTAGATGCGGTGCAAAATGGCACCACAGAATGCGGGCACACGGCAGGCTTTTATTACTTGGGGAAAGATCCCGCCCTGGTGTTTGATACGGGTGTGCCTTTTGGACTCACCCCGCGTCAGCAAAATGCTTGGCTCACCTATGGGGGCGGTCGGGAGTTAATGGATGAGCTTTATAGTAATTACAACGCTATAGCAATCCCTTGTGGCAATACCGGCGCACAAATGGGCGGCTGGTTCAGGGAGAAAATTAAAACTGCCGATGATTTCAAGGGCTTGCGCATCCGGACACCGGGTTTGCTTAGTATGGTGTATGAAAAGTTGGGCGCCATTCCCCAGCAGATTGCGGCTGCGGATATTTACCCCGCCATGGAAAAGGGGTCGCTGGATGCCGTTGAGTGGGTAGGGCCTTACGATGATGAGAAGTTGGGGTTTGCCAAGGTTGCCAAATACTACTATGGCGCGGGGGTCATGGAATTGGGGGCAAATCTGGCCTTTAACGTGAATAAGGAGAGCTGGGAAGCGCTGCCGGAACGCTATCAGGCTGCCTTGCATGCGGCGTGTGCCCTCGCGGCCAATGATTTGTTGGCCAAGTACGACGCCTACAACATCAATGCACTCAAACAGCTTGTTGGGGAAGGCGTGCAACTCATGTCATGGCCTCGCAAGGTAATGGATGCCATGCAGCAAGCCACTCGCGAAGTCCTGGAGTCGTATGCGGATGAGGATGAAACTTTTGCCAAGGTTTATGAGTCTTGGCGCGCGTTTCGGGATGGACAGTTGCTATGGGCAAGCGTGAATGATGGTGCGGCACAAAACTACTTGATGTCGACCCGCAAAGAAGGCTTGTGATGCCCGTATGAAAACGTTGCTTGCAGTGTCTCGCTGGATTGATCAGGTGAGCATTCGGCTGGGACGGCTGGTTACTTGGTTTATTCTTGTTGCCGTCCTGGTGAGTGCAGGCAACGCCGTGGTGCGTAAATTATTCAGTGTGAGCTCAAATGCCTGGTTAGAGTTGCAGTGGTATTTGTTTGGCGCTGTATTTCTATTAACGGCGGGGTACACGCTTTATAAGAATGAGCACGTGCGGGTAGATGTACTGTCTCAGTTTTTTCCTCAGCGTTTGCGTATTTGGGTGGAAATTATTGGGGTCGTTTTCTTTATTCTTCCCGTGTCCATCATTATTGCCTGGTTGGCCTGGCCGGTTTTTGTAGATGCTTTTGTCACCAATGAGCAGTCTTCAAACTCGGGGGGGCTGATTCGTTGGCCCGCGCGCCTGTTAATTCCCCTTGGCTTTGGCTTATTGATACTTGCTGCCGTGTCGCACTTGATCAAGTGCGTTGCCTGGCTTAGAGGTCTGGGTCCAGATCCAACAGGCGCTACTGAAAGCACATCGCCCGAGGATGTGTTGATTCAAGAGATACAAAATAATCAGACGGACATGAAAGTGTCCGATGCGTCTAAGAAAAATCTATCACCGCCTGCATAATGGAAGCTTTCTTTTTGGCCAATATCGCACCAATCATGTTTGTCACCTTGGTGCTACTCCTGTTACTTGGTTTGCCCGTCGCCTTTTCTTTGGCCGCCAACGGCTTGTTATTTGCCCTGATTGGAATTGAGTTGGGGTTGATGCCAACCGCTTTGTTGCAAGCCCTGCCGCAGCGTGTGTTTGGCATTATGGCCAATGATGCTTTGCTTGCAGTGCCATTTTTCACTTTTATGGGGCTGATTCTTGAGCGTTCGGGAATGGCCGAAGATTTGCTTGAGACAATAGGGCAGCTTTTTGGGCCCATGCGTGGTGGGCTTGCCATGGCGGTTGTGGTGGTTGGTGCGTTGCTGGCCGCAACCACCGGTGTGGTCTCCGCCTCCGTGATATCCATGGGCCTGATTTCCTTACCGATTATGCTGCGCTACGGCTATGATCGCAAGTTGGCAGCAGGTGTGATTGCGGCGTCGGGAACCCTCTCTCAAATTATTCCCCCGTCCATTGTGTTAATTGTTTTGGCGGATCAATTGGGTCGATCCATTGGGGATATGTATAAAGGCGCGTTACTCCCTGGCGTTTTACTAACGGGAGCTTATCTTTTGTATGTAGGGTTTGTGGCCTTAATCCGTCCACAAGCTGCTCCCGCTATTCCACCGGAGGGTCGGGTATTTATTGAGCCCGATGGTGGCCACGGGATCCCCTCATTGCTTGTTTTAATGGCGCTTTCGACGGCGACGGCTATAGGCTGCGTTTGGTTTGTTTTCCCGCCTGATCTTTATGTGGATGAGTTGGTTGTTGGTGGCATTCTGATTTGGGGAACAACCGCATTTGTACTCGCCGGCATTAATAAATTGTTGAAAATAGGGGTGCTGTCTACCATTGCGGAGCGGGTCACCTTTGTATTGATTCCCCCACTGGCGTTAATTTTTTTAGTGTTGGGAACCATATTCATTGGATTGGCTACGCCAACGGAAGGTGGTGCCATGGGAGCTACAGGTGCTTTGGTAATGGCGTTAATGCGCCGACGGTTAACTTTTGATCTGCTGCGACAAGCGATTGATAAAACTGCCACATTAACCTGCTTTGTAATTTTTATTCTGATTGGCTCGTCGGTGTTTAGCCTTACTTTTCGGGCGGTGAATGGGGATGTGTGGGTAGAACAGTTACTGACCAGCTTGCCTGGCGGTCAAATGGGGTTTTTGATTGCCGTTAGTATTCTGACCTTTTTGCTGGCTTTCTTCCTGGATTTCTTTGAGCTGGCGTTTATTATTGTGCCGTTGATTGGCCCGGTGGCGGAAACCTTGGGCATTGACCTTATTTGGTTGGGCATTTTGTTGGCGGTGAACATGCAAACGTCGTTCATGCACCCACCCTTTGGTTTTGCCCTGTTTTATTTACGTTCTGTGGCGCCTCGAAAAGATTATCAAGATCGCATTACGTCCCAGCCAATCGCCCGGGTAACCACGGGCCAGATTTATTGGGGAGCCGTGCCGTTTATTGTGATACAGATCGTGATGGTGGCGGTGGTACTCGCATTTCCGGGCATTGTGATGCACTATAAGTCCGGGTATCAAGAAGTGGATATCGGTACGGTTGAAATCGATACTGGTGCTTTTGATGCCCTAAGCAGCACAGACGATGAAGGGTTTGGAGATTTTGACTTCGGACAGCCGGAGGAGGATGCCGGGGAAGAGGGATCGCTTAATGAGCTGTTTGACTAATAAGACACCCGTACTACAACCCTCTTATTGTGGTTACTAGTTGTGGGCGTATGTGTTTTGAAAGGAAGAAAATTAACCTGAGTGTCGTATTAGCAGGCCAAAGTGTTGGTGTCAGACAGGTTGACGATGAGATTTGGCAATAATGTAAACCATGTCTCCGGTATGTACCAAATTTCATTGGTGGGCCCGGCCGGACTTGAACCGGC
>Ga0079225_10001945_pt1 | contig 11770 bp, 9 predicted proteins | sample Poulit2012_FD_76344 | JGI IMG/M metagenome (GOLD analysis project Ga0079225, IMG submission 76344) | Agricultural soil microbial communities from Georgia to study Nitrogen management - Poultry litter 2012 | ecosystem: Environmental > Terrestrial > Soil > Agricultural land | place: USA: Georgia...
ACCTATTTTTTCATCTTTCGCCCATGATGGAACGAGACCCCATCGTAAAGGACCAATTCTTTTCTGTTTTCCATCATGGATAACCGCCAACACATTTTGCCCTGGAGCAACATTATAACTCGGTTCATAATGTTCAATCGGTTCATCAATGGCAAAATATTGTAAGATTTCCTCTTCAGTTGCGAGTAATGTAAATCTTCCACACATATCTTTTCACCTAATTTATTCATTCATTACTCTTAATATACTGAAAGATTCATTCATGAGCAACCTTTGCAATCTCTTTACTTACCTATAAACATTTGTGTCCAATGATTACCTTGTTCAACAAAACCTACGCCAATATGTGTAAATGATCCGTTTAAAATATTTGCTCGATGTCCTGGACTATTCATCCATGCTTGAACGACTTCTTGTGGTGAACGTTGACCTTTGGCAATATTTTCGCCAGCCGCTCGATAATTAATGGCATACGCTTGAATCATCTCAAATGGTGACCCATATACAGGGCTATTATGATCAAAATAATTGTTCACAGCCATATCTCGTGATTTTTCCTGTGCCACACGACTTAACTCTAAATCAACGTTTAATGGTTCTAAACCTGCATTTGTCCGTTCACGATTCGTTAATTCGACAACTTCTTGTTCATATTGACTTAAATCACTTATTTGCTCACTTTCGGTTGATGGCTCACTTTTATTAACCGACTCTTTATTTACTGATGATTGATTTTGTTCAGTATTTTTTTCTGGCTCTGACTTAGATAGTCGTTCAACATTATCTTTGTTTTTTGCTGGTTGTTTAATGGATGGTTTTTTTGAGTCACTTCCATTGTACCAATTTCCCAAAAATGTTTTTATATAATGATGAAAGATTGTTTGTTTGTTCCATCTTGTTGTTTCTTCCCCTGATTGACTATTTGAATCGCTAATTGATGCATGGGTAGTTATGACACCCCCAAATAAAAGAATAGTTAATATAATTATCATGCGACTAAATCTTTTAAACATAAAATTTTCTCCCCTTTTTTTAATTTGCAAATTAATCATAGCACGCTATTTTTGTAATAATCGATCCACAAATTCCCAGAGGTGTTTTTCCAAGAATGGCATATGCTAAAGTGTACTAATATAAGACATTTACTTAAGGACTTCATAAGTTTATTTACTTTTTTTGTTCGAACTGGTAAATTTTTCGTATAAATAGTGCTTGACAATTTTTTAAAAAGCCATATATGTTACAAACACAACAACTTTGTAATGAAAATGTTACTTGATTTTTTAAACGGGTATAACGTATTTTAAAACTAATAGATTTAATAAATTCACGCTATCGTTTAATATAAGGTAATGAAATTGACTTAATATCAACTTGAATTTATAATAAGTTAACATTTTTCTTTGATTGAACTTAAAATTTGGAGGCAAAAAACATGTTTGGCAAAACAAAAATTGGTATCGACTTAGGAACAGCAAACATCCTCGTTTATTCTGATAAAGGTGTCGTTTTAAACGAACCTTCGATTGTGGCGATTGATACAATCACACGAGAAGTCATCGCCGTCGGAACTGAGGCAAGACATATGATCGGCCGAACACCTGAAACGATTACAACTATTCGACCATTAAAAGAAGGTGTTATTGCTGATTTTGATATTACAACTGAAATGTTAAAATATATTTTGAAAAAAGTGAGTCAAAAATTAGGTTACTCTATGCGAAAACCAACCGTTGTTATTTGTACACCATCAGGCAGTACGGCTGTTGAAAGAAGAGCGATTCAACAAGCCGTAACAAATGAAGGGATTAAAGATGTCCATTTAATTGAAGAACCGATTGCAGCAGCTATTGGAGCAGGGTTAGATGTTGAGGAACCGGTTGCAAATGCTGTGGTCGATATTGGTGGGGGAACATCTGAAATTGGAATCATTTCCCTTGGCGGTGTCGTCTATTCTGATGCCATCAAAATCGGTGGTGATCATTTAGATGAGGCGATCATTAATCATATTCGCAAGACACATAGTGTTTTAATCGGGGTTCGTTCAGCCGAACAATTAAAAATAACGATCGGTAATACATACAAAGATCACCCTGAAGAGACAATGGAAATAAGAGGACGTCATATGGTTTCGGGGTTACCAGAAACAATTGAAGTTTCTTCTTATGAAATATATGAAGCGATTGAACCATTATTAGAAAAGCTTTTAGAAACGATTAAAAATGCTTTAGAAAATTGCCCACCTGAACTCAGTGGAGATATCGTCGATCATGGAATTGTTTTAACAGGTGGCGGTGCATGTCTCAGCGGCTTAAAGCAATGGTTAAGCGAAGAACTAAATGTTCCCATTCATATTGCCGATTCACCCTTAGAATCAGTGGCAATCGGAACGGGCCGTTCACTTGAGATTATTCAAAAATTGGAAAAAGCGAATAAATAATTTTGAAACTAGTTGTTAGCATTATATATATGATTTTTATGAATCGTCTAAAATTTGTTTACTTATTTTTCAGATTACGGTACAATATAAGATAAGAATCATGTATAAGACGCTTTAACGTCTATGACACATGATCAATGACTCTTAAAATTAAACAACTGCCTTTAAATCTGTTTACAACCCTACACCAGAGTTGTTCCAACAGATTACAGCCAGTTCATTTGTGACATGCTTCTTAGGTATGGTCATAATTGGGCTGGCTTATTTTTATGATATTTTATAGAAAGGAGTGAATCAATTATATGTCAGGTGCACTTTCAGGCATTAAAATTCTTGATTTATCCAGAGTTTTAGCCGGTCCATATAGCACGATGATCTTAGGTGATTTAGGGGCTGAAGTTATCAAAGTTGAAGCTCCTGGTGGTAGTGATGATACTCGCAAATGGGGCCCACCTTTTAAAGACGGTGTAAGTGCTTACTACTTATGTGCGAATCGAAACAAAAAAAGTATAACGATTGATTTAAAATCTGCTGAAGGCGTTGAAACTGTTAAACAACTCGTTCGAGAAAGTGATGTCATTATTAATAATTTTAAAACTGGCACAATGGAACGCTTTGGGATTGATTACGATGTTTTAAAAGAAATTAATCCACAACTCGTATATTGTTCAATTACTGGCTTTGGTGAAACCGGACCACTTAAAGATATGGCAGGATATGATTTTATTATTCAAGCAATGAGTGGTTTAATGAGCATTACAGGTGATGAATCATCAGGTCCCCAAAAGCTAGGTGTTGCCATCGTCGATATTTTAACTGGCCTTTATGCAACAATTGGTATTCAAGCAGCTTTGCTCGAACGATTGACCTCTGGAAAGGGTCAAAAAATTGATGTTTCCTTATACGATTCAGCCGTAAGTTCACTTATTAATATTGGTAGTAATTATTTAATGTCTGGTGAAATTCCAAAACGTTTAGGGAATAACCACGCTAACATTGTTCCCTATCAAACCTTCGATACGGCTGATGGCCAAATGGTCATTGCTATTGGTAACGATCGCCAATATCAAATATTTTGTGATATTTTAGAAAAACCGGAATTAGCAACCGATGAACGCTTCTCAACGAATGCTGATCGTGTCGAGAATCGCGAGATCATTACACCGCTTATTCAAGAGATTATGTTGACTAAACCAACATCATATTGGCAAGAAAAATGTAATGAACATGGTATTCCTTGTGGGCCAATTCAAAATTTAGCAGAAGTTGTTGCTGATCCACAACTACAAGCACGTGAAATGTTTGTTGAACAAGACCATCCGGTAGCTGGACCGATTAAATTAATTGGTAGTCCTCTTAAACTATCACGTACACCCGTTACGATGCGTCATCACCCACCAGAAGTCGGGGAACATAATGAAGAAGTTTTAAATAAAAGAAATGAATAAATGATTTAGGAGATGAACAAACATGAATTTTGAATTTTCAGATGAACAAAAAATGCTTCGCCAAACGGTAAGAGATTTTGTTGATAAAGAAATTATGCCTAATATCGCCGAGTGGGATCGAGAGGGTAAGTTTGAACCATCAATTATGGATAAATTAGCTGAACTCGGTCTTATGGGGGTTTGCATCCCTCAAGAATACGGTGGAAGTGGAATGGATTATAATTCACTGGCAATTGTTTGTGAAGAGTTAGAGCGTGGTGATACAGCATTCAGAACAGCTGTTTCCGTTCATACAGGTTTAAATAGTATGACACTTCTACAATGGGGAAATGAAGAACAAAAACAAAAATATTTAGTGCCGCAAGCGAAAGGTGAATTAGTCGGTGCTTTTGGATTAACTGAGCCTGGCGCTGGATCTGATGTTGCTTCCATGCAATCAACAGCTGTAAAAGAAGGCGATCACTACATTTTAAACGGCCAAAAAACTTGGATTTCCCTTAGCGACATTGCTGATACATTTCTCGTATTTGCTTATACCGACAAATCAAAAAAACACCATGGAATTTCCGCCTTTATCATCGACAGAGACATGGAAGGATTCTCATCACAGCCTATTAAAGGAAAGCTAGGTATACGCGCTGGAAACACAGGTGAAATTTTCTTTGAAAACTTAAAAGTTCCTAAAGAGAACCTTATTGGCGAAGAAGGTGAAGGATTTAAAATTGCGATGTCAGCATTAGATAACGGCCGCTTCACAGTTGCAGCCGGTGCGGTTGGTCAAATTATGGCTTGTCTTGAAGCGAGTGTTGATTATTGCCATGAACGTGAAACATTCGGTAAACCAATCGGGCAACATCAACTCGTTCAACAAATGATCGCTAATATGGAAGCTGGCTTTCAAATGAGCCGCTTGCTCGTCTATAAAGCAGGCGAATTAAAAAATAAAGGTGTCCGTAATACACGTGAAACATCATTAGCGAAGTGGCAAGCGTGTGATTTTGCGAACAAAGCAGCCGATGATGCGGTACAAATTCATGGTGCTTATGGCTTCTCAGATGAATATCCTGTCGAAAGATATTTACGTAACTCAAAAGCACCAGTGATTTATGAAGGTACACGAGAAATTCATACGGTTCTCCAAGCTGAATATGCTTTAGGTTACCGTGAAGATAAAAAGTTAAACAAAATGCTTCCTGCTTGGGAACAGTAAACGAATATTTTTATGAGTAAATAATCGCATCTTTTAGCGGCTGAAATCGTTTTATTTCGATGAGCCCAAAAGATGCGATATACTTATCTAAAGGAGGAATTTACATGACATATCAAGAATTAACACAAAGTATTTACATTAATGGATCTTGGGAACCTGTTGATGTTGATCACGTTGAAACGATTTACAACCCAGCAACACTAGAAGAAATTACAAAAGTGGCTTATGGGGGTGCGAGTGAAACGAATCGAGCTATTCAAGCAGCTCAAGATGCATTTCCTATTTGGAGTGAAATGACGGGTCGTGAGCGAGGGAAAATTTTATATAAGGCTTATGAATTAATGATGGAAAAAGTGGATCATTTAGCAGAAGTTTTAACAACAGAACAAGGAAAGCCTCTAGCTGAAGCAAAAGGCGAAGTGACAGGTGCGGCTGAATTTTTACACTGGTACGCCGAAGAAGCGAGTCGAGCTTATGGCGAATTAATTCCATCAGCAACCAAAGGAAAACGAATGCTCGTTATGCCACAACCTGTAGGTGTTGTTGGAGCCATTACACCGTGGAACTTTCCTTCCTCGATGATTACTAGAAAATTGGGGCCAGCTTTAGCTGCTGGATGTACGGCAGTTTTAAAACCATCACCCGAAACGCCATTATCTGCCATAGAAATTTTTAAAATTTTTGAACAAGCTGGTATGCCAAAGGGTGTCATTAATCTAGTAACAGGTGATGCAGAAGCCATTGGGCAAGCATTACTAGAAAGTAAAGATGTTAAAATGATTACGTTTACTGGTTCAACCGCTGTAGGTAAATATTTAATGCGCGAAAGTGCTAATCATGTGAAGAAAATCTCACTCGAACTTGGCGGTCATGCCCCGATTATTGTTTATGATGATGCTGATATTGATAAAGCGACATCAATGTCACTTGCAAGTAAATTTAGAAATAACGGACAGACGTGTGTTTGTGCGAATCGAATTTATGTTCACGAAGCAATTATCGATGAATTTACGACGATGTTAAAAGAAAAAGTGAACAAATTAAATGTCGGTAGTGGCTTAGAAGAACAGACAGATATTGGACCATTAATTAATGAACGTGCGATTGAAAAAGTCGAATCACAACTCGAAGATGCTAAAAGTAAAGGTGGAACAATCGTCAGTGGTGGCAATGCCGTTCAAGGTGCCGGTCATTTCTTCGAGCCAACTATTGTTGCAGGAGCAACAGATGAGATGGTTCTGATGAATGAAGAAACATTCGGTCCACTCATGCCAATCCAAACATTCACGGATGAAAAAGCTGTCATTGCTAAAGCAAATGATACTGATTATGGTCTAGCAGCCTATGTCTTTACTGAAAATTTAAGTAAAGCCGTCCGTACAGCTGAAAAGTTAGACTTTGGACTTGTCGGTGTAAATGAGGTTGCTCTTGCTGCACCTGAAGCACCATTTGGTGGCATTAAACAATCAGGTGTCGGAAAAGAAGGTGGCCACCATGGCATGGATGAGTTCTTAGAGAAAAAATATGTCGCCATTGGTGTTGACGAAGACGAAGCGTAAACCATTAAAAAATAATCGGTGCCATTAGCACTTATGCTAGTAGCACCGATTATTTTATTCTTTATGTTGTAATTGATATTGTTTATATAAATCTCGTAAAGCAGACTGTAGGGCATTCCCTGCTTTTCCTAAATAATGTTCACCAATACTTTTTAAAGGCTTATCAATACCATCTTGTAAACTATGACCTCTTAATAAGTGTTGAACATATCTTTGGCCGTGTTTTGTCGCTAATGTACAACTCGTTGAGACGATCACACCATATTTTTTATCAATTTCAGCCGTAATCGTTAACGTATCATAAATACTTTTAGCTGCCATCCCTGATGGGAGTCGCGCATGTCCCGCAATAAAAACTGTGTTCATAATATTCATTGCCCCTTATCCTCGAAAACCGAGTTGTTTAGAAATATTTTGAGCGGCTTCTTGCGATTTCTTTTTAATTTTTTCAAAGTTTTCACCTTCATAATAGCTTGATAATCCGCTAATAGCAAGTGATGCGATTACTTTGCCTTCATAATTATAAATCGGATAAGAGATACCGGTTGTATCAAGGTCTTGTTCACCGATACTAAATGCATAGCCATTTTGACGAATCTCATTAAGTTCTTGTGCGAGTTGTTCTTGAGTAACTACTCGGCCATCAGCTAGCGTTTCAAATGGCCCTGCAAGTATTTGATTTTGTTTCTCTTTTGGTAAGTAAGCAAGAAGTAGTTTAGGTCCAGAACCGATATACAATGGGGTACTTTTGCCAATTCTTGTATTTAATCTTAAGGCACGGTCACTATCGACTTTCTCAATATATGTCGCTTTATTTTGATTAACGATCACTAAGTGAATCGCTTCATTAATTTGTTCCGCTAATGTTTGCATAAACGGTAAAGCGATATTTCTTAACTCTAAGCGACTAGCCACAAGTTCACCTAATTCTAATAATTTTAAACCTAACCTATATTTTGCATCATGTTTTGACTCAATTCTTTTTTCCAACATGCCCCCAGACTCAAGCGTCATGAGCAGTCGATAAGCGGTCGATTTTGGAATATTAGCTCTCTCGGAAATTTCATGTAATGTGAGCTCATTTTCTTTTTCAGTAAATAAATCAAGCAGTTGCATCGCTTTTATAACACTTTGATTCATTCGTATTCTCTCCTATACAAACAAAAATCCCCCTACCTGTTGTGGCAGATGGGATTTTTTTGAGTTGCTTATTGTTTCGTTTCCTTTATATTTACATCACGCTTTTTCATTTCTATTATATATTCTGCCCCAGGAACGATTTGTTCAGGTGGATAAACACCCCGTTCACTTATTGTACCATTTCCTATCATTTGCGCAACAACTGAAATCGTATTCGCTGTTGCTCGGGCCATTGCCGTAACATTGTTTTGGCGATCTTTTAATGTAATCATTTCGTATGTGTATGTTACCAAGTCATCGCTTTCATTACCTGAGACATCTACTCGTAGTAAAACAGCATCATCTTTATCTTTTAGATCGACAATTGGGTCAAGCACTTTTAACAAGACTTTTCGTGGGTTGACTTTTTCGCCATCAACTTCAACTTCATAATCGTTTCGTGTTAAATTAAGATCAACAAGTAGTTGGAACTTTTCAGCATGTCCTGGATAACGAATCGTTTTATATTCAAGCGTTTCTAAATCTGGATAAGAAATTGACAATGTGGAGGTGCCACCAGATGTATGAAACGCTTCAAGTGGGCCAAATTTCTCAAAATTAATTTCTTCCACTTCCGATAGTGATGGAATTTCCTGTTTAATTCCGTTGCGAATGATGAGTGACGGATCTGTATAATGATCAAGTAATCCTTCCATAGAAAACACATGATTGTATTGTAATGGCGGTTCAGGACGTACAGGTATCCCACCAACATATAATTTAATTGATTTTGTATTTTCAATTTGGCTAGCCCCATGACCGGCTAAAATATTAATCATCCCTGGAGCAACCCCTAAATCGGGAATAATCGTTACACTAGCTGCTTCCGCTTCGTTTGTTAGCTTTAAAACATTATCAGTTACTTGACCGATATGTCCCCCTAAATCAACTGAATGGGTACCAACTTTTATAGCTGTTTTGGCAACCATTTCATTAAAAGAGTAAAAAAGTGCATTTATAATGACATCAAATTGTTTCATGTAATTCGCTAAATCCGCCTCATCACTTGCATTCACTTTATAGGCGGTTAATTTATCCGAGTTTAGTTGAGCGACAACTTTTTGTGCACGTTCAAGGTCGATATCAGCTAGTCCGACGGCTGATACACCTTCACTTAATACTAAATCTCTCGCTGCCTCTTTCCCCATTAAACCTGAACCTAATACACCTATTTTCATAATGTTCACTCCAAACTATGTTGATGAGCTAATGAATGGGTCAATCAATTTCCCATCCATTAGCCGTCCTATATATTATCAATTGTTATATAAATCATTAATCAGTATCGATTTGTGCACGTTGTAACTTGCCACTGTAATCAACATATACTGCTCTCCACTCAGTAAAGACATCAAGTGCCTGGACTCCGGAATCACGATGGCCATTTCCAGTTCCTTTTGTTCCACCGAACGGTAAATGAATTTCGGCACCTGTTGTTCCCGCATTAACATAGACGATACCTGTATCTAAATCTCTTTGCGCAGCGAATACTTTATTGACGTCTTTAGTGAATATTGAGCTTGATAAGCCATAGGCAACACTATTGTTTGCTTCAATCGCTTCTTCAAAGCTTTTCACAGGGATTATTGATAAGACAGGTCCAAAAATTTCTTCTTGCGCAATCCGCATATTCATCTCGGCATCTGTAAATATTGTTGGTTCAAAATAATGGCCTTTTGCATATTCACCTTCATCCATGACTTGGCCACCAACAAGTAACTTCGCACCTTCTTCTTTACCAATCTCAATATACTCTTTAATTTTCTCAAGACCTGCTTCATTGATGACAGGTCCCACCTTTACACCATCATCTAAGCCATAACCAATGGATAATTCTTTCGTCATCTTAATTAATTTTTCTTCAAGTTCATCTTTCACATCTTCATGAACGATGACACGGCTACAAGCTGTACATCTTTGACCACTTGTCCCAAAGGCACTCCAAATAATTCCTTCAGCAGCTAAATCAATATCCGCATCATCCATAACGATGACAGCATTTTTACCGCCCATTTCTAGGGAAACTTTTTTCAATTGGCTTCCACAAACACTTGCAATATTACGTCCCACATCATTTGAGCCTGTGAATGAAATGACATCGACATCAGGATGGTTAACGAGTGCATCGCCTACTTTAGAGCCTGAACCATAAACGAGATTAATAACTCCTTTAGGTAAACCTGCTTCTTCAAAAATTTCAATCATCTTATAGGCCATAATCGGTGTTTCTGTCGCAGGCTTCCAAACAACAGCATTACCGGCTACGATCGCTGGGAATGACTTCCATGTGGCAATTGCAATTGGGAAGTTCCACGGTGTAATAATTCCAACGATACCAACTGGAGTGCGAACACTCATCGCAAATTTATTTTCTAATTCCGCAGTTGTCGTATGGCCAAATAGACGACGTCCTTCACCTGCCATATAAAACGCCATATCGATTCCTTCTTGGACTTCGCCGCGAGCTTCTTCAAGAACCTTGCCATTTTCCATCGTTAATAGGCGCGAAATCTCTTCTTTTCGTTCAGTCATGAGGCGGCCAACTTCATACAAAACTTCTGCACGTTGTGGTGGTGGTACTAATGCCCACTCTTTTTGCACATTTTTAGCTGCTTCAACCGCAGCATTTACACTTTCACCATCAGAAAGAGCGACATCAACAATTGATTCACCGGTTGCTGGGTCAATAACAGGTGCTGAATCTGCAACATCCACCCACTCACCATTAATGTAATTAACTAATTTTTTAACATTTAATGCTTCTGACATAAAAATGTCAACCTCCTAAATTTATTTTAAAATTTATTGATTAGCTTTTTCACGTATTTGCGTAATCGTCGAACTGACTGAAATTTGTTCTTTTGTCGTAATGACTTCAATAACGATTGGATGCTTTTTATTACTTTCTAATGCTTGATCTAACACATTAGCAAATTGTTCAGCTGATTTAACCGTATAACCTTCAGCCCCTAAACTTTCTGCTAGTTTTACAAAAGAAACATCCCCTAAATCGGTTGCAAAGACTTTTTCCGGAAAATGCATTTCTTGATGCATCCGGATCGTTCCATACATGTAGTTATTAAAGACGATATTAATGATTGGAATTTCTTCTCGTACAGCGGTTTCTAATTCTTGAACAGTCATCATTACACCACCGTCACCGCCTAGAGCGACTACTTGCTTGTCAGGATGTGCTAACTTGGCTCCGAGCGCTGCAGGCATCCCATAACCCATGGCGCCACATGTCGGACCAACGAATGTATGTGTTTCATTGAATGGATAAAACGAATGAACCCACCCAGCAAAATTCCCTGCATCAACGGTTAGCAATGATCCTTCTGGGAGTTTTTCTGTTAGAAGAGCGATAATTTGTTTATTGATCGGATCTTCTGAAGTCGTTTCTAGTAAACTATCTTGTTGATAAGCTTTATGTCTCTCATTCGCCCACTCTTTCCATGTTGGATTTGTTTTGATTCGTTGGAAAGCTGTGAGTGCCTCTTTTATATCAGCGACAATCCCTAAGTGTGGGGCATAAACTTTCCCAATCGAATCATAATCGATATCTACGTGGACAAGTGTTTGCTCCGGTGTAATGGCAGTATAGCTTTGCGTCGTTACTTCACAAAGACGCGTTCCAAAAGCTAAAATAACATCAGCTTCATCTAATGTGACTAATTCCGCCTCATGTGGCCCTAATCCTAAATGACCCGCATACAATCGATGGTCATGGGGAAACACATCGTGGCGTCGAAAAGCTGCCATCACAGGGATTTCATGAGTTTCAGCAAAGTTTACGAGTAAATCTTCCGCTTGTGCACTCTTTACCCCACCACCAGCAATGATTAACGGTTTTTTTGCTTCCGCTAAAATATTTTCTAATGCGTCTACATCATTCCCCGCTGGAGCAGGTGTTGGACGAGCAATCGTTGGACCA
>Ga0079225_10001946_pt1 | contig 11766 bp, 9 predicted proteins | sample Poulit2012_FD_76344 | JGI IMG/M metagenome (GOLD analysis project Ga0079225, IMG submission 76344) | Agricultural soil microbial communities from Georgia to study Nitrogen management - Poultry litter 2012 | ecosystem: Environmental > Terrestrial > Soil > Agricultural land | place: USA: Georgia...
AAGTAGCTTATGCCTATGAAGAACTTTCAAAAGTAAGTAATCGCTTTACCATTGCGGCAGCATTTGGAAACGTGCATGGTGTTTATCGTCCAGGAAATGTTGTTTTATCTCCTAAAATCTTACGTGATTCTCAAACGTACGTACAAGAGAAGTTTAATACTGAGAAAAATACAATTAACTTTGTTTTTCACGGTGGGTCTGGTTCTTCTTTAGAGGACATCCGAGAAGCAATCAGCTACGGTGTAATCAAAATGAACCTAGATACAGATATGCAATATGCATTCAATGAAGGTGTGAGAGATTACATGGAGAAATACAAAGAGTATCTCAATTCTCAAATTGGGAATCCTGAAGGTGATGACTTGCCAAACAAAAAGTATTACGACCCTCGAAAATGGTTAAGAGAAGGAGAAATAGCATTTGTTAAAAGATTAACAAAGTCATTTGAAGATTTGAATAATGTGAATACTTTAAAACAGTAATACTCACAATAAAAAAAACGATAATTTCTATATAAAAGAACGATGGATTGGTTTAAGAGAAAAATAGAAGGAATACGTACATCGACCAAAGATAAAAAAGAAACGCCTGAAGGACTGTGGTATAAATGTCCTAAATGTCAGACGGTTGTTACGATGGACGACCATACCGCGAACTTATACACATGTGAGCGTTGTAGCTTTCATGAACGTATTGGGTCAGAAGAATACTTTCAAATTCTTTTCGACAATGGAGAGTATAAGGAAATGGACAAAAAGATGATGTCGGGAGATCCATTGAAGTTTGAAGACACAAAAAAATACGTCCACCGTATTGTCGCATCACAAAAGAAAACTGGATTGTCTGACGCCATTCGAACTGCATACGGTAAAATCGATGATCAACAGATTGTCATTGCAGCTATGGACTTCGCCTTTATTGGTGGTTCTCTAGGTTCTGTAATGGGTGAAAAAATTGCTCGTGCTATTGATAAGGCAATTTCATTAAAAGCACCTATGATGATTATTTCAAAATCAGGTGGAGCTAGAATGATGGAAGCTGGACTTTCATTGATGCAAATGGCAAAGGTAAGTGCAAAACTGAATCAACTTTCAGCGGAAAAACTGCCTTATATATCGCTTTTAACAGATCCAACAACTGGTGGAGTAACAGCTTCTTTCGCAATGCTAGGTGATATCAACATCGCTGAGCCTGATGCTTTAATTGCATTTGCAGGACCTCGTGTGGTAAAAGAAACCATTGGTAGAGAGTTGCCAGATGGATTCCAACGATCAGAGTTTTTATTAGAACATGGATTTTTAGACTATATCGTGGATAGACATAACCTCAAAAAAGAGGTATCAAAGTCTATTCGACTGTTCATGAATTAATCGCTTTATTTTATACCTATTCAAGGGCTATTTTTAATAGCGAAGATGAAGTTTTATCCCCTGCCTTAACTAAAAGTAATAGGCGGGGGATTATTGTATATAGCTACTGAATAATTATTTTCTTTTGATATACTCTTTGGTTTGCAACGACACGAAAAAGATATACACCGGTTGCATAACTTTCCACCGTCCATGTTGTTTTATCTGGTGATAAATCTATTCTTTTCCCTGTCAAATCATAGAGCTGAACTGCTTGTATATTCTCTAAACCTTGCACTGTAATCGTTGTATTTGCAGGGTTCGGAAAAACTTCCCAATCCACATAAGTTACTACATTTTCTTGAATCCCTACAAAGTTAATCGCAGCACGAATAGCTTCCATGGCATCTACTTTCCCATACCCCCATTGCACATCGCCTTCAGCAGGAATCGCTCCAGTAAAATTATCTTGTCGCGCTGTTTGAATCAAGATATCCTTCACTTGAAGTGGAGATAAATAAGGATTAACTTCCCAAACTAAAGCAGCTACTCCAGTAACCGCTGGTGCAGACATCGATGTACCTGAAAATCTCCCAAACTCATACGTTTTTCCTTCAAATTCAGTGGAAAGCACAGGATTATAGTTATCATCAGTAAAAGAATTAATTGCACTTAATATACTTGTCCCAGGGCCAGAAATTTCAGGTTTTAACGCACCATCCAAACGTGGACCAATACTTGAAAAATAAGATCTCGCTCCTCCATATACATAACCATAATTGTTTTCATAATTTGGCACATGTGAAGCAACAGTGAGACAAGCGCTCGCAAGTCCTGGTTCACTCACTCCATAATTTTTATCTCCTGAAACAAAACTACCATCTGAACCGAGAGCACTAAAAGGCAATCCCCAGTTTCCTCCATTAGTGGTTAACGCAATTAAATTCCAAAAATGAACTGTACCTTCAGTGGCTTTTGCTACCAAAACAATATTGAAACTAGGTTTTTCATTTTTGACCTTAAGCCTTATGGTTGGTCTTCCATTTTGAGGATGAGATTCTTGTGCCGTAATGTTGTACCAAACTGTATCATTATTTATTTTTATAAAATCCTCAATATAGCTATTCATCGAAGTTGAAAAATAAGGAGATTCATCTAAAATTGTCATTCCAGAACGCACTTGTATTTTAACTTGAAACTCTTTTCCGACTTCTCCCCAACCGTGTATACTTTGTCCCCACATGGAATCATGCAAGGCATAATCATAAAAGTTAATTTTTGAAAGTACACTGTCATTAAAAAACTCTCGTTCAATATGAAAATTCACATTGCCATTATTTCCAGCAGAGCACACAAAAAGTACTCCATCATTACTTAAACTATTAATAGCCTGACTTAATAAAGAGCTTCCATCTGGAGTACCGAAATGATACAAACCCCAACTCATATTAATGATTAAATTCTTTCCGAATTCGTTGGCCTTATTAGCCATCCAATACCAAGAATCAAGCACAGCAGCTTCATCCAGAACTAAAGTGGTAAACAAAAACTCTGCTTCATAAGCCACACCTTTTGTCATCACACCTGCTCCACTTCCTCCTGCAATTCCAGAAGTATGCGTACCATGAGTAGAGTAGCTTAATTGATTGCTCGTATCAGATTGCGCTGCTAACAATTCTGCCTCTCCATTATATTCAGCTCCATAACTATAATCTGAAGGATGTGGACCGCTACTTTTCCATTGGTCCCAAGCGGCAAGTATTCTTGTGTTTTGAAGTAAAGTGTCATAAAACATTGGGTGTGTATAGTCAAAACCCCAATCGTTTGAACCAATAATCACATTTTTTCCAGTATAAGCACGTGGTAAATCTAAACCTAAATGTACACTATCTGCACGTGTATCATATAACGTTTTATCCAAATGTGGCTGTATTTTTTGTGCCAATTCAAGGTACTTAATCTGTGAAAGAGATTGAATTTGATGTAATTCCGTCAATTTTACTCGAACACTTCTGATATTACTACTCCCTTTTCCAATAATTACACCTTCAGGAGTTTCGCTTATTGAAGCACCTTCTCTAAGTTTTCCAATTAAGGAAACGTATATTTCTCCGTCAATAACACTTAAGGGAAACTCATCGGCTTTTTCCGACGTTCCTTTCAATAAAGAAGCTACCTCCTTTTCAATTTTGCTCAAATCAAACTGTGATCGAACAGACATAATCGGTGCCTGTGCAAAAAGTAAACAAGGTAGAAAGAAGAGTAAGAGTAAAGTTTGTTTCATCGTATTAAAATACTAAAAGTGAAATAAATATAAGAATTTTTAGGCTATAAAGGTAAATCTACTCAAAATTTACCAAATTCATACAATATCAGACCTATAAGATGCTTTTTCAAATCCTCATAATGTTATGTGAGCAATTTATTTTCTACAACAAATCAATTTGGAAAATCCTTATAAAATTTATACATTTTATGCTTTTACTAGAAAAGTATTAAAGAAAAACTTATATTTGAGCATATAAAGATTAAGGACTTAAAAGTATTGTTATGGCATTAGATAAGATTGGAATTGCAAAACGAATAGCAAAAGAACTACAAGATGGATATTACGTGAATTTAGGAATCGGAATACCGACTTTAGTAGCGAACTATGTTCCGGAGGATATAGAAGTGGAGTTTCAATCAGAAAACGGTGTTTTAGGAATGGGTCCTTTTCCTTATGAAGGAGAGGAAGATGCCGACCTAATCAACGCTGGTAAACAAACCATCACCACTAAAAAAGGAGCGGTTTTCTTCGACTCATCTCTTTCTTTTGGTATGATTAGGGGAAATCATGTGCAGCTAACTGTTTTAGGTGCGATGGAAGTGGCTCAAAATGGTGATATTGCAAGTTGGAAAATTCCAGGAAAAATGGTAAAAGGTATGGGAGGTGCCATGGACTTAGTAGGTTCAGCAGAAAACATCATAGTTGCCATGATGCATACCAATAGAGCTGGTGAATCTAAGTTGTTAAAGGAATGTACGCTACCATTAACGGGAGTAAAGAGTGTTACAAAAATTGTTACCGATTTAGCTGTACTTGAAGTTAAAGATAATGCTTTTCACTTATTAGAAAGAGCTCCTGGTGTGACAATTGAAGAAATTCAAAATGCTACAGCTGGAGACTTAGTGATACCAGACTTTGTTCCTGAAATGGAAATCGACTAGTGTTTTATTACTGAGCACAATAATCACATTATAAAAACACATACTTTTAAAGAAATTTGATTTTTAATCAAAGACTGAATTGTTATTCTCTATATTTTGACACTATCAGAATAAACAAAATTCATCTTCATATAAATTGGTGAGAAAAATTAAAAAGAGAAAATTAAGGACAAAAAAAGAGGCTGTTCATGCATAAACAGCCCCTTAATCAAATAAATTTTACTTAGAATTATAAATTGAATGCTTTTTTGATTTCATCCACATAATCTAGTTTTTCCCATGTAAAAAGTTCAACATCTACGGTTACTTTTTTCCCTGCATTTTCAAAAGTCAATGTCTTTTCTTCAGGTTCTCTCCCCATGTGTCCGTATGCTGAAGTTGCGCTATATATTGGACTTCTTAACTTCAATCTCTTTTCAATGGCAGCTGGTCGCATATCAAAAATTTCATTGATTTTTTCAGCGATTTGACCATCTGTTAAATTCACTTTCGATGTACCGTAAGTGTCAACTTTTAAGCCAACTGGATCAGCTACTCCAATAGCATAAGCAACCTGAACAAGCACTTCATCACAAAGTCCTGCTGCTACCATGTTTTTTGCAATATGTCGAGTAGCATAAGCTCCCGAACGGTCAACTTTAGAAGGATCTTTACCTGAGAATGCACCTCCACCATGAGCTCCTTTTCCTCCGTAAGTATCCACAATAATTTTTCTTCCTGTCAATCCTGTGTCTCCATGAGGACCACCAATTACAAACTTTCCTGTAGGATTGATTAGATATTCGATATCATCTGTAAATAGCTTTTCTATTTCTGGCTCTTTTAAATTTTGAATTACTCTAGGAATCAAAATTTCTTTAACATCCTTTTTAATTTTCTCGAGCATTACTTTCTCATCTTCATCAAACTCATCGTGTTGAGTGGAAAGAACGATAGTTTTAATTTTATCTGGCTTATTCTGAGCATTGTATTGAATAGTCACCTGAGCTTTCGCATCTGGGCGTAAATAAGTAATATCTTTATTTTCACGACGAATTGCTGCCAATTCAATTAAAATACGATGTGACAAGTCGAGCGCTAAAGGCATATAATGGCGCGTCTCATTGGTCGCATAACCAAACATCATTCCTTGGTCTCCAGCTCCTTGCTCTTCGGGATTTTCTTTGTCTACCCCACGATTAATATCAGGTGATTGCTCGTGAATTGTGGAAATCACACCACACGATTGAGCGTCAAATTGATACTCACTTTTAGTATACCCAATTCGATTAATCACTTCTCTTGCAATAGATTGAACATCGAGATAAGCATCTGACTTCACCTCTCCTGCTAGCACTACCAATCCTGTAGTTACTAGTGTTTCACATGCAACTTTAGAACTTGGGTCAAAAGCTAAAAAATAATCAATTAAAGCGTCAGAGATCTGGTCTGCTACTTTGTCTGGATGTCCTTCTGAAACCGACTCCGATGTAAATAAATATGACATATTATAGTTTTTTCTAATTTAGAATCAGCCAAAGATAATAATAGAAAAATAAAAGACTTGAATTTTAAGGAAAAACTATTGAATTCATGAAAAAGTTGTAATCTTGTAACTTTATCACAAAAACTGTTATTCATGCAAGCTAAACTTCTCCACATAGAAACTTCTACAAAAGTGTGCTCTGTTGCACTTTCAATGGATGGGAAATTAATCGATGTAAGAGAAGAAAACTCAGATCAATATATCCATGGTGAGGTGTTGACTGTCTTTATTGAGGAAATTCTTCAAAAAAACAAATGGAAATTAAATGAATTAAACGGAGTGGTGATTACCAGTGGTCCAGGTTCATACACAGGATTGCGCATTGGCGTTTCTACAGCAAAAGGATTGTGTTATGCATTAAAGCTTCCTTTACTTTCTGTGAACTCACTTGAAAGTATTGCATATTTAGCTAAAAAGAAACATCCAAACTCGAGAATATGCGCTATGATTGATGCACGAAGAATGGAGGTGTTTTCAGTACTCTACGACGCTGATTTCAATATAATCAAACCTTTATCTGCAGATGTGCTTGACGAAATTTCATACGAAGAGTTTTTACCTTTTGTAGCTTGTGGTGATGGAGTGAGTAAAGTAAAAGAGTTATGGAAAGGAAGAGATCTAATTTTTGAAGAAAATATTCTTTCCAGTGCTACAGGACAAGTTGAAATTGCTTATCAAAAATATATAAATAAAGAGTTTGAAGATGTAGCCTATTTTGAACCGCTTTATTTAAAAGACTTTGTAGTTACGCCTTCTAAAAACAAGGGGCAAAAGTAGCTTAAAGGTAAAAGTAAATCCCTTTTTCACCAATAAAGCATGCAAAACCTTATTCAAATTTGCTTACTCTTTGGTGTGTATCGCTGGTCTAAGAATAATCAAGCTGCTAATTGAAAAACCTAATATGAAAAGTATATCTGCGCAATAATAAATCCAAAATTGGTCTTCTAAACGCATAAAACTTCCACCTTCGGTTAAGGTTTTAAAAACAAAATAGAGGTGAATTATCCAACCCACGAAAAAGCAGAAAACAGAAATAAACAAATTATTCTCAAATGCTTTTTTTTTACTTACTGATGAACGCTCTGTATTGCTATCTAGCTTAATCAATGAAGCGATTGTTATGAAGAGTACGACAAGATAAACCAGTTTTAAAAAGGCTGGTCGTTCATACCTAAAATCCATCCCTGCACAGTGACTTACTATTTGCTCTGATGTTTTATCAATCGTAAAAAGCAAAAGTCCAAATGCAATAATTAGCACAAGCGACAAACGATATTCTTTTTTAAGTAAAGCACCCAATTTCTATGTTTTTCTTTTTTTCTTTTTCGCTGCAGGGAAAAGCACATTGTTTAAAATCAATCTATAGCCCGGTGAGTTCGGATGTAAGCTGAGGTCGGTAGGTAAATCTCCTACGCGATGTTGATAATCTTCTGGATCATGACCTCCGTAATACGTCCATGTTCCATTTCCGAGTTCTCCGTGAATATACTTTACCGTTCCTAAAGCTTTCGATTCACCCATAATAATAACCGAAGGTTTTACATAGTCTTTTACAAAATCTGTGGTTTGTCCATAAAAATTTTTAATCACTCTTGTGTGATTTTGGGTCAACATCGTAGGAACAACATCCCATTTTGCTGAAAACTCGAATAAAGTAAACACATCGTCATTTTGCGACACTCTTCTATGTCTATCTGTTCCGTCAATACTTGAATATTCGTACTCCATTGGATTTTCTACAATGGTATAATTTTCAAATGCCAAGCCGTTATCAAAATCCATTTTAGCACGATAATTAGGATCCATTCCGTCGCCATCAAACATGTGTTCAACAATGTCTGTTTTATGTGCTGCAAGGGCTATATCAAAACTATCCGTTCCGCTACACATGGTAAACAAGAATCCTCCTAAAGTAACATAGCTTTTAATCGCTTGTGCTACGGCCAGTTTCATGTCAGATACTTTTGTAAAGCCTAAACTCTTTGCACTTGCTTCAAGTTTTTCTACTTGGTCACGATACCAAGGAGCATTTCGATAGGCGGCATAAAACTTTCCGTATTGTCCTGTAAAATCTTCGTGATGTAAATGAAGCCAGTCATAATCTTTTAATCCCCCTCGAATTACTGTACTATCATATACCTCATCATAGGGGATTTCTGCGTATTCCATGACTAAAGTTACCGCATCGTCCCACGGTTGTTTTCCTGAAGGTGTGTACACAGCAATTTTAGGTGCCACTTCTAACTGAACAACTTCTTGATTTACTTCAGGAGATGAAATTCTTCGCTTTATTTCATTTGCCTGTCCATCTGCAATGATTTCATAACTCACCCCTCTAATAATAAGTTCGTTTTCAATCGCTTGAAGTTGAGGAAGTAAAAAAGAACCTCCACGATAATTGAGCAACCATTCTATAGGCACTCCATTTTCTAAAGTATAAAAAGCAATTCCGTAGGCCTTTAGATGGTCTTTTTGTCGATCATCCATCGGCACTAGAATTTGAGCTGCGTTTAATTCAACACTCAATAAGGTTATACATATTAACAACAGAATTTGCTTCATCTCTTTATTTTTTAAAAAAGGTCTTTATCGTCCAGCTCATCTCTTGAAAAATCGAAGTCATCATCGTCCACTTCATTCATTTTACTTTGCTTAATGACAAAGTTTTCTGAATTAGCATTTCCACCAGCATCAAAATCACTTCCTATTGGCATACTTGACATTCCCATTCCAGGATTAAAATCATCTTCCATGTCAAAGCTATCTAAGTTATCAAATTTGGCGTATTTTCCAATAAATTTAAGCCTAATTGTTCCCGTAGAACCGTTTCTATGCTTAGCAATAATAATATTTCCGATTCCTTGTGTTGGTCCTGCTTCATCTTCCATTAGATTATAATATTCTGGTCTGTGGATGAAAGAAACGATATCCGCATCTTGCTCAATCGCCCCTGACTCTCTCAAGTCAGAAAGAACAGGTTTCTTATCTCCTCCTCTTGACTCAACAGAACGATTCAGCTGGGACAGCACTAATACAGGGACATTTAATTCTTTTGCAATTTCTTTAATAGACCTTGAAATATGTGAAATTTCTTGCTCCCTATTTCCTTGCATTTTATTGGTTCCTCCAGTCATTAACTGAAGATAGTCAATAATTATTGCTTCAATATTATGTTTTTGTTTTAATCTACGGCTTTTTGCTCTAAGTTCAAAGATTGAAATTCCTGGTGTATCATCAATGTAAATAGGTGCTTTATTCAATCTACTGATTCGCGTATAGATTTGTTGCAATTCATAATCCTCTATATTTCCTTTTCTCAACTTTTCAGCATCCATCTCTGCTTCAGATGAAATCAGACGTTTTACAAGTTGAACACTGGACATCTCAAGTGAGAAGATTGCCACACCCATATTGTAATCTACAGCCATATTTCTTGCCATAGAAAGTACGAAAGCTGTTTTTCCCATTGCAGGTCGAGCGGCAATTACAATCATATCTGAACGCTGCCATCCTGAAGTGACCTTATCTAATTCTTTCAAACCTGTCGGAACTCCAGAAACACCATCTTTGTTTTCCCTCGCTTTTTCAATTTCCTCCATGGCACCTCGCATCGCAACTTGCATGGTGTCGTAACCTTTTTTCATGTTGTTTTGAGCCACTTCAAACAAAGCCGACTCTGCCTTTGAAAGCACTTCGAAAATATCTTTTGTTTCATCGTAGGCATCACGTAAAATTTCATTAGAAATGCCAATCACTTCTCGTTGAATGTATTTTTCAACAATAATTCGTGCGTGATGTTCTACGTGAGCTGCAGAAGCAATCTTACCAGTTAATGTAGAGATATAGAAAGCTCCACCAGCCAATTCTAGTGCGCCTAATTTGCGAAGTTGCTCCGTTACCGTTAGCAAATCAACTGGTGTGGTTGTATTATATAGTTCAGTAATTGCTTCAAAAATCACTTGATGCTTTGGGTCATAAAAAGCATCCTTTGTTCTCAGGATATCAACTGCATTGTTTAAAGCATTTGCATCTATCATCATCGCGCCTAAAACAGCTTGTTCCAAATCAATGGCTTGCGGCGGAACTCTACCAATGTCCATCGGCGACTTTGAAACTCGCAGTCCCCTTGGTCTGGCTTTTTTGTCTTCTTGTGTATTTTTCTGCTCCATATTGCAAATATATTTAAAACAAAGATGAATTGGAGTGATTAAAAGATCATCTTATCAACTTGTGAAAAACTATAATTTTGTGAATAACTTTTCTTCATCTCCACGACGCATATAAGATGTGAAAGATACAAATTTTTAATCAAAAAATTAAATGGAAATTGTTCACAACTGAAGAAGTGACTTAAGTCGCCAAATTCTGTAAAAAAACAATTAACTTTGTGGATATAAAAGCTTCCACATGAAAAGAGAGATTATTTCAACAAAAGATGGGTCAAAAACAATCCATCTCCCCGAAATCAATGAGAGTTATCACTCCGTTCATGGCGCACTTCAAGAAGCAAAACATGTTTTTATTCAGTGGGGCTGGGAAACCTTGCAAACGCATCATTACAAAATCTTAGAAATAGGCTTTGGATCAGGTTTAAATACCATACTTTCGCTAATTGAGAGTGAAAAAAACAACGTTAAAGTGGATTATACAGGCTTAGAAGCTTTTCCGATTTCAGATGAAGAGATTTTAGCATTAGATTACAAAAGTATAGCGGAAATCAAGCCGTATTCTAATTTATTTGATGCCATTCATGAAGCTAAGTGGAATGAACCTGTTAAAATCACACCTAATTTTTCACTTACCAAAATTCACCAAAGCATTGCGGATTATACGCCAGAAAAACTGCAATTTAATCTCATTTATTTTGATGCTTTTGGCCCACGAGTTCAACCTGAAATGTGGACTTCTGAAGTGTTTCAAAAAATGTATAATGCGTTAGCTTCAAATGGAATACTCGTCACTTATTGTGCTAAAGGTGAAGTGAGAAGAAACTTGTTAAAACTAGGGTTTGAAGTAAAAAAAGTGGCAGGTCCTCCAGGAAAAAGAGAAATGATTTGGGCTAAAAAAACATAAATTTCACAAGCTTTAAGATACATTTTTAATTTTACCATAAGAATTGATTAACTTTGTTTCTTATTGAAATTAGCAGGTATGATTAAGTATTTAGTTTTAGGCATTGTAATTATTTTAAGTGTAGCATGTTCCACTGAGGAAGAACAAGAAAGTCAGCATTTCTTCCTCACAGAAGACACAAATAATGATACTGATATTCTCATTCAATTAACAGACAGTTTAGAAAAAGACCCTGACAATATTCACCTTTGGATTCAAAAAGGAAATGTGTGTAAAGACCGCTTAGATTTTGCCTGTGCACTAAATGCTGGAGCGAAAGCTTTTCTTATCGATTCGACAAACATTGGTGCCAGACAGCTTTATGCGTGGTCATTAATAAACAAACCCAATGCGCCAGTTTCAGATATTGAACTCGCTAAACGTCACTTTCAATATGTGCTTTCATTACAGCCGAGAGACCCTAAAACTTTAGTGGATTTAGCCAACACTTATTCACTTACAGGAGACTTTAGAACAGCGATAAAATACATTAACGATGCACTGAGAATTGATGAGTATTATCGTGACGGTTATGTGTTAAAAGGTTCGATATACAAAACCGTAGAAAAT
>Ga0079225_10001948_pt1 | contig 11764 bp, 8 predicted proteins | sample Poulit2012_FD_76344 | JGI IMG/M metagenome (GOLD analysis project Ga0079225, IMG submission 76344) | Agricultural soil microbial communities from Georgia to study Nitrogen management - Poultry litter 2012 | ecosystem: Environmental > Terrestrial > Soil > Agricultural land | place: USA: Georgia...
CGCCCGGTCATCTTGGGGAACCAGAAATAGATCCCGGCGAACGTGGCGAACACGATCGTGCCGAACAGCACGTAGTGGAAGTGCGCCACCAGGAAATAGGTGTCGGTGACGTGGAAGTCGATCGGCGGGCTGGCCAGCATCACCCCGGTGAGTCCGCCGGCGAGGAACGTCACCACGAAGCCGACCGAGAACAGCATCGGGGTCTCGAAGGTGATCTGACCCTTCCACATGGTGCCGATCCAGTTGAAGAACTTGATCCCGGTCGGCACCGCGATCGTGAACGTCATGAACGAGAAGAACGGCAGCAGCACCGCGCCGGTGGCGAACATGTGGTGCGCCCACACCGCGGTGGACAGCGCCGCGATCGCCATCGTCGCGAAGATCAGCGTGGTGTAGCCGAAGATCGGTTTGCGGCTGAACACCGGGATGACCTCGCTGACGATGCCGAAGAACGGCAGCGCGATGACGTAGACCTCGGGGTGGCCGAAGAACCAGAACAGGTGCTGGTAGAGCAGGACCCCGCCGTTGGCCGGGTCGTAGATGTGCCCGCCGAGGTGACGGTCGTAGGCCAGCCCGAGCAGCGCGGCGGTCAGCAGCGGGAAGATGATCAGCACCATCAGCGAGGTGACCAGGATGTTCCAGGTGAACACCGGCATCCGGAACATGGTCATGCCCGGCGCGCGCATGCACACCACGGTGGTGATCATGTTGACCCCACCGAGGATGGTGCCCAGCCCGGCCACCGCCAGCCCGGTGATCCACAGGTCCGCACCGGCGCCCGGGGTGTGCACTGCGTCGGAGAGCGGCGTGTAGGCGGTCCAGCCGAAGTCGGCGGCGCCGCCGGGGGTGATGAACCCGCCGAGGGCGATCAGCGTGCCGAACAGGAACAGCCAGTAGCTCAGCGCGTTGAGCCGCGGGAACGCCACGTCGGGGGCGCCGATCTGCAACGGCAGCACCAGGTTGGCGAACCCGAACACGATCGGCGTCGCATAGAACAGCAGCATGATCGTGCCGTGCATGGTGAACAGCTGGTTGAACTGCTCGTTGGAGAGGAACTGCAGCCCCGGCGCGGCGAGCTCGGCGCGGATGAACAGCGCCAGCACACCACCGACGGCGAACATCGCCATACAGGTGACCACGTACATGATCCCGATCAGCTTGTGATCGGTGGTGGTGATCAGCTTGTACAGCAGGGCACCCTTGGGTCCCGTGCGCGGCGGGTAGGGGCGACTGGCCTCTAATTCTCCGCGCGGGGGGGCTTCGGCTGTCAAGGTTCCTCCAACGGTTCGTCCCGGCATCCCTGGATTACTGCAGTGATCGTAGCGCTCCGCGCAGACGTCGTCCGCCCCGGTCCTACAAACTGTCGTAATGATGCCGTGCACAATTTTGCGACACCCCGATGTTACCGTCAACCACGTGCTGAGCAGCGGTGTACCGCCGGGCGTCGTGGCGTCGACCACCGCGATTGTGACCGGGCTGGCCGTGGTGTTCGGTGCCGGCTGCACCAGCGAGGACACCGCCGCGCCCACCGAGTCGGTGATCACCAGCACCACCACGATCGCCGGGGCCGGGGTGCTGGGCAACCAGCGCCGACCCGACGAGTCCTGCGCCGCCGAGCCGGCGCCGGCCGATCCGGGCTCGTCACCGCGTGCGGTCGCCAACGCCGAGGGCGTCGACCCGCAGACCGTGGAGGTGCCGGCCGACCCGCACCGCATCGTGGCGCTGGCCACCGACCAGCTCGACGCGTTGTGCGCGCTGGGGCTGGAGTCGCGGCTGGTCGGCGTCGGTCTGCCCGCGCCCTCCTATCTGGGCACCGTGGTGCACGACGCTGCCGGGGTCGGCCCCCGCGACACCCCGGACGTGGCCGCGATCGAGGCCGCGGACCCGGAGCTGATCCTCGGGTCGGTGCAGCCGGCACCGCAGGTCTACGGCGAATTGGCCGCGATCGCGCCGACGGTGTTCACCGAGGCGCCGGGGGCGCGCTGGCAGGCCGCACTGCGCGCGGTGGCCGCGGCGACCGGGCGCGCCCAGACCGCCGACGCGTTGCTCGACCGGTTCTCCGAGGAGGCCGCCCGCCGCGGCGCCGCTGCCGACACCGCCCACTACCAGGCCTCGATCGTGCAGCTCACCGAGGACACGGTGCGCGTCTACGGGGCGGTGAACTTCCCGGCCAGCGTGTTCAAGGCCGCCGGGTTGGATCGTCCGCCGGCGCAGCGGTTCACCGACACACCGTTTGTGGAGATTGCCGCCGACGACGACGCGCTGGACGGCGACGCCGACCTGTCGGTGGCCGACGCCGACGTCGTCTACGTGTCGTTCGACTCCCCGGCCGCCAAGGATCGCGCGCCGGCGGTGTTCGACAGCCCGGCCTGGCGGGCCCTGTCGGCCAACCGCGACAACCGGGTGTTCGTGGTCAACAACGAGGTGTGGCAGCGCGGCCAGGGCCTGGTCGCGGCCTACGGGATCCTCGACGACCTGCAGTGGGTCAACGCGCCGATCAACTGACCAACCGGTGCAGTTCGCCCGCGGCGGCCGATCGCGCGGCAGCCGCGTCGGCACGCAGCCGGTGGACCTCGGCGTCGAGGTCGCCGACGCGGTCCTGCAGCGCCGCGAGTTCGGCGACCTGACGCGCCCGCAACCTGCCCTCGTCGTCGTCGGTGCCGAGCACCTGCAGCTGCTCGGTGAGGCGACTCTGCGCGTCATACAGTTCGGCGCGCGCGCTCACGGCGCGCTCGTGCTGGCCGTCGAGGCGGGTGGCCCGCTCCCAGTGCGCCAACACCCCGGAGAGCGCCGCCGCGGTCTCGGCGTCCAGCGCGCGCCCGGCCAGCCAGGACTCCAACCGGCCCGGAGCGAGGTCCTCGTAGTCGATCTCGGTGTAGACCGGCCAGGTCTCGACCACCTCGGCGGTCACGCTGCGCCCGCCGGGCACGGTGACCGCGAAGCGCTGCCACCGGGCGTCGGCGCCGCCGTCGCGGGCCTGCCCGCCGCCGACGAACCGATGCCCGTCGGTGCGGGGCAACTCGAAGACCACCTCGACCGGGTCGTCGTGCTGGCTGTCGGCCCGCAACCGATGGCGGCACTCCACGCGCTGCTCCTCGACGATTGCCTCGGTGGCCAGCCGCACCCGGGTGGTGACCGTGTGCCACGTCGGGGTCGTCTCACAGCGCACGGCGAGATCCTTGGCGAACGCGCAGCGCAGCGCCGCGCCGCGGGCGGTGAACTCCACCATGGCCTCCCCGGCGTAGCCGCCCTGCTCGTAGACGACCGCCGGCCCCTCTTCGAGCACCACGCCGGTGGTGTTGGTGAAGGCCAGGACGACCTCGGGGGCGGGGCCGCCTCCGGGGCGCCACACCAGCTCCCGGCGCACATCGGCCACCGGCGCCACCGCCAGCGGCACGGTCGCCGCACCGCCGCGTTTCAGCGACACCGGGGTGGCCAGCCGGTAGTGGAAATACTCGCCGCGCTCGTCGGTGTCGACGTCGGCGGCGGCCGCGGCGTAGCCCGCGGCGCTCTCGGCGTCCCCGGGCCCGGCGCTGCGCATCGCCGCGCTGACCATCGCGCGGGCCCCCTGCGGGGCGGCCACCCGGTCGCGCTCCTCGCGCACCGTGCGCCGGACCCGGCGCGCGGAGTACAGGTCGACGTCGAACGAGAGCGGCTGACCGGTGGTCAAGGTCACCTCGACCTCGGTGAGATCCTCGTCGAGCGGGTTGTGGATGATGCCCATCGCGACGACGGCCAGCGAGCTCGCGTCGCGGATCAGCCGGTAGGAGACCCGCCACATCGGGGCGGCGACGAGGTAGGAGACCCGGGCGTCCTCGGCGCGCCCCCGCACCGCCACGGTCACCTCGCGGTGCTGCCCGCCGGTGGCGCCGCGCAGCCGCTCGATGCGGTAGGACAGATCGTCGCGCGACGGCGCCTCCACGACCGTCAGCCGCTCCACCGCGGCGAGATCGACCAGGCTGATCTCGTCGGCGTCGGTGCGCAGCACCAGCTGGCGGCGGCCGTCGCCGGCGTCGTCCACACCGATCACCGCACCGCGCCGGCGGCGGTCCCCGCAGTCCAGCTCGACGCTGCGCCCGCGCAGACCGTCGAGCAGCCCGACCAGGGCGGCGCCGGGATGGCCCGGCAGGTCGCGGGCGGCGGCCTCCTCGTGCGCGTCGGCCGGGGTGTCGAAGGTCACCGCGCCCAGTAGCGGCGGGTCCGCCGAGTCGCGGGCGCCGACGTCGACGAACAGCGACTTGAGCACGTCCTTCATGTCGTCGCGACGCACCGTCAGGGTGAAATCACCGTCGATCGGTCCACGGCGGCCGACAAACGCCACGCCGTGTTTGTAGAGGACCAGGCGCGTCACCGGGGGTCGGGGGCTCATGACGCGACGATAGCGGGACGGTCCGACCGCCCCGGAGCGTTCGCCGCCGACGCGGCGCGCGCCGGTGCCCCTACGGTGGGAGACGCGACGCGGCGCGGCCTCCCGACTGGCTGGCCCGCCCGGGGGGAAATTTAACTTCGCTAAGCTATACAAAGAGGCGCGGGGGCCGCCGGCGCGACCGGCGGGAACCGGGGATCGCACCGCTTCGCGCCGTGAGGATCATGCAACCGAGACCGACACAGGACCGACAGACGACCGACAGAGGGGTGCCGACATGAGCACAACCGTTTCCGCCTACGCCGCCACCGCGGCGACCGAGCCGCTGATCAAGACCACCATCACCCGCCGCGCGCCCGGCCCGCACGACGTGGCCATCGACATCAAGTTCGCCGGCGTCTGCCACTCCGACATCCACACCGTCAAGGGTGAGTGGGGCACGCCGCACTATCCGCTGGTGCCCGGCCACGAGATCGCCGGGGTGGTCACCGCCGTCGGGGCCGACGTCACCAAGCACCGGGTCGGCGACCGGGTCGGGGTGGGCTGCTTCATCGACTCGTGCCGGGAGTGCCCGAGCTGCCTGGCCGGGCTCGAGCAGTACTGCACCGGCGGCGGAATGACCGGCACGTATGACTCGATCGGCCGCGACGGCGCGCCCACCCAGGGCGGCTACAGCCAGGCCATCGTCGTCGACGAGAACTACGTGCTGCGCATCCCCGAGGAGATCCCGCTGGACGCCGCCGCCCCGCTGCTGTGCGCCGGGATCACGCTGTTCTCCCCGCTGCGACACTGGCAGGCCGGCCCCGGCAAGCAGATCGCGATCGTCGGCCTCGGCGGGCTGGGCCACGTCGGGGTCAAACTGGCCGCCGCGATGGGCGCGGAGGTCACCGTGTTGTCGCAGTCGCTGAAGAAGATGGAGGACGGCCTGCGCCTGGGCGCCGGCCACTACTACGCCACCTCCGACCCGGACACGTTCCGCACGCTGCGCAACCGCTTCGACATCATCCTCAACACGGTCTCGGCGAACCTGGATCTGGGCGCCTACCTGAACCTGCTCACCCGCGACGGGACCCTGGTGGAGTTGGGCATGCCCGAGAAGCCCATGAGTGTGCCGCCGTTTCCGTTGATCGGGATGCGGCGCAGCCTGTCGGGGTCGCTGATCGGCGGGATCGCCGAAACCCAGGAGATGCTCGACTTCTGCGCCGAGCACGACGTGCGCCCCGAGATCGAGCTCATCGACGCCGACTACGTCAACACCGCCTACGAGCGGGTGCTGGCCTCCGACGTGCGCTACCGCTTCGTCATCGACACCGCGACGATCTAGCCGCCGGGCCCCGGTCACCGCCCGGGCCCGACGACCGACGCCTCAGAACTCCCAGTCCTCGTCCTCGGTGATGACGGCCTTGCCGATCACATAGGAGCTGCCCGAGCCGGAGAAGAAGTCGTGGTTCTCGTCGGCGTTCGGGGAGAGCGCCGAGAGGATCGCCGGGTTGACGTCGGTCTCGTCGCGCGGGAACAGCGCCTCGTAGCCGAGGTTCATCAAGGCCTTGTTGGCGTTGTAGCGCAGGAACTTCTTGACGTCCTCGGTCAACCCGATGTCGTCGTAGAGGTCCTGGGTGTACTCCACCTCGTTGTCGTAGAGCTCGAAGAGCAACTCGTAGGTGTAGTCCTTGAGCTCCCGACGCTTGGCCTCATCGACCATCGTCAGCCCGCGCTGGAATTTGTAGCCGATGTAGTAGCCGTGCACCGCCTCGTCGCGGATGATCAGCCGGATCACGTCGGCGGTGTTGGTCAGCTTGCCCCGGCTGCTCCAGTACATCGGCATGTAGAACCCGGAGTAGAACAGGAAGCTCTCCAGCAGCGTGGAGGCCACCTTGCGCTTCAGCGGCTCATCACCGCGGTAGTAGCGCAGCACGATCTCGGCTTTGCGCTGCAGGTTGGTGTTCTCCTCCGACCAACGGAACGCGTCGTCGATCTCGGCGGTCGAGCACAGGGTGGAGAAGATCTGGCTGTAGCTCTTGGCGTGCACCGACTCCATGAACGCGATGTTGGTGTAGACCGCCTCCTCGTGCGGGGTCAGCGCGTCGGGGATGAGGCTGACCGCCCCGACCGTGCCCTGGATGGTGTCCAGCAGCGTCAGCCCGGTGAACACCCGCATCGTGACCTGCTTCTCCTGGTCGGTCAGCGTGGCCCAGGCCTGAATGTCGTTGGACACCGGCACCTTCTCCGGCAACCAGAAGTTCCCGGTCAACCGGTCCCAGACCTCGAGGTCCTTGTCGTCTTGCAACCGGTTCCAGTTGATCGCGGAAACTCGGTCGATCAGCTTCACCTGTCCACTCACCACTACCCCACTTCGCAGACGGACAACCAGGATTCAGACACTACCCGTTGTGGGCGACAACGGGCGTGAACACAACCGGTTGTGGTCGCCGTGTCGTGTCGCCGGCACGGATCGGGGCATCCGGCATCGTCACGCGCCGCCGGCCACCCCGAAGAACTGGTATTCGGCCGGTCGCAGCCGCCGGGTGGCGCCCCAGTACTGCCAGGTGTAGCCGCCCCACAACACCGGGTTGCGTCCGTGCTCGTCGAGGTACCAGCTGCTGCAGCCGCCGGTGTTCCACACCGAGCGGGCCAGCCGGCGCTGCAACGCGTCGTTGAACCGGTCCTGCGCCGCACGGGTGGGGGCCAACGCCTGGGCGCCGGCGGCGTCGGCCGCCGCGATCGCCTCCTCGATGTAGTGGATCTGCGACTCGATCATGAACACCATCGAGTTGTGCCCGAGTCCGGTGTTGGGGCCGAGCAGGAAGAACAGGTTGGGCACCCCGGCGACGGTGACCCCGCGGTGGGCGGCCATGCCCTCCCGGCGCCACCGGTCGACCAGGTCCTCACCGCCGGCGCCTTTGATGGCCACGAACGTGTAGGAGTCGGCGACGTGGAACCCGGTGGCGAACACGACGACGTCCACCGGGCGTTCCACCCCGTCGGCGGTGACGATGCCCGAGGCCGTGAACCGCGCGATGGACTCGGTGATCAGCGTGGTGGTGGGGTCGGCGATCGCCGGATAGTAGGTCGAGGAGTTGAGGATGCGTTTGCAGCCCAGCCGGTAGCGCGGGGTGAGCTTGCGGCGCAGCGCACGGTCTTTGACGCCGCGGCGGATGTTCCAGCGGCCCAGGACTTCGCCGATGCGCAGCAGGCCGGGCCAGCGGGTCATCCCGACCGCCAGCGCCTCCTGCAGCCAGTAGATGCCGGTGCGCAGCACCCACCGGGCGCCGGGCACGGTGGCCAGCACACGCCGCAGCCACGGGGGGATCGCTTCGTTGGTGCGCATCACCACCCACGGCGGGGTGCGCTGGTAGAGCTGCAGTTCGGCGACGTCGTCGACGATCTCGGGCACGATCTGGATGGCGCTGGCTCCGGTGCCGATCACCGCGACCCGCCGGCCGGCCAGCGCGACGGCGTGGTCCCACTGTGCGGAGTGGAACGCCGCCCCGCCGGCGGCGCGGAAATCGTCGAGCCCGGCGAAGTCGGGGATCGACGGGATGTGCAGCGCCCCGGCCGCCGAGACCAAAAACTGCGCGACGTACTCGCGGCCGTCGGCGGTGAAGACGTGCCAGCGGTACTCCCGGTCGTCCCAGTGCGCGCGCTCGACCACCGAGTTGAACACCACGTAGCGGCGCAGACCGTATTTGTCGGCGACCCCGGTCAGGTACCCGAAGATCTCCTCCTGGTAGGAGAACAGGTGGCGCCAATCGGCTTTGGGCTCAAAGGAATACGAGTACAGATGCGACGGGATGTCGCAGGCGCACCCGGGGTAGGTGTTGTCGCGCCAGGTGCCGCCGATGTCGTCGGCCTTCTCCAGGATCACAAAATCCATCCCGCGGCGCTGCAGCGCGATACCCATCCCCAACCCGGAGAACCCCGAGCCGATGATCAGTGCCCGGGTTCTGACCACCGCATCGGCACCCGCGGCCCGGTCGGCGGGCTGCTCGGTGACCGTCATGACGCACCCCCTTCATGGGACCGTCGGTACCGGATACCTATCCGCCAGTCTGCTCACCGCCGCCGGAGGTGTCAACGGGTGGGTTCGCCACCCCGGCCGAAACGCGGCTCAGCTGGCGGCCCGGCGCAGCGCGGCGGCGTGGATGGGCCGATCGGGGTCGATGGTGACGCCGAGCAGCGCGGCGGTGCTGGTCACCGTGCCCGACAGGATGACGCTGAGATGCTCGACGAAGGCCTCCTGCACCATCCGCCGGGGGCTGACGGTCTGCTGCCCCAGCCACCAGTCGGTGGCCGAGGCGACCGACCCGAACGTGGTGAACGCGGCCAACTCGACGACGTCGGGATCCAGTTCCAGTTCACGCAGCTCGTTGCTGAACAGTTCGGCGATGGCCAGCATGATCTCGCGGCCCTCCTGCAGGGCGCGCTGGGTGGCCGCGGCCTGCTGGGTGAACCGGCCCAGGATCAAAAACCGCAGCACGTTGGGGTGCTCGTCGACCAGGCGGACGTATTGTTCGACGCCCTTGCGGATCACCTCGTCGGCGGAGTCGGTCGCGAGGTCGATCGCCGGGTAGATCGCGGCCCACAGCATGTCGCGCATCCGCTCGCTGACCGCCTGGAACAGGTCGGCCTTGTCGGTGAAGTGCCGGTAGATCTTCGGTTTGGCGGTGCCGGCCTCCTCGGCGATCTCGCGCACGCTGATCTCCGGACCCTTGCGGTCGATCGCCCGGAACGCCGCGTCGACGATCTCGGCGCGCACCTTCTTGCGATGCTCGCGCCACCGCTCCCGCCGGGCGTCGACCTTGACGGGCGGAGCGGTCTCGGCGGGCCGGGGCGGTCTGCGCACGCTTGCCACTCTACTCGCCCACCCCGCCCGGCACGGCGGTTGACCTGCCCGGACCGGCCCTCGGCGTGCCGCGTCCGCCGGTGCACGGCCACCGGCCGGTTTCTCCCCGACCCGTCGACGTCGGTAGCGTGGGCGAGGCGATCCACCACCGAAGGGCTGAACACGGGTGAGCAAACAGTTCGATCTCGCGATTGTCGGCGGCGGCCCGGCCGGGTCGGCCGCGGCCTGGCAGGCGCGGCAATCCGGGGCCTCGGTGGTGGTGTTGGACAAGGCCCGGTTCCCCCGCGACAAGCCCTGCGGCGACGGGTTGACCGCCCGCGCGGTCAGCTACCTGCAGAAGATGGGGCTGGCCGAGGAGGTCGCCGGCTTCCACCGGGTCAACCGGGTCACCGTCTCCAGCCCGTCGCGCTGGGAGCTGAGCTTTCCGCGCCGCCCGGGCATGCCCGACCACGGCCACACCGTCAGCCGCACCGTGCTCGACACCATGCTGTTGCGCCACGCCGCCGCCGCCGGCGCCGAGGTGCGCGAGTCCGCGGAGGTGGCCGGGCCGATCTTCGACGCCGCCGGCCGGGTCGCCGGGGTGCAGCTCAAGGGCGGCGAGCAGGTGCCGGCCGATGCGGTGATCGCCGCCGACGGCGCCTACTCCCCCATCAAGCGGGCGCTGAAACTGGATTCGGCCTACAACGGCTACTCCGCGATCGCGATCCGGGCCGAGATGCAGGCCAACCGGCCGGACTCCGACAGCCTCGACATCTATCTTCGGCTGCGGTTCCGCGGCGACCAGCTGCCCGGGTACGGCTGGGTGTTCCCGATGGGCGACGGCCGGTTCAATATCGGGCTCGGCTACGTCAACAGCTACCAGAACTGGCAGGCCATCAACGCCACCGCCTTTTTGGGCGAGTTCCTGGGCACGCTGCCGGCCGACTGGGAACTGCCCGCGATCGACGAGCTCAAGAAGGCCAAGGGGGTGCGGGCCTGGCGGCTGCCGATGGGCTTCACCGCCTGGCCGCCGTGGCGGCCCGGGGTGCTGTTCGCCGGCGACGCCCTGGGCGCGGGCAAACCGGCCAGCGGGGCGGGCATCTCCAAGGCGCTGGAATCGGGCATGGCCGCCGGGGAGTGCGCCGTGGCCGCCCTGACCAACGCCGGGCCCGACGACTTCACCAACTACGCCCAGCGGATGCAGGCCGCCTGGGGGCGGGAATACCGCCGCGGCCGCTACTTCCACCAACTGTTGGGCTATCCGCGGATCGCCGAGGCCGGGGTGCGGCTGATCGACAGCGCGATGTTTCGCGACCGGATGCTCAAGGCGCTGTACAAGAAGGCCCAGGGCCCCGCCCACACCTACTGACCTCGTGGCGCTCACACCATGGGGCGCCCGAATCGATGCAGGGTCAACGTTGCCCACGCCGCGGCATTGAGCGGGAACATCCGAAGCACTCGCGGCAGCCGACGGTAGATCACCCCGAGAGCCCGCAGCGCCCGATCGTGGCGGCGCTCGTCGGCGGCGGTCCACCGCAGACCGAGTTGCCGGCGGATCTCCGGCGGGGTCAGGCCCGTGTTGAACCAGGCGTGCACCGGGCCGAACAGCCGGTCCAGCGGGAACGGCAGCATCCGCAGGTTCAGCAGGTCGTGGAAGTATGCGCCGACGGTGTCGTCGATGCTGGCGCGCTGCAGCGACTGCTCCCAGTACCGCCAGAAGTCGGCCATCGATTGATGCCACATGTCCTGGGGCACCTGCAGACTCGTCCCGAAGCGCGCGCAGGCCCGCAGCAGGACTTCCTCGTCGTGGGGACTCATCGGTCCGTGCATGCGGACCGAGATGTCCCAGAACCCGTAGAACAGACACGATGCGACCCACAACTGCAACTCCCGGTCGAAGGCGTTGTATTTGACCGGCGAGTCCGGGCCCGAGCGGACCTGGCGGTGCGACGTGCCGACGGCCTGGCGGTACAGGTCGATCTGTTCCTGGGTGCCCTCCAACGCAATCCCCAGATACGCCAGCGTGGTGCGGGCCCGCTTGAACGGGTGACGCATCACCTGGCCTCCGGTGACGCTGCTTTCGACCACGCCGTATCCGATCTCCGGCCAGGCCAACTGCAGAAAGACGTTCGCGGTATCGCCGATGAGTGCGCCGATCCCGTCGGCCCGCCGACGCAGAACGGCGCGCTCCTCGGCGCGCAACCCGGCCGCGGTGGGCGTGTCGTCGCGGCCGCGAGGATCGGCGGCGGGCTTCGGCGGCGCCGACCGGGGCGCGACGGCATCGTGCCCGCCGCCCTCGGCGTTCACCTGGTGCGCCATGGTGCTCCTTCATCGTTCACGACCCGCGCGGGCCGACGACGGTTCACCGTCGCCGCTCGGCCGCCGAACAGTGACCACATCTGTTTCAGGAAAGAACCCTTACCAGATGCTGGCATCTGGTACGGGTCGTGTCAAGATGGGGTCATGGGTGTCGCAGCAGGCCGGGTGTATGCCGGGCAGAATGCCGTCGAACGCGCCACACGCCGCCGCAATCAGCTGATCGAGGCGGCGCTGGAGTTGCTCGGCACCGCGGCGAC
>Ga0079225_10001950_pt1 | contig 11762 bp, 12 predicted proteins | sample Poulit2012_FD_76344 | JGI IMG/M metagenome (GOLD analysis project Ga0079225, IMG submission 76344) | Agricultural soil microbial communities from Georgia to study Nitrogen management - Poultry litter 2012 | ecosystem: Environmental > Terrestrial > Soil > Agricultural land | place: USA: Georgia...
CCCCTTCCGTTGACGAATCATCGGCCGACGCTCCTCGCGCATACCTGTCCAGGACACCAAGCAGCGGCGCATGGCGCAAGGTGATGTCACGGAACGTCTTCGCAAGAGTGTCTTCACACAGCTCAGGGTCCATCTGTGCCTGGACGATCAGCCTCCAGCGATACTCCAGCGCGGCGACCAACTCGGCGCGGGTGTGGAAGATCTGCTCGTACCGTTCGTTCCATGGCAGAACGCCCGCGGGACCGGCTTCGATCTCGACCTCGATCTCACGGATCGCCTGCCAACGTGCGTGTGTCTCCTGCCAGGTCATCGCCGTCACCCCACTCGACTGGTCGCTTCGTTGCGATGTCACGACGCTATGGGCACGAGCCACCACCGGGCATCGGACGACGGTACGCACTTGCGTTACTACCGTGGTAGGAGTCGACCACCCGACCGACGGACGATGCCGTCGGCGCTCGTACTGCCTAGGCTGACGTCATGTTCGGTCGTGCCCCCACGCGTGCAAGGGAGCTCGCTGCGCGCCTCGACGACGCCAGTGCGCGCCACGGCCTGGCCTATCCATGGTGGATTGCGGCCGTCAGCGTCGTCGCCATCGTGACCATCAACGTCCTCGCTCTCGCGCAACGAGACGCGCTGTTCGACCCACGACCGGTGACCCTGTCGCTCGCCCTGGTGATCGGCGTCTTCGTCCTCGAGTTCGCCACCGAGAAGGCGCTCACACCGTGGTGGCTGGTGACGGCAGTGTTGTTGGTCGTCACCGCGTGGCTCATGTCTGACTCACCCGGCATCGCGCGACCCACCGATCTTGCGCCTCCGATCCTCGCCTTCCTCGCCGCGGAGGTCACCGCGACGGCAGGACTACGTGCCGGACTCGCGACGACAGCGCTCTCGATGGCGCTGATCTTCGCCGTCGGCGTCGACGGCCGCGGCATTCATCTCCTCGAGATCCTGGTCGGCCTCGTCGTCGGTTGCATGCTGCGCTGGCAGATGCGTGCTCTCGTTGCCGAACGCGACGCCCGTGCCCGCGAACGCGAGCGCGCCACCCTCGGCGAACGTCAACGCATCGCCCGCGAGATCCACGACCTCGTCGGCCACTCGCTCAGCGTCACGATGCTGCATGTCACCGGTGCACGTCGTGCACTGACCGAGGACGAAGACGTCGAGGAGGCGGTCGACGCGCTCCAGGATGCCGAACGGATCGGCCGACAAGCGATGTCCGACATCCGGCGTACGGTGCAGGTGCTCGCGACGGAGTCGGATGGCATCCGTCCCTTGCCGTCGGCGACCGACATCGATCAGCTGGTCACCGACGTACGCACCGCAGGACTCACCATCGACTACGAGGTGTCCGGCGATCGCGGATCCCTGGCGCCGAGCGTCGGTCTCGGTGTCTATCGCGTCGCCCAGGAGTCGCTTGCGAATGTCGCCAAACACGCATCGGCCGAACGCGTGACGCTACGCCTCGATGTCGCTGACGACGACGTACGCCTCGTGGCACGCAATCGTCGTGTCGACTCCTCTGGTTCGCACCAACACGACGGCAACGGGGTCGCCGGAATGACATCGCGCGCGGAGCAGCTGGGTGGACGCTGTCGGGTCGGACCCGACGGCGACGAATGGGTGGTCGATCTGGTGGTCCCCGTCGGCGCGTCGGGCACGGACGACCAGGACGAGAACCGTGATAGCCCGGGACGGAGGTTGGTGCAGTGACGACCACCGATACACCGACCGCCGTCGTACTGGTCGACGATCAGGAGCTCGTACGCTCCGGCCTGCGGCGGATCCTGCGACGACGCGACGGATTCGAGATCGTCGCCGAATGCGGCGACGGCGACGAGCTGCCCGAAGCGTTGGCCGCGCGGCCCGCCGATGTCGTCGTGATGGACCTCCGGATGAAACGAGTCGACGGGATCGAAGCCACTCGCCTGGTACGAGAAGATCCCGACGCGCCGCCGGTCTTGGTCCTGACGACGTTCGACGACGACGAAGCGCTGTCCGGGGCGCTCCGAGCGGGCGCCGCGGGATTCGTGCTCAAGGACTCTCCGGCCGAGGACCTCATCCGGGCCGTACGTACGGTCGCGGCTGGTGATTCGTGGCTCGACCCCAGCGTCACCGGACGAGTGCTGACGACGTATCGCTCGGCTCCGCGGCCGTCGACGCCGACGACTGCGGAGCCGCTCACCACCCGCGAAGCCGACGTGCTCCACTCCATCGGGCGTGGCCTGTCGAACGCGGAGATCGCGGCAAGTCTGCACATCTCGGAACTCACCGTGAAGAGTCACATCGGCCGCATCTTCACCAAACTCGGCCTCCGTGATCGGGCGGCGGCCGTCGTGTACGCGTTCGACCACGGGATCGTCGTTCCCCACGAGATGCATCGTCACGACCACTAGTAGAAACCGCGTGGGGCAGTTTCGGTCTTCGCTGGGCCCGCGATGATCTACGGTGGGAACGCCGGTTCGGCGACGGTCCGAGGAGCACCGGACGAGGGGAGCATGATCAATGACCGGATTGCAAGGACACCGCGTCGGGCAGACGACGCCCGAGCCGATCTACGAACAGCTGCTGCGCGAGGCCGATGAGGGCATCCGCCACAGTGTTCTGGCCGGGCAGTCGTCGCAACCCGGTGCACCTCATCAGCCGCCGGCACAATCCGGCCCGGGTCGTTAGCGACGTGTGGTGACCCGCCATTCCTGCTCGATGCGACGCATCAACGCCGGGTACACGAACAGGTGACGAAACGGTGCGATGAGCGCCATGTACGCAATCCCGAGCAGACCGTTCGGGCGTACGAGGACGGCCATCTGCCCGCGATATCCACCACGAGCAGCGTCACGTACCCAGCTCAGGTGCAGAACGCCGTGCACGGTGCGGTTGGCCAACTCGGCCGCCCACTCATCGTGAGTGAGATAGATCGAGGTGAAGGGGAGGCGCTCGAACTCCGGGCCGGGCGGTCCGTCGCGTAGGTCGGCGGGCAGACGGTCGCGCAACGTCGGCACGCCTCGGCCGACGCCGGCGTCCGCGTCGTCCCAGTGAAGCAGTGCACCGAGCTTCCAGCGGATTGCGAACAGTACCCGCGCTATCGGCGACGGATTCCTTCCGGTAGCAGCGTGCGCGGTCTGGCGGACCAGCGTCGAGAACTCGTCGGGCCCGCCGGGAGTCGGCAGCGCCCAGACATCGTGGAGGCGGAAGTCGGCGGTGATCTCGTGAATGCGCCACGGCCGGTCGGCGTGCTCGGCATTCGGGATTCTCATGACGTGCCTCCTGGCAATCGTTCGGCGTGCTCGATGCCGAGTACCCCCGCGACCGCGCGTACGGCGAACTCCTCGTCGTACGGCGCATTGCCGGACAGGCCGATCACGGCACCCTCCAACGCGCCCACGAACGCGAGCGCGAGTATGTCGGCTGGGGTGTCTGTCGGGATGGCGCCGGCCTGGCGCCCGGATTCGATGAGCGTTTGGCAGCGGCGCGTGAGTATCCCGTAGTTGCGCTCGACCTCGCGACCGACCGGGTGATCTCGGCCGCTGAACTCCAACCGCAATCCGAGGGGGACGCGTGCGACCTCTCGCCGACAGAAGACGGCGTGGCCGCGGGCGAGTGCGAGTAACGCGGACACCGGGTCGGACTCCACCTCGACGAACGGTAAGACGTCGGCACGCCAGTTCTCGGGCCACCAGTCGGCGACCACGGCCATCGTGAGGTCCTGCTTGTCGTCGAACTGGTGGTACACCGCACCGCGGGTGTACCCGGCATCCCTGGCGACCTGCTCGAGACGAAGGTTGCCGTAGCCATATCGCGACAATCCACGGGCGGCCGACTCCAACAGCGCTGCCCGGGTCGCGGCGCGGCGTTCGGCCTGGGTACGCCGCTGGCTCGCAGCGGTCATCGACGCTCGTCGGCGCGTGCGGTGCTGGGTGCTGCGGTGATGACTCGGCGTGCCGTACGTCGATGCGCGATGCCGACGATGGACCACACGAGCCGCCCGATCAGCGGCCGGTCGTACGTGAGTGCGGTGGTGAGCATTCGGTGTGTCGCATCGACGTTTCGGCCGACGAAGACGACGTGAAGGAGCGGCAGCCCCTGCTCGAGATGGACGATGTCAGGCGTCGACTCGACGATGTCCCAGCCGCCAACGCCCTCCCCTGCCGTGTCGGATGACTCGACCCCGAGGACTCTCACGATCCAGCCCACCCACCTCGGTGTCGAGTCGAGGCCCGCGGCCACCCACTGCTCCGGAGGGCACGCCTCGCCGTCGGGTACGTGCGCCTCGAATGCGTCGGCGTACTCGTACCGCTGAGCGCGCACGACCGGCTCGCGCACTGGAATCTGCCGGACTTGCTGATCGTTGGTCATGCTTCCCCCTGCCGTCGAGAGAAACATACATACATACATGAACGTATGCAAGTTACACGGTCGCCCACGTGATCGTGCGACGTCGCGGGCGTCGCGACGTCGCACGATTCAGGGTCTACGAGAACGCTTCGATCAGACGGTGGGCCACGGCGGCCGGCAATCCTTCTTCGGGATCGAAACCGAGCCATTGTTGAAGTACCCGTCGGCCAGCGTGTCGGCCATCAGGTCGTTACCATTCGGGTCGGTCCACCGGTAGCACCGATGCTGGGCGAAGTAGCCTCCCGGGCCCTGGATGTCGAGGAAGTCGCACACGCCGTCGGTCTCGATGCAGTAGCGCACGTACTCGATACCGTTGAAGTCGGTGCGTCCCTTACCGGGAGAGACGTACCCGCCGAACGGAGACGGAACACCCCAGCCCTTCGGGACGGCCGTTCCGATTCCGACGCCCGGAGGGCCCACTGGCGCCATCGGGTCGGCGTACAGTTTCGCGTTGAAGTTCTCCTTGTTCACTGCGACGTTGCCGTCGGCGATGTCCTCCAGAACCCTGTTCACGACGATCGCGCCCTGGGAGTACCCGACGAGCGTGTACGTGGCGTTCGGATCCCAGTTGTCGAGAATGACCTGCTTCGCGTTCGCTTCACCGATCTCGACGCTGCGGTCCATCGGAGCATCGCCGCACAACCCGGCGGCCCCGGCGGGATAGTCGACGTGCAGGCGAGTGCCACCACGGAGGTCGATACCTTCGTACACCTCTCCGGCACCGTCACAGGTGCCGCCGACCGTGACGTAGTACTGCGGACCGTCCGCCGCCGCCGGACCGGCGGACAACGCGACAGCGCCGAGCGCCGACACCAGCGCCGCAGCGGACAGGGCGATGCTGCTCCTTCGCAAGCGTTTCAACATCGAAATTCTCAACCTCTCGAAGTGATGGACGGTTCAGGACGGCTCGGACAGACGCGTACACAGTGAGACGGCTTGCCGAGCGCGTGCGCGTAGCGCATCATGAGGCAGGCAATGTGGTCCGCTAAGTCTGGAAAGTCTGGAAATTCCGGCACATGACGGCTCCGAACACGCTCGGCCCCGCCCGACGCGTCGACACCACCGAGCCGAGTTCGGTCGCGTCCGTCGCCGATTTCGGCCGTGAACTCAAGGCGTGGCTTCGTCGCGGACCCCGCCGCGGCACCAAGGTCGGTACGCTCGCCAAACATCTCGGCGTGTCCCAGAGCACGATGTACGCATACCTCGCGGGCACGACACTGCCCCCAACCGACGTCCTCGACGACATCCTGCATGCGATCGGCGTACCGGAGGCCGAGCACCGCCGGCTCGCGACCTCGCGCGATGAGTTGGAGCGCCACCGGCGCCGCCCGACCGAGGCCGAGGCGCCGCCGACGCGAGCAGTTCCGCGCGAGCTGCCGCCCGGCCCGACAGGGTTCGCCGGACGCACATCCGAGCTCGACCTTCTCGACGACGCTCTGAGCGCGAGCACATCGGGCGGCCCGCCGCTGGCGGTCCTGTCCGGGCCCGCCGGTGTCGGCAAGACAGCGCTCGCGGTGCGCTGGGGTCATCGCATGATCGAACACTTCCCTGACGGCGCGTTGTGCGTCGACCTGCACGGCTTCGCACCCGGCGAGCCGCGCTCGCCGGGAGTCGCACTCGCCGGCTTCCTACGAAGCCTCGGGGTCTCCGACGCCGACGTTCCCCCCGACCAACAAGAACGAGCAAACCGGCTACGCAGCCTACTGTCCGGCCGCCGGGTGCTTATCTTGCTCGACAACGCGTTCGATGTCGAGCAGGTACGCCCTTTGCTACCCGGGGAAGCGACCTGCTTCGTCGTTGTGACCAGCCGTAACGAGCTCAACGGCTTACACGTGAGCCCGGGTGCGCATCAGATCCCGGTCCGGCCGATGCCGATCGAGGTCGGCGAGCAGCTGTTGGACGCCCACCTGCCACCGCGATGCAACGGTCGCACCCCCGAAGCGGTGCGCACCCTCGTAGCGCGCTGTGACGGTCTCCCGTTGGCATTGCGCGTTGTTGCGGCGCAGGCGTCAGCGCGACCAGATGCGTCGCTCGACGACCTCGCCGCCGAACTCGCGCATGGCTTGGACCTGCTCGACGTCGGCGACGGCGCGACATCGGTACGCGCCGTCTTCTCGTGGTCCGAGCAACGCTTGTCGCACCATACGGCCCAAGCGCTCTGTCTACTCGCCGTCGCCCCGGTGCACGAGCTCGACGAGTGCGCGGCCGCAGAACTGCTGGGCGTCGACGCTCACACGGCCCGCCAACGCATCGCGGAATTGATCAATGCCCACCTCGTCCAACGGGGGCCGGCGGGTCGGGTGACCATGCACGATCTGGTGCGGGCGTACGCACGTGAACGCGCCGATGCCGCCGTGTCCGAGGCCGTCCGTACGGCGGCGATCGACCGCTTGCTGGAGTACTTCACCGCAACGGCCATGCGGGCAATGGAACTGCTGCACCCGTTCGAGACCGAGGAGGCTCCGGCGGAGGGTGCCGGTTCGCAGTTCTGCGACCGACACGAAGCCCAGGTCTGGATCGACACCGAGTGGGACAACCTCACGTCGGCCATTCGCTTCGCGTACGAAACGCGGCGATTCGAACAGACCGTTGCCCTGGTGGCCGCCGTGCGCCGGCATCTCGACCAGGGTGGTCGATACCTGGCCGCCCTGACCGTGCTCGACACTGGCCGTGACGCGGCGCGTCGTACGGGCGACCGTGTGGCCGAGGCCACCGCGATGCGCGATCTCGGCGCGGCTTGTATGCGACTCGGCCGAAACGAAGAGGCCATGGGCCACTACCGCGCAGTGTTGGCGCTGACCCGCGAGGTCGGCGATCGCGCCGGCGAAGCCGGAACCTTGAACAATCTCGGAAACGTGCTCGAGCGGCTGGGAGAGTTCACCAAGGCGCTGGACTGCTACCACCGGGCACTCCCGATCGCCCGCGAGGAACGCCTCCACAGCGGCGAGGCGACCCTGCTCGTCAATCTCGGAGTGACGTACCTGCACATGACCGAGTACGGGCTCGCACAGGAGCACTGCGAGAAGGCGCTGACGATCTTCGAGCAGGTCGGCGACAACGGCGGTGCCGCACGGTCTCTGGGAAACATCGGCGACATCCTCCGCTCCGTGGGCGCGTATGCCGACGCGCTGGACCACTTGCACGTCGGCTTGGCGCGGGCACGCGAGATCGGGGCCGCGTCGATCGAGACCGAGATCCTCAACGCGATCGGTGCCACCGAGTTGGCGAGGGGTTCGCCCGATGCTGCCCGACGAAACCATGAAACCGCGTTGGCATCGGCTCGCGAGATGGGCGACCGGCTGGAAGAGGGGCGAGCGCTCGACGGGCTGAGTCGGGCGCTCGACGCACTGGGCGAATCGAGCGATGCAGAAGCCGCGCGTGCCGATGCGAGCGCTATCTACACCGCGTTCGGGCTGCCGTATCCCGAACGTCGTCCGTGATTCGCCGGGCTCGATCGTACGGGCGAGATCGCGAAAGCGTTCCGCCGCAGGACGACCTCGCATAAAGTGATGGTGACAACACTGGCCGTCACGTCAGGAGTAGAGCGTGAACCGGGCCAATCCCAGCCAGCATCTCGATGCGCTCGCACGGTTCGCGACAGCGATCACCGAAGTCGCGTCGCCCACGAGCGATACAGCGCTGCTGTTCCTCAGGCAGATCCCAAGTCTCGTCGACGTACATGTGTGCCGCGCGACGTCACCCGGTGACACCAGGCTCCTCTGCCACACAGACGGCCACGGTACGTCGACGTGCGATCTTCCGGCCCCGAACTGGCGCCACACGGCACATCAGTCCAGGCACGGCGGGGACTGGATCGTCGGATTCGCCGTGAACAGCCCCGTCGATCGCCTGGTGCTCCACATGGTCTTCGGCCATCGCCCGAATCCCGACGACCTCGCCGCTGGCGAGGTCGCCGCCGGGCTGCTCGGGCGCGCCAGGCCGATCGAACACGGTGCCGGCACTCCCCCGGACGCCCTCACCGGGCTGCCCGACCGTACCTCGTTGGAACTGGAGCTCCAAGCCGGATTCACCCACCGCGGTACGAATCGGGTTACGTTGATCCTCACCGACGTCAATGGACTCAAGGTCGTCAATGACAAGTTCGGCCACCAAGCAGGAGACCGACTACTGCGGCGTACCGCGACGATCCTCACCTCCGCGGCCGACGACCTCGGGCCGGACGCCCTCGTGGCCCGCATCGGCGGGGACGAGTTCGCCATCGCGGCACGTGACGTGGACGACCGCCAGGTCGACGCCGCCCTGAGACGAATCGACCGGGCCGCCGACGACCTCGGCGACGGAGTGGGCATCGCGCGCGGCTGGGCCAGCCTGCCCGCGAACCCACCGGGCAATCCAACGCCTTCGGTCGCGAGACGCGGGCTCATTCGGCTCGCCGATGCGCAGCTCTACCGACACAAGGCGGTGGCCGCCGGAGGCGCGGTACGGGCGGGCGCGTTCGCGGACGCGGAAACGCAGCACCGCACGGATTTCGTAGACCTCATCGCGACCTCCGACTCACGACCGTCGGACAGGACCGACCTGTCCACGGAGGAGCGTCTGGTTCGCATCGCGCGACTGGTCGCGGATGCGTCGAAGGCCGCCGCATGGTGGATCAGCCAGCAAGACGGCGAGACGGTCTTCGACCGCAACTGCGGCCGCACCCGACGCGATGCGCTGAAATGGGACGAACCGGAACAGCCGGTCATCCTGGAACCACAGCCCTACAGCCTGGAGGAGTTCCCTGCCACGAAGGAGGCACTGCGCGGCGAGTGCTTCTACGCGAACCTCACCGAAGGCGATGAGGCGGAGCGGGCGATCCTCGGCTATTACGGGTACCGCTCGGTTCTCGCCGCCGGCGGTGTCGACGACGACGGAACCGGCTGGCTCATCGAGATCTACGGCGACAAACTCTCAGACGACCTCCGCGGATGGAGAAGCACACTGCAGGACGGCGTGCGCACCGTCCTGACCGCGTCAGATCCCGCTGGCCAGAACCGTTAGCTCGCCGACGCCAGCAGAGTGTTCGCCGCATGGGCGGCGCCGCGTTCCCCTCGGGCTTGCCGCCCGACGTCGCCTGCGCGAGCGACGAGATCGGCTGACTGCGCGAGGGTACGCAGGCGCTGGCTGAGGCGGTCGACGGTGAGACGGTTGAGCGGCAGCGGCTCGGGCCCCACCCCCGCCTCGTGGACGCGGCGACCCCAGTACGGCTGGTCGGCGATATGGGGCACGGCGAGTTGCGGCACGCCTGCGAGCAGAGCCGCGTGGGTGGTTCCGGCACCGCCGTGGTGCACGACCGCACGTACCTGTGGAAACAGCCACTCGTGCGGCACGTTGTCGACGCCGATGACGTCGTCGCCATCGAGCCCGTCGAGCTCGGTTCCGGCCAGGATCAGCCGTACGCGGGCTGCGCGGGCAGCGGCGAGGGCAACGGCGTGTATCCGTTCGGGCTGGACCACGGCCATGCTCCCGAAGCCGAGATAGACCGGGGGCGGTCCGGCTTCGAGGAAGTCGGTCAGCTGCGTCGGCGGGCGCCGATGGTCGTGGGCGGGCAGCGTCCACGCACCCGTCACGGTCACGGTGCTCGGCCAGTCGTGCGGGGCGGGCACCAGCAGCGGGCTCGCACCGAGCACGGTCGCAACGGTGTCGAGGGTTCGGATGAAGCCCGTCGCTCCGGTCTCAGCCATGCCGAGCCGGCCGCGTACCAGCCGGCCGGCCTGGGTGACCGATCGTGCCAACAGCCAGCGTCCGATCTTCGTGCGTGTGAGGTTCGAACGGCGCGTACGCGGGTTCTGCGCTGTGAGGCCGCAACGACCGTCCGCGCTGGGATGGAACGGGCACAGGAGTGCGGTCGCATGTGCCACGCCGTCGTACGCGGCGATCGACGCCAGCGAGTCCACCGTGAGGATGCCGCTGACGAAGAGGTCGGCGCGACCGGACAACCCGATCAGCGAGTCGGCAAGCGGGAGCGCGGTTTCCTCGTAGACCCGGCGCATGTGGCGGAGCTCGGTGAAGGGACGACCGGCCGACTCGGCGATCCACGCGCGTCCGGCGGCGGTCGTCATCTGTTCGGTCATCGACACGTCCAGCCGGTGGTAGTTGAGCCCGCGATCGCTGACGACGTGTTCGGCATCGCGCGGTGCCGCGAGGGTGACGTCATGCCCCGCGGACTGAATGTGCTGCGCGAGAGCCACCAGCGGCTGTACATCGCCTCGCGAACCGCCCGCTACGACCATCACCCGCATGGAAGCCCACCTGTGCCGTCGTCCACGGGTGCATCGCCGTCGGGTACGAGCGGCAGAATGCGCTCGTACAGGAGTTGGAGGTCATCGGTGCTCAGCGGCGGGAAGATGACCGTCGAGCCGATCGCAATGACGTAGGGCAACAGCGCTGCCACCCGGACGTCCTCCTCGTCGTCGCTGCGCTTGTGCCAGATGCCCCGGATCACTTCCAGGCGCGCCTCATCGATGTTCGCTTGAGTCCGGGCGGCGTCGGCATCGGTCAGCGCCCACGCACGCAAGGCCTTCTCGAGCTGTGGCCGATAGACGCCCTCGTGTCCGGCAAAGACGAGCGGGATCAAGCGCACGAAGGTGTCGCGTCCACTCTCCTGGGCTTCCCCGTCGGCCACCGTGCGCTGCAAAGCACCCGTGAGAAGTTCCTCGAGGTGCGCGAGCAACTCCAGCTTGAAGCCGCCCGCACCGTCGAAATGATGATGGAACGATCCCTTCGACAGGCCCAACCGGGCGGCGATCCGGTCGATCCGGACGCCGCTCGCGCCCTCCTCTGACAGCACGTCGACCCCCTCGTCGAGCCATCGCTGCCGCGCGTCACCCATCGACACCTTCCACTCCTTCCGTCGCATGCCACGTACGCCGAAGCAGGACCCTCACATCAGACCGAGAACGCGAACACCGTCACGCGGACGCACAGTGCGAGCATGCCGGAGGCATTCACGAAGAGGTTGCGTCCGTAGTCGTGCGCCCGTACATGCATCGCGATCGCGATGACGAAGTAGGCGACCAGGGCGAGTGCCGTGACTACGCCGAGGTACGGGATCCAGATGCCCGCGATCAGTCCCGCAGCGGCGGACACCTTGATCGGTGCCATCACCCACCACCACCGTCTCGGCCACCCCACGTTCTCGAAGCACTCGGCTATGAACGCCACGGGCCCGAGGCACAACCCCGCGTCGATCAGCTGAACGATCGCAAGACCGACGACCAACCAGACCGGATCCGGAAAAGCAGACATGAGAATCGCCCCCGTTGATGAACGGACCATACCGTATCGTATGGTAGCGACAGGCACAACGGCGACACGCACGGCACGGGGCATCGGCGCTGACGTGCGCAGGCGGCTACGTCGACGAG
>Ga0079225_10001951_pt1 | contig 11761 bp, 9 predicted proteins | sample Poulit2012_FD_76344 | JGI IMG/M metagenome (GOLD analysis project Ga0079225, IMG submission 76344) | Agricultural soil microbial communities from Georgia to study Nitrogen management - Poultry litter 2012 | ecosystem: Environmental > Terrestrial > Soil > Agricultural land | place: USA: Georgia...
GAAGGTGTCGCGCCACTCGACCGGCAGGCCGGCCGCCCGGGCGGCCGCGTGCTCCGCCTCGGCCGCGGGCAGCTGCTGCGGTCCGGCCGCGTAGGTGAGGGCCGCCCTGCGCTGCACCGGCACGTCGAGCCGGGCGCACTCGGCGAGCAGCCAGTCCTGCCCCACCCGATTGCCCGCCACGTACTGCCGGACGAGCTCGGGGCCGTGCCGGCGCGCGATGGCGGAGAGCCGGGTCCCCTGCAGGAGGGACACCTTGGCGGTGGAGTGGCCCGTGGTGCCGGCACCGATGAAACGGGCCTCGAGCAGGACGACGCGGGCACCGGCGCGGGTGAGCAGGAGCGCTGTCGCCACGCCGGTGAGCCCGCCCCCGACGACGGCCACGTCGTAGCTGCCGGCGACCGGCTTGCTCGCGTGCCGGGCCGCCCCTGGCACGGTGTCCGGGCCGGCCGTGAACCACAGCGAGGTCATCGTGGGTCCCCCTCCGTCCTCGAGCCGCCGACGGCGGCGTCCTCCAGTCCGTGGGTGGTGCGGACCGCGGCGGCGACGACGTCGGGCAGGCTGCCGGTGCGCTCCAGCTCCCGCCGCTGCCGGTCGGCGCCGTTACCGGTACGGGCGAGCCGGTCCAGGCCCGCGGCGACGAGGCCGACGTCGCCGTACTCCTCCAGGGCCGGCCGGACCCGCTCGACGAGGTCCGTCAACACCTCGGACGCCGGTCGCGGCCGCCCGGTGTCGGGGTGGACCAGGCCGTCGCCGAGGCCGTAGCAGGACGCCTGCCAGGTCGCGGCCCGCAGGAGGGCGGTGGGGACGTCGGGCGCGGGCCGGCCCGCGCGCCAGTCGGCGGCCGCGGTATGGACCAGGGCCCGGGACAGGGCGGCGAGCAGCACGGTGTCGCGGGGGTCCTGGCAGACGTCGGCGACGCGGATCTCCAGGGTGGGGTAGGTCGCCGAGGGCCGGGCGTCGAGGTAGACCATGCCCTCGTCCATGATGACGCCGGTGGCCAGGAGGTCCCGGATCCGCTGCCGGTAGGCGGCAGCCGTGCCGAAGGCGTCCGGTGGCCCGGCCGTGGGCCAGCGCCCCATGACCTGGGCGCGGTAGCTGGCGTACCCGGAGTCACTGCCCTGCCAGTAGGGGGAGTTGGCGGACAGGGCGAGGAGGGTGGGGAGCCACACGCGGACCCGGTCGAGGGCGGCGACCGCCTCGTCGGGTGAGTCGACACCGACGTGGACGTGGCACCCGCAGGTGAGCTGCTCGGAGCCGACGAGGCCGAAGCGCTCGACGATCTCGCGGTACCGCTCGCTCCGCCCCGTCCGCGGCTCCACCGGCAGCGGGGACGTGCCCAGGGCGGCCACCCGCGCCCCCTCCCGCCGTGCCGCGGCCTCCGCGTGCTCCCGCCAGGCGACGAGCTCCGCGCCGAGGTCGTCCATGCTCCGGTGCGGCGCGGTGTCCGTCTCGAGCTGCTGGCGCTGCAGCTCACCGTCCAGGCTGGACCCGGCCTCGGCCGTGGGGTGCCCGGGGCGGCCGTCGGCCGGGCGGTCCCCCTCGGCCAGGTCCGCCCTGCGCAGCACGCGCGGCGCCACCGACACCGCCTGCCCGGAGCCGCTGCGCACGAGCAGCAGCTCCTCCTCCACTCCGACTGTTCGCATCTGGCCAGTCTGTCCCGGCACCGGCGGGTCGGCACGGCGGGCCCCCCCGGGCGGCTGACCCGCTGCGGCACACTGGCGGGGTGTCCGCCGTCCTGTCCTCCCTCCTCACCGCCCCGCCCGCCCTCCCGGTCACCGCGGGGCTCGCCGAGCTCTCCGCGGCCGTGCGTGCCCACGGCGTGGCGGTGCTGCAGTCCCCGCCCGGCAGCGGCAAGACGACCCTCGTGCCGCCCGCCCTGTCGGTCGCCCTGGGGGGACGGGTCGTGGTGACGCAGCCGCGGCGGATCGCCGCGCGCGCGGCGGCCCGGCGCCTCGCCGACCTGCTGGACCAGCCGGTCGGGGCGACGAGCGGCTTCGCGGTGCGCGGCCAACGGCGCAGCGGTCCCGACACGCTCGTGGAGTTCGTCACCGCCGGCACCCTGCTGCGCCGGCTGCAGGGCGACCCGGAGCTGCCCGGCGTGCGGGCGGTGGTGCTCGACGAAGTGCACGAGCGGCAGGTCGACACCGACCTGCTCCTCGCCATGCTCGTCGAGGTCCGCGCGGCCCTGCGGGAGGACCTCGCCGTCGTGGCGATGTCGGCGACGGTCGAGGCCGACCGGGTGGCCGCCCTCCTCGGGCCGCGGGCCACGGTGGTCACCGTGCCCGGTGCGCTGCACCCGGTCGCCACGGTGTGGTGCCCGCCCCCGCGCACCGCGGCCCGGCTCGTGCCCGGCGGGACCAGCCCGGCCTTCCTCGGGCACGTCGCCGAGGTGGTCGGCCGGGCCGTGGCCGAGCAGGAGGGCGACGTGCTCGTCTTCCTGCCGGGCGCCCGGGAGGTGGACGACGTCGTCCGCCGCCTACGGGGCACACTCCCCGGGGTGACAGTCCTGCCCCTGCACGGCCGCCTCCCCGGCGCCGAGCAGGACCGTGCGCTGCGACCCGCTGGGGAACGTCGGGTGGTCGTGTCGACGGCGGTGGCCGAGTCCTGCCTCACCGTGCCCAGGGTGCGGGTGGTCGTGGACAGCGGGCTGGCACGCGAGCCGCGCACCGACCATCACCGCGGGCTGGCCGGGCTGGTCACCCGCAGCGTCAGCCAGGCAGCGGCCGAGCAGCGTGCCGGCCGCGCCGGCCGGCAGGGGCCCGGGACGGTGTACCGCTGCTGGTCGGCCGCCGAGCACGCCCGGCTCGCGCGGCACCCGCAGCCGGAGATCCACACCGCCGACCTCACCGGGCCGCTGCTCGAGCTCGCCGTGTGGGGCGCGCCCGGGGGAGCGGGGCTCGCCCTGCTCGACCCGCCGCCCCCGGCCGCCGTCTCCGCCGCCCACACCACGCTCGCCGAGCTCGGGGCGTTGACGCCCGACGGCACGGTCACCGGCCGGGGCCGCGACATCGCCGCGCTGGGCACCGACCCGCGGCTGGCGCGGGCACTGCTCGACGGCGCCGCGCTGGTCGGGCGGCGGACCGCGGCCGAGGTGGTCGCGCTGCTCGCCGACGACGGCGGTCCCGGCGACGTCGACCTCACCGCGGTGCTGCGCAGGCGCCGGGCCCAGGCCGGCCGCGGCGACACGTGGCGCCGGGAGGCCGACCGGTGGGAGCGGCTGCTGCGCACCACCCGACCGGCGCCACCCCACGAGCCGGTCGCCGACCTCGACCTCGCCGTCGGGCTGGTGACGGCGCTCGCCCACCCCGACCGCATCGCCCGCCGCCGGACCGGTTCCGAGCACTACCTGCTCGCGTCCGGGGCGGGGGCCCGGTTCGCCGGCGGCGCACTGGCCGGCAGCGAGTGGCTCGCCGTCGCGGAGGCGACCCGCGCGCCGGGCCAGGCCGACGCCGTCATCCGGGCGGCCGCCCCGATCGACGAGGCGACCGCCCGGGAGGCGGGGGCCAACCTCCTCGCCACGGTGGAGGACGTCGCCTGGCGCGACGGGCGGCTCGTCGCGCGACGGGTGGAGCGGCTGGGCGCGATCGAGCTCGCGGCCGAACCGCTGGCCCGCCCCGCCCCGGAGCGCGTCACCGCCGCGGTGCGCGACGGGCTGCGTGCCGCGGGGCTCGGGCTGGTGCCGTGGCCCGCCGCGGCGGTCTCGCTGCGCGAGCGGCTGGCGTTCCTCCACGCCGCGCTGGGGGAGCCGTGGCCCGACGTCTCCGACGAGGCCCTGCTCGACCGTGTGGCGCAGTGGCTCGGCCCGGACCTGCAGCGGGTGCGCAGCGACCGGGACCTGGCGCGGCTCGACACGACGAGCGCGCTGCGCCGGCTGCTGCCGTGGCCGGAGGCGGCCCGCCTCGACGAGCTCGCCCCCGAGCGGGTCACCGTGCCCACCGGGTCCGCGCTGCGGGTGGACTACTCCGACCCGGTCCGGCCCACGCTCGCGGTCCGGATCCAGGAGGTCTTCGGCTGGCGCGGCGCCCCGGCCCTGGCCGGCGGGCGGGTGCCGCTCGTGCTCGAGCTGCTCTCCCCGGCCCGGCGTCCCGCCGCCGTCACGGCCGACCTCGCCGGGTTCTGGCGCACCGGGTACCCGCGGGTGCGGGCCGAGCTGCGCGGGCGCTACCCCAAGCACCCGTGGCCCGAGGACCCGACGACGGCCACGCCGACGACGCGAACCGCGCGTCAGTCACGCAGGTAGTCGGCGAGCACGACGGCCTGGTTGTGCTCGGTGTCCCGCGCCGAGTAGAGCAGGGTGACGTCCTCGTGCTCGGCGACGATACGGCGCAGCTCGGCCAGTGCCGTGCTGCCCACCAGCTCCTCGCGGTAGCGGCGGACGAACTCCGGGTAGCGCTCCGGGACGTGGTCGAACCACCGGCGCAGCCCGGTGGAGGGGGCCACCTCCTTCAGCCACGTGTCCACGACCTCCTTGCGGATCCCGCGCGGCCAGAGCCGGTCCACGAGCACCCGGTGGCCCACCGCCCGCTCCGCGTCGTAGACACGCACGACGTGCAGCGCCATCAGTCCCGCCTTCCCGCGACGAGCTCGCTGTCCGTGTAGGGCGGCAGCGCCACGCGCTGCACGGGCAGCGCCTCGGGGTTGTGCTCCCGCAGCCAGACGACGAGGTGCTCCCGGACGGCGCAGCGCAGGGTCCAGTCGTCGCTCGTGTTCGCCGTGGTGACGAGGGCACGGACGGTGACCTTTCCGCCCGTGGAGTCGGTGACGAGGAGCGACTTGGCCCGCCCGTCCCACGCCGGGTGCCCGGCGACGAACTCGTCGAACGCCGCCCGCATACCGGCGAAGTCGGTCCGCCAGTCGAGCTCGAAGTGGACGACGCCGGTGACGCTGTCCCCGGTGCGGCTCCAGTTGATGAAGGGCTCGGTGGTGAAGAAGGTCGACGGCAGCACCTTGTGCCGCTCGTCCCAGATGCTCACGACGACGTAGGTCAGGGTGATGTCCTCGACGGTGCTCCACGTGCCGTCGACCTCGACGATGTCGCCGATGCGGATGGCGTCGGTGAAGGCGAGCTGCAGTCCGGCGAAGAGGTTGCCCAGGCTGGTCTGCGCGGCGATGCCGACGACGACGCTGAGCAGGCCGGCCGAGGCGAGGATCGTCGTGCCGACCCGCTCCACACCCGGGAAGGTGAGGAGCACCATCGCCACCCCGATGATGACGAAGGCGACGTTGACGAGCCGGCGGATGAGCTGCATCTGGGTGCGGGCCCGCCGCCGCTCCCGGTCGTCCTGCTTGCGCGCCACCACGCGCTGTTGGGCGTGTTCCATCCAGGCGAGCACGAGGGTCGCGGCCAGCCAGACGGCCGAGGCGATGGTGGCGACGAGCAGGACATGCATCCCGACGTCGCGGGCGGTGCCACGGTCGGCGGTGGCGGCGAAGGAGATCCGCAGGGCGATCGCCAGCAGCAGCGCGGCGAGCGGCCGGCGCACCCGCAGCCAGCCGTGCCACAGCCCGGGCAGCCGCCCCCTCGTCCGGGTCACCGCGACGTTGACGACCGCCATGACCAGCAGGACCGCCGCGCCCGCGGAGGCGACGGCGATGATCCACTTGAGCACGGGCCAGAACTCGTCCATGGTCCACCAGTAACAGACGAGCCGGACTAGTGCGACGCGTGCTCGGCGAAGGCGCCCACGACCGGGTTCCAGGGCCGCACCGTGCGGCGGGTGATGAGGTGGGCCCGGTGGAACGGGTCGTCGTCGAGCAGGTGCTGGGCCCCGGCCACGTCGCGCGCGCGGACGAGGAGGAGCGCCCCCGGGGCCGCGTTGTCGAGCCACGGCCCGGAGGCGAGCAGCGTGCCCTCCTCGTGGAGGCGGCCGAGGAACTCCCGGTGCCGGGGCCGCAGCGTGGCCAGGTCCTGGGTACGGGACGTGTCGTAGGTGTACTCGACGACGAAGACGGTCATGCGCACGACAGTAGTGCTCCGCTCAGCCGCCGGGGATCGCGCAGGCGTCGGCGACGTCTGTGACGACCTGCGGGTGGGTGGCGGCCGGCGGCCGTGCCCCCGCCTCCCAGTCGGCGCCGGTGAGCACCGGCTGCTCCTCCAGGGCGCGCAGCTCGGCGTCGTTGAAGACGCGGGAGCGGGTGAGGAAGCGCACCCCCTCAGGGCCCTCGAGGCTGAACCCGGCACCGCGACCGGGCACGACGTCCAGGACGAGCTGGGTGTGCTTCCAGGCGTCGAACTGCGGCGCCGAGATCCACACCGGCACGCCATCGGCGTCGTCGGGCGCGTCCGGTCGGGTCTGTCCGGGGAAGAGCCGCAGGTCGAGCACGCCGAGGAGGATCTCCCGGTCCCCGACGACGAACTCCCCCTGCGGGTAGCACATCGGTGAGGAGCCGTCGCAGCAGCCGCCCGACTGGTGCATCATCAGCGACCCGTGCTGATCGCGCAGCCGGTCGAGGAGCTCCATCGCGGCCGGCAGCGCCGCGACGCGCGGGACGATGACGTTCATCCGTCCTCCTGGTGGGGAGAGTCCGTGGGGCACCCGGGGCCGCCCGCGGGCGGCCCCGGGCCCGGTCGGTCTAGAAGAAGCCCAGCGGCTTGGGGGCGTAGGAGACGAGGAGGTTCTTCGTCTGCTGGTAGTGCTCGAGCATCATCAGGTGGTTCTCCCGCCCGATGCCCGACTGCTTGTACCCGCCGAACGCCGCGTGCGCCGGGTACTGGTGGTAGGTGTTCGTCCACACCCGGCCGGCCTGGATGGCGCGGCCGGCGCGGTACATCGTGTTCGCGTCACGGCTCCACACCCCGGCGCCGAGACCGTAGAGGGTGTCGTTGGCGATCTCGATGGCGTCGTCGAAGTCCTTGAAGGTGGTGACCGACAGGACCGGGCCGAAGATCTCCTCCTGGAAGATCCGCATCTTGTTGTGGCCCTTGAAGACGGTGGGTTGGATGTAGTACCCGCCCTCGAGTCCCTCGACCCGGTCGACGTCGCCGCCGGCGAGCACCTCGGCGCCCTCCTGGCGTCCGATGTCGAGGTAGCTCCTGATCTTCTCGAACTGGTCGGTGGAGGCCTGGGCACCCACCATCGTCGCCGGGTCGAGCGGGTGGCCCCGCTTGATCGCCTCGACCCGGGGCAGCGCCCGGGACATGAACTCGTCGTAGATCGACTCGTGGATCAGCGCGCGCGACGGGCAGGTGCAGACCTCACCCTGGTTGAGGGCGAACATGGTGAAGCCCTCGAGCGCCTTGTCGAGGTAGTCGTCGTCGGCCGCCATGACGTCGGGGAAGAAGATGTTGGGCGACTTGCCGCCCAGCTCCAGGGTCACCGGGATGATGTTCTGCGAGGCGTACTGCATGATGAGCCGCCCCGTCGTCGTCTCACCGGTGAAGGCCACCTTGGCGATCCGCGGGTTCGAGGCCAGCGGTTTGCCCGCCTCCGTGCCGAAGCCGTTGACGATGTTGACCACGCCGTCGGGCAGCAGGTCCCCGATGAGGGAGATGAGGTAGAGGATCGAGGCGGGGGTCTGCTCGGCCGGCTTGAGCACGACGGCGTTGCCCGCCGCCAGGGCGGGGGCAAGCTTCCACGTGGCCATGAGGATGGGGAAGTTCCACGGGATGATCTGCCCGACCACACCGAGCGGCTCGTGGAAGTGGTAGGCCACGGTGTCGTCGTCGAGCTGGGAGATGCCGCCCTGCTGCGCGCGGATGGCGCCGGCGAAGTAGCGGAAGTGGTCGATCGCCAGCGGGAGGTCGGCGTTGAGCGTCTCGCGGATCGGCTTGCCGTTCTCCCACGTCTCGGCGACGGCGAGCGCCTCCAGGTTCTCCTCCATCCGGTCGGCGATCCGGTGGAGGACCAGCGCGCGCTCGGCGACCGAGGTGCGGCCCCAGGCGGGAGCCGCGGCGTGGGCGGCGTCGAGCGCCAGCTCGACGTCCTCCGCGGTGCTGCGTGCCACCTCGGTGAACACCTGGCCGTCCACCGGGCTCGGGTTCTGGAAGTACTGTCCCTTGACCGGCGGTACCCACTGTCCGCCGATGTAGTTGTCGTAGCGCTTCTGGTAGCTCATCAGCGCGCCCTCGGTGCCGGGTGCGGCGTACGTGCCGGGCGCGGTGCTGGTGTCCCTCGTGACGTCGGTCTCGGTGGTCATGAACGAGGACTCCTTCGTGTCTCGGGCTGCCGGGTAGTGGCCGGGAGCCGGCTCCTCCTCGAGCCGGCCCTGCCCTCGACGATATGTCGTGGATCACATCTTGGGAAGGGTCCCGGTCCCCGTCGCCGCTCGGCACCGCTCCCACAGCGGCGCAGCCGCGTGACCGTTGTTCATCCGGACCGTACGCCTCCCGGGCACCGACAGTCCGCGGAAGGGGAGGATGAGATGTACGCCGTCGTCCGGGTCAACACGATGGAACGGGAGCGTGTCGCCGAGGCGCGCGACCGGCTGGCCGAGTTCGCCGAGGTGCACGCCATGCAGCCGGGCTTCGTCGGAACCCTCACCGTCAGGGTGGACGAGGACCGCGAGGTCGTGGTCAACCTCTGGGAGAGCGAGGAACGGGCCCGGGCGGGTCTGGAGGTGATGGGCCCGCTCGCCGGCCGCCTGCTCGCGCCGCTCATGGCTGCGCCGTCGCAGCTCGTCGCGGCGGGTGCCGCGACCGCGACCGGCGCGGTGGGGGACGCGCTCGCCGCCGTGCTCACTCGGAAGGACGCCGACGTAGCGCCTTGATCTCGCTGCGGCGGGCCTTGGCCTGCGCGCGCCGGCGCCGGGAGCCCGCGGTGGGGCGGGTGGGGCGCCGGCGCGGCGGTGGGGGTGCCAGCGCCTCGCGCAGCACCTGCGCCAGGCGCTCGGCCGCCACCCGCCGGTTGCGCAGCTGGGAGCGGTGCTCGGCCGCGGTGACGGTGAGCCTGCCGTCCACCAACCGGCCCGCGAGTGCCGTGAGCACCCGGTCGCGCTGCCGGTCGCTGAGCGCAGGCGTGCGGGCGACGTCGACACTGAGCTCGACGCGCGAGTCGGTCGTGTTCACCCCCTGACCACCGGGCCCCGAGGCGCGGGAGAAGCGCCACTGGAGCTCCTCCTCGGGCAGCACCACCCGGGACGTCACACGCAGGTCACCGGTCACCGGTCCAGCATGGCACCGTGCGGGGCTGCCGCGCCTGGTCGTGTGGCCGCGCCGGCCGCCGTCGTGCTTTGCTCCTCCTGTGAGCAACCTGACCAGGGCAGAGACCCGCGAGCGCGCCGGCCACGTGACCCTCCACGCATACACGGTCGAGCTCGACCTGCGCGCCGCCCGCGACGCCGCGACGAGCACCTTCCCGACGACCACGACGCTGCGGCTGACGACCACCGCCCCCGCGACGTGGCTGGACTTCATCGGCTCGGCGGTGCACGCCGTCGTCGTCGACGGCGAGGACCGGCCCGTCCGGTACGTGGACGGGCGTGTCCAGCTGGAGGACCTGCGCACCGACGGGAAGGAGACGACCGTCGTCGTCCGGGCCGAGGGCCGCTACTCGCGGACGGGGGAGGGGCTGCACCGCTTCGTCGACCCGGTCGACGGGCAGACCTACCTCTACACCCAGTACGAGCCGGCCGACGCCCGCCGGGTGTTCGCCACCATGGAGCAGCCCGACCTCAAGGCCCCCTACACCTTCGTCGTCACCGCCCCGGCGCAGTGGCACGTGCTGTCCAACTCGGCACCGCAGCACGTCACGGACAGCGACGACGGCTCCCGCACGTGGACCTTCGCCCCCACCCCGCCGATGTCGACGTACATCACGGCCGTGGTCGCCGGGCCCTACCACCGGGAGGAGGGGCACTGGTCGCGGGTGCTCGCCGACGGCTCCCGGCTCGACGTCCCGCTGGGGCTGTGGTGCCGCGCTTCGCTGGCGCCCTACCTCGACGCGGAGGAGTTCCTCGAGGTCACCCGCCAGGGCCTGGACCTCTTCCACGACGCCTTCGACTACCCCTACCCGTGGGGCAAGTACGACCAGGTGCTGGTACCGGAGTACAACCTCGGGGCCATGGAGAACCCCGGGCTGGTGACCTTCACCGAGCGGTACCTGTTCCGTTCCCAGGCCACCGCGGCGCAGCGGGAGGCCCGGGCCACGACCATCCTCCACGAGATGGCCCACATGTGGTTCGGCGACCTGACGACCATGCGCTGGTGGGACGACCTGTGGCTCAAGGAGTCTTTCGCGGACTACATGGGCACCCACGCCACCGCGCAGGCCACCCGGTTCAGCGGTGCCTGGACGACCTTCGCGCTGCGGCGCAAGGCCTGGGCCTACCGGCAGGACCAGCTGCCCACGACCCACCCGGTGGTCGCCGACATCCCGGACCTCGAGGCGGCGAAGCAGAACTTCGACGGGATCACCTACGCCAAGGGCGCCTCGGTGCTCAAGCAGCTCGTCGCGTTCGTCGGCCAGGACGCCTTCTTCGCCGGGGCACGCACGTACTTCCGGCGGCACGCCTGGGGCAGCACGACGCTGCCGGACCTGCTCGCGGCGCTGGAGGAAAGCTCGGGCCGTGACCTCTCGGCGTGGAGCGCCCAGTGGCTGGAGTCCACCGGCCCCTCCATCCTCACCGCGGAGGTCGACGCGGCCGACGGCCGGGTGACGGCGCTGCGCGTCCGGCAGGAGGACGCGGGCGGGGTGCTGCGCGACCACCGGCTCGTCGTCGGGTGCTACTCCCGGGACGAGCACGGTGCCCTGGTCCGCACCCACCGGCTCGAGACCGACGTGACGGGCGAGGTCACCGAGGTCCCCGAGGCGGTCGGCATCCCCGAGCCGGACCTCGTCCTCGTCAATGACGACGACCTCACCTACGCCAAGGTGCGGCTCGACGACCGCAGTACGGCGAGTGCGCTGTGCGCCGGGGGCAGCCTGGAGCGGCCGCTCTCCCGGGCGGTGCTCTGGTCGGCGTTGTGGAACGCCACGCGCGACGCCCTGCTCCCGGCCGAGCGTTTCCTCGACGCCGTGGCGTCGCAGCTGCCGGCCGAGACGGAGGTCGGCATCGTCCGCGACCTGCTCGCCCACGCCGCGACGGCGGTGGAGCGTTACCTGCCCACGGACCGGCGCGCCGGGGCGCGGGCGCTGCTCGCCCAGGAGACGCATGACCAGCTGCTCCGGCGCGATCCCGGGTCGGACCTGCAGCTGGTGTGGGCACGGGCCTTCGCCGACGCGGCGGCCCGTTCCCCGGAGGCGGCACCGCACGTGCGGGAGGTGCTCGCCGGCGCAGTCGAGGGGCTCCGCCTGGACCCCGAGCTGCGGTGGTCGCTGTGGCAGGCGCTGGCCGCCGTCGGGCAGGCGGACCCCGAGGAGCTGGCCGACGAGCTGCGCCGCGAGGAGACCGCGACCACCCGGCTGGCGCACCGCGCTGCGCGCGCGGGCCGTCCCGAGGCCGCGGTCAAGGCTCGTGCCTGGGCCGAGCTCGGGCTGCCCGCACCGGGCACCGACCCCACGCCGGGCGAGAGCGACCTGTCCAACGACGAGGTCGACGCCGTCCTGACCGGGTTCAGCCAACCACTGCACGCCGACCTGCTCGAGCCGTACGTCGAGGCCTACTTCGCGCTGCTCGAGCCGGTCTGGGCGGGCCGGTCGATCGAGATCGCCGAGCGCCTGGTCATCAGGCTGTACCCGGCCTGGGTCGCCGACGCCGAGGCCGGCCCGGACCACCGGGTCGTGGCCCGGACCCGCCGCTGGCTCACCGACCATCCCGACGCACCGGCGGGGCTGCGGCGGTGCGTCGTGGAGCAGCTCGACGACCTCGAGCGCGCGCTGCGGGC
>Ga0079225_10001952_pt1 | contig 11756 bp, 12 predicted proteins | sample Poulit2012_FD_76344 | JGI IMG/M metagenome (GOLD analysis project Ga0079225, IMG submission 76344) | Agricultural soil microbial communities from Georgia to study Nitrogen management - Poultry litter 2012 | ecosystem: Environmental > Terrestrial > Soil > Agricultural land | place: USA: Georgia...
AAAATATGCCACGGCTATGGCCGATGCTGATTTGCTGGAGAAAAGAAGGAAAATTGAAAAGACAACTAAAAACCCTTAAAGCAACTAATAGTGATGCATAAAAAACATAATAAAATAACTCGTTCGTGTAAACTGCCGTTCTGCGCAGGTGTAATATTTCTTATTGTGCTGTTGTTTTTTGGTGGCTCTATGTATAGCCAGCAATTGGAAACCTATATCGACGAAGCGATCAACAACAACCCTGATATTCAAGCAGTAGAAAAGCAGCATGAGATCGCTACAGAAAAAATATCGGAAGTAAATACACTTCCCAATACCGAATTTTCTGCGGGATATATGTTTGGAAAAGGAGATATGCCAACGATGTGGCAAGGTGAATTTTCTGTGATGCAAATGTTTCCTTGGTTTGGAACCATTTCCGCCCGGGAAAAATATGCCACGGCTATGGCCGATGCTGATTTGCTGGAGATTGAAATCGCCAAAAGAAAAATTACAAGGGATCTATCCCAATCCTATTATCGTTTATATGAAATAACCCAAAAACAACAAGTTCTCGACGATAATATTCAGCTTTTGCAGATGTTTGAAGAAATGGCATTGACTTCGGTCGAAGTAGGAGAGGCTTCTGCGGTTTCGGTGTTGCGTCTGCAGATGCGACAAAACGAACTCGTGGAGAAAAAATTAGTGTTGGAGCAGGATTTTGAAGCGGAAGAGGTCATTTTTAATACAATAATGAACCGAGAAGAGGTGCGGGAGATTACAATCATGGATACGCTTGAAGTATCGGAAAAAGATATCGAAATAGATTTTTCCGATTTAAGTCTCCACCCCGAATTGATGAAGTTTGAGGAATTAAACGAAGTGGTTGCCCAAGCCGATGCGGTCAACAATAAGGAGCGTTTGCCCCAACTTGGCGTGGGAATGGAGTATATGCTTTTTACCGAAATGCCCGATATGGTTATGCCGATGGTTTCGGTTTCCATTCCGATTTTTAATAATAAATACAAGTCTGTAGCTCGACAGAATAAATTGAGATATGAAGAGTTGGACATTCAGAAAGAAGCGGTTCAAAACTCGCTGATGACACAATTGCAAACTGCTGTTAAAAGTAGAAATGCAGCACGAATCCGTATAGAAACTCAGGACAAAAATTTAAAACAAGCCCAGGATGCAATCGAAATATTATTGAAGAATTATGAGACGGGCACGATTGATTTTAGAGAAGTCCTCGATGTGCAGGAATTGCAGTTGCAATTTCAGATAAATCGTGTAGAAGCCATTGGGAGTTACTTCAAGGAAAAAAGTGTCATTGATTATTATACAGAAGGGTAATAATTATTTCAAATAAATATGAACTATTAATTTAAAACAAAAACAAAATGAAAACACTAAAAACAACAATCGCAATTATGCTAATGGCCTTAATTGGCTTAACAACAATGTCTTGTAAAGACGGTGAAAAGGAAAATTCAACATCGAGTGTTAAGGTAAATTCAAATACCCAAACCAACACTGCTGAACAGATATTGACAGATTATATGAGTCTTAAGGACGCTTTAGTCGCAACCGATGAAAAAGCTGCGGCCGAAGCCGGGAAAAATCTTGAAAATACTTTACAAGATTTTAACGTAGATGGCTATACTGAGGATGAGCAAGAAGAATTAAAAGACATCATTGAAGTTGCAGCCGAACACGCAGAGCATATCAGCAGAAGTGATATTGATCATCAACGCGAGCATTTTGAAATGTTGAGCAAAGATATTACTGATATGGTTGAAATTACAGGAACGGAGAAAACACTTTATTTACAATTTTGTCCAATGTACGCTGATAATGGTGGAGTGTGGTTAAGTATGGAAGAGGAAATTAGAAACCCTTATTTCGGAGATAAAATGATGAATTGTGGAGAAGTGCAAAAAGAAATTAATTAAAAAGATGACGTAAGACTTTTTGACATAAGACCAAATACAATTCCATTTGTCTTATGTCTTAAGGTTTTGAGCCAAACTTAATATGAAGATTCTAAGAATCATAGTGTTAGTTGTATTGGTAGCCTTTGTAGGTATTCAGTTTATACCTACAGCGCGCAATCAAAGTGATCTTGTTCCAAAAACCGATTTTTTAGTGGTGAACAATACACCGGAAGATATCGGAAAATTACTGCAAGTCTCTTGTTATGACTGTCATAGTAATAACACGAATTACCCTTGGTATAACAAGGTTCAGCCTATAGCTTGGTTTTTAGAAGATCATGTAATCGAAGGAAAAAAGGAATTGAATTTCAGCGAATGGGATGAGTATTCCAATCGCCGAAAAAACAGCAAATTAAAATCCATTATCAGTCAAATAAGGGATGATGAAATGCCGCTTTTCTCTTACACTTTATTACATAGAGATGCTGTGTATTCAGATTCTGAGAAGGAGTTGGTAATGGAATATATGAGAAAAATTAAGGATAGTTTGTAATGAAGGTAAACCTGACCACGGCATCATACAGATTTTCAATTGATCCTTTGGTGCCTTATATCACTATTTTATAAATAATTAAAGTAAAGAATATATGAAAAAGATAGCAGTAATAGGATACGGAGTAATTGGAAAAAGGGTGGCGGATGCCATTAATTTACAAGATGATATGAAGCTTGTGGGAGTATGCGATATCATCAGCGATTGGCGTATTCAAAATGCGGTAAGAAAGGAATACGAAATTTATGCAGCAACTCAAGAAGCTGCCGATAACATGGAATCTGAAGGGATTTCAGTAAAAGGCGATATGCAGGAACTTTTAAAGAAGTCTGACCTCGTTGTGGATTGTACCCCTAAAAAGATTGCTGCAAAAAATGTGAAAATTTATAAAGAGCAGAACATTAAATTTATTCTACACGGAGGCGAAAATCACGAAACTACAGGTCATTCCTTTGGTGCTGAAAGCAATTATACATCGGCAATAAATCTAAATGCGACCAGGGTTGTTTCTTGTAATACCACCTCTATCTTGAGAACATTGACTGTATTAAAAAATGCCAACTTATTGGATTATGCCAGAGGAACACTTATAAGAAGAGCTACCGATCCTTGGGAAAGTCATTTAGGTGGTATAATGAATACTACGGTTCCCGAAAGAGATATTCCCAGCCATCAAGGTCCCGATGCGCAAAGTGTTGATCCTGATTTGGATGTTATCACCACCGCAATAAAGGTGCCCCAAACCATGAGCCATTTACACTACTGGAACGTAAAGTTAAAAAAGCAAGCCACGAAAGAAGAAGTGCTCGATGCTTTTAAAACCTCCAGTCGTATTAAACTAATTCAATATGATCAAGGTTTGGTTTCCAACAATACCATTAAAGAAATGTTCTTGGATATGGGTAGGCCTTGGGGCGATATGTATGAAGTTGTCCTCTGGGAAGATATGTTGAAAGTGGTAGACGACGAACTATTTTATGCCTACGTGGTCGATAACCAGGCTATTGTGATTCCTGAAACCATTGATGCCATACGCGCACTTACCGGAATCGAAACCGATCCAAACAAGTCTATCGAAAAGACCAATGAGAGTTTAGGGATTAATTAAGATAATATTAAAACTATGGAAATAGGAACAAACATTTTTTCACAATATGAAGATGTCGATTTAATTGCAATGTGTACCCATGGGCGTACAGGTTTTTTAAGCCTATTTACCAAGAGTATCGCTGAAGGTGTAACCAATCGATCTGAACTGCCAGTGATGACTATTAAATTATAAAAATGAGCAAATCAGTTTTAATAAAAAAATATTCCGGTGAATACGAAGCTTTTGATATAAACAAGCTTATCAATTCGCTTAGACGTTCAAAAGCGGACGAGGATCTTGTCCAAAGTATAGTTCTTAAAGTACAAGATGAGCTTGAGGAAGGAATGACCACTAAAAAAATTTATCGAATGGCATTCAAGATGTTGAGGTCAAAATCACGGGTAAGTGCGTCAAAGTATAAACTTAAGAAGGCGTTGATGGAGTTGGGCCCAACGGGGTTTCCATTTGAGATACTGGTAGGCAAACTACTGGCGCACGAAGGTTATTCAACACAGGTTGGGGTTATGGTTCAAGGTAATTGTGTGGAGCATGAGGTAGACGTGATAGCCCAGAAAGACCCCAAACATTATATGATTGAATGTAAATTCCATAGTCACCAGGGCAGGTTTTGCAATGTACAAACACCACTTTATATCCAGTCCAGATTTTTGGATGTAAAAAAACAATGGGAACGCCAAAAAGGGCATGAGTCTAAACTTCATAAAGGAGGTTTATACACCAACACACGGTTTACAACAGATGCTATACAATATGGTAATTGCGTAGGATTATTATTGACAAGTTGGGATTATCCACTGGGCAACGGTTTAAAAGATAGAATAGATAAAGCTGGATTTCATCCATTGACCGCTTTGACAACGCTGACCAAAGCAGAAAAAACAAAATTGTTGGACAAAGGGATAGTCCTCTGCAAAGAGCTTTACGAAAACCCCGCGTTATTAGAACAGATAGGAATTAATAAGAAAAGACATAAAATAATTTTAGATGATTCTGAAGCACTTTGTAGAAGTACTTAAATGAAAAATAACCACAATCATAAACCAATGAAAAACTTTAAACAACTTTTATCCTCTATTGTGCAAACTCACCAGCATCTGCAGTCACGGGCGGTTAATGCCGTGAATCAGGCGTTAACAATCCGCAATTGGTTGATTGGGTATTACATTGTGGAGTTTGAGCAGAATGGGAAGGATCGGGCAAAGTATGGGGAACGATTAATGGATTCCCTTGCAGATAAGCTAAAAACGATAAAAGGAATTGATCGAAGATCGTTATTTAGATACAGGACTTTTTATTTGATGTATCCTCATATGAGATCATATTTGCTTAAAACTGATATGGTTAAAACCTTAACTCAAAATTTGAAAGGAAAAGTGGGGACACTGACCCCACTTTCTCTGGACAATGAAATTGTGGATACACCGTCCCCACAATTGAAAAGTGAACTATTGGTTCCAGCCGAAGAAATCATCACAAAACTGTCCTACTCACACATAGAAATGTTGTTGAGAATCGACGATGCGTTAAAACGCACTTTCTACGAAATTGAATGTATCAAAGGCACTTGGAGTGTACGGGAACTGAAAAGACAGATTTCCAGTCTTTATTATGAGCGCAGTGGTTTATCGGCCAAGCCTGATGAGTTGGCCAAATTAGTGCATCAAAAAACAAAACCCCAGACCCCACCGGATATCATCAAAAATATCTATGCTTTTGAATTCCTCGATTTGAAAATAAGGGATGTAATTGAGGAATCTGACTTGGAGACGGCCCTACTGAGCCATCTTCAAGAGTTTATCTTAGAATTGGGCAATGGTTTTTGTCTTGAAGCAAGGCAGAAGCGTATCCTTATCGGGGAAACCTATTATTTTATCGATTTGGTATTTTATCACCGCCTCCTCAAATGCCATGTGCTGATTGATTTAAAAATCGGAGCTTTTGAACACGGAGACATTGGTCAGCTAAATACCTACATTAATTTTTTTAAGGAAAATATTACGGAAGAAACGGATAATCTTCCTGTTGGTATTTTGTTGGTGGCAGAAAAGGACCAAGCCTTGGTGCAGTATGCTACAGCCGGAATGGATAAAAATCTTTTTGTGCAAAAGTATCTGGTAAAGTTACCCGGAAAAGAGCAACTCGAAAACTATATAAATCAAGAACTAAAAAGACTTCGATAAATTTATGGAAACTTTTAAAAATGTCTTATTACTTAACACCTAAATAAAATAACAATGGAAAATCACGACCATCACAAACATAAAGAAGAGAATCACTCCAACCATAATCACGACGATATGGATCATTCCGATCATCACAGAATGATGATTGAAGATTTTAAGCGCAGATTTTGGATATCGCTTGTTTTGACGATTCCAATTCTTGCATTATCTCCAATGATTCAAAACTTATTGGGAGTAGAATGGGTTTTTCCAGGAAGCAATTATGTGCTCTTTGGATTGTCCACCATCGTTTATTTTTATGGAGGATGGCCATTTTTAGCCGGATTAGTGGATGAGATTAAGTCCAAAGCGATAGGTATGATGACCCTGATTGCCATCGCCATTACAGCGGCTTATTTCTATAGTTCAGCGGTCGTATTTGGTTTCGAAGGACAAACCTTTTTCTGGGAACTGGCAACGCTTATCGTCGTGATGCTAATCGGTCACTGGCTTGAAATGCGTTCTATTTTAGGAGCCAGTAAAGCCCTGGAAGCCTTGGCGGCACTAATGCCCAATGAAGCAAACTTGGTGGACGGCAACGAAACAAGAAAGGTGAAAATAAGTGAGCTAAACGAAGGCGATATTATTCTGATTAGACCTGGAGAAAAAGTTCCTGCCGATGGAATAATTGTCGAAGGAGAAAGTGAATTCAACGAAAGTATGCTTACCGGTGAGAGCAGACCTGTCGGTAAAACGATTGACGAAGAAGTTATTGGAGGTGCCATAAATGGTAACGGTGTTGTAAAAGTACAGGTAAAAGGCATCGGGGAAGACGCCTATTTATCGAAAGTGATCGATATGGTGCAAACCGCCCAAAAACAAAAATCTAAATCCCAACGTTTGGCAGACGTAGCAGCAAAATGGCTGACTATAATCGCATTGGTTGTTGGGTTCGGCACCTTCTTTACTTGGTTGGCTTTGGGCGAAACGATAGCATTTGCGATGGAACGAATGGTAACCGTAATGGTGATTTCTTGTCCGCACGCGTTGGGATTGGCAGTGCCATTGGTGGCCGCGATATCGACAAGTATTTCAGCAAGAAATGGACTGTTGATTAGAAATAGAACCGCTTTTGAATCGTCTCGAAAAATATCGACCATCGTATTCGACAAAACAGGGACGCTTACTAAAGGTTCGCACGAAGTCACGCGCATGGTTTCTTTATCTTCAAAATACGATAAAACGGAAGTTTTAAAATATGCAGCTGCCGTAGAAAGTCCATCCGAACATCATATTGCCCAAGGTTTAAAGCGAAAGGCAAAAGAAGAAAAAATTGAACTCCCAGCAATAACCGACTTTACGTACAACGCAGGCGTCGGAGTTCATGGAACTGTAAATGGAAAAGAAGTACATGCCGGAGGATTTTTGCTGTTGGAACAAATGAACAAATCTGTAGATGAAGATAAGGAAGAGGGCATAGAAACCAAGATTTTTATCATTGTTGATAACGAGTTGATTGGATTTATAACGTTTGCCGATGAAATTAGAAAAAGCTCCTATGGCGCAATTAAAACGCTTCATAAAAACGATATAAAAGTATCGTTGCTCACGGGCGATAATGAGATAGTGGCCAAGGATGTAGCCGATAAACTTGGGCTTGACAATTATATGGCCGAAGTATTACCTGACCATAAACTGGACGAAATAAAGAAACTTCAGCAGAAAGGGGAGTTTGTGGCCATGGTTGGTGATGGCGTAAATGACGCTCCAGCTCTGGCACAAGCCGATGTTGGGATTGCAATTGGCTCCGGAACAGACGTTGCCGCCGAAACAGCAGATATTGTATTGATGGAAAGCAATCCTGAAGATATTGTCAATTTGATATTGTTCGGTAAGGCGACGTATCGTAAAATGCTTCAAAATTTAGGATGGGCAACAGGCTATAATGTCGTGGCTATTCCATTGGCAACAGGATTTATTCCCGGGCTAATGATTAGTCCTGCCTTTGGTGCTGCTTTGATGAGTATTAGTACGATTGTCGCCGCTGCAAACGCACAATTACTTAAGAGAAATATGAAAACCGAAAACTAAATTAAGACATCATGAAAAACATAAATCCAAATCAGAAAAACAATGTTTACACCAAGTTTATCTTGATGCTTTCTGCATCGTTTATTGCGATGTACATCACGATGTATCTAAATTCTTATGAAACTGACCATGTTTATTTCAGCCTGACAAGATTTTATATGACCTGTTTGGGAATATCTTGTATGGCGGTGATTATGTGGTTTTTTATGCGAAAGATGTATCAAAATAAGAAAAAGAATATCGCCATTTTATTGGGAAGTCTGGTCCTGTTTGTCAGTGCATTTGGACTGGTCAGGGCGCAGAGTCCTATCATAAAAGATGTCTTATGGATGAAAGCGATGATTCCGCATCACTCCATCGCTATTTTAACCAGTAAAAGAGCCGATATAAAAGATCCGGAAGTGCAAAAACTCGCCGATGATATTATCGAGGCTCAGGAAAAGGAAATTGCGGAAATGAAAAAAATGATTAAAAGATTAGAGCGTAACAAATAAAAAATATAAACAAATGAAAAAGAATGTCATTTATATAATTATAGCCTTGATTGTTGGTCTGTTAGCCGGATTTTTAATATTTGGAGGAGATTCAACCGGTGAGCTAACCAATAAAGACGAACAAGAACATAAAGAAGAAGTTGCCGATGAACAAATGTGGACCTGCTCAATGCACCCACAAATTATGCAACCCGAACCCGGAGATTGCCCTATTTGTGGAATGGACTTAATCCCAGCAGATGAAGGAGCGGAAGGCTTAACCGCTAATGAAATAAAAATGTCGAAAAACGCGATGGCATTGGCAAATATTCAAACCACAATTGTGGGCGATGCTTCGGAAACAGATGAAAATGCGATGTTGCTTTCAGGTAAAATAGTGCCCAATGAAGCATCAAATGCGGTGCAAGCCAGTTATTTTGAAGGACGAATAGAAAAGTTATACGTCAATTTTACAGGGGAAGAAATTCAAAAAGGACAATTGTTGGCCACCATTTACGCCCCGGCACTTGTCGCCGCACAGCAAGAGCTTTTGACTGCTGCCTCTATGAAAGAATCACAACCCGGTTTGTACAAGGCAGTTCGCAATAAATTGAAACTGTGGAAATTGTCGGAAAATCAAATCGATGAGATTGAAGCTGCCGGTGAAGTACGCGAGAATTTTCCGATTTATGCGACGGTTTCCGGGACGGTTTCAGAAAAACTGGCTGAGGAAGGAGATTATGTTTCACAAGGACAGCCCATTTTAAAAGTCAGTGATTTACAATCCGTTTGGGCGATGTTCGATGCTTATGAAAGTCAGATTGCACAATTAAAAGTAGGACAGCAAATAACGGTAACCACTAATGCCTATCCAAACAAAGAATTTGAAGCGACAATTTCTTTTATAAACCCAAGATTAGACACCCAAAGCAGGGTCATTTTGGTAAGAGCTATTTTAGATAACAAAGAAGGGATTCTCAAACCCGGAATGTTTGTCACCTCAAAAGTTCAAATGTCAACGAGTGAAGAAACCCAATCGCAAATTCGCGTTCCTGCTTCGGCGGTACTTTGGACCGGAAAACGCTCTTTGGTATATGTTAAAACCAATCCTGACGAGCCTGTTTTTGAAATGCGCGAAGTGAGTTTAGGGGCTAAAACCGGAGAAAATTACATAATTGTCGATGGCCTTTCCGCTGGAGAAGAGATTGTTGTTAATGGGACTTTTACTGTTGATGCCGCTGCGCAATTGCAGGGCAAAAGAAGTATGATGAATACGGAAGGACAGGTGGAAATCGATCCTATAGGTTATCTGGCAAATACAGAAAGATTAGAAGTGCCGGCAGAGTTTCAAGAACAATTAAAAGTAGTTTTTGACGATTATATAACCATAAAAAATGCTTTGGTCGAAGACAATGCAGAAACTCCACAAACGGGGGCGAGTGCTTTGTTAAAAACCCTTCGAAATGTTGATACGAATCTTGTAGAAGAGGAACCGGCGCATAGCAAATGGATGCAGTTGGAGGAAGAACTAAAAGAAGCCGCTACGGCAATATCCAAAACCGTTGACATTAAGGAACAGAGAGATTATTTTATAACGCTTTCGGCACATTTAATCAACGCGGTAAAAACCTTTGGTGTTAATCAAAAAGTGTATGTCGATTATTGTCCGATGGCAGATAGTGATGTGGGAGCTTATTGGTTAAGCACTGAGAAAGAGATACTAAATCCATATTACGGTGAGAGTATGTTGAAGTGTGGAGAGGTAACCGACTCCCTAAATTAATCTGTATTAATCAAAGATTAATTAGCTGAAAGTTTTTATCCGGTTTCTAATCTGTTCGCCAAGCGATTTAAAAGCATTTTATACAGCGGTAGGAAGAAAAGTCCGCTGATGATCATTTTAAACACATAATCGACCGTGGCGATTTCCACCCAGTTTTCAGCCAAATAAACATCTGAAGTTTTGTAAAAAGCGATAAAAAAGAAAGTAAACGTATCGACCAAATTACCAAATAAGGTGGAAGCTACCGGGGCATACCACCAGGTTTTCTGTTTTCTGAGTCGGTTAAAAACATAGGTATCCGTAAGCTGTCCCACAACATACGCAGCAAAACTGGCGAGGGCGATTCGCGCTACAAACATGTCAAAACTAATCAGCCGATCGGCGCCTAACCAAACTCCATTGCGAAATCCGATGGTGACCAGATAAGAGACAATCAGGGCGGGAAACATCGCAAAGAAGATTATTCTTCGTCCTGTTTTTGCCCCTAAAAGACGAACGGTTAAATCGGTGGCTAAAAAAATAAAAGGAAAAGTAAACGCACCCCAAGTGGCTTTAAATCCAAAAACGGTAATGGGAAACTGCACCAAATAATTGCTGGCAGCGACAATGAGAATATGAAAACCGGCCAACATTAAAGATAGCCTGTTGTTTTTAATAGCGCGCATCAAAAGTTTCTTAGTTTTTTAATGTGGGAGAATTGCGAACCACGGTTACCTAAATAGCTGATTAATTTTAAGGGAGACAAATAAAAGCCTTTTAAAGGAGATAAAACTGCTTTTTGAGTTTCTTTATCCTTAGCAACGATGGTCTTTTGAAATATTAAGTTTTATCGACTTAAGGTTTTTAAATCTCACTAACTTCAATATATTTCAGAAAAGACAACATTATGAATTTAAATGATCTGCTCAATAAATTACCGGATTACGCTTATGATGTAAAGCACAACTTATCCGAAGTGCTGAATCACGAAACTACTCCGGGAATGTCTCAAGACGAAATTGCTGCGGTTGCAATTGCCACGGCTTTGACCACTTCTTCGAAATTATTAATCGCTCATATGGAAAGATTTGCAAGACAATTTCTTTCAGAAAAAGAACTTGAAGGAGCCAAGACCGCCCACGCGATGATGAGTATGACCAATGTTTACTATGGCTTCATAGATCGGATAAAAAGTTCAGATTACGATAAAATGCCCTCGAATTTACAGATGAAAGCCGGTAAAAAACCGGGAATCAATCAGAAAGCCTATGAATTTGCAGCGCTTGGTGTTTCCGTAATCAATAATTGCACGGATTGTATGAGTTTCCACGAACGTCGTTTGAGAAAATTGGACGTTAGTACCGAAGGTGTACAGTCCTGTGTTCGAATTGCAGCAGTGATTTCAGCCACAGGTCAATTGCTTCAGTTTGATAAGTGATGACACACAACTCTTGAAGGGTTCCAAACCCCTTCAAGAGTTTACTCAGATGAAAATTTTCGTCTTTATTTCCCCCTACGAAGACTCGAAAAGGAATTAAGGAAATTCCATTCCAATTAGAATTTCGCGATGTGCTTGTAAATCTTATTATCTTCATAACCACCGCGAATACTGGCTGAACAAAAACCTTATTAGCTTATTTGCCAAGTGATAAAAGAACCAACGTCGTTTGAGAAAACTCGATGTTAGTGCT
>Ga0079225_10001954_pt1 | contig 11755 bp, 13 predicted proteins | sample Poulit2012_FD_76344 | JGI IMG/M metagenome (GOLD analysis project Ga0079225, IMG submission 76344) | Agricultural soil microbial communities from Georgia to study Nitrogen management - Poultry litter 2012 | ecosystem: Environmental > Terrestrial > Soil > Agricultural land | place: USA: Georgia...
AACGGTTCAGATAAATCATTCAGTTTTTCTTTCATTTCATCTAATGAATGAATTAAGTGGACTTGCTCACCGAAAGATCCGAAGTTTTCCTTTACAATATAGGGGAAACTTAACTCAGATTCAACTTTTGCCAAAAAATTATCCGATATTTTTTTGATTTGTTGAAATGTTTTTGGTGCAACAATAGTCTTTGGAATTGGTAGTTGGTGTTTTGCTAAACGTTCATATGTTTTAATTTTGTCATCACATATCTCAATCGTCATCGTACGATTAAAAACTCTGACACCATTATTTTCTAAATATCTTGCTAAGTAAATGTCTTTATCAGTAAAAAGGACATAATCAGGTTTTAAAAATTCGTTTACATTTTCCTTTTGTAATGTGGTGACAATATCTTCATTTGTCAGTAAAGAAACATGATGTCCACGGGTTTGTGCTGCTTTTTTAAGCATTGTAGCATATTCAAGAAATTTATCACTAGGCAAATATCGATTGTAAATGATCCAACCTGTAATAGGCACTATCCTCATCCTTCCTAAAATCAACAACAATTGCTATAATCATCTTAATAGAAAACTTGAAAAATACAATAGTAAATGGGGCAGTATTCATGATTTCTTCATTCCAACAAGCTAAACAATTTATTCATGAACGAAACAACTTAGGAATTAAGTTAGGACTAGAACGAATAAAAACATTATTACAATACGTAGGCAATCCTCACAAAAATTTAAATGCAATTCATGTCGCTGGTACAAATGGGAAAGGTTCAACGATCTATTTATTAGAAAAAGCTTTACTTAACTCTAATTATACTGTCGGTGTATTTTCTTCTCCTAGTTTTACAGGAATTCGTGGCCATATGACAATTAATCAAATTGAAATAAGCGAAAATGAATTTATAGAGTTGTTAAACGAACTTATTCCATCAATAGAAAAGCTTGATGATGAAAAAAATCAGCCAACTTCATTTGAAATTATTACTGTCATTGCATTAATGTTTTATAATCGTCATGCAAACTTTGTCCTTATTGAAACAGGAATGGGGGGAATAGATGACACGACAAATGTCATTAAGCCACTGCTTTCTATCATTACAAATGTAGAAAAAGATCATACTCAATTTTTAGGGAAGACTTACGAAGAAATTGCCTCACATAAAGCAGGAATTATTAAACAAAATCGACCAGTAATTGTAGGTAAGGTAAACGGGAAAAGCAAACGCATCATTTCAGATAAAGCAACGTTAGAAAATGCACCATTATACCTTTATAAAAAGGATTTTAAATTAACAAAAAATATAGATAAATATGTTTGGTCAAACAGTTCGACGGTTTATTCCATTACGTTGGACAATTTACCACACTTTCAAAACGAAAATATTGCTAACGTGTTGATGGCTCTAACGATATTACAAAATAGTGGCTATGATATAAATTGGCAGCCATTTTTAAAGCAATTAAATAATTTTTCTTTGCCTGGTAGATTTGAGGTTATTAATGACAAGCCGCTTATTTTGCTAGATAGTGCTCATAATGTATCGGCAATTAAAACATTAATAAATTCAATCAATGAAAAATTCCCCAAACATAAAAAACATGTTATTTTTTCGGCATTTAAGGATAAAGAGGTAAGAAAAATGTTAGCATTACTAAAGGAGAATTGTCACGACGTTATTTTAACAACTTTTTCACATGAACGTGCATTGGCAGAAGCAGATTTACATGAAATAAAAACTAATAAATTTGAGATAGAAAAAGATTGGCAACAATTGATGGAACAAGTATTCCGATGTAAAAATATGAATGAATTGATCGTTGTTACTGGTTCACTACACTTTATCGTAACGATAAGACAATACATTTTGCAAAAACTATCTCATCAAGCAAATAAATAATTTTTTTAAAATGTGTATAAAATGGTATTTTCCTATTATAAATGATAGGAAAAATTGAAATATATCTAAACTAAAAGTTTAATTTTACCCCTATTTAAGGTCTTAAAATGCTGTTTTTCACTTTCGCTTTCTTTTAAAAAACCCTTTATAATAGAGAAAAAATTAAGGGGGAAGCCGATGAGAAGTCGTAATTTAATGTTGAAGAGTGTTCCAGTTGAGGAAAGACCTAGAGAGAGATTAATTAAATACGGAAAAAGTCATTTATCTAACCAAGAATTATTGGCAATTTTAATTAGTAGTGGAACGAAAAATGAGTCTGTTATGGATTTATCAAACCGAGTTCTGATGCATTTTGAAGGCTTAAAATTATTAAGTGAAGCAACAATAGAAGAGTTAACTGCTATTAAAGGTATTGGAGATGCAAAAGGCGTCACTGTTTTAGCAGCGATAGAGTTAGGAAAACGAGTCCATCAATATAAACCAAATGAAAAGTATGTTATTAGGTCACCCGAAGATGGGGCTGACTACGTCATGGAGGAAATGAGAAGTTTAAAACAAGAACATTTAGTTGCTTTATTTTTAAATACAAAAAATCAAATTATTCATCGACAAACTATCTTCATCGGTTCGCTTAATGCCTCCATTGTTCATCCGCGGGAAATCTTCCGTGAAGCTGTAAAACGATCTGCAGCTTCCGTCATCTGTGCACATAACCATCCATCGGGAGACCCAACACCATCGCAAGAAGATATCCATGTGACGAGACGTTTAGTTGAGGCAGGTAAAATAATGGGGATAGAAATGTTAGACCACATTGTCATTGGTAACAATCGATTTGTGTCATTAAAAGAGAAAGGGTATTTATAAAAGTTGTAGAATATTTAACAAAATTGATAGGAAGTTTACTGAATGAAATAATTTTTTTAGGGAAAAATATTAACATGTTGAATTCCTATCATTTTTATTATTTTTTGCGTATAATAAATAAGTAGTTAATTTTCTAGCGCCATTTTTCAAGCATATTGATGAAGATGGTGCTTTATATTCTTTATTTTCAAAAAGATATGAAAATATAACATTGAATTATGGAATAAACCTTTAATAATTTCACTAAAAATTGATAAATCTTAAGAAGGAGTCTGATGTTGAAATTATCATATATTAAGTGGCTATTGAATGTAAGTATAAATAAGACAATTAATCAACTAGAATTCACATATTAGAAAGGACGTTAATTTTATCTATGTTAAATTTTACACAAGATATTGGAATTGATTTAGGAACAGCAAATACGTTAGTTTATATAAAAGGTAAAGGTATTGTATTGAGTGAACCGACAGTAGTAGCAGTAAATAATCAAACGAAGGATATTGTTGCCGTTGGAAAAGAGGCAAGGGATATGATTGGAAGAACACCTGGAAGTATTAGTGTTGTTCGTCCAATGGCAGATGGTGTTATTGCTGATTATGATACAACAGCAGCGATGATGAAATATTATATTAAGAAAGCACGAGGAAAAAGTTGGGGATTTGGCTCTAAACCTAATGTTGTTACATGTGTCCCTTCAGGTATTACAAAAGTGGAAGAAAGAGCAGTTATTGACGCAACACTTCAGGCAGGAGCAAAAAGGGCTTTCCCTATAGCTGAACCTTTTGCCGCTGCAATTGGTGCGGGTTTACCAGTATGGGAACCGACAGGAAGTATGATTATCGATATTGGTGGCGGCACAACAGAAGTTGCCGTCATTTCGTTAGGTGGTATCGTCACAAGTCAATCGATTAGAACGGCTGGAAATACTTTTGATCGTTCTATTACTCAATATATTCGTCAAAAATATAATGTGATGATCGGAGATAGAACTGCAGAAGATATTAAAATGACAATCGGTACAGTAAAGGATCCTGATGAATATGAAACAATGGAAATCCGTGGTCGGAATTTAATAGATGGGCTACCAACAACGATATCAATTAATGAAGTGGAAATTTGTCATGCATTAACAGAATCGGTTGAACACATAATTGAAATGATAAAATCAACTTTAGAAAAAACACCTCCAGAATTGTCGGCTGATGTAATGAATCGTGGTATAGTGTTAACAGGTGGTGGAGCATTATTAAAAAATATCGATTCCAAAATAAGTGAAACAACGTTAGTGCCCGTATTTATTACTGACGATCCATTGGAAAGTGTTGCTAAGGGAACGGGCGAATCATTACAATATATTAATAAACTAAAAAATAATCCAAATGTATCTGCACGGATGTCGAATGTTTAGTGAGTAGGTGTACCTATGTCTTTTTTTCGTAGAAAATCTTTATTTGTATTAATGATAGGAATTATCATTTTAGTTATACTTATAGGTTACTCTTTATCAAAGCAAGGTCGCCTATCATTACCAGAACAGTTAATTAATGATTCCATTAGTGTTGTGCAAAACTTAATCTATCAACCAACTCAGGCGACTGTCAGTTTTCTTTCGAATATAGAAGATATAAAGAGCACCTACGAAGAAAATAATTTGTTACGTGAAAAATTAGCCGAATATAAAACTTTAATTTTTGATGTCCAAGAATTGGAGAGAGAAAATAAAGAATTAAGGGAATTGTTAGAACTGATAGATTCTCCAAGAGATTTCGAGCCTATTTTAGCGAATGTTGTTGCAAGATCGCCTGAGAAATGGCTAGATACGGTTATATTAAACAAAGGAAAACAGCATGGGGTTGCCGCCAATATGGCGGTTATTACCAATGACGGGATGATAGGACGAATTAAAACGGTGTCTAATTTTTCTTCTACTGTACAATTAATTTCCGGTTTTGATCAATTGAATAGAATCTCTGCCATTATTACAAGGGAAGAGGAAGATAATATTTTTGGTATGATTGAAGGATATGAGAAAGAATCACATTCTCTAATATTTACAATGATAGAACAACCAAAAAAACCTTTAAAAAAGGGAGAATTAGTCGTTACATCAGATATGGGTGGACTTTATCCTTCAGGATTATTAATAGGTACAGTAAAGGAAGTTGATGAAGGATCTTATGGATTAAGTAGTATCGCTAAAATTGAGCCAGCCGCTAAAATGAGTGAATTACACCATGTCATTATTGTTGATCGTGCGTTAGATGTGGTGGATGAATTGAATGATGAGGATGTAGAATCATGAAGAAAGTTCTCATTATTATTATTTTGTTAAGTCTGTTAATTTTAGAAGGTATTGCAATGATTTTATTGCCTACTAATATATTTATAAGTGATATGTACATCATTCCCCATTGGGTATTTTTGTTTATATTGCTAGTTAATGTATTTTTTGATAATGAAGAATTATATTTTTCTATTACATTAGCAATTGTATTTGGATTATTAATAGATGTCGTTTATACGGACTTATTAGGGGTTTATATGTTTGTATACCCAATGGCAATTTATATTGTCAATTTAATAAAACAATTTTTTCAAGCAAATTTTTACATTATGGTTGTTTATTATTTAGTAAGTTTTACGATAATTGAAATGATGATTTATATTATTTATTCATTTGTCGACCTAATTAATATTACATATATTTTATTTATTTGGGATCGATTAATACCGACTATCATTGCAAATTTTATATTTCTTTTAGTACTATATCCGATTTTTTCAAAAAGATTAGTTAAATGGAAATTAAAAGAAAGTAAAGATTAAATTTCAATTGAGGTGTATATTAGTATGCTGAATGAACAGCAATATATAACGATCAAAGGAACGAAAGAAGGTTTAACGATACTTGTCGATGAAGAACCTTCATTTGTACAGATATATGAACAATTATCGCGTTTATTAGAAGATGTTCCTTATCATCGTCATGAACAGAAAATATCTGTTAAAATAGACTTGAATAATCGCTATTTAGCAAAAGACAAGTTGGAAAGTCTAATATCTCTCATTGAAAAAGATTTTCGTTTTGACGTTGTACAAGTTTTATCAAATGTCATTAGTAAAAATGATGCCATGAAAATTGTCAATAACAATGAAGTTAAAGTTTATCGTCAAATGGTGAGGTCTGGACAAGTTTTAAATGTTACTGGCCATTTGTTATTAGTTGGAAATGTCAATCCGGGTGGAGAAATAAAAGCAACAGGTAATATATATGTCATGGGGAAGCTTGAAGGGATTGCACATGCTGGGACAAATGGTGATGACAAAATGATTATTGTAGCCTCATACATGAATCCGACACAACTGAGGATAGCGAACCGAATAAGTCGTTCTCCAGATTTTGAAACAGAAGGTACATATATGGAGTATGGCTATTACAATAGTAAAAAAAATAGAATTAATATAGAATCAATATTGAACTTACCTAGTGGTGATAGAGATATTTTTCAATTAGAAAGGGGAATGTTGGATGGGTGAAGCGATTATTGTGACATCCGGTAAAGGTGGTGTCGGTAAAACAACGACAACTGCAAATATCGGGACTGCTTTAGCTTTGATGGAGAAAAGTGTATGTTTAGTTGATACGGATATAGGTTTAAGAAACTTAGATATGGTGATGGGTCTCGAAAATCGTATTATTTATGACATCATTGATGTGGCTGAAGGTAGATGTCAATTAAAACAAGCTCTCATCCAAGATAAACGTTTTTCACATTTATCTTTATTACCTGCCGCACAAACGACTGATAAGAATGCATTATCAAGGGAAGATATGAAACAAATTATCGATGAACTTAAAAAAGATTTTGACTATATTATTATTGATTGTCCTGCAGGGATAGAACAAGGATTTAAAAATGCAATTGCTGGTGCAGATAAAGCAATTGTAGTAACGACACCAGAAAAATCTAGTGTCCGAGATGCAGATCGAATCATCGGTTTAATCGAAAATGAAGGTTTAGAAAGACCTAAATTAGTGATAAATCGGGTTAGAAACCATATGATGAAAGATGGAGATATGCTTGATATTGACGATGTCGTACAAGTATTATCGATTGATTTATTAGGGGTTATTATTGATAGTGATAGTGTTATTAAAGCTAGTAATCACGGTGAACCAGTAGCGTTTAAATCAGATTCTAAGGCATCGATAGCTTATCGGAATATTGCTAGAAGAATACTAGGAGAATCTATCCCATTACAATCTTTAGAGGAAACAAAAGGGGTATTTAGTAAAATTAAAAGTTTTTTTACGGGTTCATAAATTAATTAATTGTTAATTATTCTTTGACTTGTTCATATCTTGTCCATTCCTTACATATCTTTATATAAAGGGATAGTAAAGGATTGTGTAATGATGAATGAACAAGTAAAAAAGGTAAGAAATTCGATTAAGCAAAGAAAAAAAATTTCCTCTATTAAAGGACAAACATCATTTAAAGAAATCTCACTTATACCGACGAATGAAGAGAGATTAGGAATGCTAGAAACCCCGCCAAATGGTTTGACAAAATCTTCAAAACCATTACAAGAGAGAGCTGTTACATTTAAACGGTTAAGATATGTAATGATACCTTTTATATTTTTTATTATCGGAACGATTATTTTAAGTACCGCTCATCCTTCGATTAATTCTACCCAAATGTGGTTACGCAAACAATTAGAAACGGAATTTCCATTTGCAAAAGTAAATCAATGGTATGTGACGACATTTGGGCAGCCAAACGCTCTTGTTCCAACAAGCTCAATTAATGAAACAGAAAAATTAATCATGCCGGTAGAAGGTCCCATTGTAGAAACTTTTGCAGTGAACGGTAATGGTATAAAAATATTTTCAAATGATAAAACCTCTGTATCTACATTTACTGATGGTATCGTTATTTTTGTCGGTAATTTGAAAGAGACTGGTAAGACTGTCATTATTCAACATGCTGATAATTCTATCTCTACTTATGGATTTTTAAGTGATGTTAATGTATTCGCATATCAGATCGTGAACAAAAATGATAAAATTGGCCTTATAAATCCTGAAAAAGTTTCCGAACCATTTTTCTTCTCTTTAGAAAAGGATAATGAATACATTGATCCTACTAAGGTGATCCGAGTTGATGATATTCCGTAATATTTATCAACTAATTCACATTCATCCCATTTTATATATTTTTATTTTTCTATCATTTGTTACTGGTACAATGACTCAGTTGTTTATTTTATTATCAATTGTTTTCATCCATGAACTCGGTCATTTTTTTGCTGCAAGTTATTTTCGTTGGAATATTGAAAAAATAACGATATGGGTGTTTGGTGCAGTAATGGAAACGAGTGAATATCGTGTTAGGAAGATTCATGAGGATCTATTAGTGACACTTGCGGGACCGGCGCAACATGTACTAATTTTTTTCTTTTTATTAGGATTAAAGTTTGTAGATTTTATTCCTACAACAGTAGTTGAATTAGGTTTAACCTACAATTTTATCCTTCTTATGTTTAACTTATTACCGATTTATCCACTTGATGGTGGAAAAATTCTATTTTACATATTAGCTTATTTTTTTCCATATCGGGATGCAAGGCGATTTGTCGTTTTGTTTTCACTTTGGAGTTGTTTGTTAATTGTTTGTTTACAAATTGTATACTTGCCTTTTACATTGACAGCAATGTTATTAATGATATTTCTATTCATTGAAAATCGTATAGAATGGAAACAACAATACTATCATTTTATGCGATTTTTAATGGGTCGATTTTATTTTCCAAAGATAAATGGTAAGAGTGTTTTGTTAAGAAGAAATTTAGACGATTCTTTAATAGATACATTGCAAAAATTTTATTTATATAAAAAACATATTATCGTAATTGAATTTGGTAGAAATACAATTGAATACAGTGAAAAAGCCTGTTTATCATTATTTTTTATAAAACGAAAAGTGACACAGACATTTAAGAATATTATGATGGAAAAGCTTTAGGACATCTTTAGTGGACAGTTAATGGGTTAATGGATATTATATCGTCCTTTGCACTTTTGAAAATCGTAAAAATGCTATATTCAAAAGAGCAATCGATGCTATTAACGAATATTCTATATAAATACTCTTAAGAATTAGTCGATTATTAAAAAAATGATCATGACACCATCTATTAATTTTATCCAATGTGTTTTTTATAAAAAGTTGACAATATACCTTTTAGATGGGTGCTAATAGGTCAATTTAAAATAATAGTAAATTAATATCATTTCATGTCAAATAGTTTTAATTGACAATAAACATATAATTGTGCTATCATTTCAATGTTGTACATTTGTAGCACCATTGCTACAACCGCACTGAAAAGGTTTTAAAATCGTTTAATCGATACCTTTATGGCGAGTCTGAGTATTATAGGAGGTGCAAAGGAACATGTATGCAATAATTGAGACAGGTGGAAAACAAATAAAAGTAACAGAAGGTCAAACTATTTACGTAGAAAAAGTAGATGGGGAGCCTGAAGAATCGATTACTTTTGATAAGGTTCTATTTGTTGGTGGCGATGATGTCAAGGTTGGAACACCACTAGTTGAAGGTGCATCAGTGACGGCGAAAATTGATAGTCATGGACGTCAAAAGAAAATTACAGTTTTTAAATATAAGCGTAAGAAAAACTATAGCCGTAAACAAGGCCATCGTCAACCGTTCTCTAAATTAACGATTGAAAAAATTAGTGTATAAGGAAATTTTATATGATTAAAATTTCTATAAATCGTCAAGATGGACATATATCATCTTTCGAAATTAGTGGTCATGCAAATAGTGGGCCTTACGGGTATGATTTAGTCTGTGCAGCTGTATCTGCGATTTCTTTCGGTTCAGTGAATGCAGTTTTAAAGTTAAGTAAGTTGGAATTGCAGATAGAACAAGCAGAAAATGGCTATTTACATGTCGACATACCGCATGAGCAAATAAATATAGAAAATTTTTCTAAAGCTCAATTAATTTTTGAAGCGATGATAATCTCTTTACAAACGATTGAACGTGAATATGAACAATTTATACGAATAAGTGATGATTAAGGAGGTGCCATAAGATGTTAACATTAGATTTACAATTCTTTGCTCAGAAAAAAGGAGCAGGAAGTACACGAAATGGTCGTGACTCTCATTCAAAGCGACTCGGTTCTAAGCGTGCAGATGGTCAATTTGTTACTGGTGGGTCTATTTTATATCGTCAACGTGGAACAAGAATTTACCCAGGGGATAACGTTGGTTTAGGTAAAGATGATACATTGTATGCAAAAATTGATGGTGTTGTTAAATTTGAAACTTATGGTCGAAATCGTAAAAAGGTAAGTGTTTATCCAGAAGCAGTTGAAGCATAGAATATATTGAAACTCCAGCCTATAATTAAATGGTTGGAGTTTTTTAGTATGAATAAACCTTTTATTTTGTGTTTTTTTGATATTTAATGTTTTTATTATCCTTTTTAAAATAAATTAAATTTCCGTAACGGAAACACACTTGCATGACAAATTATTAGAACAAAAATAGATTTTATGAAAAACTAGTACTTGCCTATATTAAAAAGGAAATTAAATGATTAAATAACGACAAATAGTTTAATCGCATAGAATATTTTATTCAATCTTCATTTTGAAATGGTCATATAACGAATTTAACGGTTAATTTTGTTATAATGGTACATATTGAATCTTAATTGTTTTTAAATTGATGAATAATGACAATTTAATGTTAAAAATTTTAATTTAATTGATTCATTACTTGAGGTGGCAGGCAATGTTTGTAGATGAAGTAAAAGTTAATGTTAAGGCTGGCAACGGTGGAAATGGCATGGTTGCTTTTCGTCGTGAAAAATATGTTGCAAAAGGTGGTCCTTCGGGTGGTGATGGAGGGCATGGAGGAGATGTTATTTTTGAAGTGGATGAAGGATTACATACGTTACTAGACTTCAGATATAACCGTCATTTTAAAGCAAAACATGGTGAAAATGGTATGAGTAAAGGCAAACATGGAAAAAATGCTGATCATTTAATCGTTCATGTACCACCTGGAACTGTCATTTATGAAATAGAAACGGATAAAATGATTGCAGATTTGGTTAGTCATGGACAACAAGCAACGATTGCAAAAGGTGGTCGTGGCGGTAGGGGTAACATTCGTTTTGCAACATCGCAAAATTCGGCTCCAAACATTAGCGAAAATGGTGAACCAGGGGAAGAAAAAGATGTCAGGGTTGAACTGAAAATGATGGCTGATGTTGGTCTTGTCGGTTTCCCAAGTGTTGGAAAATCAACGATTATTTCAACAGTATCTGCTGCAAAGCCTAAAATAGCTTCCTATCATTTTACGACACTTTCACCACAATTAGGTTTAGTTTCTGTAGATGAGGATAGAAGTTTTGTGATGGCAGATTTGCCAGGTTTAATTGAAGGAGCACATGAAGGAAGTGGATTAGGTCATCAGTTTTTACGACATATAGAAAGAACAAGGGTCATTGTTCATGTGATAGATATGGCAAGTACAGAAGGTAGAGAGCCTTATGATGATTACGTTACAATTAATAATGAATTGGAAAAGTTCGGTAATGAACTAAAAGATAAAAAGCAAATTATTGTTGCAAATAAAATGGACATGCCTAATGCAGAAGATAACTTAGCAAAATTTAAACAAAAAGTAAAATCAGAGGTGCAAGTGTTTCCTATATCAGCAATAACAAAAGCAGGAATAAAAGAATTAGTATTTGGCATTGCAAACCTATTAGATACAGTACCAAAAGAGGAGCAAATTTTAGAAGAAGTAATCATCCATGAGCCCGAGAATACAGAGGTTTTTACAATTTCTCGATTAGATGATGGTTCATTTCAATTATCAGGTGAACGTTTAGAAAAAATGTTTAAAATGGCAAATTTACAATCTGATGAAGGTGTTCAAAG
>Ga0079225_10001956_pt1 | contig 11752 bp, 10 predicted proteins | sample Poulit2012_FD_76344 | JGI IMG/M metagenome (GOLD analysis project Ga0079225, IMG submission 76344) | Agricultural soil microbial communities from Georgia to study Nitrogen management - Poultry litter 2012 | ecosystem: Environmental > Terrestrial > Soil > Agricultural land | place: USA: Georgia...
CATACCTGGTGCCTGAGCAATGGGGTAATTGGCCCATAGCCCCATGATCAAGCAGCCCACCGCCCCTGCCAGACAGGTGGCAACGAATACCGCCCCGTAATCCATTCCCGCCTCGGAGAGAATACTGGGGTTAACGAAAATGATATAAGCCATGGTCAGGAAGGTGGTGACCCCGGCAATGACCTCGGTCTTTACATCGGTGTGGTTCTGCGACAGCTTGAACTGTCTATCGAGTAGTTTTTTCATTTTTAATATTCCTGCACTCATCGAGAAACCCTGCCTAAAAACGGGGCGGCAGAATCGGCCGGGGCGAGAAAAGCCGCACATGGTACCCAAAGGCGACCTGTGATGCGAGTGACTGCCTAGCGCACCGCATGCGGCTTGAGTTCGATCTGTATAAGCAAAATCGCGTCAACACGCCAACACTTTAGCCAACGCATGCTTGACGGAGCGGTCAAGTATACTTGATTACTGCTCACGGCCAGCCAGTACCCGCTCTACCGTCTCGACAACCGCCTGGGTTTGCGGGTCGATCTCGATATTCACCCAATCTCCGGGAGCACGATCCCCCAGGGTGGTCCGCTGCAGCGTTTCGGGGATCAGATCGACGCAGAAGCGTGGCGCTGCACCGGCATCATCCTGCTTCACGGCCCCGATGGTCAGGCTGATGCCGTCCACACCGATATACCCTTTGTCGAACAGAAAACGACCTAATTCGGGAGGCACTTCGAACCACAGCCGACGATTATGAGGTGCTTCATCCAGCTCTACCAGCTCCGCCATCGCCATGACATGACCGGACATGGCGTGACCGCCAATCTCGTCGCCAAAGCGGGCAGCACGCTCGATATTGACCTGGTCGCCTTCGCGTAGCTTGCCAAGGTTGGTAATTCTTAGCGTCTCGCGCATCAAGTCGAAACTGACCCGTTCATCCTCAATCCGCGTCACGGTTAAACATACGCCATTATGGGCGACCGACGCCCCCGGCTCGAGCCCGTGGCGCAACGCTTCGGGCAGTGCCACCACATGAGTACGAAACTTCTCCGCCTCATGAATGGCGACAATTTCGGCCACCCCCTGAACAATGCCTGTAAACATGGCGTCTCCTGGAACTTCCCGCAGCCGAAAAAAGATAGGGCTGGCAGTGTAAGAACTTGGCAGCCTAACGTCCATTGCCGCCTTTGGGCCCACTACTGTCCAATACGGTAAATTGACATGATATGCCGTTCTTCTTAAGATGCCGAATCATATTAAGGCGCCGATTTGCCCCCGGATTGCGGGCGCCCATGCCGGCAGGCGTACAGGGTCTTCGATCCTGATTCGTCAGCATGAAGTGCAGCTAAAAGGGTGCTGGCCAGTGCTGCGCCCGCCCTGCTGGGGCAGCCTGCTCAGGAAGCCAGATGATCACGTTACGCAACGTCTCGAAAACCTACTATCTCAACGCCCCCAAAGGCCGTCTGCCATTCGCTTCGCACCGCAAAAACCATGCGGCTGAAAGCGATGCCTCTGCGACCGACACGCCGAAAGTCATTGAAGCGCTCAAGAATGTCGACTTTCATGTTCCCCCGGGCAGTATCCATGGTGTCATCGGCCTGTCCGGTGCCGGCAAATCAACCCTGATTCGCTGCGTTAATCTACTTGAACGCCCCACCAGCGGCAGTGTGGTCGTGGATGGCCAGGAAATGACCGGGCTCTCCTCCGCCCAACTTAACCAGGCCCGCCACCGGATCGGCATGATCTTCCAGCACTTCAATTTGCTGACCACGCGCAATGTCTACGACAATATCGCCCTGCCCCTGGAGCTGATGGGCAAGAAGCGCGCCGTCATCCGTGAACGGGTGATGCCCCTGCTGGAGCTGACCGGACTCACTGACAAAGCCAACCAGTATCCGGCCCAGCTCTCCGGTGGTCAGAAGCAGCGCGTGGCTATCGCCCGGGCGCTGGCCAGTGAGCCTCGGGTACTGCTGTGCGACGAGGCCACCTCCGCACTCGACCCTCAAACCACCAGCTCCATCCTGACTCTGCTGCGCGACATCAACCAGCAGTTGGGCCTGACCATTCTGCTCATTACTCACGAAATGGAAGTGGTCAAGTCGATCTGCCATCGGGTTAGCCTGATTTCGGGTGGCGAGCTGGTCGAGGAAGCCGAGGTGGGTGATTTCTTCACCGCACCACGCACACAGCTGGGCCGCGAGTTTCTTAATGACTTTCTCCAACTGGAGCCGCCCAAGGCCCTAGTGGAGCGCCTCGAAGTCGAGCCAGGCGAGCGCACCCATCCTGTGGTACGCCTGGCCTTCTCCGGCGATGCGGTTTCAACGCCCCTGATCTCACGCCTGGCGCGGGAGTGTGGTGTTGATGTCAGCATCCTTCAAGCCAAAGTGGAATCGATTCAGGACCGTACGCTAGGGCTGATGATCGCGGAGTTGCTCGGCGACAATGAGCAGACGCAGCGCGCGATCGACTACCTCGAAACCCATGATCTGAATGTGGAGGTACTCGGCCATGTCCAGCGCAATGATTAATCTGATTCTGCAGGCCACCCTGGATACGCTCTATATGGTCGGCATTTCCAGTGTTGTCTCGGCCTTGTTTGGCGTGCCGCTGGGCGTGCTGCTCTACGTCACACGACCGGGACAGATCCTGCCACAAGCCGCGCTCAACCAAGTGCTCGGCATCGTCACCAATATTGGCCGCTCGATTCCGTTCATTATCCTGATGGTGGCCATCATACCCTTCACGCGCATGGTGGCAGGTACCTCGATCGGCACCAACGCCGCCATTGTGCCGCTGACAATTGCCGCCATACCCTTTGTGGCACGCCTGGTCGAAAGCGCACTCAATGAGATTCCACCCGGTTTGATCGAAGCCGCACAATCCATGGGCGCCAAGCCATACCAGATCGTCACCAAGGTACTGCTACCTGAAGCTCGCGGGGGTATCATCACCGGCCTGACGATTACCGTGGTGACGCTGGTCAGTTACTCCGCCATGGCCGGTGCTGTGGGGGGTGGTGGCCTCGGCGATCTGGGTATTCGTTATGGATACAACCGTTTCAACCCCACTGTCATGCTCATCACTGTGGTGATTCTCGTAGTCATGGTGCAGGGCTTTCAGAGCCTGGGGGATTATCTGGTACGCAAGTCGGATCGTAAGTAAGCCATGTTACCCAATAAGGAGAAAACCCAAATGCAAATCACCCTGCCCCGCCTGTTCGGTGCCGCGACACTGGCTGGTGCCGTTCTAATAGCCGGTTGCGGTAATGGCGATGACGCCGCCGAAGTTCGCTCGATCAAGGTTGGCACCATGTCCGGCCCCGAGTCGGAAGTCATGGAGGTCGCAGTACAGATTGCCCGCGAGCGCTATGATCTCGAAGTTGAAATCATCGAATTTACCGATTACGTCTCGCCCAATGCGGCACTGGCCGATGGTAGCCTGGATGCCAATGCCTTCCAGCATGAGCCCTACCTGCAGAGCATGATCAACGACCGCGGCTATGATTTGGCGGTAGCGGGCTACACCTTTGTCTACCCGATCGGCGCCTACTCCGAGCGCTACGACAGCATCGAGGAGCTACCCGAAGAAGCACTCATCGCCCTACCCAACGATCCCACCAACGGCGGCCGTGCCATGATTCTCATGCACAACGCCGGCCTGATCGAGCTGGACGACCCCGAGAATCTGGAAGCCACGCCAGTGAACGTGATCGACAACCCCAACAACTTCAGCTTCCGTGAAATCGAAGCGGCGCAGTTGCCACGGGTACTGGCCGACGTTGACCTGGCCTTCATCAACAACACCTTCGCCCAGCCAGCCGGCTTGCACCTGGATGATGCCTTGATCAAGGAGGGCCCCGAGTCGCCCTATGTCAACCTGATCGCCGTGCGTGCCGATGATGTCGAGCGCGAAGAGATTCAGCAGCTCGTTTCGGCCTACCAAAGCGACGAAGTCGCCGAAAAGGCACTGGAACTGTTTGATGGCGGTGCGGTACCTGGCTGGAAGTAAAAGCCGAGCAATGAAAAACGCCCCGAGATAAGTATCTCGGGGCGTTTTGCTATCTGGTAGGACCAGGCGGATTCGAACCGCCGACCTCCACGATGTCAACGTGGCGCTCTAACCAACTGAGCTATGGTCCTGGAAACCGGTGCTTAATCTGGCTACAGAGGCTGGTAGGACCAGGCGGATTCGAACCGCCGACCTCCACGATGTCAACGTGGCGCTCTAACCAACTGAGCTATGGTCCTGCGTGCAGCGTTTAAGCGTGACAACGGATGCGTATCTTACCGATATTACGACACTTTGCAAGCATCAAGGATGGCTTTTTACGCGATCCACGGCATCAAGCCAACCCTGATAGAGACGCTCCCGCTCCGCTTCCGGCATGCTCGGCACAAAACTACGCTCACAGCGCCACAGTTCGGCAATTTCATCCATGTTGCGGTACCAGCCAAATCGCAGGCCGGCCATGTAAGCCGCACCCAGTGCCGTTGTCTCAAGTACTGCAGGACGATCCACCTGAACGCCCAGCATGTCGGCGAGAAACTGGACCAGCCAGCCATTGGCCACCATACCGCCATCCACCCGCAGCTTGCCGGATGCGCTCTGCATATCGTCGCTCATGCAGCGCTGCAGATCGCGGGTCTGGTAACAGACCGCCTGCAACCCCGCAGCGACAATCTCGGCAATGCCGGTATCACGGGTCAGCCCAAAAATCGCGCCTCGCGCCTTGGGATCCCAGTGCGGAGCGCCAAGCCCAGTGAAGGCGGGCACCAGGTAAACGCTATGGCCATCGCGGGTCTGCTGTGCCAGCGCCTCTGTCTCACTCGCCTCGGCAAAAAGCTGCAGACCATCGCGCAGCCACTGTACGGCCGCGCCAGCGACAAAAATACTGCCTTCAAGGGCATAGGTCGTTTTACCACCGATACGGTACGCCACCGTGGTCAAGAGCCGGTTACGTGACAGCGCCGGCTGCTCTCCGGTATTGACGATCATGAAGCACCCGGTGCCATAGGTACTCTTGCCCATTCCCGGCTCAAAGCACGCCTGCCCTACCAAGGCAGCCTGCTGGTCACCCACTACTCCACCGATAGGCAGCTCGGCACCCAGCCAGCGGGAATCGGCGACCCCGAAATCATCACAGCTGTCACGCACTTCAGGCAGCAAGCCGCGTGGAATATTGAACAGCGCCAGCAGCTCATCATCCCACTGCTGTGTGTGAATATTGAACAGCATGGTGCGAGAGGCATTGGTCGCATCGGTGGCGTGCACACGCCCTCCGGTCAGCTGCCAGAGCAGAAAGGTATCCACCGTACCGAAAGCCAGCTCGCCACGTTCGGCACGCTCGCGCGCCTGGGGCACATTATCCAGCAGCCAGGCCAGCTTGGTAGCCGAGAAATAGGGATCAATCAGTAATCCGGACAATGCCTGAACCCGTTCAGCATGCCCCGCTGCCTGCAGTTGCCGGCACAAGTCGGCGGTACGGCGATCCTGCCACACTATGGCATGGTAGAGCGGCTGTCCCGTTTCGCGATCCCATAACAGGGTGGTTTCACGCTGATTGGTAATCCCAATTCCCGCAAGCCGCTCAACCGCAATACCGGTCTGGTCAATCACCTCACGGCACGTCTCCAACACCGTTTCCCAGAGTTCCTGAGGGTCGTGCTCGACCCAACCGTCATCGGGAAAGTGCTGTTGAAACTCACGCTGTGCGATACCACTGATATGGCCACTGCGATCAAACAGGATCGCACGCGAACTGGTGGTGCCCTGGTCAATGGCAAGAATATGGTCGGGCATATCACGTCCTGTCAGACTTGAATAATGTTCGTTAATGCTCATCAAGAGTCCTTAAGCATGTTCGCTTTGCTTTTCTCTCTTTCGTATAATTTCGCTTACATTCGCGCGATAGCCCGGGAGTTGCCATGAACCAGCAACAACGACAAGAGGCCATTGTCGGACTGGTACGCCGCCAGGGCTACGCCAGTATCGAACAACTGACCGAGCATTTTGCGGTAACCCCACAAACCGTTCGCCGCGATCTCAACGCCTTGGCCGAAGAGGGGTTGATTCGTCGTGTGCATGGCGGCGCAGGACTCGAATCCAGTACCGTCAACACTGCTTATAGCACGCGCAAGAGCCTTAATCTCGAAGCCAAACGGCGTATCGCCGCCCTTGTCGCCCGGCACATCCCCGATAACGCCTCGCTGTTCATCAATATTGGTACCAGTAACGAAGTGGTTGCGGAAGCCCTGCTGGAACACCAGGGGCTCGAGGTCATTACCAATAACCTTAACGTGGCCGCCATCCTGCAGCGCAAAGAAGACTTTAACGTCATCATTGCCGGCGGTCAGGTGCGCTCACGGGACGGCGGGATTATCGGCGAGGCGACCATCGACTTTATCAACCAGTTCAAGGTGGACTTCGGCATCATCGGGATCAGCGGTATCGATGAGGATGGCTCCCTGCTTGAGTTCGACTATCAGGAAGCACGCGTTGCCCAGGCGATCATTCGCAACTCCCGTCAAGTCTATCTGATTGCCGATCACTCCAAGTTTCAGCGCAACCCGGTGGTGCGCCAGGGCAATATTTCCCAGCTCGACGCCTTGTTCACCGACCGCCAGCCACCCGAGAATATCCTGCACCTGATGCAGACCCATCAGGTTAGCTTGCATATCGCCTGACCCCTGCCACCCCTCTGGCGTTACCCGCTTTCAAGCTGCTGACACTCTATAGCATGAAAATGTGTTATTACTTGATGTTCGATTTCGATTAGTCTATGTTCGTTTTCAAACATCAGTAGCCAATCCAATCGTCACGTTGGAGCCATCCATGACGCAGACGCAGCATTCGCCCCTGGACATATTCGTTATTGGCGGTGGCATTAATGGCGTGGGTATCGCCAATGATGCAGCAGGACGCGGTCTTGCCGTAAGCCTTTGCGAGCAGGGCGACCTGGGTGGAGCCACGTCATCAGCAAGCAGCAAGCTGATTCATGGCGGTTTGCGCTATCTGGAACACCGCGAATTTCGCCTGGTGGCCGAAGCGCTCAAGGAGCGGGAAATCCTGCTACGCAAGGCGCCGCATATCATCTGGCCGCTGCGCTTCATTCTTCCCCACCGTTCGCACTTGCGCCCTGCCTGGATGATTCGTGCGGGACTGTTTCTCTATGATCACCTGGGCAAGCGCAATCAGCTCCCCGGCTCCCATGGCATTCGCTTCAGCCCCCAATCACCGCTGAAACCGGAAATAATGCGCGGTTTCGAATACTCTGACTGCTGGGTAGATGATGCACGCCTGGTTGTGCTTAATGCCTTGCAGGCCCGCGAAGCCGGCGCTGAAGTGCTGGTCCGTACGCGCTGTACTGCCGCCAGGGTGAAAAACGGACTCTGGCATGTCGAACTGGAAGATCTGAACAGTGGTGAGCGGTTGACTCGCCAGGCCCGCACCCTGGTCAATGCTGCCGGCCCTTGGGTCGAACAGGTGCTGCGTGACCAGGCAGCGCAGCCTTCACGCTATAGCATTCGCATGATTCAAGGCAGTCACCTGATCGTGCCACGCCTGAACCCGGATGAACGCGCCTACATCTTGCAGAACGATGACCGCCGCATTGTTTTCGTGCTGCCCTACGAAGATGACTTCAGCCTGATCGGCACGACCGACAAGCAATACCAAGGCAATCCGGCGGAAGTTTCCATCAGTGACGCTGAAACCGATTACCTGCTCAATGTGGTCAATGCGCATTTTCAGCGCCAGTTATCACGCCAGGATGTCGTCAGCAGCTTCGCCGGTGTACGCCCGCTGTGCGACGATGAGTCGACTGATCCCTCGGCCATGACCCGCGATTACACTCTGGACCTTACCCATGCCGGCGCTCCGCTATTGTCGGTGTTCGGTGGCAAGATCACCACCTATCGCCGACTGGCGGAAGCCGCCTTGAAACAACTGGCATTTGCCTTGCCCCATATGGGCCCCGACTGGACCGCCAGCGCCCAGTTGCCAGGAGGCGATATCGACAACCAGACAAGCTTCGCGGAACGCCTACAGCAGGACTTCCCCTGGCTGAGCCCGGCACAGACGCAGCGCTACGCACGCAGCTACGGTACCTTGTGTCTGCAGTTTCTCGCTGGTGCGCAAAGTGACGAGGCGCTGGGCGAGGACTTCGGTGCCGGCCTGACGGCCGCTGAAGTGGATTACCTGATGAGCCACGAATGGGCCATGAGTGTCGGGGACATAGCCTGGCGGCGCACCAAGCTCGGCCTGCGCCTGACGCCCTGCCAGCTCGAGCGGCTCGAAGCCTATATCACGGCTCAGCGTCAAGCATTGGCGGCCTGACACGCCTATCGCGTAAGCTAGCAGCTTACGCTGCCAGTCAGGATGGGCCATGGCCATTTTACCTATCGCACTCTCCGGTGCGGTTGCGTTATTGCTCTTCGCTACGCTTGTTGCCAAGCTGCCGTTGAGATGGTGGTGGATACGCGCATGCGAGTTTCCTCGCCTGCAACTAGCGGCGGCCGCCCTGATTACCGCTCTGCTGGCCTTGTTTGTCGAACCGTCATGGCGTTGGCCACTCTGCCTGTCGAGCCTGCTGGTGGTCGCCTTGCAAGCCCGCTTTATTCTGCCCTGGACCCGATTGTGGCCGATCCAGATGCAAGATGCGGAGCCAGGACATGAGAACCGCTGTATCACCCTGCTGATCGCCAATGTACTGACACCCAACCGCCAGGCACCGCAGTTGCTCGAGATGATTCACCACAACGACCCTGACGTGGTATTGACGCTGGAATCCAATAAGTGGTGGCAAACCCAGCTTGATGCCGGGCTGGAAGAGCAGTGGCCACATAGCGTCAAGGTGCCGCTGGACAACCTCTATGGCATGCATCTGTATTCACGCTTGCCGCTCAGCAACACCGAGGTCAAATGGCTGATTCAGGATGACATCCCTTCCATTCACACCGACGTGACGCTCCCCTGCGGCGATACGTTGCGCCTCTATGCGCTCCATCCCCGTCCGCCCGCGCCCAACGAGAGTGAAGAGACACTATGGCGTGATGCCGAACTGCTCCATGTCGGAGAGTGTATTCATCAAGATCCTACCCCGGCCATAGTGGCCGGGGATCTCAATGACGTTGCCTGGTCACGCACCACACGGCTGTTCTGCCGTATCAGCGGCATGCTCGACCCCCGCCAGGGACGCGGCATGTACAGCACTTTCCATGCCTCCTATCCCCTGCTGCGCTGGCCACTCGACCACGTTTTCACTACCGAGCACTTCACCCTCAAGACGCTGAAGCGGCTGCCCCACTTCGGCTCGGATCACTTCCCCATTCTGGTCACCCTCTGTTTTCGCCCCTCGCGCAGTGATGAGCACGAAACGCCGGAAGCGGACGCAGACGAGCACCAGTGGGCGCGTGAAACCATACGCGAAGCCAACCAGCGCGAGCAGCAAACCAAGCAGGACTCAATCGGGTAACCCGCCATGAGTCAGACTGGTGGGATCAAGCAAGCGCTCAAGCTCCGCACGGCTCAGCTCGGTCTGCTCCTCGGCCACCTCGATCACCGGCCGGCCAGATTGATAGGCCTGCTTGGCAATGGCAGCGGCGGCATCGTAGCCAATCACACGATTAAGTGCAGTGACCAGAATCGGATTGCGTGCCAGCGGCGCGGCAATCTGGTCTTCGCGTACCCGGAAGGTAGCAATGGCACGCTCACCCAGCAGCCGTGCCGTGGTGCTCATCAGCCGGATCGACTGCAGCAGGTTACTGGCGATCAGCGGCAGCATCACATTGAGCTGGAAGTTTCCGCTCTGCCCCGCCACGGCCACGGCCGCATCCAGCCCCATCACTTGGGCCGCCGCCTGGGCCGCCGACTCGGGTATCACCGGATTGACTTTGCCCGGCATGATGGAGCTACCGGGTTGCAGCGCCTCCAGCTCGATCTCACCCAGTCCGGCCAAAGGACCCGAATTCATCCAGCGTAGATCATTGGCGATCTTCATGATCACGCAGGCCAGGCCCCGCAATTGGCCTGACAGCTCCACGGCAGCGTCCTGTGAAGCAATACTCGCGAAGAAGCTGTCGTTGGGCGTCAAGGTGAGCCCCGTTTGTGCACTCAGCTCGCGAGCCATACGTTCAGCGAATTCGGGATGGGCATTGATACCGCTACCCACCGCCGTCCCCCCCTGGGCCAGGCGCGAGAGCCGGGTCATGGCGCTGTCAATACGCTCAATAGACTGGCCTATCTGACTCGACCAGCCCCCCAGCTCCTGGCTCATCCGTACCGGCATGGCATCCATCAGGTGGGTACGTCCGGTTTTCACCACTCCATCCAGTTCAAGGGCGCGCGCATCAATAATGGCACGCAACCCCACCAGCGCGGGGCGTAGCTGCTCGGTAACCGCCATTGCCGCTGAAAGGTGGATGGCAGTAGGAATTACATCATTGCTCGATTGCCCCATGTTGACGTGATCATTGGGACCGACCTTCACCCCGCCACGGCTGGCCAGCGTGGCGATCACCTCATTGACGTTCATGTTGCTAGACGTACCCGAGCCCGTCTGGAACACGTCGATGGGGAACTGGTCGTCATGCTGACCGGCGATCACTTCCTGCGCTGCCGCCACGATAGCCTCGGCACGCGCATCATCGAGCAGACCCAGCTCCTGATGCACCTTCGCTGCGGCCAACTTAATGCGGGCAATGGCGTGGATGAACCCGGCAGGCAGCGGCTGGCCTGATACCGGAAAATTCTCGATCGCCCTTTGCGTCTGGGCGCCGTACAGTGCGTTCGCCGGCACCTGCAACTCGCCCATGCTGTCACGCTCGATACGATAGTCGCTCATGTCTTCTCCTGTCTTGATTTAGCTACTCTTACCATGGCGGTCGTTGGCGCGGCATGCAAGGTATGCGTAGCGGGTTAAGCTCCTTTTAAGCCTGTTATCGCTGGAGTCCAGCGTTTATGCTCATAAGCCACGGCATGCAACAAGGACGCAAACAAATGAAAGCATGGATTCCCCTGGCCCTGTTGGGCCTGGCACTAGCCGGCTGCCAGATGATCGAGCCTGGCCCGCCGCCTGAGCGCATTGAAGTCATTGATGTCACCGAGCCCCGCCCCGATACGGAGGTCCCCGCCCCATCACCGGGCCGGATTGCCCGACAAGTTGCGTTTCCCGCAGCTGAATATGCGGCTCTCCCAAAGCGCGGCACCGCTGCGATATCCGGCACCATTCATTTGAACGGCACACCGGGTGCCGGGGAAACCATTGCCGTTGCCCCAGTCACTACCTACTCCGCCGAAGCCGCTGAACACGCCCTGGCCGGACAGGCGGTAGAGCCGGCTGATCCACGGGCACGCGAATACACCCACACGGCTCGTGCCGACGGTAACGGAAACTTTATCTTGCAGGGTTTACCGCCAGGCGTGTTTTACGTTTCAGGCAGTATGGTCAATCCCTCGACTGGCCAGCGGCAAGTATTGCTACAGCAAGTATCGCTGCGTGAGGGGCAGCATCTTGAAGTGGTACTGAGCCGCTGAGCTACCCACTAGTTGCCCTACCAGCCCAGTGCCTGCTTGACGAAGGGGATGGTCAGCTTGCGCTGGGCGGAGAGTGAAGCGCGGTCCAGAGTCGCGAGCTCTTCAAACAACTCATCGAGCCGGCGTGGCCCCCGATGCAGAATGTAGCGTGCCACCTCATCCGGCAACTGCATGCCGCGAATACGCGCACGCAGTTGCAAGGCATGCAGCCGCTCGAGATCATCCA
>Ga0079225_10001957_pt1 | contig 11751 bp, 10 predicted proteins | sample Poulit2012_FD_76344 | JGI IMG/M metagenome (GOLD analysis project Ga0079225, IMG submission 76344) | Agricultural soil microbial communities from Georgia to study Nitrogen management - Poultry litter 2012 | ecosystem: Environmental > Terrestrial > Soil > Agricultural land | place: USA: Georgia...
AGAAGACCGCCGTCACCGGACAGGTATTTCAGCATTCCTTCCGTTGCCCGGTATGCTAAGGCTCCGACTGTACCTGTCGGATTATAATTTCCAAAGTGGGGGAAGACGGAACTGCCTACGACGAACAGATTTTCCATATCCCACATCTGGGAAAAGGTATTAACCGCAGAATCCTCATCACTGTCCCCCATGATTACACCACCGCCGTAATGTGTGGAATAGAAGGTATGGTTGAAGTCTACGTCCTCCTCCAGTACGTCCATATCGACTATGTCCGCGCCCAGCTCCTCAGCGATTTCCTTACATTTTTCCAATGCGAATTTATTGAGATTATAATCTTGTTCGGTATGATGATTCGTCACTCTGAGAACCGGGATGCCGAAAGCGTCGACATAATTGGGGTCCAGGTCGAAGTAATTATGGTAGGCAGGCAAGCCGCCGCTTTGAGATAAAACATTGATGTTCCTGCTCATATAATGGATAAGATTTTTCTTGAATTCTGAACCGAAGCCGGGAGTACCTTCCGGCACATTGATTCCCCGCGTCAGTGGACCGCCTCCAAATTCTTTGACGTGCACTTCAAAACCGTGCAGAAAATCATGCTCGGAATTGTCAATATTGTCGAAGTTAAAGTCATCAATGACTGCGCCAAGTGCTCCAGCACCTGCATAATAGTTGTATTGGGTATCGTCAAAGTATGCACGGGCCCCCTTATATGTGATGCTGCCAAAGTGACCAGTGAAGTTTTTGCCAATGATGCCTTCACGTGTTTCAGGGTCGTATGGTTCTCCGATTTCAGAAAGCAGGAGGATACGTGCATTTGTGAAGACGTACGCTGCAAGGACAACCATATCGGCAGGCTGTTCGATTTCCTCGCCCGTTTTCAAATCACGATACAGTACGCCAGTAGCTTTGCCATCCTCATGTAACACTTCTGTTACATAGCAGTCTGTACGCAACTCGTGTCTCCCAGTTTTTTGAGCTGTGGATAAAACAGTACTGATAGGGTCGGCCTTGGCTCCGAAGTCACACCCAAATTTTTCACAGAATGAACAATACATGCACTGATTGATCGTTTCGCCATCAGGATTGGTATATTGTTTTGACATATTAGCTGAGGGTTGCTGGTAAGGATGATATCCCATGCTTTCTGTAGTTTCTTTAAACAAACGGGTCACAGCATTGTCTTTCATTGGGGGATTAGGATAATCATTTGAACGTGGAGGACCGAGAGGACTGGGCTCCCCGGAAATTCCGGCTGTTTTCTCAAACTTATCATAATAAGGTTCCAATTCGTCGTAAGTGATTCCCCAATCTTTGATAGTCATATAATCGGGAATCTTGTCTTCACCATATTTATCCACAGTGTGGGTGTAAATTTCAAAATCCGAAGGCAACCAGCGGTATGTAAAGCCATTCCAGTGTACACCAGAACCACCAACGCCATCACCGATCCATCTGTTTTCCGTCGAGCGTACAGGGAGTGCCTCATCCTCCAACGTATTGCGGGAAGTGAATGTGCTTATCTGCAAATCTTCCATCATTTCTCCGCGGATATAATAACGCAGTTCATCTTTTGAACCTATGAAGTCTTCAAGTTTCCTGTCCTTCCCTTTTTCGAGAGAAACGACTTCGTAACCTTCCTTAGTCAGTTCGGCAGCTGCAATACCCCCGGACCAACCGGCACCGACTACAACAACTTCGACTTTATCTAATTTTTTAGCCATCTGTTTTTCCTCCTTTTTAATGTCCCTGATAGGTAGCCAATGTCACCGGGTCTTTATTGACGAAATCTTCAGATTCAATGATATCCGTATTTGAAGCGATGGCACCGGGATACTCAACCATTTCCCATCCCGTAAGGTTCTTGTTCCCGCCATACAGCGGGTCAGAGAAAGCACCTTCGAAGGTCATCTGTCGAAGCATGATAAAGAAAGCATCGGAATCCACGCCTTTAAGTTTCGCATCCCCCGACTCAAAAGCTTTGATGATGCTGTCCTGATTCTCATCAGAGGTTTCAGTAAAACTTTCTTCGAATTGCTCCTGCGCCATATTTTCCATTTCACGCAAGCCTTCTATATAGATCTGTCCCCCTGTTCAATGGTGACTGGTTTACACTTCCGTCGAAATTCTCAAATGATCCACTCCTGAACTCTCTGGCATTCCTGCCGTAAGTGCCGGCTAGTTGTTTATCTATGAAGTACGGAACACCAAGTTCAATCGCCCCGGGGCCTATGTCATCCTTTGGGAAGATCCTTTCCGTTGCTGTACTCAATATCTCAAAGTCGGAATGTCGTGTGAAAAAGGACAATGCTTCTGAGTAGTCTGATTCCTGTGACGTATCAGCCGTTTCTTGTGAAGTATCTTGGGACACTTGCTGGTCAGCATCTTCTCCAGTATCAATGTTTATGCCTGTAACGTAGCCTAGCAGGGAACCGCCTATAAGACTTCCGGTAGCAACACCGGAAGTCTTTAAAAAGTCCCTCCTGGAAAAAACCTTCTCTTTTTCCTCCATTTTAAACCACCCTTATATTTTAATTGGTTACATAGTTTTGATTTTTGTTATAAAACTAACATTATAAACTTTAGAACCATTTACTGTATAAGTCAATATAATGAATTGCCATTTTCAGGACAATGAGCCTTTCCCATCAATGCCTTCGACCCTGTGAAAGTGACCCAAACAGGCTACTATAATTCGGATTGTCCCATTGTTAAACTTGTATATGTATCATAAACACATACTTTCCAAAAGGAGCATATGTATGAAAGACGCTAAACAACTTGAATCTATACTGAACAGACTGGATGGACAGAAATATGGTGCTTATAAGCAGTTGAAGGGCATTTACCAGTTCAATCGTTTCAAGCTGGCGATTGACCATGTCCAGGTCGATCCGTTTGCTCCGCCATCCAAAATGCGGATCATCATGGACCGGGAAACGGCAGGTATCCCGGAGGAGCTACTGGATACAAAGGATAAGGTTACAGCAGTGGCAGACTTTTTGACGCGTGCATTTGGAGAATGTATTCAAAAACAGAAGAATGCCGCTAAGACGAACAGTAAAAATATCAAAATTCTGATTGATCGTCCCGGACAGGAAATTTTGGAGAGGACGTCTGTTGTCATTGATGAAAATGAACTGCAAGTACGTTTTGAAGTCGGTCTGCCGGCTGCAGGCCGGCAGATTCTGGGCAAAGCGGCAGGCGGCATCATAACCGGCATACTGCCTGAGATTGCCGACGGTGCACTGCTCTATCAAAACCTTGATCAGGAAGGACTTAAGGAGCAGGTGTCTCTCATGCTGAACCAGATGCATATCCGAAGGGAACTGAATCAGAGGAACCTCGTCGCATTTGTTGCAGATGAAGCCATCCTCCCCCGCTACAGCGGCGTATCGGATAAACCTATGAAAGATGCCGTTCCGTTTTCAAGCCCTGACAACCTTAAAATCGAAATCAGCCTTCCAAGCGGACAGAAGGTTTCAGGTATGGGACTTGCTGAGGGTATCACTCTGATTGTCGGAGGCGGCTATCACGGCAAATCCACCCTGCTGCAGGCTTTGGAACGGGGCGTCTACAATCATATCCCGGGCGATGGCCGGGAGCTGGTCATCGTCAGGAGCGATGCATCGAAAATCCGGGCTGAGGACGGCCGTAATATTGAAAAAGTGAACATCAGCACATTTATTAATAATCTGCCGGCAAAGAAGGATACCGTTAAGTTTTCGACGGAAAATGCAAGTGGCAGCACATCGCAGGCAGCGAATGTGGTGGAGGCACTGGAAACAGGTTCCCGGCTTATGCTGATTGATGAAGATACTTCAGCGACCAATTTCATGATCCGGGATGCCCGTATGCAGAAACTTATTGCCCCTGACAAGGAACCCATCACACCATTTTCAGAGAAAGTTAAGCCTCTGTACGATGACAAGAATGTTTCAACAATACTGATTGTCGGCGGCTCCGGCGATTACTTCGATGTCGCTGACCGGATTCTGATGATGGACGAATACAGGCTGAGGGATGTAACCGATGCGGCGAAGGAAATTGCCGCTACTGACGTCCATCGGAAAGAAGGCATGACAGACAGCACATTCGGCGACATCGCCGAGCGGGTGCCGTTGAAATCCGGGTTCCGGAAGTCCGGCAAAGATGCAAGACTGAAAGCGAAAGGCAGGACTGTCATAATGTACGGCAGGGAACCGATTGAAATCGCTGGTCTGGAACAGCTTGTCGACGATAGCCAGACCAACTGCATATCGATGATGATTGACTATTTAAAGAACAGCATACTGGATGACAGGCTGACATTATCCCAGGCTGCGGATCGCATATACGACTATATAGAGTGTAATGGTATAGACGCCATTTCGCCCCACTCTGGTCATCCCGGCAATCTGGCACTGCCGAGGAAACAGGAATTCATAGGTGCGCTCAACCGTTACCGCGGATTCAGAATAAGATGATGCTGTCAGGCTGTATCAATAATAGAACCGTGACATCAGCAAAACACTCTCCGAATCTTTTCGGAGAGTGTTTTGCCGATATGCTACTTCTCTTTCAATTTTTCATTGATTTTTCTGCTGTCGAGCAGGGAGAGCAGATAGAATGCGAGGAAGATGATGAACATGATGACAAATATTGCGCCGGCATAGAAGAGAATATCCACCGGCTCAATTGTTATCCATCCGTTAAACAACGCAATTGCTGTGAATGCTGTGATACCTGCCCCGAACTGGATTACTGCGGCGAGTGCCTCTGATATTTTTGTATAGTACAACGTAGATGCAACACCTATGAAGGCAGATGCAACCCATACAGAAATGATTTCTTTCGGTTGAATTCATTAAGTGGACCGAAAACACCATTCAATAGATTTTTTAACATCATATCCCCAGCCTTTCCTTTAGTTTTGAAACGTAACGTCTTGAAATACTGACTTTCTTACCGTTCTTCATGCGCGCAATTAAATTTCCGGAAAATGACGGTTCCCCACGATCGATCATCTTCCTCTCAACTTATTTTGCAGAGAAACCAAACATATCTGCAAGAGGTTTTTGATATGATGGGCCCGATGAATATACTCCTTATATTTGTTTTCATAATCAGCATCCCTTTCGATTTGTTTGTTACAGTATATAATGGACAAATGAACTGATGGGTGATTTTTCCGTAAGTGGCTGATATTTATCCGCAACCGGTAAATTTGACTTGTGCAAATAACGCAAAAAAGCCTTATCATTCTTTGATAAGGCTTTTTGCGTCTCTTATTCAGTGTAAATGCTTTTTTATAGAAGAGTATCATTTATCTGGCAGTGTATCTACATCCCGCTGCCCCTCTTCGGCCTGCTGGACTTCGTGCAGCATGCTGCCCACAGATGAAACCCGGCCGCGATCATCTTTATAAGCCAGGTGTTTCCGTTCCAGTTTAGTCGGTGAATCGATGCCGGCGGCTGCAGCTACGTTGAACAGTCCGGCCCGGAGTGATGTCACATAGTTGGTGACCCGGTAAAGCTTTTCATCGACTATCAAACCAGTCTGAAGTTCGGGGTCGGTAGTGGCGACACCGACCGGGCATGTATTCGTATGGCATACTTCAGCCATGATGCATCCTACGCTGATCATAAAACCACGGGCGATGTTGACGAGGTCCGCCCCCATACCGAGTGCGATTGCTGCTTTGTCCGGAGTGATCAGTTTGCCGGAGGCGATCAATTTGACCCGGTCCCTGATGTCGTACTGCCGGAGTAGTTCATCCACTATCGGCAAAGCTGTCATAACCGGCAGACCGACAGAATCCGCAAGTTCCTGATAGGTCGCGCCTGTCCCGCCTTCACTGCCGTCGATCGTGATGAAATCCGGCCCCTTGCCGGAATCTCTCATGAACTGCACCATTTCATCAAGTTTTTCAACATCTCCCACCACAATTTTCATACCCACCGGTTTCCCGCCGACTTCACGCAGTTCTTCGATAAAATCGAATAATGATGAAAAAGAATCATAGTCGACGAAACGGTTCGGGCTGTTGACAGTCTTACCGGGCTCTATCAACCGGATTTTAGCGATTTCTTCAGTGACTTTCTGTCCCTCAAGATGGCCGCCCCGGGTCTTGGCACCCTGTGCAAGTTTGACCTCGAACGCTTTCACCTGTTCAATTTCAGACTTTTCCTTGAACGCTTCCCAGGAGAATTCACCGGAAAGTGTCCGCACACCAAACAAGCCCGGCCCGATCTGCATGATCAGGTCAGCATTACCGGCCAGATGGTGATCGGATATCCCGCCTTCTCCAGTGTTCATCCATGTGCCGCCGGCAGCAGCGAGTCCTTTTGACAGTGCTGTGATCGCCCGTTCCCCGAGAGCGCCGTAACTCATGGCGGACATCCCCACCTGACCTTTGATATGGAACGGCTTGCGGCACTTTCCTTCCCCGAGGACTATCGCATCTTCATCCCGCAGATAATATGGATCGATCTGTGCTTCCTCGCGGTGCTCTTTGCGGGAAAACAGGCCTTCATTATCCACGATATATTTATATGAATTTGTTTTCTCCGTATTGTCGACCCGCATTTCAGTGGCAAGTTTCGGAAACAGGCTGTTCCGTATATAGTAGCCATCTTCCTCGAAAACACGGTTGGAACCAAAACCCAGCAGCCGTTCATTGTATTTTCCGGCTTTCACCACGTCCTGATACTGCAGTCTTGAAAATGGCTTTCCCTCATTGTCATCCGAGAACAGGTATTGTCTCAGTTCCGGTCCGACATGTTCCGCCATGTACCGCGCACGTCCAAGCAGCGGAAAGTTCCTCAGGATGGCATGCTGCTTCTGGCGGTCGTCCTTTTGGTAGATGTAGGCAATGTAAGCAAGCGGCACCGCTACCGAAGTGCCCATGATGGCTGACGGCAGATATTTTGAAATTTTCCCCATAAGAACCACCTTTCAGTTCTGTTTTAATTTTATTTCAGAGTGAATCCAGGGCATCTTTTATAGAAGATTTTCCTTCGGTGACGTCGAATGATTTCCTGAATGTATTCTGATTATTGATTGCAGCAACAAGGACCGCCGCCACATCTTCATGTGGAATCTCGTCATCAGCTGCAACAATTTTTTCTGATGCTTTTATCGTCCTTTTTCCAGGCTTGCTGACTTTCTTTGCCGTGCGGATGATTGTGTAGATCAGCTGGCTGTTTCTGATCCATTCCTCGGCTTTATACTTTCCTCCTGTTTCTTTGGACTCCTCTGATTCATCTGTGCGAACAGGGCTTAAGTAAACGACACGTTCGGTTTTCTGACGCTGCGCTTCTTCGAGAGATTTTACCACTGCTTCGCAATCAACCAGTATTTCCTGATCTTCGCCTGCACCGAAACTGGATCCCGCAATGTAGATGATTGCATCGGAACCACCAATTCCATCGGCAAAATTCTCATTCTTATTGGAAACGATTACATTATTGGCGCCAAACATTCTCAATGCTTCAGCTCTATTCTCAGTTTCTGCAACAGTCACAGTTTCATGGCCTTCTGCAGAAAGCTGCTTGAAAACATGCTCACCCACGCCTTCACTGCCCCCAAAAACAAATACCTTCATCCAATCCCCCCTCCACTTAATACATTTACATTCTTTGTTTCCCCTATTCAGTTCTATTGAAACTCTCCCGGGAATCAACTGAGTATTAACAAGCAGGAATTTGTATCCAAAACGGCTGAAATCTGCTATGCTGACGGAAATACTTTTATATAAGAGGCTAAGCCTTTATTCGTCAGGAAGAAAAGGATGTGTATATATGTATAAGAAGATTTTGCTGCCTTATGATTTTGCGAATACGTTCGACAATGTGCCTGACCAGCTGGTAAAACTGACGGAAAACAATGCCGATGCTGTAATCACCATTCTTAATATTGTTACAGATGGCGAGATGTCCGGTGATGACAGATTCAATGGTAAATCTTTCAGAGGAATTACCAAAGAAAGAGGTGAGAAGCTTAAACCGTTTACGGACAGACTTGATGAACGGGGATTGAATTATGAGGTGCGCTTCGAGGCAGGGCGTGTAATCACAGAACTGCTGAAAGAGATCAAGGAAAATGAATATGACATCATATTGATGAGTAACAGACGCTCGAAAATGGAACTTAAACATGTCCTTGGCCACGTGACTCATAAAATAGCCAAACGGGTGAATACGCCTGTAATGATTATTAAATAATATGATTTATTCCATAATAAACTCCCGTCTCGCCCATATTTTCTGGACGAGACGGGAGTTTATCAGGTTATTAAGATCTTACCACCAATTATTCGCTTCACGGAATTGGATAGCTTCTTCAACTGAACCATAACGCTCTTGAGCATAGTTGATCATGCCTTCTGTCTGATCTTCTACAGAGCCGGTGCCCCATGATTCTTTAGTCTGTCCCAGGCCTTGATAGCCCAGTTCGTTGACTGCATTCGGGTCACCGCTTGATTCAGGCATTACAATGTTTTGCCACATAGCTTCTGTACCCCCGGCATTAAGGAATTGTTCCTTGGTGGAGCCGCCGGCTGATTCAGATGATTGAGTATTTTCTGCAGGCGCAGCTGCCTGTACATCTTCAGTTTGCTGTTGTTCTGTCTGTTGAGTGTTCTGAGCAGGTTTTTCTGTTTGCTCCGCGTTTTCCTCAGTTACCTGCGGTGCAGTTTCCTGTTGTTGTGTGTTCTCAGCAAGCTGCTGAGCCTGTTCTGTATTTTCTTCAGTTACCTGTGGTGCTTCTTCTGCCTGCTCTGTTTGAGCAGTCTCATTTTGTGGTAGTTCATTACTGTAACCACCATAGGACCATGTGTAGTTATAGCCATCAGATTCGAAATTATAGTTAACGCCGTCAACAGTGAAGTTGTAGCTGTACTCCCCTTCATGGATTGGCGCGTTATTCAATTCGCTTGAATTGGATTGAGCCATCTGTGCAAGCTCGGCCTTATTGATTTCAGATGCTTCTGCATTTTGATCTGCTGCGACACCAGTTACTCCCAAACCTAATGCAAGTGCCGTAGTTAAGATTGTTTTCTTCATAAAATTCAATTCCTCCAGATAATCTATACTGATCTTGGATGTTGTAAATCGTTATAAGCTAAACACTTCATAAGCCTTGTTTTTCAAGACAGTGCCTAATATAGCACATATAAATCCTCTGCAGGTTACACTCAAATAATAATGCAATTACATCCACCGGTGTTGATTGTAAAGGTATGTAATATTGGTAAATTACTGTATTATTTCTGAAAATTGTTTTTAATGACAAGGATAATCATCTTCATGGAATAAGAAAAATCCGCACAATCCGGAGACCGGATTGTGCGGATTTTTATATTAGATGGTTAAGATCTTACCACCAGTTATTTGCTTCACGGAATTGGACGGCAGCGTCGACAGAACCATAACGCTCTTTAGCGTAGTTGACCATACCTTTAGTCTGTTCCTGAACAGAACCAGTTCCCCATGATTCTTTAGTCTGACCCAGACCTTTGTAGCCATTCGGGCTTACAGCGTTCGGGTTACCAGTTGATTCAGGCATAACGATGCTTTGCCACATAGCTTCTGTACCACCGGCATTAAGGAATTGTTCCTTAGTGGAGCCGCCAGTTGACTGTGTGCTTTCTGCAGGTGCAGCTGCCTGTACATCTTCAGTTTGCTGAGCTGGCTGCTCATAGTTTTCTTCAACCTGTGGCGCTTCTTCAGTCACCTGAGGTGCTTCCTGAGTCTGTTCTTCCTGCTGAACTTCCTCAGTTACCTGTGGTGCTTCTTCTACCTGCTCTGTTTGAGCAGGTTCATTTTGTGGTAGTTCATTACTGTAACCACCATAGGACCATGTGTAGTTATAGCCATCAGATTCGAAGCTATAGTTAACGCCGTCAACATTGAAGTTGTAGCTGTACTCCCCTTCATGGATTGGTGCGTTATCCAATTCGTTTGAATTGGTTTGAGCCATCTGTGCAAGTTCATCTTTATTGATTTCAGATGCTTCTGCGTTCTGGTCTGCTGCGACAGCAGTTACTCCCAAACCTAATGCAAGTGTTGTAGTTAAGATAGTTTTCTTCATAACTTTTACTTCCTCCAGTAATTGTACTTTATATAATGGTTGTTGTTTTTTTATATCGTGATGCGAAGAACACGTTTAAGCTTTACTTTTCCAAGACAGTGAATAATATATCATAAAAAAATACATAGTGTGTTACAGATCAATAATAAAGAAGTTACAAATAGCAGTTACATATGTAATCTTGAGATATTCTTGTATTATTCCTGTATTATTTCTGAAAATTCAATTATATAAGGGGAGTTTTCTTTGAATATAGACATATATTCAGCTTTAATATCCTTTTTCTGTAAGAGACCTTATTTAACGAAGATACGATCTTTTGCCTTTTTTATATGTCTTTCAGATGTAACTGTTTCACATTTATCCTAGTATGATAGTTATACAAAGTGGAGGGATCAGGAGGAATTTATGGAGATGCTGCCAATCGCTGCTGTGTTACTTGTGGGTGTTATAGTCGGTTTCATCAATATTGTTTCTGCCGGCGGCTCGATGCTCACGCTGCCGCTGTTGATATTTTTCGGACTGCCGTCGAACGTTGCAAATGGCACGAACAGAATCGCAATCATGTTTCAGAACACATTTGCCTTGTATCAATTTCATAAGAACGGGCACCTGAATTGGCGCCTCGGTCTGCTGCTCGCTGTTCCCGCAACAATAGCTTCTGTATACGGTGCCGGTCTTGCCGTTGATATTACACATGGTACGTTCGATACGCTGCTCGCGACTTTTATGATCATATTTGCAGTGCTGCTCATTCTTAGGCCCCAGCGTTACATAAAAGGTAAATTCAATCCGAAAGTCTCTATAGTAATACTGTTTTTGGCATTCGTGCTTATAGGGATATATGGTGGAGCACTGCAGGCTGGTGTCGGATTCTTTATCATTCTTACATTGCTTTTGCTGGTGCCGCAGATTCCAATGGGTGAGATGCATGGCATCAAAACCCTGGTAGTGACAATATATATATCTGTCTCCACCTTTGTTTTCATATTCAACGGGCTGGTCGATTGGAAGTTTGCTGTGGCACTCTCTCTTGGATCAGCCCTAGGAGGAGCCCTCGGCGGTAAATATGCGAGTGTACTCCCTGATAAGCTGCTGCAGAGAATATTGATCGGGGCCATCATTTTCTTCGCCATCATATTATTCATACGCTAAATATGAAGTATCATATCTTTTTCAGAAACCATTACTAATGCCGGTCTTTTTTTGAGCGGGGCATTTCCATATTTACAAACGGACGATCATATCGGAGCATGCCTTTGATCCGAGTAATGTTGACATTGTCTCCACGGAGCCATTTGGCGAAGTCGAAAATGACCGGCGCCCTGTCGGGTCCGATGACAAACCATGCTTTCAGTTCCCCGGGAAAGTATACGGATGTGTGTATCGTCCCTGCTGCAGCATCGTATTTTTCAGAGAACACCCCCTCTGCGGGAGTGTTCATCACTTTAAATGCCTGGTAGGCATTTGTGGAGCTCTCCTGCCGGACCTGTATCGTCTGCTCTCTGCGTCTTGTCTCCTCCTGTCGGTAGCGGTTTTCTTCATCAAGTATATGAAAATGATTTGTGCATACATTGGACTGTCTTACGGCGACTCTTCTCGGCGAAGCTTCGACAACATAGGATTCTCCGTCCGGGTCCAGAAGGACATAGCTGAAGGAGTGACGGTGGGGAATGC
>Ga0079225_10001958_pt1 | contig 11751 bp, 7 predicted proteins | sample Poulit2012_FD_76344 | JGI IMG/M metagenome (GOLD analysis project Ga0079225, IMG submission 76344) | Agricultural soil microbial communities from Georgia to study Nitrogen management - Poultry litter 2012 | ecosystem: Environmental > Terrestrial > Soil > Agricultural land | place: USA: Georgia...
CGGCCGGCGGACTTGCCGGTCTCGCCGACGTCCTCGAGCTCCTCGGCCTCCAGCCCGGCGCGGGTGCGGGCGCCGCGCGGCAGCCGCCCGCCGACGCCCTCGGGGATGCCGAGGTCGGTGTAGAGGTGCGGGGAGGTGTGGTAGGTCTCCACCGGATCGGGCTGTCCGAGCCCGAGCGCCTTGTCGATGAGCGTCCAGCGCGGGACGTCGTCCCAGTCGACGAAGGTGATCGCGGTGCCCGACTGCCCGGCCCGGCCGGTACGTCCGATGCGGTGCAGGTAGGTCTTCTCGTCCTCGGGGCACTGGTAGTTGACGACGTGGGTGACGTCCTCGACGTCGATGCCGCGGGCGGCGACGTCGGTGGCGACGAGCACGTCGACCTTACCGGAGCGGAAGGCGCGCAGCGCCTGCTCCCGCGCCCCCTGGCCGAGGTCGCCGTGGATGGCGGCGGCGGCGAAGCCACGCTCGGTGAGCTCCTCGGCGACGCGGGCGGCGGTGCGCTTGGTCCGGGTGAAGACGATGGTCAGCCCACGGCCCTCGGCCTGGAGGATCCGGGAGAGCATCTCGACCTTGTTCAGCGCGTGCGCCCGGTAGACCACCTGCCGGGTCGACTTGACGGTCGCGCCGTCGTCGTTCGGGTCCTGGGCCCGGATATGCGTCGGGCGGGACATGTACCGGCGGGCGAGGGCGACGACGGCGCCCGGCATGGTCGCCGAGAACAGCATCGTGTGCCGGTCGGCCGGGGTGGCGGCGATGAGCGTCTCGACGTCGGGGAGGAAGCCGAGGTCGAGCATCTCGTCGGCTTCGTCGAGGACGACGGTCCGCACCCGGGACAGGTCGAGGACGCGCTGCTTGAGCAGGTCGACCATCCGGCCCGGGGTCCCGACGACGACCTCGGCGCCGCGCTGCAGCGCCTCGATCTGCGGCTCGTAGGCCCGCCCACCGTAGATCTGGACCACACGCAGCGTGGGGCGACGGCGGGAGGCGGTCTGCAGGTCACCCGCGACCTGGATGGCCAGCTCGCGGGTGGGGACGACGACGAGCGCCTGCGGCTTGCCGGGGTCGGGCAGCTCGTCCCACCCCTCCTCGCCGGGGGCGACGACGTTCTGCAGCGCCGGGATGCCGAAGCCGAGCGTCTTGCCGGTGCCGGTCTTGGCCTGGCCGATGATGTCGTGCCGGGACAGCGCCACCGGCAGGGTGAGCGCCTGGATCGGGAAGGGGTGGGTGATCCCCGCCTCGGCGAGCGCCTCGACGATGGCCGGCTCGACGCCGAAGTCGGCGAAGGTGCGTTCGGGAGCCAGGGCGGCATTGCTCGTGTCGGTGACGTCGGTGGTCCGGGTGTCGATGCCGGCGTCGTCGAGGGCCGCGGCGTCGGCGGCGGTGGAGACGTCGAGGCGCTCGTCGCCGGACGTGGGCGTGATCACGCCCGAGGTGGTGTCAGTCACGAAAGTGGTACCTATCCGGTTGTGGCGGGCCGGCGGAGGGCCGGCAGCACCGCCTGGTCGTGGCAGCCGATCGTGAATGAACAGCCGCGCGTTCTCGCGGCGTGGATGCGTACGTGACGACCGGGCAACCGTATGGACCCCATCAGTGTAGCGGTCCACCGGCCGCGCGCGCTGTGAGTCCCGCCGCACCACCGGGGAACTACGCTGGGCCCGTGTCCACTCCCGAACACCCGCGGCTCGAGCGACCGGAGCAGGTGGCCACCGTCCTCGGGCTCGTGACGGCCGGCCGGTTCGCCCTCTTCGACTGGCTCGCCGCCGACGCCGCCCACGCCCCGGACGTGCGCACCCGGGTCGCGCTCGCCGGCTTCGCCGCCGCCGAGCTCGAACGCCACCCCGACGTCGAGCGGGCCGCCGCCGGGCTAGGTGTGGACCTCGCCGAGCGCACGGCGCCCTACCTCGAGATCTTCGACGGCATCGGCCGGCGCACCGTCTCCACGGACTGGTGGGAGCGCCTCGTGCGCACGACGGTCGCCGGGGGGATGGTGCGCGACCTCGTCGGGCTCGTCGTCGAGCAGCTCGCCGAGCCCGGGCTCGCCGCCGACGCGCTGGCGGGCCGGGACCTTACCGACGTCGTCGCCGACCAGGTCCGCGGTGCGACGGACGCCGACCCGCGCCTCGCCGACCGGCTCGCGCTCTGGGGCCGGCGGGTGGCGGGGGAGGCGCTGGGGACCGTGCAGCCGGTGCTCGGGGTCGTCGCCGCGACGAGCGGCACCGACCTCGGCGGGCTCGCCGCGCCCGCGCTGGGCACGATCTCCTCCGGGCACGCCCGCCGGATGGCGCGGCTGGGCCTGGCGGCCTGAGGCCCGGGCCGACGCCGGCGGCCGGCCCGGGGCGGGGGGCTCAGACGCCGAAGCCGACGCGGTGGGCGGTCTCGGAGCCGATGCGGACGTAGCCGAGCGCCCCGGCGGGGACGAGGACCTGCCGGCCGTGCTCGTCGGTGAGCTCCAGCGTCGTGCCCTCGTCGAGCGCGGCCTTGACGACCTTCCGCAGCTCCTCCTCCGTCAGCGGGGAGTCGATCGTGATCTCGCGGGGGATGTCGCGCACGCCGATGGTGATCTCCAAGGTGTCCTCGCTCCTTCAGGGGGCGGCCGGGGCCGCGGGCCGGTAGCAGTCGCACCATCGTAGGCGCGCCCCACCCCGCGGACCGGACGGTGTTCGCCGACGGCGTGACCGCGTGGGTCCCCGGCGATGTCGGTGGGGCGTGTTTCGATCGGGGCGTGCAGGTACGACTCAGCCTCCCGGCGGCCCAGCGACCGGTGGACCTCGACGCCGACCAGCGTCGCGTGGTCACCCGTCCGGCCGGGGCCGGTCACGTCCTCGTCGTCGGAGCACCCGGCAGCGGGAAGACGACGACGGCGGTGGAGACCTTCCTCGCGCGCGCCGGCGGACCGAGCCCCGGCACGCACCCGCTGAGCGCCCCGGCGCTCTTCCTCGCCCCGTCCCGGCGCGCCGCCGACCGCGTCCGGGAGATCGTCGGCACCCGGCTGCTCGGCAGCGGCGGCAGCACCCGCGGCCTGGTGCGGTCGGTCGCGTCCTTCGCCTACGCCGTCGTCCACGCCCGGGCCACCGCCCTGCGCCAGCCACCGCCCACGCTCGTCACCGGGCCCCAGCAGGACGCCATCCTCGCCGAGCTGCTCGCCGGCCACGCCGAGGGGCTGGGCCGCGACCCGCGCTGGCCGGCGGCGATCGGTCCGCAGACCCGGGCGCAGGACGCCTTCCGGCGTGAGCTGCGCGACCTGCTCACCCGGGCCGTCGAGCTGGGGCTCAGCCCCGCCGAGCTCTCCGCGCTCGGCCGCCGGGCGGGTCGCCCGGAGTGGGAGTCCGCCGCCGTCGTGCTCGAGGAGTACATCGACGTCACCGTGCTCGGGGAGAGCCCTGCCGACCGGGGGGCGCGCTACGACGTCGCGGCGGTCGTGGACGTCGCCACCGAGGCGCTGCGCCGCTGGCGCACCGACCTGCCCGACCTCAGCCCGCCCCGGTGGGGCACCGTCGTCGTCGACGACTACCAGGACGCCACCTTGGCCACGGCGCGCCTGCTCCACGCGCTGGCCGACGACGGCGCCGAGCTCGTCCTCCTCGGCGACCCGGACGCCGGCGTCCAGGGCTTCCGCGGCGGCAGCCCAGCACTGGTCGGGCGGGCCGTCACCGACGAGGCGCTCGGCGGCTTCGGGGCGCAGCGCGAGGTGCTGGGCACGGTCTGGCGCGGCACCCCCGCGCTGCGCGAGGTCACCCGGCGGGTCACCGAGGAGGTCTCCGTCGTCGGCGGCGCACGGCACCGCACCGCCCCGCACGCGGCGCAGACCGGCGCGTCCCCGGCCCCGCGCGGGCGAGCCCCGCAGGGGGTGGAGACCGCCGTGCTGCGCAGCGCCGGCCAGGAGGCCGCCCACATCGCCCGGCGGCTGCGCGAGGAGCACCTCCACGAGGGCACCCCGTGGTCGCAGATGGTCGTCGTCGTGCGGTCCACCGCACAGGTCGCCGGGCTGCGCCGGATGCTGCGCGAGGCCGGTGTCCCGGTCACCCAGGAGGGCGCCCGGGTGGCGCTGCGCGAGGAGCCCGCGGTGCGCCCGTTCCTCACCGCGCTGCAGGCGGTCACCGGCGGGCTCGACGCCGAGGCCGCCGTCTCGCTGCTGTGCTCACCGCTCGGCGGGATGGACGCCGTGTCCCTGCGCGGGCTGCGGCGCGCCCTGCGCGGTACCGCCGCGGCCGAGCTGCCCGAGGGCAGCGCCCCGGCCGCGGTGCGGGCGGCCACCGACGAGCTGCTCCTCGAGCTGCTCGCCGACCCCGTCCGGGCCGAGCACCTGCCCACCGCCCACCGGCGCGGGCCGCTGCGCGTGGCCCGGGTGCTCGCCGCCGGCCGGGAGGCGCACCGGCGGGGCGGGGGCGCCGCCGAGGTGCTGTGGGCCCTGTGGGACGCGGCCGGGCTCGCCGAGCCGTGGCGGCAGCGGGCGCTGGCCGGCGGCCCCCAGGGGGAACGGGCCGACGCCGACCTCGACGCCCTCATGGCGCTCTTCCGCGCGGCGGAGCAGCTCGACGAGCGGCAGGCGGGCGCCGGCGCGGCCGGGTTCGTCGCCGAGCTCCTCGCCCAGGACATCGCCGCCGACACCCTGGCGGCGCAGGCGCAGCGCACCGAGAGCGTCGCCATCCTCACCCCCGCGGGCACCGGCGGGGGGCAGTGGGAGGTCGTCGTCCTCGCCGGGCTCCAGGAGGACGTGTGGCCCGACCTGCGGCTGCGCGACACCCTGCTCGGGGCCGGTGAGCTCGCCGAGATCGCGGCGGGCCGGCGCGAGCCGGGGGCCGCGGTCCCCCGCGGCCAGGCCCGGCGCGCCGTGCTCGACGACGAGCTGCGGATGCTCGCCGTGGCCGTCTCCCGCGCCACCCGACGGGTCGTGGCCACCGCCGTCCTCGACCTGGACGACCGCCCCTCCTCCTTCCTCGAGCTGCTCGGCGGGGACGCCGAGCAGCACACCGTCGACCACGTCCCGCCGGCGCTCGACCTGCGCGGCCTGGTCGCCGAGCTGCGGGCCGCGATCGAGGAGGACGTCACGGCCGAGGGGCCCGGGCCCGCGGCACGTCGCGAGGCCGCCGCAGCGCTGCTCGCCCGCCTCGCCGCGGAGGAGGTGCCGGGCGCGGACCCGGGCGAGTGGCACGGCCTGGCCGCCCCGAGCAGCACCGCACCGCTCGTCGCCCCCCAGGAGCCGGTGCGGGTCTCACCCTCCGCCGTCGAGACCGCCGACCGCTGCCCGCTGCGCTGGGCGCTGCAGACCGCCGGTGGCCGGCGCGAGGACTCCCTGGACCAGTCGCTGGGCAACCTCGTCCACGAGATCGCCGCCGCCCACCCGCACGGGACCCTCGAGGAGCTGCGCGCCGCGCTCGACGCCCGCTGGGCCTCCCTCGGCCTGGGTGACGGCTGGGTGGGACGCCGGCAGCGCGCCGAGGCCGAGCGTATGGTCGAGCGGCTCGCCCACTACCTCGCCGGCGTCCCCGGCGAGGTCGAGGTCGAGCGCTCCTTCCAGGCCGACGTCGGCCGCGCCCGCCTCGTCGGGCGCATCGACCGGGTCGAGCGGCTCATCGACGACGGCGAGGAGCGCGTGCGCGTCGTCGACCTCAAGACCTCGAAGAACCCGGTGAGCGAGGAGGAGGCCCGCACCAACGCCCAGCTGGCCACCTACCAGGTGGCCGTCGAGGCCGGCGGGCTCGACGGCCCGGCCACCCCGGCCGGCGCGCGCCTGGTCTACCTCGGCACGGGCAGCACCGGCCCCACCACCCGGCAGCAGGTGCCCCCGCGCGAGGCGCAGGACCCGCAGTGGGCCCACGACCTCGTCGCCCGCGTCGCCGAGACCATGGCCGGTGCGCACTTCGAGGCGCGGCTCAACCCCGGCTGCGACCACTGCCCGGTGCGCCGCAGCTGCCCGCTCCAGGACGAAGGACGGCGGGTGACCCAGTGAGCGAGCTCCTCACCCCCACCACCCGGTACAGCCCCGCGGACATCGCCCGGGCACTGGGCCAGCACGTCCCCACCCCCGAGCAGCAGGCCGTCATCGAGGCCCCGCTGGCACCCCAGCTCGTCGTCGCCGGCGCCGGGTCGGGCAAGACCGAGACGATGTCGGCGCGCGTCGTCCACCTCGTCGCCAACGGGCAGGTGCGCGCCGACGAGGTGCTCGGCCTCACCTTCACCCGCAAGGCCGCCGCCGAGCTCTCCGACCGGGTCCGGCTGCGGCTGCGCCAGCTGCGCCGCGCCGGCCTGCTCGAGGACGTCGAGTCCCGGATGGACGTCGACCGGCCCACCATCGCCACCTACAACTCCTTCGCCGCCGACATCGCCAAGGAGCACGCGCTGCGGGTGGGGATGGACCCCGACGCCCGGCTCGTCACCGAGGCCGGGGCGTGGCAGCTGGCCGACCGGGTCGTCCAGGGCTGGCACGGCGCGCTCGACGTCGACGCCTCGCCCGCGTCGGTCACCGAGGCGGTGCTCTCCCTGTCCGGTGCGCTCGCCGAGCACCTCCTCACCACCGAGGACGCCCGCGAACAGCTCGCCCGGCTCGCCGACTCGCTCACCGACGCCGCTCCGGCCGGGCGTGCCAAGGCCCCCTACGCCGACACCCGCAAGGTCGTCGCCTCGCTGCGCGAACGGCTCGCCCTGCTCGACCTCGTCGACGCCTACGCCCGCGCCAAGCGCGACGAGGGCGTCATGGACTTCGCCGACCAGGTGGCCATGGCCGCCCGGATCGCCGAGACCGTCCCCGCCGTCGGGCAGGCGCTGCGCGAGCAGTACCCCCTCGTCCTCCTCGACGAGTACCAGGACACCTCCGTGGCCCAGCTCCGGCTGCTCTCCGCGATCTTCGGCAACGGCCACGCCGTCACCGCCGTCGGGGACCCGAACCAGGCGATCTACGGCTGGCGGGGCGCGGCCGCGGCCGCCCTGGCCGAGTTCCCCACCCACTTCCCGAGCCTCGGCCGCGCCGGCCAGGAGCACACCCCCACCCGCTACCTGCGCACCTCGTGGCGCAACGACTCCGCCGTGCTCGCCGTCGCCAACCGCATCTCCGGTCCGCTGCGCCGCACGGACGACACCACCCCCGCCCCGGTCGAGGTCCCCGAGCTCGTGGCCCGGCCCGGCGCGGAGGAGGGCCGGGTGCTGGCCGGCTACGCCGCCTCCGTGGAGGAGGAGGTCGCCGCCGTCGCCGACTTCCTCGCCGAGCGGTGGAGCCCGGACCGCACCGCCGCGGTGCTGTGCCGCACCCGCTCCCAGTTCGGGCCGGTGGTCGAGGCGCTGCGCGAGCGCGGCGTCCCGGTCGAGGTGCTCGGGCTGGGCGGGCTGCTCGCCGCACCCGAGGTCGTCGACGTGCGGGCCGCGCTCGAGGCCGCGCACGACGCCTCCCGCGGCGACTCCGTCATGCGGCTGCTCACCGGGGCCGGGATCGGTGCCGCCGACCTCCACGTGCTGGGCGCGTGGGCGCGCGAGCTGGCGGGGGACAGCCGCGCCGACGCCAGCCTCGTCGAGGCCGTCGACACCCCGCCCCCCGCGGGATGGCGCGCCCCGTCCGGGCCCGCGCTGACCGCCGACGGGCGCCGCCGGGTGGAGCGGCTGGGCGACCTGCTGCGCCAGGTCCGCTCGCTGAGCTACCTGTCGCTGCCCGAGGTGGTGTCCCACACCATCACCCTGCTCGGCCTGGACATCGAGGTGGCGGCCCGTGCCGGCCGCGTCGCCGCGCACGCCCGGGCCAACCTCGACGCCTTCGTCGACGTCGCGGCCTCCTTCGCCGCCGACACCGGCGGTGCCGGGCTGGGCACCTTCCTCGGCTGGCTCGACGCCGCCGACGAGCGGGAGCGCGGCCTGGAGCCCGTCGACGCCGACCCGCAGCCCGGGGCGGTGCAGGTGCTCACCGTCCACGCCGCCAAGGGGCTGGAGTGGGACGTCGTCGCCGTCCCGGGCCTCGTCGAGTCCCAGTTCCCGAGCTACCAGGGCAGACCCACCGCCGACGGCGCCGTCTCCACCTCCGGCTGGCTCACCGACCGCACCGCGCTGCCCTACCCGCTGCGCGGCGACGCCGCGAGCCTGCCCGCCCTCGACCTGCCCCCGGCCCCCACCCACGCCGACGTGCGCGAGGCGCTCACCGCGCTGCGCCGCGACAGCGGCCGGCACACCGTCGCCGAGGAGCGCCGGCTCGCCTACGTCGCGGTCACCCGGGCCCGGCACACCCTGCTCCTCACCGGGTCCTGGTTCCGCACCGGCAAGAGACCGCTGCCCCCCTCACGCTTCCTCGCCGAGCCGCGGGACGCCGGGCTCGTGGAGGAGGCCCCGCTCGACTGGGCGCCCGAACCCGCCGCCGACGCCGTCAACCCCAGCCTGGAGCGCGTCGTGTCCGCGACGTGGCCGCTCGACCCGCTGGGGGAGCGGCGCCACCGGCTGGAGGCGGCCGCGGTGGCCGTCCGCACCGCCGGTCCGCTGCCGCCGCCGGAGGAGTCCCCGCCGGACGTGCGCCGCTGGCTGCGCGACGCCGACCTCCTCCTGCGCGAGCGGGCCGAGCAGCGCGGTGCGTCGCTGGAGGTCTCGCTGGGCCGCCACCTGTCGGCCTCCCGGGTCGTCGACCTCGCCCACGACCCCCGCGGCTTCGCCCTCGACCGGCGCCGCCCCATGCCGCAGGCCCCCAGCGACCGGGCGACCCTGGGCACCCTGTTCCACGCCTGGGTCGAGGAGTACTTCGGCGCCCCGAGCCTGCTCGACGTCGACGGTGCCGAGGACCTGCTCGGCGACGACGAGCCGGCGGCGTGGGGCGGCGGTGCACCGCCCGAGCTGGCCGCGCTCAAGCGCACCTTCACCGCCTCGCGGTGGGCGGCCCGCACCCCGGTGGCCGTGGAGGTGGACCTCGAGACCGCGGTCGCCGGCACAGTGGTCCGCTGCCGCGTCGACGCCGTCTTCGACGACGAGCAGGGGGTCCACGTCGTCGACTGGAAGACCGGCGCACCGCCCCGCGACGCCGCCACCCTCGCCGCCCGCGAGCTCCAGCTCGCCCTCTACCGCCTGGCCTGGTCCCGCCGCACCGGCCGGCCGCTGGAGGAGGTCGGGGCCGCGTTCTACTACGTCGCCGCCGACCGCACCGTCGAGGCCGGCCGGCTCACCGAGGAGGAGATCGAGCAGCGGCTCACGGCCGCGCTCCGCGAGGTGTCCGGCTGAGACGCCTGCGCCCCACGCCGCCCCGGTGCGGCACCATGACGGGGTGACGAGCCTCGCCCGGACACCCGGCCCCAGTGCGCGGTTCGTCCTGCTCGTCGGCGCCATGGCCGCGCTGCCGGCGGTGACCACCGACATGTACCTGCCCTCCCTGCCGTGGTGGTCTCCGAGCTCGACACCTCACCGGCGCTCGTCCAGGCGACCATCACCGGCGTGCTCGTCGGCGGCGCCGTCGGCCAGCTGCTCGTCGGGCCGCTGTCCGACCGCTTCGGGCGCCGCCGGCCGGTCCTCGTCGGGGTGGCGCTCCACGTCCTCGCCTCGCTGCTGTGCGTCGTCGCCGCCGGGATCGTGCCGCTGCTCGCCCTGCGCGTCGTCCAGGGGATCGGCAACGCCGCCGCGACGACCACCGCCATGGCGGTCATCCGGGACCGGTACAGCGGGGCCACCGCCTCGGCGATCCTCTCCCGGCTCATGCTCGTCATCGGCCTGGCCCCGCTGCTCGCCCCGCTGGCGGGCAGCCTGGTCGCCGACCTCGCGGGGTGGCGTGCGGTCTTCGGCGTCCTCGCCGCCCTCGGCGCCGGGCTCGCCGCCGTCGTGTGGCGCTTCCTGCCCGAGACCCTCCCCCCGGCCCGCCGCCGCACCGACGGGCCGGCCGGGGTCCTCGGCGGCTACGGAGTGCTGGTGCGCGACCGGCAGTTCCTCGCGCTCGCCGTCCTACCCGGCCTCGGGCTCGGGGCGCTCATGTGCTACGTCGCCGGCTCCCCGTTCGTCTTCCAGGAGCAGTACGGCCTGAGCGAGGCACAGTTCGCGCTCCTCTTCGCCGTCAACGGCATCGGTCTCGTGCTCGGGTCGCAGGTCAACGCCTCCCTGGTGCGCCGCTTCGCGCCGCTGCAGCTCATGCGGGTCGGTGTGCCCGTCGCGCTCGGCCTCGCCCTCCTCCTCCTGCTCGTGGCGGCGCGCGACCTCGGCGGCCTCGTCGGCCTGACCGTGCCGCTGTGGCTGCTCATCACCGTCAACGCCGTGCTCCCGCCCAACGCCAGCGCGCTGGCCCTGAGCCGCCACGGGGAACGGGCCGGTGCGGCAGCCGCCGTCATCGGGGCGTTGCAGGCCGGGATCGCCGGTGCGGTCAGCCCGCTCGTCGGGCTGCTCGGCGAGGACGGTGTCGCCATGGCTACGGTGATCGTCGGGGTCATGGCCGTGGCACTGCTCGTCCTGGCCACCGGCACCCCCGCCTACCGACGGAAGGAGAGCCCATGAGGGACGACCTGCCTCCCGAGCTCCGCGACGACGGCATCGGCCACCGGCGGGTGCAGCCGCTGTGGTGGCGGGTGACCTCCGCCGTCATCGCCCTGCTCCTCATCGGGATGCTCGTCGTGGCCTACACGCTGTGACGCTCCCGACGCCCGCCCGCCCCGGGGGCCGGGCGGCGCGGTCATCGCGTAGCCTGGGTTACCGTGGCAATCGACTTCCCGACCGAGATCCAGAACCTGCGCAACACCTACCGGTCCATCAGCGCGGTGACGGACCCCGACGCGCTGCGGGCGCAGATCGCCGAGCTGTCGGAGCAGGCGGCCGCTCCCGACCTGTGGGACGACCAGGACCGGGCGCAGGAGGTCACGAGTCGGCTCTCCCACGCGCAGGCCGAGCTGGCCCGCGTGGAGAGGATGGGCGAGCGGATCGACGACCTCGAGGCCCTCGTCGAGCTCGGTGAGGAGGAGGAGGGCGCCGACGCCGACGCCTTCCTCGAGGACGCCGCCACCGAGCTGGCGAAGATCCGCAAGGACCTCGCCGACCTCGAGGTGCGCACCCTGCTGTCGGGTGAGTACGACCAGCGCGAGGCGGTGGTGACGATCCGTGCCGGGGCGGGCGGTGTGGACGCCGCCGACTTCGCCGAGATGCTCATGCGGATGTACCTGCGCTGGGCCGAGCGGCACGGCTACCCCACCAAGGTGCTCGACACGTCCTACGCCGAGGAGGCCGGGCTGAAGAGCGTGACCTTCGAGGTCAAGGCGCCCTACGCCTACGGCACCCTCGCCGCGGAGGCCGGCACCCACCGCCTCGTGCGGATCTCGCCCTTCGACAACCAGGGCCGGCGGCAGACCTCGTTCGCCGCGGTCGAGGTGGTGCCGCTCATCGAGCAGACCGACCACATCGAGATCCCGGAGAACGAGATCAAGGTCGACGTCTTCCGCTCCTCCGGCCCCGGCGGGCAGAGCGTCAACACGACCGACTCCGCGGTGCGGATGACCCACCTGCCGACCGGCATCGTCGTGTCGATGCAGAACGAGAAGTCCCAGATCCAGAACCGGGCGGCGGCGCTGCGCGTGCTCCAGTCCCGTCTCCTCCTGCTGCGCAAGGAGGAGGAGAACGCGAAGAAGAAGGAGCTCGCCGGCGACGTCAAGGCCTCGTGGGGCGACCAGATGCGCTCCTACGTCCTCCAGCCCTACCAGATGGTCAAGGACCTGCGCACCGAGTACGAGGAGGGCAACCCGAGCGCCGTGTTCGACGGCGAGATCGACGGCTTCATCGAGGCCGGGATCCGCTGGCGCAAGCAGCACGAGCTCGACGGCTGAG
>Ga0079225_10001960_pt1 | contig 11751 bp, 10 predicted proteins | sample Poulit2012_FD_76344 | JGI IMG/M metagenome (GOLD analysis project Ga0079225, IMG submission 76344) | Agricultural soil microbial communities from Georgia to study Nitrogen management - Poultry litter 2012 | ecosystem: Environmental > Terrestrial > Soil > Agricultural land | place: USA: Georgia...
CCACCTCCACGCTTCTGGTCGGCGGGCCCGGACGCGAAACGCAACAGCGGCGACGGGCCCAGATGCGCACCGCGCTACCCTTCGCCGACACCGATATCCGCGTGGACGCCATGTCCGCGCTCCCGCTCAGCCCTGAGTGCGTGCGCTCGACCGGTGCCCTCATCTCCCCCTACGAGGAGCCCATCCATCTCGCCTTTTCCGAGATGGCGCGTGCGGTGGCCAAGACCGGGGGTCGCACAGTCGTCACTGGGCTCGGGGGTGACGAGATGGTCGCGCTGACCCAGGAGGAGCGCCCCGGGGACAAGGACTCTGTCGGAGCGCCCAGCTCACCCGCCCCATGGATCGGTGCACAGGGCAGGCAGATGATCGCTCTGCTCAACGATGGGATCGCGCCGCCGGCGCTGGTGAACTCGGTGACGCTGCAGACCCTGGAGACAACTGCCCCGGTGCTGCTCCGGGAGGGGTTGTGGCCGGTTCACCCCTTCACCGATCCCGGCATGGTGAAGTTCGGCGAGCAACTGCCGTTCGACTGGCGTGACCTCAAACAGTTGCAGCGCCGACGCCTGGCTTCCCTTGGCCTTAGCGAAGACGTGGTCCACCCGCAACAACGGGAGAGTTTCGCCGAAGTTGTCGAGGCGGCCCTAACCACAAACGGCGTGAAGGTCTTCGACCATATGCTCTCCGACGGGTCCATCCTGATCGATGAGGGCCTGGTCGACGCCGACGGGCTCCGCGCCGCCATGACGCACTTGACCTCCGGCCATTACCAGGAGGAGGAGCACGCGCCCCTGTTTCAGATGGCCCTGGTGCACACCGCCACCGAGGCGTTCCTCCGGAAGGACTGAGCTGACCATGTTCCGCATGCGCAAGGCGACCGCCGCCGACACCCCCGCTGTGACCGAGATGATCCGGTCCCGCTGCACCTGGCTGGAGGGACAGGGCCTGGAATCCTGGCGGGACAAGGCCGACAATCTCGCAGGGCTGGCCGGCGCCGGTTACATGTGGGTTCTCGAATCCGAGGGGCGCATCGTCGGGTGCACCACCGTGACCGACCACGCCCCGCCGAAGGACTGGACACCCGAGGAAGCTGCCGAGGAGTCCCTGTACCTGTTCACGACCGTGACCGATCCCGCGTACCGGGGGCACAAGCCCGGAACCCTGATCGCCTTGTGGGCCGTCGATCGCGCGGCGCGGCAGGGCAAGGACTGGGTGCGCCGCGGTTGCTTCTTCCCCGAGCTGGCGAAGTACTACGAGACCCAGGGGTTCAGCCTGGTCAAGGAACAGGAACGCCGGTCAGGTCACCTGTACCTGATGGCGCGGCGGGCCGAGCGCCTCGACCTCACTCCGTTCGGCCTGAGCGCATTCACCGATAACTGATCCGAGTACACCGTGTGTATGGACGATGACCCCCTGACCCGGGACGACCAATCCGCCCTCGCTGAGATTCTCGATGCGGTCGGGCCCGAGGGTGCCTACGCCATAGCGGAGTACCTCGGCATCGACCTCGACGCCGACGACACCACCGAGGCCTGATGCATGAAGAACCGCCCCCGCCCCACCGAATGGTGAGACGGGGGCGGTCGTGTGTCAGGGAAACTCAGGCGGGTTCGGTATGCAGGACCGGGAGCCCGGCCGGCGGCGTGCGTGTCCAGTCGACCGTCAGAGCGGATGTGTCCTCGCCGAGGAACCTGTGGGCGACCCGGATCGGCCCGGTGTCGTGACCGATCAGACTCGGCAGGCCACGATGCTCCACGAGGGGCGGCGGTGTGACGGGCGCGTGCCTGACCTACCGGCACGGCGAGCGGGGCGCTCATCGTCGGCACCGGAAGCAACAGGTGGACCCCTCCTCGTTCCACTGCGGGGTGGAGCAGTTGGTGCATCGGAGCTTCCACCCGGTGTGATGGGCGTTGAGGTGGTCGATGCCGCTGGAGACCGCGTTCGGGATGTTCGTGATGCCCTTGAGCACGGTCGGGTCGGGGTGCGGGTAGTCGCAGTGCCATCCGTGCTCGCAGAGGTCGAACCAGTCGGGTGTGACGTGGCTGCCGCGGTCCGGGATGGGGCGTGCGGCGACACGGGCTATGTCGTCCGGGTCGGGGACCCCCGCCGAATAGCTGTTCTGGCCTATGGCGACCGGTGGCGAACCATCACGGTTGCTACACCCATCGCTACACCTAAGGTGCCAGCATGACGAAAGGCGCTTACCCTTTTGGATAAACGCCCTGGTCAGATGTGGCGCACTCGGGAGGACTCGAACCCCCAACCTTCTGATCCGTAGTCAGATGCTCTATCCATTGAGCTACGAGTGCAGATTCTTTTATGATGTCCCGGTTGAGCTCTGCTCCCCGGCAACGTCCTCGACTCTATCAGAGTTCCGGAGTGCTTCCGTGCCATTTTCCGGTGTGAACCGGACCATGTACGCGAAGGCCGTGACGTGCGTGGAACGCCGTCTCCTTCGACGGTACCGCACCCGCCGGGGTGCCTCGTACACGGTGGGCGCGGCCCGGGACGGACGGCTCCGCCCCGGGCCCCGGGGGTCAGACGGAGGCTGCCTCCTCGACGGAAGCGGCCCACAGCTCCAGAGCATGGTCGACCTGCTCGTCGTTGACGATCAGCGGCGGGATCATCCGGACGACGTTGCCGTACGGGCCGCAGGTCAGCAGCAGCAGGCCGTTCTGGGCAGCTGCCTGCTGCGCACGCGCGGCGGCGGCGCCGTCGGGGGCGCCGTCGGCGGTGACGAACTCGCTGGCCAGCATCAGGCCGCGGCCGCGCACGTCGCCGATCTCGGGGTGGACGGAACCGATCTTCTCCAGGCCCTGGCGCAGCCGCTCGCCCCGCGCGACGACGTTGGCGACCAGGTTCTCCTCCTGGATCACGTCGAGGGTGGCGAGTGCGGCGGCGCAAGCGACCGCGTTGCCGCCGTAGGTGCCGCCCTGCGAACCGGGCCAGGCCTTCTCCATGATCGAGGCCGGAGCGGCGATCGCCGAGAGGGGGAACCCGCTGGCCAGGCCCTTGGCGGTGATGACGATGTCGGGGCGGACCCCGGAGTGCTCGTGGCCCCAGAAGGTTCCGGTGCGTCCGAAGCCGGTCTGGACCTCGTCGGCGACCAGGAGGAACCCGTGCTGGTCGGCGCGCTCGCGCAGCCCCTGCATGAACGCGTCGGGCACCGGCACGTAACCGCCCTCACCGAGTACCGGCTCGATGAAGATCGCGGCGGTGTCCTTGGGGGAGGTCGTGGTGGCGAGCTGGTAATCGAGCTCCCGGAGGGCGTGCTCCACGGCGTCGGCCTCCGTCATCCCCAGACGGTAGGCGTGGGGGAAGGGGGAGACGACGACGCCGGGCATCAGCGGACCGATGCCGGCGCGGATCTTGGACCCGGACGTGGTGAGGGAGGCCGCACCCATGGTGCGCCCGTGGAAGGAACCGGTGAACACGATCGCGTTCTGGCGCCCGGTGGCCTGGCGTGCCAGACGCAGGGCGGCTTCGACGGCCTCACTGCCGGAGTTGACGTAGAAGAGCTGGTCCACACCCTCGGGCAGGACCTCACCGAGCCGTTCGGTGAGCCGCAGCAGCGGACGATGCATCACGGTGGTGTACTGGCCGTGGATGAGAGTTCCGACCTGCTCCTGGGCGGCCGCGACCACCTTGGGGTGGCAGTGGCCGGTGCTGGTGACGCCGATTCCCGCCGTGAAGTCGAGAAAACGGCGGCCGTCCTCGTCGTAGATGTGCACACCCTCGCCTCGTGTGGCGAGCACGGGGGTCGCCTGCTTGAGAACCGGGGAGAGCTCAGCCATCGGTGGCCTCGATTCCGTGTTCGGGTTTTCCGTAGGATTGTTGACAATCGACGTTGCTATGGAAGCATCCCAGCCGTGACGGTGTCCAGTGGGCTCACGTCGGGCAGTTCTGACCACAGGCCGGCCGTTCTGGTCGGCCCCCCTCGACCGGAAGAAGGAACATGTCGGATCTGGAAGAACGAGTCGTCGCACAGGTGGAGAAGAAGCTCTTCATCGGTGGTAAGTGGCAGGAAGCAGCCGCGGGCGGGACCTTCGAGGTCGAGGACCCTTCGACGCGCACCGCGCTCTGCGAGATCTCCGACGCCACCGACGTCGACGGACTGGCCGCCCTCGCCGCAGCCCACAAGGCCCAGCCTTCCTGGGGGAAGGTGGCCCCCCGTGAACGGGGCGAGATCCTGCGCAAGGGCTACGAACTGCTCATGGAGCGCCAGGAGGAACTGGCGACCCTCATGACCCTGGAGATGGGCAAACCGCTGCCCGAGGCCAAGGGCGAGATCGCCTACGCGGCGGAGTTCTTCCGCTGGTTCTCGGAAGAGGCGGTCCGCATCGAGGGCGGGTTCGCCACGGCCCCCAACGGCCAGGCGCGTTTCCTCATCATGCGCCAGCCCGTCGGCCCGTCGGTGCTCATCACCCCGTGGAACTTCCCCATGGCCATGGGCACCCGCAAGATCGGCCCGGCGATCGCGGCCGGCTGCACCATGATCCTCAAACCCGCCCAGCAGACACCTCTGTGCGCCCTCGCCCTCGCCGGCATCCTCCAGGAGGCCGGTCTGCCCGAGGGGGTGTTGAGCGTGCTGCCCACCACCAACGCCGGGGGGCTCACCGAGCCGCTGCTGCGCGACGGGCGAATCCGCAAGCTGTCCTTCACCGGGTCCACCGGGGTGGGACGCAAGCTGCTGGAGCAGAGCTCGGAGAAGGTCCTGCGCACGTCCCTGGAGCTGGGCGGCAACGCGCCGTTCCTGGTCTTCGACGACGCCGACATGGACGCCGCCGTCGACGGGGCGATGCTCGCGAAGATGCGCAACATCGGCGAGGCCTGCACCGCCGCCAACCGCATCTACGTCCAGTCCGGGGTGGTCGAGGAGTTCGCCGAGCGCCTCAGCCGCCGCATGGGCGAGCTCCGGGTCGGCCGCGGTCTGGAGGAAGGCGTCGACGTGGGTCCGCTCATCGACGAGAAGGCCCGCGACAAAGTGCAGTCGTTGGTCGACGACGCCGTGGGCAAGGGCGCGCGTGTGCTCGTGGGCGGCGAGCGAGGGAGCAGCGCCGGGCACTTCTACCAGCCGACGGTGCTGTCCGGTGTTCCCCACGACGCGGAGATGTCCGACACCGAGATCTTCGGCCCCGTCGCGCCGGTGTCCTCCTTCGAGACCGAGGAGGAGGCGATCCGACTCGCTAACAACACCGAGTACGGGTTGGTCAGCTACGTCTACACCACCGACCTCAACCGGGCCTTCAGGGTGAGCGAGGCGCTGGAGGCCGGGATGGTCGGCCTCAACCAGGGTGTGGTCTCCAACCCGGCGGCCCCGTTCGGCGGTATCAAGCAGTCCGGCCTGGGACGCGAGGGCGGCGACGTCGGCATCGACGAGTTCCTGGAGTACAAGTACGTGGGGGTCGGCGGGGTGTGATCCCGCTGCTCCGCGCCGTCGCGGCCCACGCGGCTCACCGCCCCGTCAGTCCTCGGGCGAGGCCGCTGTGGGCCGCTCGGCGTTGATCCGGTCCACGGTGTCGGTCATGTGCTCATGGATGAGCTCCAACAGCCGGTCCTCGGCGCCGTCGGCGATCGCTTCGAGGATGCGGCGGTGCTCCTGCAGGAGCTCATCGGGCTCCGGGTAGGTCTCCTGCATCACCGTCAGGCACATGCGGGTCTCCACGAGCAGTGTCTGGGACATCCGCTCCAGTCGGCTGTTGCCCGCGCAGCTGACCAAGGTTTGGTGGAAGGCCTGGTCGGCGTCGCTCATGAGGTCACGGTCATGGCTCTGTGCGGCCTCGGCCAGGCGTTCCAACGCAGGGGTCAGGTGGGCCACGGCCTCGCCGCGATTGCCCCGCATGATGATCTCGCACGCGGTGCGTTCCACGGCGAGCCGGGCGGTGTAGACGTCGCGTACGTCGTCCGGGGTGAGTTCGCGGACGAACAGCCCCCGATGGCGTTCACTGCGCAGTAGCCCCTCCTGCACCAGCCGCTGCATCGCCTCGCGCAGCGGCCCGCGGCTCACCCCCAGCCGTCCGGCCAGGTCCGCCTCGCCCAGCTGGTCGCCGGGGGAGAGCGAGCCGTACATGATCGCCGACCTGAGCTGGTCGGCGATGAGCTCGGCGGTGGAGCGTCGGGGCACGGGTCTGAGTTGTCCTGAGGCGGACATGGGCCGTTTTCCTTCCTGAAGGCGACGGTCGGACTCGGCGTGACGTTGAGGTTATGACATGTTCTTCGGGTCTTCGTCCGTGTGTGGGTGGATCGTTGCCCGTCGGCGCCGGGTGCGGGCCGCTGGCCCGCACCCGGCGCCGGAAACGGGGTCAGTGGGTGTGCAGAGCGGTGTCGACCAGGCCGGTACCGGAACGGAAGAGCGAACCGGGGCCCTTGTCGGTGTCGGTCACCCCGGCCAGCCGCAGGCCTTCCCACACACTCACCTGGTTGGCGGTGAGCACGGTCTTGCCGAGGAGGGCCTCCAGAGCGTCGACCAGCTCGGCGCTGTGCAGGGCGGTGTCGGGCACCAGGACGGCTCTCGCCGAGGAGTGGTCGTGGCTGATGACGAAGTCGACGACCTCGTCCGGGTCGAGCTCACCGACTTCGGCGGCGGTGGGTACCCCGTGGCTGGCCAGCGACACCACGTTCACACCGGCGGCGCCCAGGAACTCCACGAACTTCGTGGAGACGTCGTCGGGGTAGGTCGCGGCGATCGCCACGTCGTGCACGTGCAGCTGGCGTAGGGCGTGCACGAACGCGAATGAGGTGCTGGAGGCCGGTACCCCGGCACGAGCGCGCACCCCCGCGACCTGGTCACGGGCGCCGTCCCAGCCGAACACGAAACTGCCGCTGGTGCAGGCCCACACCGCTGCGTCCACGTTCATTCGGGCGAGTTCGTCGGCGCCTTCGGCGAGGACGTCGGGGCCGCCGACGTCCAGGAGTGCATCCACCCGGTGGGCGTCCTCACGCATGAGGGTGTGCACCACCGGGAGCTCGACATCTTCGCCGAGCCGTTCGGCGAAGGCCCTGTAATCGTCCTGGGCGCTGTAGCCCGGGTAGAGGAATCCGACGCGGGTCACTCGGTTCTCCTTCGGGTCGGGGCGGTTCACACCCTGCTCGGCGCGGTCGCGTCCACGAGCCCCTGCCCGTGGGCGACCGCTTGACGGTCGGCGTCGGCCAACAAGGCCCACATGGTCACCTGGTTGGCGGCCAGGACAGGTTTGCCGAGCTCGCGTTCGAGCGGGGCGATGATGTCGTAGGTGAGCACGTTGGTGCAGCTGATGTAGACCGCCTCGGCGTCGGGGTGGTCCACGGCGTGTACGGCGTCCGACACCTCTGCGTAGGTGACCTGCCAGATGTGGCTGAGCAGACCGAGTCCGACGCTGGAGGTCACCTCGACGCCGTGTTCGCCGAGGTAGGCCAGGAGCCGGTCGGTGACGCTGTCCACGTAGGGGGTCACCACCGCGATCCGGCCGAGGTCCATGGCGTCCAGGGCCTTGACCAATGCCCCGGAGGTGGTGGTTGCGTGCGGTGCGCCCGCTTCGAGCATCGTGCGGTGCAGGGCGTCCTCGCCCGCGGCTCCGTGCACGAAACTGCCCGAGGCGCAGGCGTAGCCGATGGCGAGCGGTTCCGGGGCGAGCAGCGCGCGGACCGCCGGGTCCACCTGCTCCGCCTGGCTCAGGGCGGCGGCCTGGTCGACCGTCACCGGTACGTGGACGTAGGGCAGCCGCGTGATGTGCAGTGAGACGTCGTCGGGCGTCCACCGCCACAGTTCGCGGTCCAGGGCGAAGTCGTAGGGGGCGATGACACCCACGCCCGTCTGCCAGGGCGTCGTCTGGCTCGCGGCCAGTTCGACGACCTGTACTTCAGCACCGGTGTCTGTTTCGTTTCGGTTGATCCGCATTGGTCACTCACCTCCCGGAACACTCGTGTGTTGTTGCGTGTGCGTTTCTGTGGGGCCTGTGGTTCACCGGTCGAGTCGCTCGTAGATCAGGCGCTCGCCGACACTGCCGGAGCGCCAGACGTCGTTGCAGGCCTCGGCCATGGCGGGCAGGTTCTCGACGACGGTCGCGAAGACGTTGCCGGGCACCCATCCAACGTCGCCGTTGATGAGAAGGTTGTTGCGCCCGTAGAAGAGCGCCAGGTCGATCACCCCGGGCAGGTGGTCGATGTTCTTGTCCTCCTTGAACGAGCGGTCGAGCATGCCGCCGTCGAAGCAGAAGTAGACGATGTCGCCGGGGATGGGAGTGATGGTCGGGTTCTCCTGGCCCGGCTCGGTCTCGGCGAAGCGGGGAACCATCGTGTAGACCTCGTTGCGCGCGTACTTGGCGTGCTGCACCGCGTCGCCCTGGGGCAATGCGTTCCAGACGGCCTCACACGTGCGGGGAGCATCCTCGTCGAGCAACTCGGCCACGCAGGAGACCCCTCGCTTGGCGAGAGTGATCCTCATGTGTCGGGGCAACGTCGCGGGTCCCTTCGGATCGTGCGTTCTGTGGCGTTTGCGCAGTTAGGAGCGGGGTCCGCCCCATATCTGACCATGTATTGTCAACAATCTTACGATTTGTGCCCAGGGCGCGGCAATAGAAGCCAGGGGCCACGGGTAGGGCTCCGGCGAGAGTGGGCTCGAGGGGTCCGTTTTCCCCTGGAAAAGCCGCTTTGTTGATTGTTGACAATCGGTTTGCGGCTCCCTAGCGTTCATCGTGTGCAGGGCGAACCGACCTCACCCGCAGGCAGCATCAGTCACAACCGGAAGTGCAAGCCCGTGAACAGTTCCGCCCCGTCCGCCCCGAACCACCCCCGGCTCGTCGTACTTACCGGTGATGAGGAACCCCTGCCCCGACTCGAGCGCATCGACGACGAACCTCGTCTGGGCGAGGTGGTCCACGTGACCGCCGACGAGCTCGAGGCCGCGCTCCCCGGTGCGGACGCGCTACTGGTCTGGGACCTGTTCTCCGAGGCACTGGCCTCCGCCTTCGCCAAGGCCGACTCCCTGCGCTGGGTGCACGCCGCGACAACGGGCGTCGACAACCTGATGTTCCCCGCGCTCGTCGAGAGTGACGTCACGGTGACCAACTCCCGCGGCATCTTCGACGAGCCCATCGCCGAGTACGTGCTCGGCCAGGTCATTGCCTTCGCCAAGGATTTCCACCACACCTGGGACCTCCAGCGCGATCACACCTGGAAACACCGCGAGACCGAACGAGTGGCCGGCAAGCGCGCCCTCGTCGTGGGGACCGGACCCATCGGACCCCACATCGGGCGCAAGCTCGCCGCCGTGGGCATGCGGGTGCACGCCTCCGGCAGCCACGCCCGCGAAGGGGACACCGACTTCGGGACCGTCGCCGAGTCCACCCTCAACGAGCACGGCCGCAACGGCGGCCCTACCCTGCGCCAGGAACTCCCCGAGGCCGACTACGTCGTCATCGCCGCACCGCTCACAGAGTCCACCCACGGCCTCGTCGACCGGCGTTTCCTCGATCTCATGAAACCCACCGCGCGCCTCATCAACGTGGCGCGCGGCCCCATCGTCGTCCAGAGCGATCTCGTGGCGGCTCTCGAGAGCGGTGCCATCGCCGGTTCTGCCCTGGACGTGTTCGAACGCGAGCCCCTCAAGGCGATCAACCCCCTGTGGGGATTGCCGGGCTCTGTCGTCTCGCCGCACATGTCCGGTGACGTGGTCGGTTGGCGCGACGAACTCGTCGACCTCTTCCTGGACAACCTCGCCCGTTACTTGGACGGGCGCGAGCTGCTCCATGTCGTCGACAAGGACCGGGGCTACGTCCCCGGCTGATCTGCGAACCGCGGTGTGACACTGGGAGGCTGAAGTGACGATCCGTTCCGACCGGTCCGGGGCAGAGACCGCGGGCGTCGGTCCGGCCGACGGCGCCGTGGGACGCGCGGGTGTCCCACGGGCACGCGACGCGCACAGTGGCGCTCCGGCCGACCTCTCCGCCGAACAACTGCTGCACGGCTACGCCACCGGGGTGCTCTCCCCGGTCGAGGCCACCGAGTCCGTGCTCGAACGTATCGAGCAGGACAACCCGGCTCTCAACGCCTTCTGCCTCGTACGTCCCGAGGAGGCCCTCGAAGCGGCCCGCGCTTCCGCCGAGCGCTGGCGGCAAGGTGCCCCCGAGGGGTCGCTCGACGGGGTGCCGACCGCGGTCAAGGACATCCACCTCACCAAGGGCTGGCCCACTCTGAAGGGGTCGCTCAACAGCCCGCAGGAGGGCCCGTGGACGGAGGACTCCCCGGTCACGGCGCGGCTGCGCGAACACGGGGCGGTCTTCGTCGGAAAGACCACCACCCCTGAGATCGCGTGGAAGGGTGTCACCGACAGCCCGCTCACCGGGGTGACCAGGAACCCGTGGGACCTGTCGACCACCCCGGGCGGCTCCAGCGGGGGAGCAGCCGCCGCGGTCGCCGCCGGTATGGGGCCGCTGGCCACCGGGACCGACGGCGGCGGATCCATCCGTATCCCCGCGAGTTTCACCGGCGTCTGCGGGATCAAACCCACGTGGGGGCTGGTCCCGCACTACCCGGCCAGCCCCTTCGGTTCCCTCGCGCACACCGGCCCGATGACCCGAACCGTCGGAGACCTGGCCCTGATGTTGGAAGCCGTCACCGGGTTCGACCCGCGTGACTGGATGGCCATGCCCACCCCGGCCCCCGGCATGGGCGACGTGCGGCTGCACCGTGATCCCGAGGCTCTGGTGCGCGACATGCGTATCGCCTACAGCCCCACACTCGGCGGCAACTCCGTGGACCCGGAGGTGGCGCGGACGGTGGCCGACGCCGTCAGCGTGTTCGAAGCTTTGGGCGCCCATGTGGAGGAGGCCGACCCGGGCCTGCCCGAGTGCCGCCGCGATTTCGAGGTTCTGTGGAACAGTGGTGCCGCCAAGGCCACCGAACACCTCGACGACCGGCAGCGGGAGCTGCTCGACCCGGGGCTGCAGGAGGTTATCGAGGACGGCCTGTCCTTCTCGGCGCAGGACTACCTCACCGCGATGGCCACCCGAATGGATATGGGTAAGCGCATGGGCCTGTTCCACACCACCTACGACCTGCTGCTCACCCCGGCGATGCCGATGACCGCCTTCGAGGCCGGGGTGGAGTCCCCGCCGCAGCTGGCCGGGCAGCGTTGGACCTCCTGGGCGGGGTTCAGCTACCCGTTCAACATGACCCAGCAGCCGGCCGCGAGTGTGCCGTGCGGGTTCAGTGAGGCCGGTCTGCCCATCGGCCTGCAAGTGGTCGGTCCGCGCCACTCCGACGGCCGGGTCCTGGCGGCCTGCCGGGCCTTCGAGATCGCGCGCCCCTGGGCCGACCACCGACCGTGAGACTGCTGACGGACGTGCGTGGACAGGTCACGGCGTCATCACGTTCCTGAGTGCCCGGGTGCGGGGAGGGCCGCCATTTCGTGTGGTAATGCCCGCATCCGGGACTTTCGACCGGGGCCGGAACGCCCTTCGGGCCCGCACATCGGGCGCTTCACGTATTACCGTTCTTTTGGGCGCGGTGTGCGCCACGCGCAGACCCCGGGATAAGGATGGTCCGATGACGACGGGCGGTGCTGGGAAGCAGATCAGGGTCTTCCTCGTGGACGACCACGAGGTCGTGCGCCGAGGCGTGGCGGCCCTGTTGGAGACCGAGGACGACATGACGGTCGTCGGTGAGGCCGGGACCGCCGAACAGGCCCTGGCCCGTATCCCCGTCGTGGTCCCCGATGTGGCCGTCCTCGACGTGCGTCTTCCCGGGGGGTCCGGTGTGCAGGTCTGCCGCGACATC
>Ga0079225_10001962_pt1 | contig 11746 bp, 12 predicted proteins | sample Poulit2012_FD_76344 | JGI IMG/M metagenome (GOLD analysis project Ga0079225, IMG submission 76344) | Agricultural soil microbial communities from Georgia to study Nitrogen management - Poultry litter 2012 | ecosystem: Environmental > Terrestrial > Soil > Agricultural land | place: USA: Georgia...
ACATGCCGCAAGAATTGGGATTAATGGTAAAATAGTATCATATGGTTATACGACACGTTTAACAGAAGAGGAAGTAAGTCAATTAAGTACGATGAACTGGGATGAAACTGCTGCTTTATTAGCGGAAGGAAATGAACGTTTGTATAAAGAAGCAATGGAAAAACGGAAAGGAACCAAGAACGAATGAAAAAAGTGATCATAGATGGCTTTGAGCTAACAGAAGATTATAAACAAAGATTATTAAAAGAGTTGAAAGAGGATGGGGTCAAAACAACCGCTGATTTGCAAGCATATTTCAATGATCATTGGTACACGAAAGACATGTCTTTAAAAAGTCATTTATTACTCTGTCGTCACCCTAAAAAAAGAAATTTTGCTTTACCGTTTGATGAGTAATATAATGTTTAACATTTTATAATAAGTGGTATAAAAAATATAATATAGGTAATAAATAAAATGAAAAATGGAATCTATTTTCAATTCTTACTTGAAAGGTATCAAATGCGAAAATGAAGTATTAATTGAGAATTGATTACAATGTGTTTCATTTTTGTGAGAAATATATTATATCATTATAAAAACAATTTATTTATTGTGAAAAACTGAACAATGGTAAAAAATAAGCTTAAAACTACTGCTGCACTAAAGCTTTTGAACATATTGTGACAATGAATGCTACTGCTTGACAAAAAACGCTAAATATATAATAATTAATATGAAATTAGAATTATTATAGTTAACAAATGGAGTCACAACTCAAGAAAATCGACTAAAAAAGTCAAGTTGATCCCATACTAACTATTAATAATTAAAATATACATTATTAGGAGGAATTTTTTTATGTCATTAATTGGAAAAGAAATTGAAGAATTCAAAGCAGATGCTTATGATAGTGGAAGTGGAGAGTTTATAGAAGTTACTGATGAAGATTTAAAAGGCAAGTGGAGTATTGTTGCTTTTTATCCAGCAGACTTTAGTTTCGTATGCCCAACAGAACTTGAAGATTTACAAAATCAATATGCACAATTAAAAGAACTTGGTGTTGAAGTTTACTCCGTATCAACTGATACACACTTCGTTCATAAAGCATGGCATGACCATTCAGATGCAATTAGTACATTAGAATATATTATGATTGGTGATCCATCTCAAAAAATTACTCGTAGCTTCGACGTGCTAGATGAAGAAGCAGGTCTTGCACAACGTGGAACATTCATTATTGATCCAGATGGTGTTGTACAAGCAGCAGAAATTAATGCTGACGGTATTGGCCGTGACGCAAGTACACTTATCGGTAAAGTAAAAGCAGCACAATATGTACGTCAAAATCCAGGTGAAGTTTGCCCAGCTAATTGGGAAGAAGGTTCAGAAACATTAAAACCAAGCCTAGACTTAGTAGGTAAAATTTAAGGAGTGCATTACATGGTACTAGATGCAGATATGAAAGCACAATTAGGACAATATCTTGAATTACTAGAAAACGATGTGCTATTAAAAGTAAGCGCGGGATCTGATGATGTATCCCGTGACATGCTAGCACTAGTAGATGAATTAACAGCACTTTCATCAAAAATTAAAGTAGAGAAAGTAGAACTTGAAAGAACACCAAGTTTTAGTGTTAACCGAGTAGATGAGGATACTGGCATTGTTTTTGCTGGTATTCCGCTCGGCCATGAGTTCACTTCATTAGTACTTGCGTTATTACAAGTGAGTGGCAGACCTCCAAAAGTAGAGGACGAAGTAAAAGATCAAATTAAAAATTTGGAAGGCGAATATCATTTTGAAACGTATATTAGCCTAAGCTGTCAAAACTGTCCTGAAGTAGTGCAAGCACTAAATCTGATGAGTGTGTTAAATCCAAATGTGACGCACACAATGATTGACGGTGCTGTCAATAAGGAAGAAGTAGAGAGTAAAAACATTATGGCAGTTCCAACAGCATATCTAAATGGAGAAGAATTTGGTGGCGGTCGTATGACTGTTGAGGAAATTCTAGCTAAATTAGGTAGCGGTGGATTAGATGCTACTGAATTAAATGAAAAAGATCCATTTGATGTTCTTGTAGTTGGTGGTGGTCCTGGTGGTGCAAGTGCAGCAATTTATGCAGCACGTAAAGGGATCCGCACAGGTATTGTTGCAGAGCGCTTTGGTGGCCAGATATTAGATACTGCTACAATTGAAAACTTTATTAGTGTGAACCGAACAGAAGGACCAAGACTAGCAGCAGACTTAGAAGAACATGTTAAAGATTATGACATTGATGTCATGAATTTACAACGTGCAACTGGTCTGAAAAAGAATGGCTATGTTGAAATCGAATTAGAAAACGGTGCAGTTCTAAAGAGTAAATCAGTTGTCCTTTCAACAGGTGCAAGATGGCGCAAAATCGGTGTACCTGGAGAAGATGAATTTAGAAATAAAGGGGTAGCCTATTGTCCACACTGTGACGGTCCATTATTTGAAGGTAAACGTGTTGCAGTTATCGGTGGAGGTAACTCAGGTATAGAAGCTGCTATAGACCTAGCAGGTATCGTTGAGGAAGTAACTGTACTGGAGTTTGGTTCTGAATTAAGAGCAGACTCTGTGCTTCAAGATCGTCTATCCAAATTATCTAATGTATCAGTTATCACAGATGCACAAACAACTGAAATTACTGGTGAAGATAATGTGAACGGATTAACTTATATAGACCGTACAACAGATGAAGAAAATCATCTTGAGCTAGAAGGAGTGTTCGTTCAAATTGGTCTTGTACCAAATACAGACTGGTTGGGCGACTCGGTAGAGCGTAATAAATTCGGCGAAATTGTTGTCGATAGCCGTGGAGCTACAAATGTTCCTGGAGTATTCGCTGCAGGAGATTGTACAGATGCAGCTTATAAGCAAATTATTATCTCTATGGGTGCAGGAGCAACTGCCTCATTAAGTGCATTCGATTACTTAGTTCGACATGCAGATGAATTAGAAAAAGTAAAATCGTAAATCGTTTTGAACAAAATCACTTTTCTATCTTGGGTAGATAGAAAGGTGATTTTTTGTATGAACTGTTGTAAACGTTAAGCTTGATAAAATTGACCGATTTATGAACATATAGTATATGTATAATGTAACCATTTATATAACGCAGATGAATAGGAGAAGGAGAGGATAGAAAATTGAAAATCATATCAATGGAACCAACACCAAGCCCATATTCAATGAAAATTAACATTAACGAAACAATGGATGATGGACAGTATGAAAATTATAAAAGAGATGATAATTTAGACAAAGCTCCGACATATATACAAGATTTATTTGATATTCATGGTGTAAAAGGGATTTATCGAGTCGTCGATTTTATTACATTAGAACGTACCCCTCGCGTAGCATGGGAAGACATTTTACCAGAAGTGCGAAAAGTATTAGGTTCTGAAGAAGAAACAACAGATCTTTTTTCTGTTGCACCAAGTCAAACAGAAGATGCTTTTGGAGAAGTGAAAGTAAATATTCAAATGATCCGTGACATTCCGACACAAGTGAAATTGCAAGAGGGAGATAATGAGGAGCGTTTTGCTCTTCCTGACCGATTTATGAATGCTGCAATGGAAGCGGCAACAGCTTCGAATAACTATTTGCTAGAACGTAAATGGGTAGAGTTTAACCCAAGATATGGAAAAATGTCGGATATTGGACAAGAAGTTGTTGAAGAATTAGCTGCAACGTATTCTGAGCAAAGACTGACCGATTTGTTAAAGGTTGCTCTAAATCAAGAAGTACAACCAAAAGCATCAGAAGAAAATGTCACATTAGAAATGCTTGATCAAGAGGATTGGCGAGATCGGTACGCTGCACTTGATCGTTTACCTGATCCATCAGAAGCGGATTATCCTATATTAGATAGAGCATTGGACGATGAACATTCATCGATTCGAAGACTTGCTACAGCTTACTTAGGTATGATTGAAGAACCCGAAACGTTACCGTATTTATATAAAGCATTAAAAGACAAATCAGTTAACGTAAGAAGAACAGCTGGTGATTGTATCTCCGATCTTGGTTTTACAGATGCCATACCGGAGATGATAGAAACCTTATCAGATAAAAGTAGAATCGTTCGATGGCGTGCTGCGATGTTTTTATATGAAGTAGGGGATGAAACAGCAATCCCTGCTCTAAAGAAAGCATTAGAAGACCCTGAATTTGAAGTACGTATGCAAGCTAAAATGGCGCTAGCTCGAATTGAATCTGGTCAAGAAGCAGAAGGCTCTATTTGGCAGCAAATGGCCCAAGCAGTAAAAGAAGACTAACATACCTGATATTCGTATCGAGATTAAAACAACAAATTTTGATTTAAATATACTGAGGATGGTAATGATGGACAAAAAGGTATTAATCAATGAGTATCCAATAGAAACGTATGATTTTCAAATGCTATCAACAAAACCTTTTAAAATATATTTTAGTTTTACAGTAACTCATGAAGATTATCATGATATCACGACATTATTGTATAAAAATGACTTTATGATCAATATTCCTGATGAAAGTATCACATTTAACGCAACCATTACAAATTATTCTACTTCGATTACGAATCTATATGAAGTTGATGCTGAAGGAGAATTTAAACTCGAATTAACCGAAAAAAGTTGAATATTGCCTAGGTCTATTTTAATATGCACGATAAACATAACAGCCTTTCGTTATTTAATTACGATAACGAAAGGCTGTTGTATTTGTGTGGGTAAATTAATTATTGGAAGTAATATCTTTTAGAATTTCATAGGATCGTTTTTGTATATCACGATCGTATATATAGGATACGGCCATGATTTCATCAACATCATAAGTTGCTTGGAAATGACTTAGTTGTTGTTTGACTGTATCTTGATCGCCTAATAATGTCACACTAGTTGTCGCACTTACTGCATGCTTTTCTTGTTCGCTCCATAGTTCGTCCATATTTTCTATAGGTGGAAGTAACATTTGTTCTGTACCACGAACGACATTTAAGAAAAATTGTTGTGTTGTTGTAAATTCCTTCTTCGCATCCTCTTCTTTATCTGTTGCAATAACGTTCAGACAAACAATCATATGTGGAGAGGATAAATATTTGGAAGGTTTAAATTCACGCTTATAAATAGCAATTGCTTCTTCCATATATTTTGGTGCGAAATGAGCCGCAAAAGCATAAGGTAGTCCTAATTCAGCTGCTAAATAGGCTGAGTTAGGAGATGATCCTAATATATATATAGGAACATTTGTATCGATTGCAATATTTGCTTTTACAAAACCTTGGATTTCTTTTGGACCAAAATACTGTAGTAATTCTTTAATATCATTTGGGAAGGAATGAACGGAGTCTGTGTTTTGTGACCTTCTAAGTGCATGAGCGGTTAACATATCTGTGCCAGGAGCTCGTCCTAAGCCTAAATCCAATCGATTTGGATAAATATGTGCCATTGTTCCAAATTGTTCAGCTACGACTAATGGTGAATGGTTTGGTAACATGACTCCGCCTGCTCCTACTCTAATTTTCTCCGTATGTTCTAGTACATGTTTGATTAACATAGTCGTGGCTGAACTAATGAGGGAGGATGTATTATGATGTTCAGCGATCCAATATCTTTCATAGCCCATTTTCTCGGTTGCTTGTGCAAGGTCGACCATCGCATCAATAGACTCTTTATATGTTTCACCTTGTCGAACAGGTCCTAGATTTAAAACAGATACTGGTATATGAATATTTCCCAATGAGTACAACTCCTTAATTGTAATTTTTGGTGTTTATCATTTATCAATTAGTTTAAAAATGGATATCACCATCTTTTTTTAACTCTATCATATTTAGCTTCATATTTTAAAAATTAGGATTGGAAAGCGATATATTAATGGAGCTGCAAAACAAAAAAGCCTTACACATTGTTGTGTAAGGCTTTGTAAGGTATGGGCTGTACTGGGATCGAACCAGTGACCTCTTCGATGTCAACGAAGCGTTCTCCCGCTGAACTAACAGCCTATCGTATATAGATTTAGCTTTGGATGAACTCAACATTTATTACTATATAATTTTATTATCATTTTGTCAATAAAAGTCTATTAAATAAGACTGTCATATATTTAGAACTATTACTGTCTTATGATTTCTTTAGCTCTTATTAAAAAAATTACATATTAATCTAGTGATTTAATTATTATTTACAGTCTGTTGTGTCTTGCTATAAAATAGTTTATTCAAACGATACGTAATTACAACTAATCTCTGAAATAAACATAAAAAACAGGAGATTAAAATATGAAGGGGTTTTCGTTTATATGCACAGATGTTATGAACCATTTTAAGAACATTTGATAACTTCTGTATGCCAAAAAAAACGAAACATAAGGGTCTTGAGGTTAATCAAACAAATGCTCAACTCTTGATATTACTATAAGATTTTTGATATGAGGGATATTGTCTTTATTCAGGAATAAAGGTACTTAGGATTCATTGTAGAATTATAGAAATATGCTAATGTATAATTGTAATTGGATTAAATATTAATTAAGTCATAGTTTACTTCAACAATAATACGATCGGGCAGAACGTTGAATAAATTTTTATGATATATAAGTTTGATAATGAAATATCAGTCTCTGGACTGAAGGTTTAAATTTAAATAGGAGTATAATTCATTCAGACATATTTATACTTTAATATATTCAGCAACTGGATGGGTTTGTGGCATAGTGATATTCCAGAAAGGGCGAGATTGTTGGATAAGTATTTCGAAACTTTTTGTACTCTGAAACGTAGCTCTAGTAGTGGGAACGTTATGATACGTTTGTGTCTTTCAATTAAAAAAAGCGGCAGGGCTAAACTTGCGGAAGGAGTGGTGATATGAAGAAGACATTTGAAGCTACCTATGATGGTCATCAAATACAAGTGGAGAATAGATGGTTTGCTGGTGAAAAATTATATGTAAATGGTGAATTGCAGGATGAAAATCTTGGCCTGGCATTAAGAGCGACTTTAGCTGGAAAATTAAGAAATGACAGTAATGAATCTAAAAACATAAAGGTGACAATTGGCGGTATTTTTAGTATCCACTGTAAAATATTTGTTGATAATGTATTAGTTCCCTCTCATCAAATTAAAATAAGCAACTGAAAAAACGCTAGTCGTAAGCAAATGTTGAAAGCATACAAGGACTTTCAGCAACGGGCGCTTTAACGGAACAAGGGGGGGAAGTTAGAATGACAAAGCAAAAGATATACTTTCTGGGATTCTTTCTGTTGTTTCCAGTAATCTTTATGATTAGCTCCATTTTGTGGCGTTTTATCATTCAAAGTAATGAATTATGGATTGTGCTGACTGATTCTTTAGCGATTATGGCGATATATTATTTTATCGTTAGTATATTCTTCAGTCTTCGGCTGCAATAATGTACAGCATTGTGCTAGAATCGGAGCGCGATTGTTTAACAAATTTGTATCAGAATCGGGACAGATCGTGCAATATAGAATGTTATAGCAAATATAACAGTTGGTAGGGGGACGGTTATTGTTTATTAGAAGGGCTTCAAAAATCATTGGTGACAACGCTATTTCTGAATTGAAGGCGGTTATAATCGGTGGCGTTGAGCAGTGGCTGTATATTAGAGGCGAAGATTGTAATAAACCGGTTATTCTCATGCTTCATGGTGGTCCCGGGTCAGGACAAATAGGATTTATTCGAAAATTTCAAACTGAACTTGAACAAAACTTTGTCGTTGTTCAGTGGGATCAAAGGGGAGCAGGTTTATCTTATTCTAGGAAAATCCCCCGTGGGTCAATGAATATCAATCAATTTGTGCAAGATACAATCGAGGTTACTAAATATATTTTAAATCGTTTAAATAGAAAACAACTTTATTTAGTAGGACATTCTTGGGGAACAATATTAGGTATGTTAGCAATAACACATGCCCCACAATTATATAAACGTTATTTTGGGGTAGCCCAAGTTGCCAATGTTAAATCTAGTGAGAGGCTTTCTTATACTAAACTTTTAGAAAAGTCAAAAAAGGAAAACAATACTAAAGCATATGACGCATTATCTAAGATTGGACCACCTCCATGGAACAATTTAAAACATGACCGAATCCACCAAAAATACATCGACACTTTTGGGGGAGGCATTACCCATGATGGTAAAATGATACAAAAAATGATGCTAAATTTATTAACTAGTAGAGAATATACTTTACTTGATTGTATGCGATTTATGCAAGGTCAACTGTTTAGTATGAAAAACATGCAAGCGGAAATGATGCAATTAAATTTAAAAGAAATTATCAACCGAGTAAATATACCAATTTATTTCATAATGGGCAAGCATGATTTAACTGCACCATATGAGCCTTCAGAAAAGTTCTTTAATGAGATAAGCGCTCCCGAAAAACAGTGGATAATGTTTGAGCACTCCGCTCATTCCCCTATATGGGAAGAACGAGAAAAATTTATGGAAATTCTTTTCTCAGAAACAAAAAAAGACTAATGCTTTATGCAACTATCGGAGCGCTTTTTTTGCATAACAGTGTGCTAGATACGGGCCAGATTGTTACATAAGTCATAGGAGGAAGGAAAGCAAATGACAAATGAAAAAGGTAATGTAAGTGAGCTGAAAAGTTCTTTGTTAAATCTCAGCCAGTACTCTAAAAAGAAAAAGGGCTTTGCTAATGAATTTAGAAGGTTGATTATAACTATAGGTTTCTTTTTAATTATGCAGCTAGTCTTTATTGCTATTGATGGGACATTTCTCGAACCGAATTTTAACAGAATTGGTAATTTTGCAAGTGGTCTAGCAGATGCACATTTTTTTAAGATATGGTCATTTCTTTATGATAATCCAATTTTTAGACTCATTACACCTATTGCAATACTTCATATAGTTTATGTCTTAATAAAAACTATAATTATTGGATTCAGAGAAAAGTATACAAAGTCGAGTTAAGCAATCGGGCCAGATTATGGAATGAAATTATGTTGAAATTAACTTCAAAGAAATATGAAGGCGTAATCAAGGGAGGTTATTATGAGCAATAAAACAAAGAGCATTATATCGGTTATCCTACTTATACCAATAGTGTTTTTTGTTACAATTTGGTTCAGAGCTTTGGAAAATCCCGAAAGAGACCCATTTCTTTTGGGTTCAAACATCATTTACGTAGGCTATATAATAACACTATTGGGTATTCCAATACCATTTTTATTCAGCATAGAAAAGTCAACGAAAACAAAACTTAAAATATGGGGTCTTGCGATATCATTACTCTCTGCACCATTTATTTACTCGCTTGGATTTAGCCTTGCATCTTATGGGGGGGACGGATTTATAGCCATAGGAGCGTGGATGGTCTATTTCCCTATAATGTTTTTAATTGGTTTAATTATTCTAATCATCGGTTTTGTAAAAAAAGAAAAAGCAAAATAGTTATAAAAGGTATTCAACAATCGGGAGCGTTTGTAGCATAAAACATTGGGCCCTTTATGCCATAAAAGGCCAGATTGTTTAACAGTGAATGGGAGCTTAGTTTGTCTAAATATAACATATCGCTGCTATTAATTCTTTTTGTATTTTTAACGATAAAAAAACTGATATTCAACAACTCGATTGAATGGTTTAAATAGCATTGGTCTTTTTGTTACTGTATTTTTGTTTTATATTCTTTGGGAATCGTTGAGAAAACCACATAAACAAAATAAAGATGGTTAGCTAACCGATCGGGAGTGTTGAGATGGATACAAAATTAACGTTATAGCACGACAATATATTAATTAATAAAAGAGGTGCGAATTGCACCTCTTTTCGATATTTTTTACGTTGTTTTTTCAAGAAAAATATTAGAAACTATCCTGCGATTTAACTTGTGAATTTACATATGTTTAAGGTTTTTCTCTCCAAAGTAGCAGAACACCTTATTAACATATTTCTCGTTTTTTATTGCTCGATTTCAAATTCCATCATGCTTCCATCTGAGAAGACAACTTCGATTTCAAATTCATCAAAATCTCCATTTAATTCAAATGCGCTAATGATTTGATTGATAATGTCGTCATGGTTGGAGTCTTTTGTAATTTCTACTTTCTCTAAATTTGGAATAATCGCTTCAAATGCATCTATTCCTTTTAATTTAATATTTTCTATTTCATCTTCTAATTCTACTTTATAATTTCCTTGAGCGTCTTTTTCAATTTCTACTTCATACTCAGTGTTATCAGGGTATTCCACTTCTATTTCAATTTCAGCAAGCCCAAGGTCATCCATTTTTTCTTTTATCATCGTTTGGTCATCTATTTCGTTCGCATCATTTTCATGGTCTGCACCGTTTTCTTCTGGTGCTGTTGAGTCTGATTCATCTTTATCTACGTCAGTACTTTCTTCCGTATTGTCTAATTCGCTTGTGTTATTTTGTGTAGCATCATAATTATCAGTAGCATCATTCCCACACGCGGCAAGCAACCCAATTAATATCATAAAAATGATACCTCGCATAATCGTTTTCATTATCATTCCTCCACTCACTTACTTATTACCCTTAAGAAACGATTATAAACAATATATGCAAAATAGATTGTCGATAATGCTGTTTGTTAGGAAAAAAGATAATACTTAATTTTATTGTTCATATACATTTAAAATAAATGTCCAAAGTTCTGGATTTGTTATATCATCTGCACGTACTTTCATGTTATTACCAAGATAAATAGTTCTTCCCTCTATCGCAACGACCATAGCTTGTAACATTGGTTCGGTATCTTTTTTTTGAAAGATGTCACCAATTCTTGGTAATATTGCTTCTTTTTGACTATGTTCTTCGCTTAGGGAATCAGATGAATCGTTGTGTTCTGAGTCAGGAAACTGATGGTCTATCTTTGTTGCCCCTTCTAAAATTCCTGGCACCATTACCCAATATTCATCATGTCTGATACCATTTGATTTATTACTAATTACTCCATGTTCTTCAATCGAAGACACTAGTTCGATCGCGTGCAAATGATGGCGATCTAAAGAATCTGGCCGTGGATTGATGACGAGAATATAATCTCCCACTTTTGCTCGTACATTTTTGTCTAATGTAAATCGTATTGAATTACAAATGAAGCTATCTAAATGTTTAGGACGATAATAATTAATTTCTTTTGCTTTTACTAACTCTTGCTCGAAGTCTTCGAGGCGAGCAATGTGCACAGATTGTTTTAAAAATGGATTGACGGAATATACTTTATGCAATTTATTTTTATAATATACAAACTGACCTTTTCGTACATTAATTAATTTCATACAGACACTCTCCTTTTAAAAGACTTTCTTTTCTTTCGCCTTTGCTCGTCTAGATTGAGCCGCTTCTTCACTTAAACCCTTTTGTAAGGATACCATCATAAACAATAATATAAATACAAATGGAAACGCGGCAACAATAGAAGCGGTTTGCAATGCATTTAAACCACCAGACCATAATAGAACTGCTGCTGCAGCGGATTGAATAAAGCCCCAAACTAATTTAATACGTAATGGTGGATTATACATTCCGTTTGTTGTTTGCATTCCGATAACAAATGTAGCTGAGTCAGCAGACGTAATAAAGAATGTACTAATTAAAACGATTGATAGAACAGTTGCGATTGTACCAAGTGGTAGCTCACCTAATGTTGCAAATAAAGCAATTTCTGTATAATCACCTTGTTCCATTGCATCCCAAATACCTGCATTATTAAACTTCTCAAAGTAAATTCCTGTCCC
>Ga0079225_10001963_pt1 | contig 11742 bp, 11 predicted proteins | sample Poulit2012_FD_76344 | JGI IMG/M metagenome (GOLD analysis project Ga0079225, IMG submission 76344) | Agricultural soil microbial communities from Georgia to study Nitrogen management - Poultry litter 2012 | ecosystem: Environmental > Terrestrial > Soil > Agricultural land | place: USA: Georgia...
TGGTATGATCATTTATAGTCGCTTCAAGGGGGTGGCCAAGGGTAAAAGTTTCTTCATCGCCCTTTAAGCCCTTCCTGATTGTGACGGTGCTAGCAGAGTTTCTCGTGGCCAATTTTAGTTATATTTTTATTTCCCTTCAATGAAACCCTTCTAATTCTACCGCTTTATCTCCTATTATCACATAGAAAAACACGAACAATCGAACGTGCATTCGCATCTACTCTTTGCTACAATATATATAATAATAAAAAGGGAAGGGATATTTGTGAAGGAAATCTCCTTTTTACACGCTGCTGACCTACATATAGACAGCCCATTTCAAGGCTTGTCGACAGCCCCTGCTCGAATTTTTTCAGAGCTTAGGGAAAGTACTTTCAAAGTCTTAGAAAATTTAGTTAAAGTTGCGATTGAACAAAATGTTGATTTCATATTACTAGTCGGTGACTTGTTTGATCACGAGATTCAAAGTTTAAAGGCCCAAATTCGTCTAAGACAGGCCTTTGAACAACTTGCTCAACACGATATAGACGTCTTCTTATCCCATGGTAACCATGATTATGTCGCAGGTAACGTTCATAAAGTGACTTATCCTGAAAACGTTAAAGTCTTTCAAACAGAGGAGGTAAGTTATTTTACTTACGAAAAAAATGGGGAAAAGTTAGCCAACATTTATGGTTTTAGTTACGTTCAAAGGGTAATTAAGGATAACAAAGCAAAGGAATTTAAAGTACAAGGTAATCATATCCCCTTTCATATAGCAACATTGCACGGAAGCATTAAAAATAATGTGGAACACGATGTCTACGCACCCTTTCAAATAAGCGATTTACAAAAGGAGCCCTTTAACTACTGGGCTTTAGGTCATATTCATAAAAGGCAAATTTTACATGAACGACCCTACATCGTATATCCAGGGAATACTCAAGGTAGAAATAGAAAGGAGCATGGAGCAAAGGGATGCTACCATGTCACTATAAATACAAAGGAGACGAATTTAGAGTTTATACCATTACAAGCGATTACCTTTGAAAAAGTAGCATTAAACTTAGCAAACTATGATGATCTTTACGAGGCACAAAGAAATTTGATTCAAAAGTTAGTAGATAAGGTTAAAGACACACCCTTGTTAATAGATTTACAAATGAAAAATAGTGATACAGTATCGATAAACAAGGAGCATGAACTTGAACAATTCCTTGAATTAATCCACGAGGAATCAACGGAACAAAGCTTATGGCAATATATTTATAATGTGGAAATCGAAGAGCCATTAGAAGAGGTCTCTGCTGTTGGTGAACATTTTATTACCGAACTAATTGAACAAGCAAAGCTATTAGATGTTGAAGATAGTATTAAAGAGCTATTTGAACATTCAATCGGAAGGAAATATGTTCATAACTTTACCGAAGAAGAAAAAAGAGAAATAAAGAGAAGGGCAAAAAATCTTGTATTAAAAAATTTACTCCAAAAGGGGTGAGCCAATGAAAATTCAAAAGGTACATATCTACGGATTTGGGAAATGGGTTGATGAAGAAATTATCTTTCCAGAGGACCCTTTAATTTGCATTTACGGGGAAAATGAAACCGGTAAATCTTCTCTACAAAAGTTTATATTATTTATGCTTTTCGGTTTTCCGCCGAGAGAGCGTAAGAAATTTTATCCGAAGAGAAGTAGTCGAATGGGTGGAAAACTATTTATTGAAGACCCCAGGGTCGGAAGCTTTGTCATCGAACGGATGGATAACCTAAGAAAGGGAAAAGCCCTTTGTACATTTGAGGATGGAAAAGAGCAGGATGAAACTTGGTTAAAAAACTATTTAAAGGGAATGGATCAATCCTTATACGAAGCCATTTTTTCCTATTCAACGAAGGATTTAGCAGATATTACATTAATGGAAGGCGAAAAGCTTGGGGATGTTCTTTTAAATATTGGTTTAACAGGTTATAGTAATCTTTATGAAGTAGAAAAAGAGATTATAAAACAAGGCGAGGGTTTATTCAGACCAAGGGGGAGCCTTCCGGTTTTAAATGAAGCATTAAATGGTTTTGCGGAAATAGAAGAAAAATTAATCGATATGAAACAAGAAATCGATACATACAAACCAAAGCAAGATCGGTATAACAACTTATCAAATAAATTGCATGAATTACAAGTTGAAAGTAAAAGATTACAAAATAAGCGGGAAATAATCGAACGAAAGTTACACAACTTCCAAACGATTTATGACTACTTCTTTACCCTGGAACAATTGAAAGAATATCCTGAAGAACTATCTTTCCCGAAAAATGGCTTACAGCGATTAGAAGAAATTAACAAGCAATTAAATCCAGTAAAGAGTGAATTAAAGATCCTAGAAGGGAACTTAAAAACTTTATCCGAGGAAATTGAGCAAGTAGCTTTCCAACTTATTACGGGAGAGAAACGTCAAACCTTAGAAGAAACAATCACTTTAAATGGAGATTACAAAGAAACGAATACAACTTTAAAAAAATTAAAGGCAGAAACGACTGCTATTAAAAACAGAATGGCGATAATATTAGCGGAGACACAATTACCCTTAACTATTGAACAGTTACAAGATTTGTCCTTACCCTTTTACGTGGAACAACAATGGAAAACTTGTAAACAAAGGTTAGAAAAGGTAATTCAAGACCGAAATGCGGAAGAAGAGAAGTTACAAACTGTACAAAATGAGTTAGAACAACTAAAAGCGGAACAAAATGAGCTAAGGAAACAATTGATTACGGATAAGAGGCGAAGGGATTATGAGTCACTCATAGAGAAGGCGGATCGGGCGACAGAGCAAGAGCAAAGAAGAAAGCAAAAGGAGCAATGGAAAGAACATAAATTAAAACGCCAACAGGTGCAAAAACGAATATTAATCGGTTCAGCCCTAATATCGATCCCCTTATTGGTCAGCGGATTTCTAATGAGCGAAATTATGTACTATTTTATTGGTGGGGCAATCATATTATTTGGAACTATTCAATATTTCTTCGGTAATCAAGCCCTTAATCAAGCGGAGCAACTATTTTACGTAAAGGAAGGAGAAGATGGTCCACCCATTTCCATTGAAGAAATTGAAAGGATTAAAACCATTTTAGATAAGCAAAGGAATCTTTACGAAAACCTCCGCTTTACCAAAACTCATATCCAGCGAACAAAAAAACAGGAAAATCAAATCCGCTTTAATTTACAATCGATTCAGGAACGAGAGAGAACTACTGATGGAGAAATCAAAGAGCAGATCGAAAAATATCCATTTTTAGCGCAATTGGATGTAATGTTTTGGCCAGAAGTATATTCCCACTTAAGTCGATTGTTAGAAAATCAAGATCAAATAAATGAACTTACCGAAAAGATAGAACTATTAAATCGAGAAGTACAGCATATAAAAAAGAGGGTTTTAGAAGTTTACAATGAACTATTTCAAAAAAACGAAAAGACCTTTAGCGATTCTTTATTTCAGCAATTAACGGAATATAACCATAAATTAAACCGTCTAACCATCGAGCAAGAAGAAAAGAAGAAAGCTATACAAAACATTAAAGAGAACATGAAAAATGTTCAAGCGAAAATAAACTTTTTAAACGAAGAAAGGGAAAAATTGTTTCATCAAGCTGAGGTTTCCACTTTAGAGCAATTCTATAGGTTAGAAGAAAAATATACTGCAAAGATGGATCTGATCGAGAGGTTAGATAAATTACGTAATCAACTATCTTTAATCTTTACAGAAGAGGAAATAATAAGCCTAAATCTTCAAAAGGAAAACAAGGAAACTTTACAAAGCCAGCTCTCAAAAATAAAGAAAGAATTAAACGATTCCTATGAGAAAATCGAGTATTACAGAAAAGAGCAAGCCCATTTAAAGGCACTGCTTAATCGTTTAGAAAGCTCTGATTCTTATTCTGAAATGATTCATTTAAGGGCATTTGAGCAAGAGAAACTACAAAAGCTAGCAATGGAGTGGGCTTCCTTACAAGTAGCGGAAGATTTATTAAAGGAAGCTAAGACAACTTATCAAAGGAAGTATTTAAAAGACCTTTTTGTTCAGATGGAATATTTATTCAATCTAATAACCGAAGGGAAATACAATCGAATAATTCCCCCTTCCGAAAAGCTTGAGTTTACTGTACAATCAAACAAAGGTGAAAATTTTACAGTAGAAGAGTTATCTCAGGGAACAATCGAACAATTATACCTATCTTTAAAACTATCCCTCGGACATTTAATAAGTGCTAAACATAGGGTACCGTTTATGATTGATGACGCCTTCGTACATTTTGATGCAAAAAGGTTAAGAAAAATGTTAGAAATTATTGTCCATCTATCACAGGAGAAACAAATTCTCTTATTTACATGTAAAAAGGAAGTTATAGATCAATTAAATAAGAAACATATCGTAAGGTTGAAAGGAGACGATCAGTAATGAAATCAGGAATTAAAAATTTTAAGGTCGGAAGTACTTTTGAAGGATTTTTATTACTAAAAAATGTGACAAAGGGAAGGACCTCAACGGGTAAACCGTTTTTAACATTAATTTTAGCGGATAAGTCTGGAGAAATTGAAGCGAAGCTGTGGGATTCAACAAAGGAAGATGAGGAAACTTTCCTTCCCGAAGAAATCGTAAAGATCGCTGGAAGAATTACGGAGTTTCGTGGTACAAAGCAATTAACGATTAATAATATTAGACCGAAGCAAGCGATGGACGGTGTTAACCTTGCGGATCTTGTTAAAACTGCACCCATACCTAAAGAGGAGTTAATCGAGGCGATAAATAAAGCGATATTTGAAATTATGAATCCAAACATACAAAGAATTGTCAGAGCTCTTGTTGAAAAATACCGGGATCAGTTATTAACACATCCAGCTGCTGTCATGAACCATCACGAGTATGTTTCTGGTTTAGCCCATCATATCGTAAGTATGTTATCCTTGGCGAAAAAAATTCATGAATTATATCCACAACTTAATAAAGACTTACTTTATGCAGGAGTAATATTGCATGATCTAGGCAAAATTAAAGAATTATCTGGTGTCGTTTCGACAACATATACCTTAGAAGGAAAACTTCTCGGACATATTCCGATTATGATTGAAGAAGTTGGGGAAACAGCAAAAGAATTAAAGATTGAAGGTGAGGAAGTCCTCCTATTAAAGCATATTATTTTAAGTCACCATCAAAAGCCTGAATGGGGCAGCCCAACACCGCCCCTAGTTCAAGAAGCGGAAATCCTCCATTACATTGATATGATCGATGCCAAGTTAAATATGTTAAATCGACATTTAGAAAATACTGAAGCAGGCGAATTTACTGAACGAATTTTTGCGATGGATAATCGTTCTTTCTATAAACCAAGCATTTAAATTCAAGAAACTGGGACAAAACTAAAGAAAAAGAGAAAATAGTCTCTCTAGAAATTTACTTTGCCTTGCTGAAGGAGTCTATGTAGATTTCTTCTTCTTTTTTCAAGAGGTACTGTCTATAAATCCTTCTTTTCTTTTTAATAGGTTCTGTCCTAGTTTCTAACAGTTTAACAATTAGAGGTTTTTAAGGATATCACCTATAATTTCCTCGCCAAATTCTTCCCAATTACTCTTATTAGGAATATATCCATCTCGATCTAAAGGCTTTTGGAATTGGCTTAAACCTGTAGCCGTTAGCAAGGAACTTCCACTATGATCCAAACCTAAATTTACGACATGTTTGATAATAAAAGGTTTTTTAAACTCGATAAAGGAATCTCGTCTATCTAATTCCCCCTTTAAAACGACAAAAGGTAATCTTAAATAATAGGTTTCTCCCTTTTCCCTATGTAAGATTCCGTCAAAAATTCCCCGGTCATAGTCCCAGCCTCCTCCCATGAAAATGCCAAATTTCTTCAGTTGCTTTTGGGCATAACCAAAGTACAGCTGCTTACCCTCTATGTCTGTTTCCAAAAATAGCACTTTTATCCACCACCAAATCAAATTTATCCATAGTATGACCTTTTATAGGATTACCTATACTTAGCTTCACCATCCTTTTCCTACTTGCCTAGGCTTAGTTACAGGCAGTAAGTTTGAAAAAGCATCACTTTACATGTAAAGTGATGCTAGAGGTGTAGGGGATGAAGAAAAATACTTTAGGTTCTCTAATTTGGTTGCGGATGGCAAGGTTTACCCACCAAAGTAATCAATTGTCCAATGAATTTTTAAAGCAATTCGACTTAAGCAGTGCCCAGTTCGATGTCTTAAATCAAATTTCAGTTTATGAACCCATAAGTCAAAGGGAATTAGCCCAAAAAGTCACTGTCACCCAAGGCGGGATCTCACGCATGCTAGGTCGCTTAGAAAGGGATGGACTTATAAAACGAAAGCAGGAATGGAAAACCAAGCAGATTAGCTTAACTGAAAAGGGAGCTAAGAAGTTGCAGGCTGCTTTTGATGGACAGTTACAATTTCAGACTTCCTTATTTGATGAAAGTTTAACGAGAAAAGAGCAGAAGACCTTACTCGCTTTAATGAAAAAGTTGCAAAAGACAAGTGAAAATCGCTGGAAAAAGACCTATAAAGATCTTGAATAAAAGGAAAATAAAGGGAGGTTAAGCCATGTATCAAATATTAGGCCATCATCATGCATCCATGATTACCAAGGATGCGAAAAAAAATAATCAATTCTATACAGAAATCTTAGGCTTACGAAGGGTAAAAATGACGGTAAATCAGGATGATCCCTCCATGTACCATTTATTTTACGGTGATCGAAGGGGAAGCCCTGGAACGGAATTAACCTTTTTTGAAATGCCCCTAGTCGGTCAAACCTACAGGGGGACAAATGCGATAAGCAGGATTGGTCTTCTCGTTCCCTCTAGTGCTAGCTTAAAATTCTTTAAAGAGCGCTTTAAATCCTACGGAGTTAAACATGGCGAAATAACAACTTACCATAATCGTAAGGCACTTCCTTTCGAAGACCCTGATCACTTACCCTTGGTCCTACTAGTAGAGGAGGACGAGAGACTGTCCGGCTGGGAAGCATGGGAAAACTCGGAGATTCCTGAGGAACATCAAATATTAGGGATGGGTCCTATTGAAATAAAGGTGCGTAGGTTAAAAAAATTAATCAACACTTTAACAGAGGTACTGAATTATACCCTAGTTGAAAAAGATGACCATCAAGCTGTACTACAATCCGTTAGAGATAGTGTCTATGGAGAAATTATTGTACTACAAGAGGAAGGTGACCGGGAAAGACCAGGTCGCGGAAGTATTCACCATTTAGCAATTCGAGCGAAAAATGATTCCGAAATTTATTATTGGGAAAAAAGAATTAAGGAAAGAGGATTTGTGGCAACAAAGGTAATTGATCGACACTATTTTAAATCGATTTATTTTCGGGAATCAAATGGAATTATGTTTGAAATCGCGACGGATGGACCAGGCTTTACGATCGATTCAAAGCTAGAAGATTTAGGGAAACAATTAGATTTACCACCATTTTTAGAGGATAGTCGCAAGGAAATTGAAGCAAAATTAACCCCTTTAGAGGAGCTATGAAGATGAAAAGATATAGGATAGATAAAACAAGAGGTATGGAATTTGGGCTTTATTCCCTAGGAGATCATATTATGAATCCATTAAAGGGAGAAAGAATTTCACCAAAGGAACGAATCGACCAATTAATCGAAATGGCTAAGTTAGCTGAACAGGCGGGAATTGATGTTTTTAGTGTAGGCGAGAGTCATCAAAGGTATTTTATATCCCAAGCCCATACAGTTATTTTATCAGCAATCGCCCAGGCAACGGATAAAATTAAATTAGCTAGCTCGGCTACGGTTTTAAGTGTCCACGATCCTGTTAGAATATATGAGGACTTTGCAACGATTGATTTAATTTCGGAAGGTAGAGTGGAGATTATTGCAGGACGAGGATCCAGGGTCGGTGCCCACCAATTGTTTGGGGTCGATTTACAAGATTATGAAGAAATCTTTGAAGAAAAGTTAGAATTACTTATGCAAATCAATGAAAATGAAGAGATCACTTGGGAAGGAAGCTTCCGTCCACCCTTAAACCATGCGGAAATTTTACCTAGACCCTTGAAGGGATCGCTACCAATTTGGCGGGCAGTTGGAGGACCACCAGCAAGTGCAATTAAAGCAGGCGCAATGGGTATTCCTATGACTTTAACGACACTAGGTGGTCCAGCGATGAATTTTAAGCCATCGGTTTTAGCCTATCAGCGAATGGCTGAACAAAGTGGATTTGATCCTAGTAGCTTACCACTAGCTACGACGAGTTTGTTCTATGTCGCAGATACAACTAAGGAGGCGTTACAAGGGATGTATCCTCACTTACATACCGGTTTTCAAGCTCTTCGGGGAACAGGTTATCCCAAGCAACAATTTGCCCAAGCGACAGACTATCGGGATGCACTAATGGTAGGAAGTACGGATGAGATTATCGAAAAGTTATTGTATCAATATGAGCTCTTTGGTATGCAACGATTCCTTGCTCAAATTGACTTTGGCGGAGTCCCTTTTGATAAGTTAATGAAGAACATAGAAATAATCGGTAATGATATTATTCCAGTCATAAAGAAACATACGAAAAAATAAGGAGAAATCATAATGAATATTGTCGTCTTAAATGGATCCATTGTAGGTTCAAATACAAGAGTAGCTACAGAAAAAGTTGTAGAAAGATTTAAGGATCAAGAAAATGTTAAAGTAACTTTTATAAATTTAGCTAATTATAACTTGCAGTTTAGTGATGGACGAAACTATGTAGATTACGATGGGGATACAAAATTTGTTACAGAAAGAATTATGAAAGCCGATGGCATCGTCATAGGTACGCCCGTCTTTCAAGCCTCAATTCCAGGAACCCTTAAAAATCTTTTTGATTTGCTCCCAGTCGATGCCTTTAGAGACAAGGTCGTTAGTATAGTTATGACAGCAGGAAGTTCAAAACATTATTTAGTTGCCGAGCAGCAATTAAAACCAATATTATCTTACATGAAAGCTCAAATTGTACCGACCTATGTGTTTATCAAGGAAGAGGATATTTTGCGAAAGGAAATAATTAATGATGACGTACTTTTCCGAATCGATCGTTTAATTGAGGATACGATCATGTTAGTAGAAGTATACCAAGAAGTACAAGCAAAGCAGGATTATGAATTTGATTTTTAAATAAAGGGTCATATAGGACAACACTCGTTCATATATATTGGAATAAACATGAAAGGGACGAGGAGGTACTCCGATGTTCGCAAGTATTCCCTGGTGGGTCTATGTAATGATTGGATTTATTTTTTTCAGTGGGTATATGGCATTTCGAGCGATGAAGGCCGAATATGAACTCGAACAACAATTCATTGAAAAAGAAGGCAAAGTATATATTGACAGGATCAATGAAGCTCGAAAGAAAAGGAAAAGAGAAGGAAATGCATCAAATTAAAAAGGATGGGATCTATACTTGTCCCATCCTTAATGTATTATTCTGTTTTTTCGTCATTTAAACGAAATAAATCTTCAAATCCTTTAACTTTAATATCTAAGTTAGCATCTAGGAGTAATTGATCAATTTTTTCATTCGCTTCATCATCACTAACTTTACTATTTCTTAGTTTGGAGAAGATTTCTTCAGAGATATCCTCCAAGGCTGGTAACTCCTCATTTTCACGTCGGTCCAGCACCTGGATAATATGGAAGCCATTTGCCGTTTCGACAGGCTCACTTATTTCATCAACCTTCATGGAGTAGGCAGCCTCTTCAAATTCGGGTACCATATCAAGGGCTGTGAAATATCCTAAGTCTCCACCAGTTTGTGCAGTACCAGGATCAATAGAATATTGGGAAGTTAAATCCTCGAAATCTCCACCGTCTTCAAGTTCCTCTAAAACTTTCTTAGCCAGTTCTTCACTTGTTACTAAGATGTGACGAGCGTGGATTTCTTCTTTCATTCTTTCATAGGCAGCCTCAACTTCTTCATCGGTCACTTCGATACCATCAAAAATAGCCGCTTCATATAACATACTCATTTTCAATGCATCTCTAAACTGCTCTTCATTTGCGTATCCTTGTTGCATAATTACCATTTCAAAATTCTCTTCATACTGCTCTTTAAAACCTTCGATTCTTTCGTCAAGTTCCTTTTCATCTACAGTATATTTATCAGACAACACCATTTCTAAAATGAGTTGCTGTAAAAGATTTCCATTATCATTTTCAACAAGTTGATTGTAAAAATCTTCTTTAGTTATGTTTCCTGCATCGGATTTTACAGCATAGTCTGAGCCACAAGCCGACAATATCAAGCTACCAGCTATCGCTCCTGTTATTAATAATCTTTTCATGAATGTTACACTCCTATATTTTATAATCAATACTTTATCATGATGTTCACTCTATCAGAAAACAATTGGTCTGAAAAGAAAAACAAATAATACCATCAAATATGTACAATAGAAAAGGCCAACGAAAATGTTGGCACTTTTCGATTAATCTTTTTTGATTTTATCTTCAAGTTCCTTTAAACTCATTTCAATTTGCTCTAAGTATTCATGAATGTTTTCTTGATGTGGTTCAACAGCTGCTTTCCACTCTTCGACAGAACTTTTCATTTCTTGAGTTAATTCATTTACTAGGGCGATTCCTTCCTTAGATGTTTGAGCAATTTGATCTTTAAGTTTTAAACCATCTTGAATAAGATCATCAATTGTTTCCTTCCACTCTTTACTTTGAACTTTAATTTGCTCTCGTAACTCTCTCCCAGAAGTTGGTGTGCTTAATAAGGTTGCCGCAGCACTAATAGTACCACCGACGAGAAAACCGAGAAGTAAGGATTTTCCTCTAGACATTCATCCGTCCTCCTTTAACTTTCTTATATAATTATTGTTTCGTTTAACAATCCATGCTATACAAAATATCCTCTAGGACGATAAAGTGAGTTGGTTACGTCTTACTAATCCTTGAACGACAGGATAGAGGATGACGATAACAATTGTATTTAAAATGGTAGCTGGTAACACATTAGCAGCAAAGAGCGCAAAAAAACCAGCACCAATTTGAACATTAACAATGTATAGACCAAGGGCTAAAAAAACACTTCCACTTATAATTGTGCCAACAAGGGTTAAACCTGCGACTGTAATAAGATGTTTTGACAAGTTTTTCACAAGTAAAAATAATGCTAAAAAGATAAAAGCTGTAATTGGTTTTTCAATCATATTAATAATTTGCCCCATCGGAAAGCCCGTCGTTAAGGCTGATACAAAGCCTGTTAATAAAGATAATAACAAAACATACCTTACTTGCGGAAATAAAATAATTCCTAAAAACATCATCGCTAGAGACATGTCGGGCTTCATTCCAAAAAGTACCGGTGGAATGACGTAATGCAACACGAAACCTATCCCTACTAAAAGGGATAATAAAACTAAAACTCTTGTATTCATTTTCTCTACTCTCCTCTACTCAGCTAAAGCTAAGTTCCTATTTTTTGTTTCCAATCGTACGCTCATCGTCGAATTGCGAAACATGTTTCAATTATAGCAAATGGTGATAAAAATGAAAAGGACTTTTCCTAATAGAAGAAGTTTAATACTGCAAAAAATTGATGAAGGTTCTAGTAATAGTTTAGCTGAGTCCTTGTATTAAAAAGCTAAGGCTCATGAAGATTCTTATGTAAGGAGGCTAGTAAAAGGTAGTAGAATGACCTGTAACTCCTATAAATATTTCGTTTGGCCTTCTACGAATAAA
>Ga0079225_10001964_pt1 | contig 11738 bp, 10 predicted proteins | sample Poulit2012_FD_76344 | JGI IMG/M metagenome (GOLD analysis project Ga0079225, IMG submission 76344) | Agricultural soil microbial communities from Georgia to study Nitrogen management - Poultry litter 2012 | ecosystem: Environmental > Terrestrial > Soil > Agricultural land | place: USA: Georgia...
GATTTATGCGTCTGTTTTTAACCGATTTTAATCAATCTACGGTTTTGAGATTTGGAACAATGGATTTGGTCAGAGGAGATTACAGAAAATATGACATTGCTTTAGAACCGGGAGGAAGTGACCCGGAAACGACATCGGGAACTTCTTTTACCTCTGAATCTGTTAGTCAAGAAAATAATTCGGGTTATGTAAGTCCGCCGGGAGTACGTCGTGAGGAGTTGGTAAACAATAATCAAAGAATTCGGGAAGATGAACAATCCTTGGCTTTAAAAGTGAAAAAACTGGCGCCAAATGATATGCGTGCGGTTTATAAGAATTTTCAGGTAGATATGAGACAGTTTAAAAACCTGAAAATGTTTTTACACGCCAACAGTCTGCCAAATCCAAACCCGCAATTATTGGATGGAGATTTAACCGCTTTCATTAGAATAGGTTCGGATATAAAGAACAACTTTTATCAAATAGAAATCCCCCTAAATGTCAGTCCTGAAGGTTCAACTGATAAAAGAGATGTATGGCCGGAAGAAAACGAAATGAATTTACCTTTAGAGCTCCTGCAAATTATAAAATCAACTATTATTGGAGACAACTCCTTCAATATGACAGATTTGAACTATTTTGACAACGAAGGAAATCCAATTTCAGCAAATACAATTACCGGTGAAATGAAAATTGCAATGAAGGGAAATCCGAGTTTTGGAGATGTAAAAGTAATTATGCTCGGTCTGAAAAACACTGGTAATACAGATGCTTATGGAGAAGTGTGGTTCAATGAGTTGAGGATGACCGAGATGAAAAACCAAGGTGGTTGGGCTGCTAATCTTAATGTGGATACGAACTTGGCAGATTTTATGGCTATTTCAGCTAATGGACATAAAAGCACTATAGGATTTGGTTCTATTGAACAAGGACCCAATGCCCGAAGTAAAGAAGATGTGAAAGCTTATGATGTGGTGACGAATGTCAATGCAGGGCAACTTCTTCCTGATAACTGGGGGTTGAATATTCCCCTTAGTTACAGTAGAGGAGAAGAGTTGATTACGCCTCAATATGATCCTGAGTTTAAGGATATCGAACTGAATACATTATTAGACAATACCCCGGATGCAGATGATCGGGATGAACTCAGACGCAGAGCTGAAGAATATACCCGAAGACAAAGTGTGAGTGTAATAGGATTGGGAAAACAACGCACCACGGATAGAACCCCACTTCCTATCGATATAGAAAACTTCACTTTTTCAGGAACTTATAATCAGGTTGATCACCGAAGTTTTAAAATTGAAGACGGACTTAGTCAGAATGTCAATGTCGGAGCAACCTATGATTATGGATTTGCCCCATGGAAGTTTGAGCCGTTTAAAGATATAGGTTTCATGCAAGGAAGTCAATATCTGGCACCTATTCGAGATTTTAATCTCTCTCCTCTTCCAAATAGTATTTCAGCTACAGGAAATATCCTCCGACAATATAACGAACAGAAATTCCGCCAGATTAATTTACCGGAAGGATCCTTGGGATTGCCTAAATTATACCAAAGAGATTATCGTTTCAATTGGGGTTTTACCATTAATGATAAAATAACGGAATCTTTAGATTTTGTGTTCAGTATTTCAAATAATCGAATCATCAGAAATTACATGGATGGAGATGGTGTAGAAGATAATACCGTCGGCGTATGGGATGACTTTTTTGATTTGGGAGTTCCAAACCAACATAACCAAAGTTTACAAGTTAATTATGATCTGCCTTTTGATAAGTTTCCGTTCTTAACTTTCATTCGGTCGCAATATTCTTATACCGGTAATTTTCAATGGCAAAAAGGTTCTGAAATTCTACGATCGCTACCCGATACACCGGATTTAGGTAATACAATTCAAAACTCAAGAACCCATCAGATCAACACTACTTTGACGATGAAAAGACTTTATGATTACATAGGGTTAAAAAAGAAACGGGCGCGACCTTCTGCTGCTGATAGTCGAGCAAATCGTTTAGGTTTCGCAAGAGGTGAGCGGTCTGAATCAAGAAGTAATGCCGATTTACCGGAAAGTTTATCTTTCGGAGACAAGATGTTAAACACCGGAATAAATATTCTGACCGCTATAAATCGAGTAAGTGTCAATTATGAAGAAACAAAAGGAACTTTCATGCCAGGATATCTGCAAAGTGTTGGTTTTATCGGAACGACTAAACCTTCAGCAGCATTTACTTTTGGTAGTCAATCGGATATTAGGGAAATGGCTGCCAGAAAAGGTTGGTTGACACTTTATCAAAACTTCAATCAGCAATATACTACTACAACTACCAAGACCTTAAACCTACAAACTGATATTAAACTACTTCCCGATTTGACAATAGACTTGAAAGCTGATCGTGTTTATGCTGATAACTATGCGGAAAACTTTAGGGTAAGTCCCGAGGATTTACAATATCGCTCCTTGACGCCACACAGTTTTGGAAACTTCAGTATATCGACGATTATGATAGGTACTGCTTTCAAAAGCAGCGATGAAAACTTTTCAGAAGTATTTCAGGAGTTTAGAGATAACAGGTTAGAAATTGCCAATCGATTAGCAGAAAAAGCAGGAATGGATTTGAGTGACCCGTCTAATATCAATCCCGAAACAGGTTATCCCGTAGGTTTCGGACGTACAAGTCAACAGGTATTGTTGCCGGCTTTTTTATCTGCATATACAGGCCAAGATGCTTCTAAGACCAGTCTGGGAGCCTTTAGAGACGTACCGCTTCCCAATTGGGATTTAAAATACACCGGATTGATGCGCATCGGATTCTTTAGAGACAACTTCAATAGATTTAGCTTACAGCACGGGTATAGGGCCGGTTATACCATAAATCAATTCCAAACCAATTTGAATTATGACCGAAATGATCCATACGGACAAAACAACAAGGATCAAAATGGAAATTACAGAAGCGAAAGATTGATTTCTAATGTAAATCTCGCCGAGCAATTTTCACCACTGATCAAGGTGGATTTCGAGATGAAAAACTCGATAAGTATCATGGCTCAAATAGATAGAGATCGAGCGTTGTCTTTAAGTTTTGATAATAATTTGTTGACGGAAATTCAGGGTAACGAGTATAAATTCGGGTTGGGATACAGGATTAAAGATATGAAAATAACCACCCAATTCGAAGGACAAACCAGAGTCTTGAGCAGTGATTTAAATTTAAAAGCTGATATTTCTTATAGAAGAAACAAAACTATTGTTCGTTATTTAGATATAAACGACAGTCAAGTAACTACAGGTCAAGATCGTTGGCAGCTGAATTTTACGGCGGATTATGCGCTTTCCAGGAGTTTGACCGCTATCCTTTACTACGATCATAATTTCTCCAAATATTTTGTTTCAACTGCTTTTCCTCAAACAACTATTCGGACAGGAATCAAGTTGAGATATACTTTTGGAACTTAATTGCAATATAAAACGCGTGCTTTAATAAGAATGTTGTAGAAAATCCATAAATTTGTTTACTTTTGAAAAACAACCTTAATACTTGATATTGGGTTACAGCTTTTATTAAATAACATAAATAAACTTATAAAATGAAATTACCAGAGAAATTAAAATATACCAAAGAACACGAATGGGTTAGGGTTGATGGGAAACACGTTATTGTTGGTGTTACCGATTATGCACAAGGAGAACTGGGCGATGTGGTATATGTAGAAGTAGAAACGCTGGATGAAGACCTCGACAAAGATGAGGTTTTTGGAACAGTAGAAGCAGTGAAAACCGTTTCGGATTTGCATATGCCGGTCAGTGGTACTGTAGCCGAATTTAATGAGGAATTAGAAGACGAACCTGAAAATGTGAATTCAGATCCTTATGGCAAAGGCTGGATGATCAAGATCATATACTCTAAACCGGAAGAATTAGACGAGTTGATGAGTGCAAAGGAGTATGAAGAGCATATTAAATAAAAATGTCTGGCTTGTTTTAGCTTTAATTTATACGGTGGGGCTTTTGGTTGTTTCACTCGTAAAGATCGAATCAGAGGGGTTGAGCGTTAATTTCAAGCACGCAGATAAAATATTTCATTTTGGGGCATACTTCGGAATGACTTTAATTTGGCATTTTTATCTGTTTGCTAAAGAAAAAACCAATGATTTGTATCCAAATTTATGGATTTGCCTGAGTATAATCGGATTTGGCATTGTTGTTGAGATTATTCAAAGAGACTTAACAACTTATAGAGGATTTGAATGGCTGGATATTTTAGCCAATACCTTAGGAGTAATAGTTGCTTCTTTGTTTTTAGCCCTTGTCGGTCCAAAATTAGCCGTAAAATTTTTATAAGAAAAGTCAAAAAATAAATTATGAATTCAACTAAATTTATAGGTTATGCAGATTAAGAAACATCCCAAAAAAGACTTGCGACGCTGGAGTTTGATATTTTTTCAAATCGGAATGATTCTGGTTCTTCTTATAGCATGGTGGGCTATTGAAAGCAAAACTTATGAAAAACAAGACGATGACGAGGTTCAAATAGTTAAATATAAAGACCTTGAGCCGGAGGATGTAGTGGTAACAGAAAAACCGAAAACTGATGCGCCACCACCGCCACCACCACCTAAAGTGCAAGAAGAACTCACTATAGTTGAAGATGATGAGGAGGTTGAAGAAGATGAAATTGAAACTGTCGAGGATATTGAAGTGCCAAAAGTGGAAGTGGCTGATATCAGTGAAATCGAAACTGCTCCGGATGTAGTTGAAGATCAGGAAATCGAATCGGTTCCATTCTCGGTAATTCAAGATGTACCGATTTTCCCGGGTTGTGAAAAATACAAAGACAACGAAGACAGGAAAAAATGTATGAGCGATAAGATTAATCAATTCGTCAACCGACGTTTTAATACAGACTTAGCTGTCGATTTAGGACTTTCCGGGATAACGCGAATAAATGTTCAGTTTACAGTAGATGAAAACGGAAATGTGGTGGATATCATGACCAGAGCCCCCGAACGCGCACTTGGAAATGAAGCTGAAAGAGTCGTAAAGATGCTCCCGTCTATGCAACCGGGAAAACAACGGGGTAAAGAAGTGAAAGTAATCTACCAATTACCTATTGTTTTCCAAGTAAATTAAACAAGAAGCAATAAAAATTATATTCAAGCCGTTTCCAATTGGAAACGGCTTTTGTTATACTTACAGTGGATAAGCTAAATAATTCGCTGGCTAAAACATGATTTATTACGCCGATTATTATTTTTAAAAAAGGATGATAGTAATAATTTTCTTTTTATTTGAATCTTCGGTTTAGAAAACACACTATTATATAGCGTGATTTTGATGAAAAAATTGATTTTCTATAAAAGTATATTTATCGAATAGTGGAGTAAGGTTCGCTAATTTCAAGGATTGAGGGGGTATTTATCGTTTAAAGAAATCCTCGATTAAAAAAAAGAAACTCTTGTTTTAAATTAAAAGCTGATGGGTTAATGTTGACCTGATTAAAAAAAAGTGATTCATGGTTGCTTAGTAAAATTATAATTGTAACTTTGCAACCTGTTTTTCTATGAAGTAGAAGAATTAAATAAATGTTTAATCTTGTAAAGAAAGAAGTGTGGATACATTGAGTTACAAAACTATTTCTGCTAATAAGAAAACCGCTACTAAAGAGTGGGTTGTTCTTGATGCAGATGGCCAGTCTCTTGGCCGGCTTGCTTCGGTCACTGCCAAATTGTTGCGCGGTAAACACAAGCCAAATTTTACACCACATGTAGATTGTGGGGATAACGTAATTGTTATAAATGCAGGGAAAGTAGAACTTACCGGAAAGAAGTGGGATGCTAAAGAATATATGCGCTATACGGGTTATACCGGTGGAGCTCGTAGTCTTACAGCAAGACAACTTTTTGGCAAAGACCCACGACGGGTGGTAGAAAAAGCCGTTAAAGGTATGTTGCCTAAGAATAGATTAGGCTCCCAGCTTTTTCGTAATTTGAGAGTGTTTACGGATGAAAATCACGATCTCGAAGCTCAGAAACCTAAAAATATTAATTTAAACGAATTGTTGTAAATGGAAACTATTCATAAAATCGGAAGAAGAAAGAAATCTGTCGCTCGGGTTTACCTGCAAGAAGGTGATGGGAAAATTGAGATAAATAATCATGCCTTAAATGATTATTTTACGATAGATACTTTGCAGTACAAAGTAAACCAAGTGATGAATTTAACTGGTAACGAAAATAAATTCGATATCACTGCAAAAGTATACGGTGGCGGAATTACCGGACAGGCTGAGGCAATTCGCATGGCTCTTGCACGTGCGGTATGTGAGATAGATCCCGAAAATCGATCGACTTTAAAACCGGAAGGACTGTTGACGCGTGACCCGAGAATGGTGGAACGTAAAAAATACGGACAGAAAAAAGCTCGTAAGAAGTTTCAATTCTCTAAGCGTTAATTACCTTATCTCAAAATTAAATTATTTTATAAACATGATTTGTTGTTATCCGCTATTCGAATCCACAAACAAAAATTAGCGGAGTTAGTTTAGCATCTAAACAGACAAGGCCGTAATTATACGCCACTTGTTTGTTGCTATATCAACAGAACGTAAACTATTACAAAAATGGCAAAAGAATTAGAAATCAAAGAATTATTAGATGCAGGTGTTCACTTCGGACACTTAACGCATCGTTGGAATCCCAATATGGCACCATATATTTATATGGAGCGTAATGGTATCCACATTATCAATCTTTACAAGAGTGCTGCAAAACTGGAAGAGGCCGCTAAAGCAATGAGTAAAATTGCTGCCAGTGGTCGTAAAATTCTCTTTGTAGCTACTAAAAAACAGGCAAAAGAAATTGTAGCGGAAGAGGCCCAAAATTGTCAAATGCCTTATATTACTGAACGTTGGCCGGGAGGAATGCTGACCAATTTTATCACTATCCGTAGATCCGTAAAGAAAATGGATAATATTGATAGAATGAAAAAAGACGGTAGATTTGATTCGCTTTCTAAAAAAGAGCAGTTGCAGATAAACCGTGTACGCGCTAAACTGGAAAAACAATTGGGATCCATAAAAGAAATGACACGCTTGCCGGGTGCTTTGTTTGTCGTAGATATTTTACGAGAACATATTGCTGTGAAGGAAGCTCAACGCCTAAACATACCTATCTTCGCTATGGTCGATACCAATTCGGACCCACGAGAAGTAGATTATGCAATCCCTTCTAATGACGATGCTTCAAAATCAATTAAGAAAATTGTTTCTTATGTTTCTGAAGCTGTATCAGAAGGATTGGAGGATCGTGAAAAAGAATTGGAGATGAAGCGCAAGCAAAAAGCTGAAGCGAAGGAAAGAAAAGCTGCTAAGGAAAAGAAGGCTGCTGAAGAAAAGAAAGCCGCTCAAGCCAAAAAAGCTAAAGAAGCTGCCGAAGCAAAAAAAGCTAAAGAGACTGAAAAGAAAACACCTAAAAAAGAGGAAAAATCTTCTGAGGATTCTGCTAAGAAAGCAAAAGAGGCAGAAGCAAAGAAAGCTAAAGAAGCAGAGGCGGAGCAAGCTAAAGAAGCTGAAAAGAAAACACCTAAGGAAGAAAAGAAGTCTTCTGAGGAATCAGCTGAAAAAACAAAATAAATTTATCTAAATATTATTAATATAAAAGTTGTTTTTATAAACGGCTTTTACAATTTAAACTTTGAAAAACTATGGCAAAGATAACTGCTGCAGATGTAAATAAATTGAGAAAATCTACCGGTGCCGGAATGATGGATTGTAAAAACGCTTTGGTAGAAGCGGAAGGAGATTTTGATGAAGCTGTAGCAATACTACGTAAAAAAGGACAGCAAATTGCTGCTAAAAGAGCCGATCGGGAATCCTCCGAAGGTGTGGCTATTGCAAAAGTCAATGATGAGCACACCAAGGGTATAATCGTATCGCTAAACTGTGAAACTGACTTTGTAGCTAAAAATGATGGCTTTATCAAATTGGCTGAACAATTAGCAGAGTTGGCTTTAGAGGTCGATTCTCTTGAAGAATTGATGAAAGCTGATTTTGAAGGAATCACTGTTGAAGAAAAACTCCTTGAGCAAACAGGGGTTATCGGAGAAAAAATAGAAATTGGAGCTTTTGAAATCCTCGAAGCACCTTATGTAGGGCATTATATTCACGCCGGAAATAAAATAGCTACCCTTACCGGTGTTTCTGAAAAAGGAGAAAATACTGAGGAAATTGCAAAAGATGTTGCTATGCAAGTTGCAGCTATGAACCCAATTGCTTTAGATGAAGAAGGAGTTCCTCAAGATATTATCGATAAGGAACTTGAGTATGCTAATGAGCAAAATAAAAAAGAAGGAAAACCCGAGCATTTATGGGAGCAAATTTCCAAAGGGAGATTGAAAAGATTCTTTAAAGACAATACTTTGATTAACCAGGAATATATCAAGGACAGTAAGATAACTGTTGGCAAACACGTTCAGAAGTTAGGTGATGATGTGAAAGTCACCGGCTTTAAACGAGTTGAGCTGGGTTAATCATAATTCATTTTTTTTTTGTAATAAAAACCGATTGGCTATAAAGGCCGGTCGGTTTTTATTTTTGCTACACCAATATTATTATTTTATAAAACCTGTTGTCGGTATAAAATTATAGGCTTGAATGCTCTGCTGCGAGGTGAAATAAAATATTATGCTTTTATCCGAATTTAATGTAACTTTGATTCACACGGTATAAGTGGGTTTCCATTTATGTAGTGAAAACATTGTGATGTATTTAAGACGTAATGGGTAAATTTAAAAAAATAACGGAAACTGTTTCTAAATACGACGATTTGGAAGAGCAATCGATTCATCAACTTTTGACCGATATCAATTCCGAAGATAAGACGGTTGCTTTCGCGGTTGAAAAAGCAATTCCACAGATTGAACAATTGACCGAAAAGATAATAACCAAATTGTCAAACAACGGACGTTTATTTTATATAGGAGCCGGCACGAGCGGAAGGATGGGCGTATTGGATGCCAGCGAATGCCCGCCAACTTTTGGGATTTCTCCAGATTTAGTGGTCGCACTTATTGCCGGAGGAGACGCAGCAATTCGCCATGCTGTTGAAAACGCAGAAGATGATTTCAATCAAGCTTGGATAGACCTGCAGCAATACAATATATCCTCACAGGATATTGTGATTGGAATTGCCGCATCCGGTACAACTCCTTATGTTGTCGGTGGGGTGCAAAAATGTCGAGAAGAAGGAATTATAACCGGTGGGATTACTTGTAATCCGGGGAGCCCACTGGCAAGAAAAGCAGAATTTCCAATAGAAGTAGTCGTTGGGCCTGAATTCGTTACAGGCAGTTCTCGGATGAAAGCGGGAACAGCTCAGAAAATGGTGCTCAATATGATCTCTACCGCTACTATGGTGCAGCTGGGCAGAGTAAAGGGCAATAAAATGATCGATATGCAACTCAGCAATGCCAAACTTGTAAATAGAGGAGTGAAACTGATAATGGAGGCTACCGGGTTGTCTGCTGAGAAAGCCACTGCTTATTTAAAAAAATATGGAAGCGTAAGAAAAGCGCTGAACAATATAAATGTTTGATAAAATGTCTGAAAAGCGAACTGATAAAAAGAAGTTAATGAAAGGAGTGAAATACTTGGCAGCGTCTATTCCTTTGGCTTTTATAGGGCCAACCTCTATCTTTTATGGGTTTGGAGGTCGAGAGGAGGTATTATATATCATAATGTTGATCTTTGGCTTCTTGGCAGCTTTAGCCGCCGGTTTCTTAATGTTTAAAGGAATTAAAACAGTTATGCGCGGGATTTTCAATGACTAACCTGATCAGCAAGAAAATTTTAATATTGTAAGTCTCGATTTCTATCAAGAGAATTAAAAAAACCATGTAACTTCAATTATTTTGCAGTAAAAGTTCAGGGCTACGATGGTTTTTTATAAGACTTTCAAAATCACCAGTTGATAATCGAACTGGCCCAAGTGAATCCACTTCCAAAAGCAGCTAAAACAATATTATCGCCTTGTTTTACCTTTCCTTGTTCCCAAGCTTCTGTCAAGGCAATTGGAATAGAAGCGGCAGTGGTGTTGCCGTATCGCTGTATATTGTTGTAAACTTTATCATCGGAGAGTCTGAATTTTCTTTGAACAAATTGTGAAATTCTAAGATTTGCTTGATGTGGTACTAACAAATCAATGTCCGATACCTCTAATCCGTTAGCGTCTAAACCTTCGTTAATCACTTCTGCAAACCGTTGGATTGCGTGTTTAAATACGAATTGTCCATCCATATAAGGATAATAAGGAATGTCTTCTTGTGGGTTTTTTTCAATAATTTCCGGAACCCAGTGATTGGTACTTGGACCTTTTAGTGATAATTTTAAAGCGTGTTCCCCTTCCGAATGTAAATGTGTTGAAAGAATTCCTTGGCCAACGTGATCACTACGAGTTAAGACCGCTGCTCCGGCACCATCGCCAAAAAGCACACTCACTCCTCGCCCTCTCGTGGTAAAATCAAGTCCTCCACTGTGGTATTCACTGCCGATGAGTAATACGTTTTTATACATGCCTGTTTTGATAAACTGGTCGGCTACAGATAATCCATAAATAAAACCACTACACTGATTGCGAACATCCAAAGCCGGACAAGTATTTATATTCAGTTTTTCTTGAACCAAAACTCCCGATCCCGGGAAATAATAGTCCGGACTTAAAGTGGCAAAAACGATCAGATCTATATCATCTTTATCAATATCGGCGCGATCTAAAGCAATTTTAGCGGCTTTTACACCCATTTCAGCGACCGGAGTCTCTCCGGGGTTTTTGAGGTGACGTCTTTCTTTTATTCCCGTTCTCTCTTGAATCCATTCATCGCTGGTATCCATTAGTTTTGCTAAGTCATCATTAGTGACGACATTCTCGGGAACATAACTTCCCAGACCGGCTATTTTTGATTGATAAAGCATAGTGTTTAGTTAGTTTATAAATTGCAAAGTCAATAAGTCTAAGTTCGACAAAAGTAACCTGACTGACCTAAGTTTCAAAATCTAACATCAAATATATGTTACTATTTTTAATTAATTAGGAGATATGAGGATTAACAATAAGATTTTTACCAAAAGACAAGAATTAATCTGAAGTGAGTACGAATTGCAATAACTCAAGATGATATCAGGAAGTAGAAATGATTCCTAAACTTAACACTGAAGTAGGTTCAACATTTTTAATTATCTTTCGAAAAAATATTTGTAAAATGAAAAATCTGGCCTTATTAATTTTAATCATATCTGCTTTTATTCAATGTAAAGCACCTAAGAAAACTTTGGATGTCGCAGCTGCAAAGGAATACTCCAAAGTTATTGATAGAGAAGAATTAAAAGAAAAACTTTATACGATTGCTTCTGATGAGTTTGAAGGTCGAGACACCGGTGAGCCGGGACAGAAAAAAGCTGCAGCATACCTCAAGGATTTTTATATGGAAAACAATATTGGAGCACCGAGTTTTACCAATAAATATTTTCAACATATTCCGGCCTCTTTTTTTGACGATAAAATGAACGCTTCAGAAAATGTGATTGCCGTTATTGAAGGTTCAGAATTTCCAGACGAAATTGTGGTGGTTTCTGCTCATTATGATCACCTTGGAATTGCAGATAATGGAGAGGTTTATAATGGTGCCGATGATGATGGTTCGGGAACAGTTGCCGTGATGCAAATGGCAAAAGCTTTTCAAAAAGCGGTTGAAATGGGCCAA
>Ga0079225_10001965_pt1 | contig 11733 bp, 11 predicted proteins | sample Poulit2012_FD_76344 | JGI IMG/M metagenome (GOLD analysis project Ga0079225, IMG submission 76344) | Agricultural soil microbial communities from Georgia to study Nitrogen management - Poultry litter 2012 | ecosystem: Environmental > Terrestrial > Soil > Agricultural land | place: USA: Georgia...
GTCCAAGGAGGCGAATACCGCCGGCGGTTTCGGGCAGCGGGATCTCCGGCAGGGTGAACAGGACGATCTCACCCTGTACACCACCGAACACGACTCGGAAGAACACGCGGGACACGATGATGAGCACGCCCACGAGCAGATAGAAACGGAACGCCAGTGCCCAAGGCGCATCAGTACGCCGCCGGGCCACGACGTATCCGGCCGTGCACATGACCAGCACCAGGAGCAAAGGGTTGCTGGTCCGACTGGCGGCAGCCGCCAACCCCAGCGCCCAGAGCCACCACGCTCCCGGATGCACCGCGCGTGGCAGCACGTTCGGGCCGATCATCGTCCTCACTCGGAGTGTGCTCCACCCTCTCGACGGCGTTGCCAGGCAGTGGCCAGGCCGACCACGGTAAGGAGCACGGCGGCGGCCCCACCGATGAGGGTGCCCCACGGAAGGTCGTCGACGGGGCCGATGTTGGAGACGAGTTCGGGTGTTTCCTCACCACCCGTCCAGTCGGAAGCCTCCACGGGAAGATCGTCGGGGCCCGGGACCGGCTCGTCGAACCGTGACGGTTCGTCGTCGGGTCCACCGCCGTCACCGTCCTCGGTACCGTCGTCCCCGGTCCCGTCGTCGGGCCCGTCCCCGGAGGCAGAACCCGCACGGTCTTCGGTGTTCTGCTCGGTCGGGCCGTCACCACTCCGATCGTGACCGCCGTGATGTCCTTCCTCCGAACCGCCTCCGGACCCACCGGAACCACCGGAACCACCGGAACCGTCGGAACCACCTCCCTCTGTTGGACGGACGGGTGCCACGCGCGGCGGCGGGTTGGTGTCCTCGGTCCGGTCCTTGGAGAAGGACCACCCCTCGAAACTGCCGGGCGGGGGTGTACGGTTCATCACCCCCCACTGGCTGTAGGTCCACGCACCGTCGTTGGGTGCGTGCCAGTAGGACCAATACGCGGACGCGGGCGGGGTGTCGATGCAAGGTTCGTCCTCCGGGCCCGGCTTGCCCTCGATCCGGCAGATGAACGACTCGCCCCACCGGTTCGTGCCCTCGATCTCGATGCCGGCGTTGACCAGGGCGGAGTGCCCTGTCTCCTGATCACCGGGGGCACAGCGGATGATCGTGTCGCCCCCGAGTTCCTGGAAGTCGATGACCACCGTGACCCCGTCGGCGTCGGGACAGTGGCCGGGGGTACCACGCCCCTCGTCGATGGCCACCACGGGTGCGGGTTCGACCACCATCGCGGCCACGGACGTGCCCATGAGGAACAGTGCCGCCGCGGTGGCACGGACCACCCGGATCAGGAAAGTACGACGTCCTGGGAGAACTTGTCGGTCTGCGGGCATGGTGGAGCCTCTCGGTGACTCGATCCGGGCGTTCATACGTGGTCCGCTCGTCGACGTGTGGACAGGCGAAGTGCCACACCCGCCGTCACCAGCACGACAGCCACGGCGATGAGGCCGAGGAGTGCTCCCCCGGTGATCGGCAGATTCGGTTTCTGCCCCCCGACGGGGGATGCCTGCGCATCGTGCGGCCCGGGGCCGGTGTCGACGCCACCGGGGGATGGTGTGCCCGTGGGGTCGTCCCCAGCCGGGTCGGTGGGATCGGTGGGGCCGGTGGCAGGTGGCGAGGTCGGGTCACCGGGCGATGACGGGTCGGTCGGGGGGCCGATGGTGGGCGGGGGTGTGTCGGTGGGCGGATCGGTGGGGGTCCCCTCGGTGATCCCGATCGTGCCCAGCGGCACCTGGGCCAGACCGAGCAGGGCCTGGGCGGTGGCCCTGCGCCACTGATCCTTCTGCATGTCCGGGATACCGTCGGAGATCGCCGTGTCCCGGGCGTCGGTGTTGTAGGCGATCGCCCCGGCCTCGTCGGAAGCGGCCCCGGAGGAGGACGTGACCTGATGGTCGAGGATCCACTCCGCGGCCACGTCGGCCGCTTCCTGTCTTCCGGCGGCGGCCAGTGCCTGGGCCGCCAGACCCGTACTGTTGGTGTTGGACCCCACGGTGGGGCCGGAGCCGCCGAAGGAACCGTCCTCGCGTTGGATCTCCTCCAGCCAGTCGGCCCCGAGCTCGGCGGCCTCGGTGGCGCCCTCGATCCCCTCCTCACCCGCGGCGAGCAGGGCTTGGACCGCCATCCCGGTGGAGTCGGGGTCCAGCACGGGGGATTCGGCCTCGTCACAGGTGGGTGCAGGGGTGCCGAACTGGTCCGGGGACAGGCGGAACCCACCTTCCGAGCACTGTTGACGGAGCAGGAAGTCCACGACTTCCTGTGGCACACCGCCGCTGCGTACCAGTCCCAGGACACCGAGGGACTGACCGAAGGTGTTGCTGTTGTCGGTCCCGGTCTCGCGGTCGCTGATACGTCCTTCCTCCGCACCGGCCTCGGGACCACGAACCAACTCGAGGGTCTCGGCACGCATGTCGTGTCCACCGAAGTCGGTGGGGTCGCTCTCGCTGATCACGGCCGCGTAGAGGAGCTTGGCCGTGGCCCCTCCGATGCGAACTTCGGGGTCACCTCCCCAGTCGTCGTGACTGTTGTAGCTGCGCACGTTGTCCGCGACGGCGGTGGCGACCCGTTCGGCGGCCTCGGGATCGGTGCCAGTGGCTTCCAGGGCGATGAGTCCGTCGATGGTGATACCCCAGTCGGGCATGTCACCGACCGGTCCGGGAAGAGCGCCGTCGACGAATTCTCCGGCCAGCCACTGGGCGGAGGTGGTCGCAGCCCCCGGATGTCGGGGTTCGGCGGCCACGGCGGCGGGGGCGAGGAGGCCGGCGACGCCGACACCGGCCAGGACGAGCGCGGAAAGTCTTCGGGGGGTACCGATCACGAGGGGTCCTTCGAGACGAGCCCACGGTGCGGGGCTCGCCCCGGGCCCGACACGGAGGTTGTGCGCATCGTCCCTGGGTGAGGCCCCACGTGCAGACCATGACAGTGGGTGGCCTTGTCCTCGCGCCTTGGGCGATCCGACTCGCGGCAGGGTGTGCCGCACACGGTTGCAGGTCAGCGCCGGATTCTCACCGGTCTTCCCCCTACAGCGCGATATGCATTTATGTGTTTTTTACCAACAAAACGCGCTTATGCTATCTCAATCCCTCACACATGACTATGGCCAGGGGCAAGGCAAAGCCGTGACGGCGACGTTGGGCGAGCATCGCTCACCGGGAAACCACCGCCCCTGGACGCCCCTCACTCCACCCGGACGATGCCGCGCTGCAGGGCCGTGGTGATGGCCGCGGTGCGATTGTCCACACCGAGTTTGTCGAAGATGTGCACCAGGTGGGTCTTGACCGTCGCCTCGCTGATGAACAACTCCCGTGAGATCGCACGGTTGGACATCCCTCGAGCGAGCAGACCGAGGATCTCCAGCTCCCGACCGCTGAGCGTGGGCAGGGGTGAGCGCAACCGGTCCATGAGCCGGGTGGCCACGTCCGGGGCCAGCGCGGTCCGCCCTTGGGCCGCGGTGCGCACCGCCGCGCACAACTGTTCGGGAGGGGAATCCTTGAGCATGTAACCGGTCGCCCCCGCCTCCACCGCTGCGAGGATGTCGGCGTCGGTGTCGTAGGTGGTCAACACCAACACCGGTGGTGAGCGGTCGAGATCGGTGATGCGGCGGGTCGCGGTGACCCCGTCCATACCACCACCCATGCGCAGGTCCATGAGGACCACGTCCACCCCGGGGTCGTTCGCGAGCACGTCGAGGGCCGCCTCTCCGTCGGCCGCCTCGGCGACCACCTCCATCCCCGGCTGTTCGGCGAACATCGCCTTGAGTCCGTGGCGCACGACCGGGTGGTCGTCCACCAGGAGTATGCGCAGCGGGGCGTCGGTCACGATGTCTCCTGGCGAATCAGTGGTAGTTGGATGGCCACGGCGGTTCCTTCTCCGGGCGTCGACTCCACCTCAAGACGTCCGCCCAGGGCCGTGATCCGCTCCCGCAGGGACGTCAGGCCGTAACCCGTACCGTCGGAGCGGTGGCGGGTCTCTTCCGGTACGAAACCGATCCCGTCGTCGTACACGTCCAGGGTCACCTCTCCACCGAGGTAACCGAGCGTGACCACCGCAGTGTCGGCGTGCGCGTGCGTGACCACGTTCGCCAGGCTGGCCTGGGCGGCCCTCAACAGCGCCACCTCGTACCCCGGGGGTAGCGCGGTGGCGACCCCGTCCTGGCGGAAACGGCAGTCGACCCCGTCGGTACGGGCACAGCGTTCACACAGACGACGCAACGCTTCGGGCAGATCCCCGCCGGCCAGGGAGGGCGGCGCAAGATCACGCACGAAACGTCGTGCCTCCTCCAGGTTGGCCGCGGCGCTCTCCCGAGCCTCCGTGATCCGAGTCCCGGCCAGGTCGGGGTCGTCGGCAAGAGCGTTCTCGGCCGAGCGCAACAGCAGGACGATGCTGGAGAGCCCTTGAGCGAGCGTGTCGTGGATCTCGCGGGCCAGCCGCTCACGTTCGTCCAGGACCCCGGTACGCCGTTGGGAGGCGGCGAGTTCGTCACGGGTGCGGGTGAGGGTGTCGATGAGTTCGAGTCTTTGCCGACTCTCCCGGCTCAACGCCCGATAACCGATGGCGATGGCCACGGCGAACATCGCTCCGAGGCACGGCCCGAGCACCATCCCCACGGTCAGGTCTCCTGTGTGCAGGGCCTGTCCGACGACCACGGACGCCGTGATGACCACGACCGCGATCACCGAATGCACACCACGCAACAGATTCAGGTGCAAGAAGTACAGCGGAAAGGCCAACCACACGAACTCGGAACCGGCCCAGGCCAGCGACGCCCACAGGGCCGTCACAGCCGCGAGCCACACCAAGGAACGTACCCGGTACGTTTCGGGGCGTACGACCAGTGAGCCCACCCCGTACAGAAGGCCGAGCGCGACGGCCCCGCACACCACCACCCACCGTGCCCACCTCGGATGAACGGGGGCCGGGGCGATGAACTCCATCGTCACGTACTGGAAGAGGGCGAACCCGAGCAGGAACAGAAAGCTCAGGTGCAACAGCAAGCGTAGGGCCCACAGCACCGCCTCGGCCCGGAGCGGCTCCCCCACCTTTCCCTCGTACCACATCCGTGCAGCGTACGACGGGCCCCGCGGAGACCACATCAACCGTTCGGTCGATTCACGTGCGCAACTTTCGGTTCCACGAAGCACTCCATTTCCCCGATGTGCTCACCCCCTTGCCCGGAGGAGTCTGGAAGTACAACAACCGAGCACCTCCCCGAAAGGAGGGACCGTGTTCGTCGCCTTTCGCGACATACGCTTCGCCAAGGGGCGGTTCGCGCTGATGGGCTCCGTGATCGCCCTCATCACCCTGCTGATCGTCCTGCTGTCGGGGCTGACGGCGGGGTTGGCCGACCAATCCACCTCGGCGATACGCAACCTGCCCGCGGACCACGTCGCCTTCGGCACCTCCGGTGACGGCGAGGTCGAAGAATCCTACGCCGACAGCACCGTGTCCCGCACCCAACTCGACACATGGTCGACCACCACCGGGGTGGAGTGGGCCGAACCGGTCGGCATCACCCAGAGCCGTGTCGAACTGGCCGACGGCAACTCCACCGCCGTGGCCCTGTTCGGGGTGGAAGCCCACGGCCGCATCGCACCCGAGGAACTGGACACGATGAACGGTCTGGTGGTCGGCGACGAGATCGCCGAGGAACACGATGTCGTCCCGGGTGACACCGTGACCATCGGCGGGCAGGAGCTCGTCGTTGACGCGCTCGTGCCCACCGAGCACTACAGCCACACCCCCGCGGTGTGGACCGACATCGACACCTGGCAGGACATCGACCCGCGTGTGCGGCACGCCGAGGGCGAGGACGCCCCGATCGCGAACGTCGTGGCCGCCGGGACCGGCTCCGGGGAGGTCGCCGAGTTCGCCGACGACGACGCGGGAACCGTGTCGGCGACGCTCTCCGACAGCCTCACCGCCATCGGGTCGTTCGCCTCGGAGAACAGTTCCCTGGTCACCATGCAGGGCTTTTTGTACGTGATCTCGGCCCTGGTCGTGGGCGCGTTCCTGACCGTGTGGACGATCCAACGCGGTGGTGACATCGCCATCCTCAAGGCACTCGGTGGCTCCACGAAGTATCTGCTGCGGGACGCGCTCGCCCAGGCTCTGATCGTCCTCATCGCCGGTGCCGCCCTCGGTGGTGCCGTGGGTGTGGGCTCTGGTGCACTCGCCGCCGGTGTCCTGCCGTTCTCTCTAACCGTGGGAACCACGGTCGGGCCGGTGACCGCGATGGTCGTGCTGGGCATGCTCGGCGCGATCCTGGCGGTCCGCCGTATCACTTCCGTCGACCCGCTCACCGCCCTGGGAGGAGTCCGATGAGCCTGGAACTGCACAACGCCACCCTGACCTACCCCGATGGTGACGAGACGGTGACCGCGCTGGACGACGTGTCCCTGAAGGTGGAGTCCGGTGAACTGGCCGCGGTCGTCGGCCCCTCCGGCTCCGGGAAGTCGAGTCTGCTGGCGGTCGCATCCACCCTCATCCGCCCGGACTCGGGCCAAGTGGTGATCGGTGGTACCGACACCACGGGACTACACCCCCGAGAGCTGGCCGTACTGCGGTTGCACCGCATCGGGATCGTCTTCCAACAGCCCAACCTCATCGGTTCACTGACAGCCGTCGAGCAGTTGATGGTCACCGAACACATGCGTGCGCAACCACTGCGCAAGGCCCGGACCACCGCCATGGAGACCCTGGCCGCGGTGGGCCTGATCGGCAAGGAGCACCGCCGGGCACACCAGCTGTCCGGGGGTGAGCGTCAGCGGGTCAACATCGCCCGGGCCCTGTCCGGCAGGCCCGACGCGTTGCTCGTGGACGAACCCACCGCCGCACTGGACCACGATCGGGGCGCCCAGGTCGTGGACTTGTTGAGTGAGGCCACCCGTACCTTCTCCGTGGCGACACTGATGGTCACCCACGACACCGAGTTCCTCGGATCTGCCGAGCAGGTCTGGAAGATGCGCGACAGTCGACTCGGGGCGGCAACCCCGGCCTGAGAAGGGGGCCGGCCCGATGCGGCCGGCTCGAGACGGGGCACCACGCCACCGTATTCCCTAGAGTGGTGCTCACCGCCCAGGGAGTACGGAGAACACCATGCAACTGTCCGCCCTGTTGGACTTCGAAGTCGTTCCGTTGGACACCGAGGACGCGGTATCTGTGTTGCTCGATGTCACCGCACCTGAACACGACGAGGGGACCGAACGCCCACCCGCCACCTTGCAGGTCGTGCTCGACCGCAGCGGTTCCATGTCCGGGAAGCGGTTGGAAGGCGCGGTGCAGGCGCTGCTCGGGCTGGTTTCACGCCTTGCCCCCACCGACAACTTCGGACTGGTCACCTTCGACCACGAAGCCCGCGTGGAGGTCCCGACCGGGCCGCTGACCGACCGGGAGGCGGTCCGGCAAAGCATCCGACAGCTGTACCCGGGCGGTTCCACGGACATGTCCAGCGGTCTTCTGCGTGGCATCTAGGAGGCCCGACGCGCGGCGGGCGAGCGCGGCGCCACACTCCTGTTGATCTCCGACGGACACGCCAACACCGGGGTCACCGACCACGGCCAACTCGCGAAGATCGCCGGGCAGGGATACGAGCACGGGGTCACCATCACCACGGTGGGCTACGAACTCGGCTACGACGAGGCACTCATGGAGGCAGTGGCCGCAGGAGGTGCGGGCTCGTCACTGTTTGCACGCGACCCCGACACCGCTCAGGGACTCCTTGCCCAAGAGGCCGAGTACCTGCTGGCCAAGTCCGCCCAAGCGGTGTCCTTGCGCGTGCCCGACAGCAAGCACCTGCGGGGCCACGGGGTGGTGGGGGAACTTCCCTCGCACACCCTGCCCGACGGGACGGTGATGGTGGAGCTGGGGGACCTGTACTCGGGAGAGCAGCGCCGGATCCTGCTCCGTCTGGAGGTTCCGGGACTGTCCGACCTGGGCACCGTCACCGTCACGACCTTGGAGGTCACCTACGCCGATCCGCAGACACTCACGACCTACACGGTGTCCTTGCCCATCAACGTCAACGTGGTGCCCGGTGACGAGGCCGCGGGGCGGGTACCCACCCCGGAGGTGCGCGCGGAGGAGGCAATCCAAAAAGCCCAGACCGCCAAGCGCGAGGCCAGTGAGGCCCTGCGCCGAGGCGACTCCGAGTCGGCCGTGGGGTTGCTCGACGCGGCCCGACAGAACCTGGACGATCTCGCCCCGAACTCCGGGGGTGCCGCACACGACGTGGCCGAGCAATCGGCCGAGCTGGGGGCCCTTTCCGCACAAGCAAGGATGAACGACGCCAACACCACGTCCAAGGAGGCCATGGCCAGCTCCAGTGGTTACGTGCGTCGCCGTCACAACCGGCAGGCGGGCCCCGGTGAGTTCCGGGCCCAGGCACCGGGCGACGACGAACGGTCCGGTTCTGCTCGAGGCGGATCCGGGCAGCGTATCCGTGGCCCACAGACCGGCAGCGGACTGTCCCACCCCGACGATCGACAGGATCCGCCCCAGGACCCACCCACCCGGTGAGAACTGTGTTTTCTGCTGGGGAAGATTTCCCACCCCCATGATGACTATTGCTCGCGGGTGATCTTCTCCGCGGTGTGCAAACTCGCCACCGCGGCCGCGCCGCACACCAGGGCCCAAACCACGCACGCAGCCAAGGCCGACCACGGCCCCCAGCCGTCCAGGCGCAGCCACGCGACCTGGTAGGTCAAAGGGTTGGCCGCCGCCACCGCCCGCAGGTAACCAGGGACCGACTCCAAGGGGTAGAACAGCGGTGCGGACAGCACCACGGGCAGGGTGGTGACGGTGATCAGCAGATCCCGCTGATCGTAGGAGTTCAACCGGGCACCGACGAGCGCGCCCAGACCCACCCAGCCCGCGGTCACCAGTCCGCCGCCGAGGAGCAGCCACAGGGCGGTGGTCACAGTGAGGGTTCCACTTCCACCGATGAGCACGGCGAGCAGCAGCAGGATGGACAGTTGCGCGGTGAACAGCGAGGCCGACACCGCCATGATGCTCACCAGGTAACCCACGGGGCCGCCGCCCTGCATGTGATGGATGGCGAACACCCCCCACTTGCGGTCGTTGGCCACGTCGGAGAGCGTGTTCGTGGCCGCACGGAAAGCCAGCAGGCAGGCCATACCGCTGAGGACGAACGCCATGTACTCGTCCAGTGGGCCACCGGACAGGCCCGCGACACCGGGGGCGAGGAAAGCGAAGTAGGCGATCGGTTCGATGAGTCGGCCAAGGTACATGGCCCGCCAGTTCCACATGGACAGGGCGTGGTACTTGGTCAGGACAAGGGTGCGCACGCAAGGTTCCTTGCTGAATCAGGGGGTTGGAGTACTGGGGGGCACGGAAGCGACGAGGGTTCGGTAGCCGGTCCACAGGTCGTCCCCGCCTCCGGTCGAGGTGAGGAAGTCCTCGATGTCTTGGTCGGCGATGAGCCTGCCCCGGTGCAGGGCCACGACCCGGGTGCAGTACTCCGCGAACCGAGAGGTCTCATGGGTGCTGATGAGCGCGGTCGCACCCTGCTGTGCCCGCTCACACACATGGGTGAAGATACGGGCGATGGCGTCGGGGTCCAGCCCGGTGGTGGGCTCGTCCAAGATCATCAGGTCGGGGTCACCGGCGATCGCCCGGGCGATCTGGGTGCGACGCAGTTCGCCGCCGGAGAGGGTCTCGGCCTCCCGGTCGATGTACCCGGTCAGCCCCATCAGGTCGCACAACCCGTCGATCCGCTCTCGGGTGATGCGACGTCTCAGGCCGGTGCGCAGTTCGAGCCCCAGGGCGATGTTCTGCCGGACGGTGAGGGACCAGTCGACGACGGTGCGCTGAGGGCACCATCCGACCCGATGGGGCGGCACGGAGCAGCGCACACTGCCCCGGGTGGGTCTGATCAGTTTCGCGGCCATGTCGAACAGGGTGGTCTTGCCGGCACCGTTGAACCCGATGACCGCCACCACCTCGCCGGGACCGAAGGTGAGGGAGACGTCGTCGAGGGCCGGGACAGAGGCCTTCCGGTAGTCCTTGCCGACCTTGTCGATCTCCAGCATCAGGCTGCCACCGCTCTCTCGATCCGATCGGCCACCTCGACCGGGGAGGCGTCCTCCGGAACAGTAACCGCGTAAATTTTGTGGGGCACAAGGGAATCAATCATGTTTCGCGACACACCTGTGTACCAGCCGATGCCGGGGGTGTTGAGCACGGTGGCGGAGGCTTCTCGCCCCGCGCGCCGGAGGTGGACGTGAACATCGAATGTCACGGGACCTCGTTCGCCCTGCTCGGGTAGGGCGTCTTCGGGGCGGACGAGGACCACCGGCCCAGTCTCGGGTGAGATCGTCTCGCGGTGGGGGACTTTTCTGATCCAGTCGTAGTTACGACGCAGATTCTCTTTTCGGTAGCCGATCGGTCCCAGGTAAGGAAGCAATGCACCGTTTGTCGTGTCGAGAACAACGACGCTGTCGGAGATGAGGCCATATCCCCTCGTGCACAGCTGGAGGGAGACCGTGGTCTTGCCAACGTGGTTGGCTCCGGTGATCACCATACCGCGCCCGTCCGGCATGGCCAGGGTCGTGCCGCTGTACGTGGCAATACGTCCCCAGAGAGCAGAATCCCGAAAGGGTGGCAGCGGAGACACGGCATCGGACCACGAGCGGAACTCGATGGTCCTTGGTTCGTCCCGGCCTTCGATGACACGCGAGCGTGAGCAGATCCGTTTACGCAGCCCGTCCTTGGCGAGCAAGGACGTGAAGAAACCTCGTTGAGGCACATCGCAACAGGAAACCTCCACGAGGAGATCAGGGGCTTCGGCATCGGGTGTGGCAAAGTGGCCGCCGTAGAAGAAGCCGGCGTCGATGAGATCGCTCTCCTCTCCCACCAGGCGTACCGACGCCCCGAAGAAGTCGAGATCGACATATCCTCCCGTCATGGCGCATCGCTCCTTCCTCCCAGAGACTTCTGCGAATCTGTCCCGGTCCATTCCGTCACGGCTGCGACCGCTTGTTCCAAGTGCCGGTCCACGTCCAGGTTCATCCGGACAGTACTTTCCCCGCACCGGTGAACAGCGAAAGTATCGCTTTTACGCAGAATGACCGTCCACATCCAAGATGTTTCCTCAGGGGCCGGCGAAATTCCCAGATCGTATGGGTGGATTGCGTGGGTGACGCCGGTCTGGGTATGGAAATCCCGAGCTTTTCCCAGGTGTTGCTGCAGCCATGGGAGATGCCGCAGGGCTTGTGAGCGCACTCCGATGGGGCGACAGTACCGCAGGACCAGGTGACCATCGCGGACGACGAGGGTGTCATCGGTGACAAATTCCCAACCCTCTCGGAGAAGCTCCAGAAGAATGATGGATTTTCCCGCTGTGGACGGGCCATGCAGCACGAGGGTCCCATGAGGCCCGGGGCCGTGTGCGCGATACGCGGCAGAGGCATGAACAGTACGCACGCTTGTGGCCAGTGGGAGGAGTCGGAAGGGGGGCAGTGGGGTCCCGTCATCATTGTTCAGCTCGAACCAGGCCTTCTCAGGCTCACGAAGAAGGATTCGTGCATCCCCCATGTTTTTTCCTGTTACCGCCTCGACGCGGACCTCGTACATGGGCGAAGCAGACTCGGTGCGGTGATCCTGAAAGTAGTAGTCGTAGTGTTCTTGGTCTTTCGCACGGGTGAAGTACACCCTGGTGTCGACTCCCCAGAAGCAGTAATCGGAGACCAGGAGCCGATCACCTCCTTGGGCCGCTCCTA